>CAJICE010000199.1_pt1 | contig 43516 bp, 33 predicted proteins | sample 9199531 | NCBI WGS metagenome assembly CAJICE01 (sample SAMEA7708327, study PRJEB35096) | sediment metagenome | biome: marine neritic benthic zone biome [ENVO:01000025]; feature: sediment [ENVO:00002007]; material: shallow marine sediment [ENVO:03000034] sea grass bed [ENVO_01000059] ... | reverse complement strand
TGGCCTCACTCGGTGGTCTGAAAACGGGTTCTTCGTAGTGCATTGCCTCTGCCTTTATATATCCTTAATGCTGACCGCTGACTAAATTATTAATAAAAGTTCTTATTCTATATTCTGCATAGAAAGGATTCTAGGATTCGAGGGTTACCTTAATCCCCGCCCCCGCTTCGCTGCAGGCGGGACAGTTCCCCGCTTCTCACGTCCTTGCTGCCTGCGGCAGCTTTACAATAAGGTATCTAGGGGTCAAGGGTCCAAGTGTCTAATTCCCAACGATTTTTGAAAGACTTGTTTGTTCGCCCAAACTCCCATATATCATTCTTACCGCTTTAAACCGACAAAGCTTTTTAAACTTATTCACTCGTTGTAGCGTTTGAGCATTTCACTCGAATCCTCGAACCCTTGACCCCTTGGACCCTTATGTCACTACCTTCTTTTTTTGAGATGGCCTTATGATTATGGTTGTTTTTTTGAGGTCAGATCATTAATTCACTTCAACAGAAAAGATCCTTGAGTTCCTCAATCTTATCAATCATATAATCCGGCCGCGCCTCTTCCAACTCACTTCTCGGCCGATATCCCCCTGTGAAGGCACAGGTCAGGATTTCGCCCAGCTTACCCGTTTTGACATCCACATCACTGTCACCGACCATGACCGCCCTTCCCTTTTCGATTCCGAATCGGTGAAGGATCTTCCGGACAGGTTCTGCTGCCGGTTTGGGAACTGTCTTGCCGTCGCCGCCAATGGCATAATCGATCTGATGCTGGATGCCTAAACCGTTCAGAATGGGCTGAATGTACCGTTCCGGTTTGTTGGTGAGAATGACCTTTCTCTTTTCCTTGAAATGGCCCAGGATCTCTTTAACGCCCGGATAGAGTGTGGTGTGATCCAGCAAGTGTTCACCATACCGCCTCCGGAACGTCGTGACGGCTTCCTCTACCCTATCCTGATGATTCTCAATCAGACATCGCTTGAGAAGGTGGAGCACTCCATCACCCACATTCTTCTGGATGATTGACTGGGACAACTGGGGCTCCCCCAAGTAATCCAGTGTATAATTAACCGCATTAGCAATATCCTGTGTGGAGTCAATCAGAGTTCCGTCAAGGTCAATAATGAATAGATCTATATTTTTCAAGAACCATTCCTCCCGACTGGTTTTTTATCATCGTTAGGTCTAATATATCATACATTTCAATGAATCGATTATCAATCCAAGGTTATCATCTTAACCCGAATATTGCATGAGTAAATCTATTACGAGGCCGGATAAGCAGCCACATGCGGCGTTGCAGAAAATTTCCTGACTTCGAAATATTAGGTGCCAGGCACGCCTGCCTGGCAACCTGCTTCAGCCAGAATAAGGGTGCCCAGGCAGTTCTGCCTGGTACCCCATTGCCTGTGGCGCTTCTACGGCCTCTCATGACGATCACTCATGCAATATCCGGGTTAAATACCTGTAATCCTGTATATTGAATCATATAAATATATAAATTTAATAAATCCCGGAATCCATTAATAACAAAGGGCCTTTCCTTGACAGAATGAATGATCTGGGCTATTTTTTTAATACAGCTCAAATAATCTCTGAACGACTCATAAACTTGAATTGATAATATCATTTCCCGTGAATGGCTTTCAGAGAGTCCATGTGAAGTATGGGAGGAGGGCTTTCACATGGCAATACACATCCCCAATGTGAGTTCCATTCAGAACATATCCTGTCAGGCTTTCCTGAAGAGAAGACGAGTGCGATATTCCGGCTGTTTTGAAGATATTTATCTTTTTTGATAAATCTTTAGGTGATTCTTACAGGTTTATCCTATGAAAGACATCTATAAAACAAAGAAACAGCTCTTGGATGAATTGGCTGAAAAACGAAAACATATCGCCAATCTGAAAACATTTGAGAATCACTTGCTGCTTACAAAAGAGGTAGGAGAAAAAAAGGACTGGTTTCTCAAGGACATCCTGAACATTATTCAGGATGGAATCAGTATTCTGGATCGAGAACTAAATATTCTCTATGTCAATCCCACCATGGCAAAATGGCTTGATCACCTGATGCCTGTGGTGGGGAAGAAATGTTATAAAGTCTTTCATGATCTCACAGAACCCTGCAAAATATGCCCAGCCGTAAAAACCCTGGCGAACGGTGAACCCTCTGTGCAGATTGTTCCCTTCACCGGTAAAGAAGGGGATACAGGCTGGATGGAACTTTTCACCTTTCCTTTTCTGGATGCCAAGACCTTCCAGATGGTCGGTGTCATCGAATACGTTCGAGATGTGACGGATCGAAAAAAGACCGAAGAGGCCTTGTCAGAGGAGAAGAGAAAATTAGAAACATTGATCGGCTGCATAGGTGATGGCATCAGCATCCAGGACAGGGACTTCAAAATCATGTATCAAAATCAGGTTCATAAAGAGATTATTGGCGATCATGTTGGTGAGTTCTGTTATAAGGCCTATGAACAGCAGGAACAGGTCTGCCAGGGATGTCCAGTGGACTTAACATTCAAGGACGGCCAGATCCATACAACGGAAAGGAGCATCCCGATAGAAAAAGGGATAGCCTTCTTTGAAATTACAGCGTCAGCCCTAAGGGATTCACAGGGAAAAATCACTGCGGGCATTGAGATTGTTCGAGACATCACTGAGCGAAAGCATGCAGAAAAGGATCTAAACCTTTTCCGGAATCTCATTAACCAGTCGAATGATGCAATCTTTGTGATTGATGCAGAAACAGGCCGCTTTTTGGATGTCAATGAGACGACATGTAAAAATCTTGGTTATGGGCGCGAAGAACTGCTTACCATGAGTGTGATGGATATAGAGGCCGTCATTCCCGATCGCCCTTCCTGGAATAAACATGTCCAGGAAATGAAATCTAAAGGTCATCTGCTTATGGAAGGCAAACACCTGCGTAATGATGGAACAACTTTTCCCGTGGAAGTTAATGTCAAGTATGCATCACAGGATAAAAAAGATTACATGATCGCTGTGGTTCGTGACCTGACAAGGCGCAAAGACCTGGAGTCCCAGTTTCTTCAAGCACAGAAAATGGAGGCGATCGGCCGGTTTGCAGGGGGCATTACACATGATTTCAACAACCTGATCACAGCGATCATCGGACATTCTGAACTGTTATTGCATGATCACAATCCCGGAGACTTGGGTTACGACAACATCAGGACAATTCGAGAGACGGCGGAACGGGCCGCTCATCTCGCCGGGCAGTTACTGGGGTTCAGCCGAAAGCAGGTTCTTGGACCGGTTGAGGTGAATCTGAATAAGATTGTTCAAGATGCAAGCACTATGTTCACCCGTCTTGTGGGTGAAGATATTGAACATCATATTGTCCTCGATCCGAACCTGAAGCAGGTCAAGGCAGATCCTGGCCAAATCGAACAGGTCATCCTCAATCTTGTCGTCAATGCCCGGGATGCCATGCCCGAAGGGGGGGAACTCACAATATCAACGGGACAGCAATACGTGGATGAGACCACCTGTCAATACCATCCTGGAGTCAAATCCGGAGAGTATGCGGTTCTCTCTGTAACTGATTACGGTACCGGAATGGGGGAAGAGGTCAAAGAGAAAATATTCGACCCATATTTTACAACCAAACCCGAAGGTACCGGTTTGGGCCTGTCCACGGTCTATACAATTATAAAAGGGCTTGGCGGACATATCTATGTCCATAGCAAAGAGGGTAAAGGAAGCATTTTCAAGATCTATCTGCCGACCCTGGTCCGGGAAGAGACAGAAGAGATGGAAGCGTCTGTACAACTTCTGGAAGAAACACTCCCCTGTGGACACGAGACGATTCTCGTGATCGATGATGAACCTGCCATTCTCAGGATTTCAGATCGTGTTTTGTCACGCCTGGGATATACTGTTCTTCCTGCCGGACGAGAGCATGAAGCTTATGCAAAGATTCAGAAACATCGGGGCAAGATCGCCCTGCTGCTGACCGATGTGATTCTGCCGGGTAAATACGGCCCTGAAATTGCTGAAGAGTTAAAAATGGAATATCCGGAACTGAAGGTATTGTTTATATCCGGATATGTAGACGATCGCATCCCGCTGATTAAACAAGGGGCTCATTTCCTGCCTAAACCCTTTACGCCGAAAGAGCTGGCCCAAAAGGTACGGGAGGTCTTGGACAGCTGACCCGGCCTACGGCCCTCTCGGTATGTCAACATATTTACGAACAGGACCACACCTTATCGGCCCCCCATTCTTTCCCAGGTCCCTTCGATCACCCACCATCGTTCTGACCGCTTTACAAATCCCACATCAAATTCATAAACCACCAGGTCTTCCGGAATCAGGTCGGGAAGTTTCTCAAATTGCCTTCGATTCAGGAAGAGGACGTCCACAATTGCTCTAGCCCTATCTCCATCGACTGTGACCTCGGACCGTTTGACAAAAACAGAGAGATTCCGTGTTCTGAAAAAATAGTATGCCAAGAGGGCATGGATATCTTGAACCTTCCTCCCCTTCTTATCATGATAGTCATCGGCGATAAAGTCTTTGATCATACCGATATCTTTTTCCGTGGCAGCAGCCTGCACATCCTCTATAATTGAGTGAATCCTATCCTCATCAGTGAGGGGATCATGACAGCCTGACTGCAGGGCCAGATAAAAAACAAGTATAATAATAGCAATATTGTTCTTATATTTCATAGGGTTACAGATGGTTTTCCAGAAAGCGGGTTAGAGATTTTACATCAATTATTCATTGTGTGAACATTCATTATTGCTGTAAGAGTCTCAGGATTTGGCGGGCGAGCCTATCTGGATCATGGCGAACCTTCTCTTCATCTTTCGACAGGAGATCCGCTTGAACGGGATTGATGCCCAGTGACTGGATCTCCTCCAGGTCAAAGTGTGTGGTTTCGGCCCCATCCTCTTGATAGCGTGATAAGAGTTTGTCTGGAAGAGGTCTGTTGTTGATTAAGGCATGATCAATAATCTGGTAACCCACATGGTCCTGGATCACGCGAAGGTGATCGCCTGCCGTAAACCCGCGCGTCTCTTCCGGTTCGGTCATAAGGTTTAAAACCAGAATGGTGACAGCCGATGATCTTTGAATGGCATCTGCGATGCCTTGAATCATAAGGTTTGGTAAAATGCTGGTGTATAAACTTCCCGGACCGATGATAATCCCATCTGCCTTCTCCAGGGCTATGATGGACTCATCAAGGGGACGGACATCCTCGGGTTCAATCATCACCCTTTTGATCGGCTGTGTACAGGTATTGATCCGGGTCTCTCCTTCAATCAGGGAGCCATCGGAAAGCTCGGCTCTGATTACGGCATACTCATTTGTGGAAGGCAGTATCTGTCCCTGAAGAGCCAGGACCGAACTGATATCGGTGACGGCCTTAAAAAAATCCTGATTCCGTTCATTCAGTGCCGCAAGGATGAGGTTGCCCAGATTATGTCCGGCAAGCCCGTTCTCCCCTTCAAATCGGTATTGTAAAATCTGGGTCATCAGTGATTCATTTTCAGATAGACCGATCAGGCAGTTTCGAATATCTCCCGGAGGCAGGACATTGAGCTGATCGCGAAGACGTCCGGAACTCCCGCCATCATCGGTCATGGTGACAACAGCGCTCAGTCTCTCCCGCAGAGAGGATTCATAAAACTGTTTGTCCCGATTCGAAAACAGATAATGCTTCAGTCCCTTCAGAACGATGGGCTGTCCGGTCCCGCCGCCGATCGAGACCAGGCGGAGTTTGGGATTCACGCGGAGTTTCTGTCCGGAAAGATCCTGTCCCGGAACCATCTGCCACTGGACCATTCCGGATTTTTCATCCATGATGGATTCATAAAGGACTTCCTTTGTGGTCTCCTTTCCTTCTTCGTCATATACTTTTATGGGTACCTTCTTCATCATATCCTGTCCGTATCGGTTTGGGTTATAGGCCCTGATTATTCCATCCAGATGAAGAGGAATGACCGGACCCTTCCCCCGGTATTTCCCGCTTTTCAATGCCGTCTGTTCATATCTAGAATATACGATTTAAATAGTGAAACCAAGGGGAAACTTTTTCCACAGCGTTCATACACCTTGCCTTTTTTCTGGATGGATGCTAATATATTCTTAAAAGCATAATGTTTCTAAGAGCTTAGATGTGTGATTGGGTTTTATCAAGAGGCTGGCATCTCCATGGTTGAAGAGAAAGACCTTATTATCAGTGAAAAGAACTATCAGAGGACCCGCCTGGTAATAGACACCCTCAGAAGGTTCCTCAAGGTCAATATTAAGCTTCACAACCATATAGACCAGTTTGAAAAGGGAGATATCTTTCTTTTCAACCATTTTGCCCGTTTCGAGACCTTTCTCCCCCAGTATCTGATTTTTGAAGCGACCGGTTTGGTCTGTCGCTCCCTGGCCGCACCGGAGTTGTTCACAGACGATGCCTTTGGCAAATATCTGTTGAGTATCGGTGCCATCCCAACCAATCTGCAGGATGTGATTCACTTCCTGGCCTGTGAGATCAACCGGGGATACAAGACTATCATTTTCCCTGAAGGTGCCATGATCAAAAATAGACGCGTGATGGGACCCCGAGGCCGCTTCCGGATCTACTCCAGGGATATGAAGGCTTACCGGAAACCCCATACAGGTGCTGCAGTGATTGCTCTTTATACCCAGAACATGAGAGACCTCTTCCTCCTGGCCCATGAACGAAAAAATCAGAAACGGCTGGATGAAATAGCAACAATGCTGCACGCCGATAATCTCGATCATGCCATCGAGATCGCTTCCCAGCCGGTCCGGATCGTACCGGCCAACATCACTTTCCATCCCCTGCGGGGGGATGATAACTTTCTCAGCAAGGTTGCGGAGCGGCTGGGTAAAGTCAAAAACGAACGAATGGAAGAAGAATTGATTATAGAAGGGAATATTCTCTTTAAGGATACAGATATGGATATCCGGCTTGGAGAACCCATAATGGTTCAGGACTTTTTGAGCCGCACCGATTGGTATGTGCTCCGTTCCCGCTATCACCTCCGTAGTGAAAAGGTGAATAAGGGGTTAGCATCCCGTATGCTGACCCGCATTGAAATGATCCGGTCAGAGATCCTTTCCGAACGGATCATGGTGGACTACATGAAGTCGATCTATTCCCTGATCACGGTGAACATTGCCCTTCTCTGTGCCGAGATGATCTACCAACTCCTGCAGAGATACAAGCAAAGGGAAGTTTCCATAGACTTCTTTGCTCGCGTCCTCTATTTTACGATAAAGAAACTTCAGATTTCACCAGGGGTCTTTCTTCATCGCGGCCTCCTGAACCCGGACCGGTATGACTCACTGCTTTACCATGCCAACCGGGATCTCAGGGACTTTTTTTTCACTGCGATAGCGTCTGGGCTGGTCAAAGAGAAAGATGACTGTTACCTCTTTCTGCCTGCCTTGGAGAAAGAATACGAATTTGATGAGATCCGGATCAGGAACTTCATTAAGGTACGGCACAACGAAACCCGACCAATTCCCACCATTGAACAGTCGGTGCATGAAGTATTCACTCATTTTGACCAGCTCAATTCACCTCGTTCACTGGCCGCGATGTTTTACGATGACGACAAGAAAAGCCATGAACGAGACCGTTCTATCTTCTGCAAAAGGAGATATGATGAGATCAACCAGGAGGAAAGCCAGACTCTTGCCGGTGATCCCTTCTTTCTGGTCCCCGAGCAACTGACCCCTCAAAAAGTCGGTGTGCTGCTCATTCACGGATTTACTGCCTCGCCTGCCGAAATGAGGCCCCTCGGCGATTTTCTATGTGAAAAAGGCCTCTACGCCTACGGTGTCCGGCTCAAAGGACATGGCACTTCGCCCTGTGACCTGGACTTTCGCTCCGGCGATCAATGGTATCGCTCCGTTCTTCGGGGATGGGATGTGCTTCAACACAGCTGCGAAAAGATATTCGTCGCGGGTTTCAGCATGGGGGGATGTCTTGCTCTCAAGCTCGCCATGGAGAAGGGCAATGAAATTGCCGGGGTCATCTCTATTGCCACATCGCTCCGTATCCGAAACAAGAATATTATCTTTGCCAACCTGATAAACCAGATCAATAAACTCGTGGGATCTCTTCCTTATGTCGACGGAATCAAACGGTTTAAAAAAGGGAACTCGGAAAATCCGGAAATCAATTATCTCAACATACCGATCAGTGCTATCCAGGAATTCAAAAAACTCATGGACCAGACCGAAAAATGTCTTGATGAGGTCTATCAGCCGATTCTGATCATCCAGGGAGCGGATGACCCGACGGTCGATCCGATCAGCGCTGAGTTAATCGCTGAAGGGATCTCATCCCAAGATAAAAAGCTGTTGATGGTTGATTCCGACAGGCATGTCATTGTTCTGGATAAAGGGTCATTGGTGCACCAGGAGATTTTCAATTTTATTACAGCACTGACCAAGCAGGGCCAAGAAGAGAGAGTCGCCTAACGCGGAGTCCTGGCCCCGTTTATCCGGCCTCGTAATCGGTTTACTCATACAATATCCGGGTTGGTTAGTCGTGTCGTGGCGAGCTTTTATTATTACTTCGTACTCAACGCTGTTACGTGTGAGACTTCTAGTGTCGTGTCACGTGTAAAATGACGTATCCCATTTCCCCCCTCACCTCAATCCTCTCCCCACGGGGAGAGGAAGTTCAAACATCCCTTCTCCCCTATGGGGAGAAGGTTAGGATGAGGGGGGTGACACTAAAAGACACTACAAGGTTGACACGACACTAGAGGTGTTTGAGGTATTAAGGGATGGCGCTACTCATGCAAAATCCAGGCTAGCGTTCAATGTCTTCTTCTTTTGAGACCAGTTTGACCATGGTGGTATTCAGGATGTTCGGTAGTCCCCTGACCTCCTGCAGGACCTCACCAGAGATGGGAGAGTCGATCCGAAGGAGAGTAATGGCCTTCCCGCCCGGTGTATCCCTGCCGTTATACATCTGTCCGATGTTTACTGCATGACGTCCCAGTATCTCCCCAATGTTGCCGATGACTCCTGGACGGTCCCGGTTAAAAACGACCAGAAAATCTCCATCCGGCACAGCTTCCAATTCGAACTCGTCAACTTGAACAATCCTTGGATAATGACCGTCAAAAAGGGTTCCGGAAACAATCCCTTCTCCCTGTTCGGTCTCTACAGCCACGGTCGCTTGTGTCAGGTAATTCTCGGATGCATTCTGCCGCCTTTCGGTCAACTGGATTCCTCTTTGTGATGCCAGACTACGGGCGTTGACAAGATTGACTGTTTCACCCAGTATCTGCCCAAGCAGTCCCTTCATGACCGACCGGCTAAAGACCTCCATTGAAGGTGTTCCCTCTTCACCGGCCACATCGATCCTCACTTTCTTGAGCCCATAGGGATGAAGCTGTATGATGAAACGTCCCATGACCTCCCCCAACTCCATCCATGCCTGACCAAGTCCCGATACCGATTCCTCAACTTCAGGGAGATTCAAGGCATGTGTGATGATCCCTTTTTGCAGGTAATTCACAATCTCTCCCGCAATCTCTTTGGAACTTTCAACGATGGCCTCATGGGTGTAGGTGCTTAAATTCGGCGTGCAGATCACCTTCTCTGAGAGGTAAAGGGGGTGCTCTAGGGGCATCTCATCTTGGAGATCCATGGCCGCACCTGCCACGTTTCCACTGAGAATCGCATTGTACAGGGCATCCTCGTCAATAATCCGGGAGTCTGAACAGTTCACCACCATCACACCTGGTTTTAACAACGGGATCGTCTCCACGCCGATCAGTCCAATGGTCTGAGGGTTGAGGGGGGCATGAATCGAAATGATATCAGAAGTGGAGAAGAGTTCTTCACGGGATACCATTCTGCAGCCTTTCTGTTTGACTGCGTCAGATGAAAGATGAGGATCATAGACAATCACGTGCATTTTCATTCCTCTCGCTCGCTCTGCCACGAGTGACCCGATTCGTCCGTAACCGATAACACCGAGCACCTTATTCCGGATCTCCCGACCCATCAGACTCTTTTCAAGCCAGACGCCTTTTTTAACTGAATTATCCGCTTCGGGTATCCTGCGGGCGAGTGCGAAAATCAGGGTGAGGACATGTTCGACTACGGATACCGCCACACTTCCGGGAGCATCGATCACCAGAACACCCCTGTGCGTGGCGGATTCAATGTCCAGCAAAGGACGCCCTTTCCCCATCAGGCCGATCAGCCTGAGCTGGGAAGCTTTTTCCAACACCTCACGATCTATGGGTGTGGAAGTACCGGCGACCAGAATATGTACGTTCTCAATCTGCTCGTAAAGCTTCTTACGGGAGATATCAACCAGGAGGTCCACATTTGCTTCGGTCAATCCCCTGAGCAGATCCAGACTCATTGGATCCATGGGAACGGTGACGAGTATGTTCATAATCTTTCTCTGTTAAATTTTTTGGTTCTTGACAGGAATGTATGGGTAAAATCTATCAGCATAGATCAAATGTCAAGCAATCCTGGTTCTGTGGAAAATTATGATATCCTTTTTTCGACAATAGCTTTATAAAGTATAAAGTCTTTTTTTTCTCTTTACTGGCGAAAGCAGCTAAAGGAGGGGTAAACATAATAAACATAAAAGCCTTTAGACAGGATTTACTGGATAAACAGGATATCAAAAATCAATCTTTTAAAAGATCCCGTCAATCCTGTTATCCTGTCAAAAAATGTTTTTCTTTTTGTGAAGCATTGTACAGGTTTAGGTCAATCATGAACTTTTGTATTTACCCACACAAAACAGTCTAGAGCCAACTTTATCAACACAGTATATATATAGACTGAAAATGTCAACGATGAATACCATTCTTATAATCGTAATCCTGCGCAAAAAATAGACCGGCCTTCTATTCCTGCACGGCTCAAAAACGATGGGGATGATAATGGAGAGAGTGATTTCCAATCACAGGATGATTATTGAATCCCCACAAACTTTGCTTGAAATTCTCCCTCTAAATCGGATAGTATAAAACTATCAACGATTAAAAGGATCATGATGACACTGAAATTTAATGGCTCCAGGGAACCCACGATAGGTGTTGAGGTGGAGATGCAGATAGTGGATCTTAAGACCCTCAATCTGGCATCCAGAATTTATGATATTCTTGATCGTGTCTCTCCCTCGTTGCATCAATCGATTAAACCGGAGTTTCTCCAGTCCGTTCTGGAAATCAATACCGATGTCTGCCATACACTGGATGAGGTTAGAAAAGATCTTAAGGAAAGAATTCAGCTGGTCTTGAATATTGCCGATGATTTAGGCCTGGGCCTGCTCTGCGCGGGGACCCACCCGATTTCATCCTGGAAGGATCAAAAAGTCACCTCCGACGACCGCTACCTGAGACTCCTGCATGAGTTTCAAATTCTGGGAAGGCGGCTGGCCATTTGCGGACTTCACGTTCATGTCGGGATGACAGATGGCGACAAAGCTATTGCCGTCCTGAATATATTGAGAGGGTACCTTCCCCATCTGCTGGCCATCTCCACCAGTTCCCCTTTCTGGTCCGGATACAATACGGGCATGTGTTCCTCACGCATCAAGATCTTTGAGGTCCTTCCTACCGCAGGGCTTCCGCCGAGGATGAAGAACTGGCATGAATTTGATGCTCAGGTGGATACGCTGATCGCGACCCAGACCATTGAAACAACGAGAGAGATCTGGTGGGAAGCCAGACCGCACCCCAGGTTCGGGACCATTGAGGTGCGGGTTTGTGATTCGCCAGCGACATTGGAGGACATACTGATTATCACGGCACTCATACAAACCCTTGTGGTCCACCTCAGCTCGCTTTATGAAAAAGGGAAACTGCCGGGGATTCCGCTCCGTCAGATGGTGGAGGAGAACAAATGGCAGGCTGCCCGGCATGGACTCGACGGCCACTTTATCGATTATTATACGCCGGATACGATCAGTATCAAAAACGCGATAAGGGACCTGGTACGTGCGCTTTGGGACACAGCCGTATCACTCGGAACCCTGCCCTACCTGGAAAAAGTTGAAGAGATCATGGAACGGGGAACCAGCGCCCACGAACAGCAGAAAATCTTTCAACAAACCGGCAGTCTGAAAGACGTCGTTATAAATCTGATGGAGAAGTTAAAAATATGATTACCATAGAAGAAATCCGGGAAAAAACCGATGCCATCCAGGAACAGTTGATTGACCTGCGCAGACGTTTTCATAAACATCCGGAGTTAAGCAACCAGGAAACACAAACATCGATTCTCATTTCAGAAGTACTGAATCAGGCCAGGCTCGATGTCCAGTCAGGATTGGCCGGAAGAGGTCTGGTGGGACTTCTCCAGGGCATCTCCAATACTAAAACCATCGGGATGCGGGCGGACATGGATGCCCTGCCCATCCAAGACAAAAAATCGACACCCTACCGTTCAGAAATACCAAGTGTCATGCACGCCTGCGGTCACGACGTCCATATGACGGCCGTACTCGGTGCAGCTATGGTTTTGTCCACTTTTCGAGAACGGCTGAATGGAAATGTGAAGTTCATCTTTCAACCTGCAGAAGAGAAAGTTTCAGGTGCAGAACGTATGATCTCTGCGGGCGTACTGAAAAACCCTGACGTTCATGCCATGCTCGGATTTCACGTCTTTCCCCTCCTCCCGACAGGTATTATCGGTGTAAAGTACGGAGTCATGATGGCCTCGTCAGACCTCTTTTCGATCCATATCTATGGAAAGACCGGTCATGCAGCCAAACCTCATCTCTCTGTAGACGCCATATTGATTTCTGCGATGATTATCAATGCCATTCATCACATCGTCAGCCAGGGAGTGGACCCCATGCATCCGGCCGTGGTCTCCATTGGAATGATCAAGGGAGGTTCTGCAGAAAATATTGTCAGCGATCACGTGGAGATGCGTGGAACGATTCGCGCCGTCACGGATGAAATCAGAAAAACCATCGCTCGTAAAATCGATGATATTACCCGAGGGATTACAGAAGGTCTGGGCGGCCGCTACCGATTTCATCTTGAGCCCGGTTCTCCCCCTCTGGACAATCATCCCGGCATCAACCGCCTCGTTGAAGAGTGCTCCATAGAGATCCTGGGCAAACAGCGTGTACAGCAACTTGAGGAACCCTCGATGGGCGGAGAAGACTTTTCCTACTATATTGCACAGGTACCTGGAACCTATTTCCGTGTCGGTACCGGGAATCCTGAGAAGGACACCTGCCATTACCTCCACAGTGATCTCTTCGATGTGGACGAAGATGCTATCCCGGCGGCCGTCAAGGTCCTCTGCTGGTCTGCCATCAAATTCCTGGGCCAGACAATTGATGAGGAGAGTGACCTTTGAACAGAAAAACCCGAGGGGTCATTGCTGCCGGTCATCCGGCAACGGCCGAGGCCGGGGCCGAGATGTTCCGTCAGGGCGGCAATGCATTTGACGCAGTTGTGGCAGCCGCATTTGCTTCCTTTGTCAGTGAACTTACGCTCACCAGTGCGGGGGGTGGAGGATTTCTAACCGCCTGTGTCGGTAAGACCGGTGAATCCCTTGTTCTCGACTTTTTTGTCAATATGCCCGGCCTGGGAAGGCCCGCTCGATCCCTTCAGGAGAGTTTCTTCCCGGTCCGTGTTGATTTTGGATCGACCCACCAGGAGTTTCACGTAGGTGCCGGATCGGTGGCTGTTCCCGGTAATATATCAGGTCTTTGTGATGCTCATCAGCGATACGGTTCCCTTCCATTTGAGAGTGTCCTTGAACCAGCGGTTCATCTTGCACGCGAGGGAGTTCGCATCACCCCGCACCAGGCCTACTTCATCAAATTACTGGAGCCGATTCGAACCCTGACTGCAGAAGGGCGTAAGATCGTTGCTCCGGAAGGGGACCTACTTGATGAGGGGGACCTTCTCTTTATAAAGGATTTTGCCGACTCCTTAGAACTCATCGGCAGGGAGGGACCCTCCCGATATTATACCGGAGATCTGGCACAGAAAACGGTTGAGGTCCTTGAACAAACTGGAGGACTCCTTACGCTGGAAGACCTGCAAACCTACCGTGTCGAGGCACGGCCGCCCACTTCTTTTAACTATAGAGGTTATTCCATCCTGACCAACCCGCCTCCATCCGCCGGTGGCGGTCTCATTGCCTTCTGTTTGAAGACCCTGGAAGGTATTTTTTTACCCGAGGAAGATTATACGGTCTCCGCTTTTCTTAATGCCCAGATCGCCGCCATGCAGCTGACGAATACTGTTCGTGTACAGGGTTACGACCAGCAGATTCTTGATGAGAAGTACTGTGTCTTAGACTTTCTTGCTCCGGAACGGATTCAGGCATATTGTTATCAACTGCAACAAATGCTTGACGGTAAGACATCCACTGCAGAATTTGCCGACCTGACCGGCGGAAGCGGTAATACCACGCAAATCAGTGTGATGGATGACAAGGGTAACGCGGCATCCCTCACGACATCCAACGGAGAAGGGTCGGGAATTTTTATTCCCGGGACAGGGATCATGCTGAACAATATGCTGGGTGAGGAAGATCTGCACCCAACAGGTTTTCATGGACAGCGGCCGGGACGTCGAATTACCTCCATGATGTCTCCAACGATTGTACTGAAGAACCATGAACCGGTTGCTGTACTGGGAAGCGGAGGCAGCAACAGGATACGTTCCGCAATTCTTCAGGCTGTCATGAACCTGATCGACTTTAACAAGGATATACAGGAGTCTGTCAATTCGCCGAGGATACATTGGGAGCGGGGTATTCTCAATATTGAGCCGGGAATTCATGAAGAAATTGCCGATCACCTTTGCGCATCAGATCATCGCATTTACTGGAAGGAGACCAATCTGTTCTTCGGTGGTGTGCATGCAGTGGTGCGGGATCCAGACAGTGGAGCCCTCTCTGGTGCCGGGGACCACAGGAGAGGCGGTGTGGCGATTTCAGTGGAATAATAATGGAAATTTAACCACAAAGGACACGAAGAAGCACAATTATAAAGAAATAATAAAATCATTTCTACCACGAAGGACACGAAGGTTAAAACACTGCAGAACAAAAGAGTATATTTCTTCGTCATTATTGTAGTATGTAGAGAGTGTTAATGAAGCAGATTTTCATACAGTGAATAAATAACGAAGCAATTTGGGTTTATGCAGTTTAATAATATGGGGTTTTCTTCGTGTCCTTCGTGGTTAATAAGGTTTTTATCTCCAGCGGCTGGGCAGGATCTCTTCCACGGGCACAATCTTTTCGTAGGTGATCCCCATCCTCTTGAAGATCACCACCAGGGTTTCGTCACTCGGTGAATCCCATTCACAAATGCGGTGCCCTTCCTGTGGCTCATAATAGGTCCGTATCCAGACCGCTGTTGTCTCTCTGGCCAGGTCCTTGTATGCCTCTTCAAGTTTGGCCCAGCTCTTTTCCGGATCATGATGAAACGTCAGGAATTTCGGCATGCTGAATCTCCAGCAATGAAAAACCGCCCTGAATCACTACAGAATATCTGTCGATTCAGGGCGGCCTGATCAATTAAACGAACTTTATATATCATCATGCCGCTCATGCCTCATCTCCAAGGTCCTCTTATCATCTATAAGGGGAGCCTGATATGCATTGAGAGCGGAGTATCAAGATGGATAATTCCCTGCAGTGAGATAAAATCTTACTGAACGGCTAAATAAACAGGTTGATTTTGGCGTCGTTGGCAATATCCAGATAACTTGCCGCACCAACAAACTCGATTCCGTCAATGAAATCGCTCTGCTCAAAGCCGAAAAGTTCGACGGTCATCTGGCAGGCCAGCATTTTAACACCCGCTTCAATGCATAGGTCTCGCAACTGTTCGATTGTGGCCACACCGTTATTGGCAATGGTCTTTTTCATCAGCGCCGTTGCGACACTCTCATAACCGGGAATGTTGGCCTGTATTATGTTGGGGATATTCCAGCTGATATCACGGAACCATTTCGGCCCCATTGGCATCTTCATGGGCATGGCTGGATTGCCGAGCGGGCTGACCTGCGCCGTAACATTTTTCTTGAGTAGGGTCAGTCCATAGAAAGTAAAGAAAATGCTGACTTCATAATCCAATGCCGCCGCTGTGGATGCAAGAATAAAAGGTGGGTAAGCCCAATCCAGAGTCCCCTTTGTTGCGATAAGCGTCATTTTCGTACTCATGCTCTTCTCCTTTTCTTAAGGCTGTACATTCACGTCAGCCTATGGTTATAAAGCGACGTCTAACCCGGGAGGCAACATCAAGAGGATTGACGACTCCCTGCTCCACCCTCCATATTTTACCTGAATGAATGGACGGTCTGACAATTTATTTACAGTCTGTTTACTTTTTCACTCCTCGTTAGATATCCTGACTGACATAAGATTGAGTTAGTATTTACGATTTGAGTACGTTATCAAATCAGGGATGAAAATGAAAGGAAAAAATAAAAATTGAATTACATTTTTAACCTGATGTGGGAATAGAGATCCCCTGCTAATCATAGGTTTGCTATTTTGTCATTTATTTTGTCAAATAAATGTCGTCAAGTTATGGGAATTAACTGTTTGAATGATCAGGCTGGAAGGGTCCTGAATTTCAATTCATGGCATGGAAATCCCATGCTTTATTTCATTGATAAACATGAATTGAAGCTGCCTCATTCTTGCACCCATTATTATTGCAATGCTGCCCATCAGGCAAGCCGGATGCAGTACGCGCCGGTGGTCTATTGCTGCTCTACTTCTGTCCTGCAAAAATATGGAAAAGTGATAAAAAGGATCAGGTTTACAGTGGTCACTGATTTTTCTCTATCCAGCCCTGTGCCATCTCTTCCGCTTCTGCGATCGGACCCGGCATCATTTTGGCGGCAGCCATACGACGGAGCCTGTCACCCTCTTCATCACCATGTATGGCCGCAATCCTCCACCACATATATGCGAGGACGTCATTCTGAGGAAAGCCTGAACCTTTCCAGTACATTTTCCCCAGTTCTCTAAAGGCACCAAGATGCCCCTGCTCTGCTGCCCTGCGGATCCACACGGCAGCTTCCACAAGATCCTGAGGAACACCCCTTCCCTCCCGATACATGCTGCCAAGACTGTGCTGGGCGTAGGCGTTTCCCTGTTCTGCCGCCTTCCGATACCAGCGAGCAGCTTCAGCTTCGTCCTTCGAAAGGCCGAGCCCCTGTTCATACATGGCTCCGAGGTTGTTCTGAGCACCGGCGAAGCCCTGCTTGGCAGCCATACGGTACCACTCCAGAGCTTTGTCATAGTTCCTGCCGTCGCCATCTCCCTTTCGAAAGCGGTTGCCGAGCATGGTCTGCGTTTCGGGGTCATCGATGGGGAGTTCATCCTCAAGTAACGGTTTGCCGTCGGCTTCCACCCAGATCACGTCGTCGTCATCGTCACGTTCGCCATCGCCCCACCAGCCGCACGCCGAAGTCTGACTGGGAAGGAGGACGAATATGAACAGGAGGCTGACCGCAGCCGGAATACCAACCGTGACCTGTAGGAGAACGTTATGCCACCGCAGCGAGGGAGCAGCTCCCATCTTCTTCATACCGTCACTCATCATTTCTATGATGAATCTTACGGATACTTTTTTCAATTCATGGACCATTCAAGAGTGGACATCACTTTTGTTATCCCTTCATAGGAAGAAGAATGCTCGAAGACGTTGGCTCATCATATGTGCGGAGGCTACCTGAAGGTATTCAGAATATATTCAGCGATCTTGTATGCATCCTTATCAGAGAGGATCTTCTCATCGAACTTTTTCATCACTGAGAGTTTATTGGAATGCGGTGATAATTCACCGGGATTCCTCATCTTCTTCACGATAGCCTCAGGTGTATCGAAGCCGTTTGCTTCGAGATCCTTCCTGTGCAGTGTATATTCCGGAAAGTACTTGTTGCCTCCGCCGGGGTGGCAGGCTTCACAGAGTCTCTGAAATAAATCCTTCCCCGAGAGTTCCTCTGCCCCCGCCAGAAAAGAGGAGATCGTCAAGACAAGGCATACCGCGATGATGAGGGGTACCACTTCGACATTTCGCTTCATCTCCCTGTCACCTCCCGAGTCTTACCAGTCATATCTAAACAAAGCACTTGAGCTCACACATTGTCAATAAGACGGAGGGGCCGAGTATCAGCGGACCGTTGAACTCTAAGCCTTAAGACGATTCTTTGCCATTGTTTCTACGTCTATTCAATGAGTCTCTTAAGATATACTGCATAGCACGGTGCGTGAGGTAGTTCATCAGCACCTTATTTGTTACCCTGGACTTGTTTCAGGGTTTCTTAAATAATAGGAATTTGCTTTCACGAGGAGATCAGGAAAACACCTTAGAATTTGGTAATTATCAATTAGCATCATTGATGTCATATGTTCTTAATTACATGCAGCAGAACAAGAAGAATTGGCCAAGAGGGCATGCTAAAAAAGTTACCGAACACACCGTATTCCTTTAACTTCTCATTAGTAAAGTTAAGGTTTTTAAGTCCAGACCGCCTCGAACTCCGGAACGACGGCCCAACCCCGGAGTTCGACGAGGCTCAAGGTCGTGCCGGCGGGAACCTTCAACGTGAAACACGGAGCCTTACCTGAAATCTCGACCGTTCCGGCCGCGGACGGCGAGGGGCCAGCTGACACGCACTCATTTCCCGTCCATGGGATAATCCGATGCCTCCCATTCCTCCCAGCCGCCTTTCAGCGCGAACACCTTTTCGTACCCGATCTGTTTGAGCTCGAGTGCCACACGGGCACTCGTATCCTCGTCGGGTCAGGCACAGTAAAGAACGATCTCCCTGTCTTTCGGGTAGGGCGACCAGAAGTTTACGTCCATGGGATTCTCCCGGACAGCTCCCTTGATCTTTTGGGCGCTGTTGTCGTAGTCCTTCGGAATGCGGACGTCCACGATCGTCAGATCAGCATTTCCCAGCCTCGCCTTGAGCTGCTCCTTTGTCATTCTCGGAATATCATCCGAGGGTCCGGTGGTCGAGCACCCCAGGCCGACACTCAGCGCCAAGACCACCAACGTCAACAGCCTCCATGAAATCATCCGGCTTTCACCTCCTCTGACACGTTATGATCTTAGGCGTCAGAAATATACGTGTCGATATGTTCTTTCTCGAATTCGATGAAGTTCCCGGTAATTTTTGCCATTTCGCGGTAAAATGACAGCTCAGCTTCAGAAACGACCTTACCGCAGAATTGGGGAACCCATTTAATGAGATGATCGTCAATGAACATCTTCTCCATCCTCAGACAGTACATCGCCCTGTCACTGTCACCATCTTCCCACGCGTCCCGTTCTTTTTCAATCACTTTCTGCATGAACTCGAATTCCACACTGATATGATCAGGCATGTCGGTAAAATCATCTTTGTAGTGAAGTCCTGATGTTTCAATGAACTTTTTCACTTCAACGGTAGAAGCGCCCCATAAACTCCCCCAGTCCCCATCGTCTCTTTCATGATGGATTGATTCATTTGCCGGGATATGCCTGCCGGGCCCTAAAAACAGACGCGTGTATTCAACTGCGAGATCTTCCAGCAGCTCTTCTTCAGGGCGAGAAAAGAAATCATCCTCTAATTCACCCCCCATGGCAGATAATGCCCCCTTGAGTTGGGGGCTCCTTATCTGCCCAAGGAAGTCTGGGAGAATCTCTTTACGGTACACCCTGGCCAGAAAACCGTACACATCGATCCTCTGCCCAGCCCGTTCAACACGATTGTTATTCTTGCTCTTCATAGTACCTTATTACTTGCTATGCTTTTGTCACCTGCACAACCGTATCGTTCCAGCGCTGGAATCCGCTGAGACGGTCACCCCGGTTCGGTATTACCTGGTTGGGGTGCGAGCCGTGCCACGTCCAGTGGATGTTCTTGTCATCGGCGTCATCCACGCCGACCGGTGACCGTTTCCCGGAGGCGTACCTGCCGTATGCCCAGTGGCCCATGTGATGGGATATGTGGATATGCCCCGGTTGGGCGTTCTCGGTCACGTGGGCAAAGGACTCCATCTCTCCAATAGAGGACTTGACCATGATCTTGTCGCCATCCTTGATTCCCCGTGTCGTTGCATCCTTTGGGTTGATCCAGGCATGGTTGTTCGGGTAGATCTCAGTCAGCCACTTGTTGTTCTGCGTACGTGAATGGGTCTGAACGCAGACCTTGTAGGTCGTAAGATGCATATCATCGGGGCCCATGTTCTTTTGATTCGGTGCCGGATGCCACTCTGGAAGGGCATTGTACCCTGCATCAACGAGAGGCTGTGACCAGAGTTCCATCAGGCCGGACTTGTTGATCTTGTCGGGTGCGAATCCTTTATAGGCGATGTCTCCGAGCTTCGTGGCAACATATCCCTTGTATGCACTCTTCGTACCGTAGTAACCCTTCTCCTGGGCCTCATCCGCGCTTTTTGCCTTGGATGCCTTCCAGTGCCACCATACACCGGCCTTCTGGTCGTAAAGCACATCGTCACCGAAGTACGCACAGATTGCTTCGGGGTCCTTAAGGTCTTCATAGATGGATCCCCCTACCTTACAGACCTGTTTCTTCGGATCCAGTATCACTTCCTTGTAGGAGAAATAATGCGTCTTGCCGCCGTTCCAGACTCCCTCCTTCTTCATATACTCCCAACCGCCTGCCTCTTTCACCCCGGGGGTCATGTCAACTGACTGCTGAACATACTCTTCCTTGGTCTTGTAGTCAGTCTCGATACCCAGGCGATTGCAGACCTCAATCATTACATCTCCGAAATCCCGTGCCTCACCAAGGGGTTTCACGAGGGCCTGGCGGATGTAGTACTCACCGGTCTGGGTCGGGTCAACCATGTCTTCCCAGTCAAACCTCTCCAGATACGTTGCATCCGGCAGTATCATGTCTGCATAGTGCGTGGAATCGCCGTAGGACGTGTCGGAAGAAACAACAAAGGGAAGCAGCTTTTCGTCTTTCAGGATCTCTATATTTCCTGCATGGTTGCCGTTGGCGAAGGCAGGTGTGTAGCAGTACCAAAGGGCCAAATCAAACGTGCCGGGACCCTTTGCCTTGATCCTGTCGAGCACCTGATGGCTCGCATGGTGCGTCGGGAAGGGGTAAGACTCCGGCTGGCCTTTTGGCGCCCCGTCAAAGATATCTTTCACCTTCGTTGTTTTGGTCTTCGGGATTTTTGCAGACTTCCATCCTGCACCGACAGCCTTGCAATTGGTTCCAGGGGCATCGACATTCCCTGTTAACGACGAGAGAACCTGGCGTGCACGTTCACAGTCGCATCCGTTATAGTTTGTGACAGCCCCCCTGTATGCGATCAGGACAGCGGGTTTCGTCGTCGCAAATTCCGTTGCGATCTGCTCGATCTTTGAGGCAGGCACACCGCTTATCTTCGATGCCCACGCCGGCGTGTACTCTGCATAGTGCTTTTTCAGTGCGGCTATCTTGTTTGGCGTCGAGTCATCGAATTTCTCTGTGCATTTGCAGAATTTCAGGAACTCTTCGCCTGCACCCTTGTAGAGGCCCTTGTTCAGAACCACGTTCGTCATGGCGAGTATCACTGCCATGTCGGTTCCCTGTTTGATCGGTATCCACTCATCAGACTTTGCAGCGGTGTTGGACATCCTTACATCAAAGGTCTTCATCGGGACGCCGCGGTCAACCTTTGCATGCATGATCCTGTGGGCAACAGACATATGGTTCGTGTGGGTTTCAAGGATGTTGCTTCCCATAATGAGCATGTACTTGGTGTGATCAATGTCCCAGTTGTCAAAGTGTCCGCCCCAGGTCATCTCCTGGGCTGTCCACTTGGCTGACTCACATACGCCGGTATGGTTGCCGATCGATCCTGTTCCAGTGGCTTTTATCATTCCTCCTATGAGTGCGCCCGAGCTTGCCTTCATCCTTCCGTAATGGAACAGGAATTTCTCAGGGGTTCCAGCATCCCGGAGTTTTTTGATCCTTCCAGTCAGTTCGGAAATCGCCTCGTCCCAGGATATCCTCTTCCATTCCCCTGATCCGCGGGGCCCGGTCCTCATCATCGGGTGAAGGATTCTGTCAGGATCATAGACCGAGGTAACACCGCCCTGTCCTCTCGCGCAGATATGCCCCGCGCCTCTTATGGATTTTGGGTGGCCTTCGAGCTTGACAAGCCTGCCGTCCTCCACAAAACCGATCATGGAGTCCCTGCTCACACACTGCCAGCAGGCTGAGGGTATTGCCTTTCGTTCCATACCCGTCTTCGGTGAGAAGTCCTTGCCAGTCTGCGTTTTTATGGTTCCTGCAAGGGCATCTGACTCAAAACCCCTACTCGCCGCAAGGACCGCTCCGCTGGCAGCAGCAAATTTCATAAAGTTGCGTCGCGTTATTTTTGACATTTTAACCTCCTTACTTTACAAGAATTTGCCATACATTCCTTGAAACCTAGACGATCCTGTCCCGGTATTCTGCCGCCTTCTTCTTCTGGTCCTTGTGATCAAATTTGTAGCGACTCAGGATTCCTTCAGGGTCAATATAGAACACGTGCGGTTTCGTTTTCTCCTGGGCCAGGAGTGTTGTCTTGTCCCGGTTTTTGTCCAGATTGAACTCCTTGATCAGTTTCGAGACCTTGCTGTTCGGGTCGTTCATGTCCCCGAATGTCCTGGTGCCGTGCGGGCAGGCCTGGACACATGACGGTTCAATGCCCTGGGCAACACGATGATCGCAGAAGGTACACTTGCCAATTCCAAACTCGGCTTCCCTGTTCGGCTTATCCAGTTTTACCTGGGGATCAATATATCTCACACCATAGGGACATGCCTTGATACACTTGTAACAGCCAATGCAGAGCGAGTTGTCGAAGAGAATCATCCCGTCGGGACGCTTATACGTGGCGCCGGTTCTGTACCGTTCCCCGTTGAACTTCGCCCTCGTCCCGCTCTTGGCTTCGGGACATTTCTCAACACATGGAGGAACATCAATTTTTTGCCCTTCAGTTCCGGTTTCGCCGGCACAATGGTTACAGAGTCTTGGCACGAATGCTCTCCTGTTGGTTGGATATGTGCCCCAATCCACCGTTTTGATGACTGCGCGCCATCTCCCGAGCGGTACATTGAACTCTGACTTGCACGAAACGGTGCATGTCCGGCAGCCGACACACTTGCGGAGGTCGACAATAAAGGCCCACCTCGGCACGCCTTCTTCCGCGGATGCCTTAGTAGTAGGAAGCGCACGCGTGGCGGCAAGACCCAGGGCAACTGCTCCCGCTGCCTTCAAAAGTTCTCGTCTGGAACCGTCTTTTTGCTTACTCATAGAAACCCCCTTTCTGGTGTATTCAGTCTTGAAATAGACCGTTACCACCTGGACCGTCATCGCACAGACCGACGAATCTCAGCGGCCCGCATTTCTTTGCCATATTTACCACCTCCCTCGCTTTGGCTTATCGTGTCTCCACAATTAGCCACTTTCCTGTAAGCTCTCAATGAGATCTTCGAAATGATCGAAGGCAACATCAATGAGCATTATGGAATATTTCTTATTGTGAACACCGTTTCCATACCTGACAACATTCAGGATCTCCTGTGCTTTCTCAAAGGTCTCCATGGCCTCTTGTAACTCCTTCTCAGGCACTTTCCCCTTCGCCTGCTCTATCGCGTCTTCTGCCTCTTTCTCGACTTCCTCCACTGCCTCGAGCTCTGCCTTGACCTTATCCGTCCACTCCTTGAGCATTTTCTCATGGCGTTTGGTATGGCAGTCGACACATGCCTTGGCGCCCGCTCTTTTCACTTCCGCACCCTTTCCGTTGTGCTCAAATTTCATATGGCAGCCCAGACAGTTTGTTTTTACATCATGCATCAGGGCAGGTGTCGTGTCGATATCTTCCAGGACATTGCCTGCAAGAAGCTTTTCCTGCAATATATGTGTGTTGCGATGGCACGCGGAGCAATCCTCCACTGACGCCTTAAGGTAAGCATTATCCTTCTTATGATCTATAGGCTCATGGCACTCGAAACAGCGGGCGTTCTTTTCGGCAACATGCTCCTTGTGCATGAGTTCCTGTTTTTCCGCTTTTTCCATCAATGCCTTTCCACCGTCATGGCAGTTAAGGCACTTTACCTTGCTCACCGTACCCTTGCCTTTTATGGCTCCAAGATGACAGCTCCAGCACGGCACCTTTGCCTCTTCGAGTGTTTTATGAGTGATGGGCTTCTCTTCCTCCTCCCCTTCCTTCTTCTCTGCCTTTTCAGACTTCTGTTTCTGAAGCGGTTTTGTCGGAATCTCGTGACACAGGTCGCATTTGGAAAGGCCTTCATTGAACTTCTTATTTCCAAAGTGACAGAGGTTGCAGCTCTCCTTTAATACCTCGAAATGTTTTTTTTCGGTCTCGCGTTGATGACAGGTCGCACAGTGCATCACATCGCCTTTGATCCACTTCTTCGTATTATAATGTTCCTTATGGACAAAGTTAACGATTCCCTTTGATTTATCGTCCCTTTCGTATTCCGCGTACTTGATCTTCTTTTCCCAGTACTTGCTCTCTTTGCCCTCACCTGTTTTCGGGTGACATTTGGACGTCGTGCAGCTGCGGTCATCTATCTTCGTTCTTCTAAGGATCGTTGAGTCATCCATGTTAAGGATCGTCACCAGCCTTGACACGATCTCCAGCTCTGTCTTCATCTGTTCGATCTCCGATTTTCCCTTTTCGGCGGCCCCTTCGTCTTTAGGGATCTTCCTGTGTTCGCTCATCTTGATCCCATATTTTTCCGGGGGATAGTGGCATTGCGCACACGGAACCTCATTGTGTTTGCCCGTCTTCCATGACGCGTGTGCCTTTTTTATAACTTTCGGATACGTCAGTATGTGGCAGTAGCCACAGAAAAACTGTGATTTTCTGAAAGCAGGTTCCTCCTGGGAGTATGAGTATTCAGGAGAGACTACCGTTAAGAATAGTGCAGCACTACAGAGAAATACCGCTTTTATGATCATCAAACCATCTCGCTTCATATCACCTTCCATGGACCTCAAACGGTTTTGGCATATCCGATTTTTTAGCCGCGTCTAGGAATTCAATAAGATTTTTCAATGGGGTTTTCTTATGGTAATGACAGCCGCTGCAAGAGTTGGGCTGCCTTTTTACCCCGCCGGCCCGGATGCTTTCCTCGGGCGAGATGAACTTGAAGGTGTGACTGTGCTCGTGTCCCTTGGTTTGCGGCATGTGGCAGGCGACGCAACTGCCGAAGGTATGAATCCGATGGGCGGCCCGCTGGTTTTGGGTCTTGTGGCATTTCGTGCACAGCAGGTCCCCGGCCGATCTTGTCTGGGACTTCCGGGGCGACTTGTGAGCGCCTTCCTCGTGAACGCCGTGGCAGTTCGTACACATGATGCCGGCCTGCGCGTGCTGGCTTTCATTCCACTCGTTGTACTGCTGATGGTGCTTCTTCTCTTCCTCAGGGTTTTCGATGTAAAAGAGGTAGAGCGACCTCCCGGGTTTGAACCCGTAGGCGAAGGCGTATCGGTCGGGAATACCGTCCTTGCCCGCGGCGATTTCCTCAGTGCTCATCCCCCAGTTGTGACACTGGCCGCACACCATGGAGCGGAGGCGCCAAGGCAGCTTCGCCGGGTTGATGATGGTATCATTTTCATTTTCGAAATAGACCTTTGCCGCCTTGATGTGGTTCGCTCCCGGTCCGTGGCAGGCCTCGCAGGAGATGCCGAGATCAACCCACTCTGACTTATACTGGTCGCTTTCCGGGTTGTAGTTGATCGACAGTCCTGTCACGTGGCAGCCGGCACAGTTGAACTGCCAAGTCCTGGCGGTGTCACTCCAGTATCTGCCGCTTCCGGGATAATAGTTCCTTAGTCCGTAGTAATCCTGCCAGGCCCTCTTATCCACGTCCCATTCCACCGGCAGAACGTGAAGCGCGCCGTTGGGAAACCTTGCGACGTAGTTCTGCCGTCGGTTGATACCAATAACGTTGACAACCTCATAGTCGTGGGATTCCCAATCGGGGCCAACAGTTTGAACGAAGAACTTTTTGTCTTTCCTATACATCGTGGTCGTGGCCGTTTGCCCTGAAAGCTTCGGCGACTTTCGCGAAACCTTGATCTCAAGCGTGTTGTTTCTCAGAAAATCCCCGATCACCGTGTTTTCCGAAGCCGGTTGCATGAACTTCGAGTGCAGGGTGTGCTTCCATGAGTCGACTTCGCGCCAATGGCACTGCTTGCACTCCTCGACGCCCACGTATTTCGGATCTTCGTCGAAGACAAGGGCGGGGGCCTTAGAGGTCTTGCTGTCCTCGGCCTTGTGGGATGAGCAACCGATCATCCAGGTCAGCCCAATGATCGACCAGACCAGGAACCGTGAATGGATCTTCATGCGATGTGTCACCTTTTAACCTCCGTCATAGTTTTGCCGGCTGTTCCTTGAGTTCAGAACCCGGCTCGGGCGCGGATTTTATGGCTTTCGCTTCCATGGGTACAAGCTTGCTCGTCATGGCGTACAGAAATATGACCAGTGCGATCAAACCCAGCATCACCGCCACCTCGGGCGTGGTGGGTTGATAGGTTAGCTCTCCCAGTTCGGGATAAAGGGGGACAAGCTGGCCCACGACGATAAGGTTGATCCGGTATGCCATAATGGCGGCGATGGTCAGGGATGAGGCGACGAAAAGCCCCTTGGGTTCGCGTCCCTTCCTGAAGCACAGGATGACCACGGCGGTTACCATGCCGCCCAGATTAAGGATGAACAGGGGCAAGAAACTGGTGGTCAGAAGGTGCCAGACCTCCCGTCCTTCCGGCAAATCGCTGTACTTCAGGACGACGTAGTCCACGAAGTCGATGAACAGGGTCGCCACAAGGAATGCCGCCAGCAGTTGGCCGCTGTGGCTGAAAGTCTTCTTCGAAAGAATCTCTCTTTTTTGGATCCACGACGTGGTCACCGCCACAAACACGACAATCGCGAAGCCGCTGGCCAGGGCGGAGGCCACGAAGTGCACCGGAAGAAGCGGCGTGTTCCACATCTCCCTTGCCTTGATCACGCCGAAGATGGTTCCGGTGAAGGTGTGCACCACCACGAGCGCGTAGGGCACGGCGATGAGACCGAGCCATTTGGCCCAGCTTTTGTCCTTGTGGCTTGCGATACCCAGGCTCATCTTTACCGCGAAATATAGCTCCAGCCCCAGGATAGCCATGAATCCGTAATAACTGGTCGAGGAAATCACGAACATGGAGGTCGGATTTCTGAGCAACCAGGGGATCTTTAGGGCGCGAAAGGGGTTGCCGAAATCCACGATGAGGAACTGTGTGGCCGCGACGATGCAGAGCAGGGCCAGGAGAATGGCCCGAGTCCCCATGGGCTTGTAATCGTTCCGATTGAATGCGTAAATGAGCAGCCCCACCATCGTGGCTCCGGCGCTGGCGCCGATGAAGAAGGCCACCATAGAGATGTAAATCCCCCAAGGCACCATGTCGCTCATGCCGGTGATCCAGTGCCCGTCCAGGAACATGAGCAGATAGCTGTAGCCTCCCCAGGCCATGACTGCCACGAGCATCGCCAGGAAGGCGTAGAAGCGCCAGCCGCTTCGGATCAGCTCCGGAACGGCGCTCTTCAGGTAGCGAAAATAGGCCTTGAGCATCTCTTTCACTAGCGGATTCCCCTGATGTCCGTTGGCGGCGGAAGAGCCTTATACCACCGCATGGACTTCTTGCCGTGGGCCGTGAGGTACCAGATCTGCGGCCCTGTGTTCAGCCCTTCTTTCAATCGGAAGCTCCTTTCGGTCCGGATCAGTTTTGACACCTCGCTGTTGGGATCGTTCAGATTGCCGAAGGTCCTCACCTTGTTGGGGCAGGCTTCCACGCAACGCGTGGTCTTTCCGAGCCTCGTCCGGTGAACGCAGAAGGTGCATTTCTCCACTACGCCGTGGGGCCGGACCGGCACCAGCGGATTCACCCGTTCCGCCGGACCTCGGGCTTGTACCAGTTGTACCGCCTGGCCTGGTAGGGGCAGCCCTGCATGCAGTAACGGCAGCCGATGCACTTGCTGTAGTCGATCATCACGATGCCGTCGGGTGCCTTGTAGGTCGCCTTGGTGGGGCAGACCTTGGCGCAGGGTGGATCTTCGCAGTGGTTGCACTGGACCGGCATGTACCGTTTGTGTTTGTAGAGCCGGGTGTATTGGAGCCTGTTGCCGTGTTCGGATTTGTCGGCCTGGAAGTCACCCATGCCGGTGCGGTCGGTCTGGAAGAGCGTGATGTAGGGCGGGGATATGGTGTCGGGAACGTTGTTTTCCAGCTTGCACGCATACGAGCATCGCCGGCAGCCGATGCACTTGCCGAGGTCGATCACCATGCCGAAGCGGACGCCGGACTTGGGCGGAGGCACCCACTCGGACTCCTCGATGCCGTGGCCGTACTCCAGGATAGTCTCCAGAAGACCGGGCAACGCCCGGACCCGGCCGGGGACCAGGGCTCCCAGCGCGGCAAGGCCACCGAGTCCCAGGAGCTGTCTTCGATTGAATGGCTTCATGCTTTGCCTCGATGGTCTGCTTTTTTTCAAAGCCTAACCCCCCTCATGCAATCTGGTTAACCCGGGCCATACGGATTACAGTCTCGTAGAGATTGAAGTGCCGGTTGACTATGTTGTGGAGGATCGCCTGCTGTGTAGGCGGCTGAATCAGCCCAATAGCTGATCTTCTAACGCAACTGACACATTCCCCCACGATAATTCCGTCTCAGCGTCCCACAAGCCCGCTACCTAATTTGGTCAACAGCCTGTACAGTTTACAGATTTTCATTAAAATTGAAGACCCCACGGACTTGTAGTGAATGGCTGCACCTGTACTGCACAGATTCTCCGTCAAAATTCGGCTTGTATACGTCCGAACGCAGCCCACTTGTTGCGATCTTCTCCCTGTGCCTGGTTAAAGGCAGCGCCGCTGATACCGGTCGTACTCTGTACGCCCTGAAAGTAGCCGCTGACACTGTCTTCGAGTTGCGCATAGCCTATACCCAGGTCCAGCGCAAAGACCTTGTTGAAGCGATAAGTCCCCATCGCCAGAAAATCAGTTCCCACCGTGTTGTCCCGGTTTGTTGCATCTGTACCACCGAACCATCCGGCTGCGAGGTAACCCTGAAGCGCCGAAGTGAACGGGTAGCTGTATTTAACCTGCACCGAGCTCATGCCGTAACCATTGTTGGACATATTGACACCGTCGAAATCAAAACCTGTATCGGTCGGACCTTGCACGGTTAATATTCCGGTATACCCCCAGTAGCCGAGGGTCTGGGCAAACGCCATGGGCATCAGGAAGCCGGTACCATCATCCTCGCCTTTCGCGTAGGATGCCAGAATACCAAAATTACCGGATCCCAGGGGGCCGGTAAGTTCAGCAAGTACAGCCACGCCATCGGCATCACTGGTGCCGCCGAGCAGTACTTTGTCTGTGCTTGAGCCCATGACAAACCCATTCAGTTCCATAGGGCCCAGCGGCATGTGCCCACCCAAGCCATAGTTGTAATGCAAGTCGTCATCGGTCCCGACTGCCTCTGCTATATTCAGTGCTGTACCGGTCAGGGTAATGCCTGCGTTGCTTCCTATCGGCACGGTCCAATCAGCCTGATAATGGACAAAATCGTCATCGGCATTACTTTCGCTACCCTCTTCCAGGTTTGCCGCAAACAGGCGCAGTGAACTCGATCCGATTGGTACGATGAAAGAGGCGGCCAGAGGGTTGTAATCCCAGTCCGCCGAGAACTGGGTTTGGTGAAAATAGTCCTGCAGAGGCACGATACCTACCTGCGCATTCGTGCCTTGGAGGAAAGTGTAGTCCATCACAGCATGTCTTATCGATACATCGGTGGTTTTGCCTCCACGCCGTTGGTCCGTTGTTGTCACATTGTCTGTCGTATGCTGCAATTCAAACTGCGCATGGGTCTTGAATTGCTCATCGAAAACGATATCGACATTCTGCCGTAACCTCAGTCGCCCCGCGGTCTGATTGTCATCTTCATTGGGAGGCGGGTTATCAAAATCGTTTTCAGCACTGTAGAAATTAATCCGGTATTGACCGCCAAATGTCACTTTCGGACCATCATCGGCGGCTGTAGGCGCGCGGGTCGCCTGCTCTTGTTGCTGCGCATTCAGTTCTTGTTGCTGCGCCTTCAGTTCGTCAATCTGGCGTTGCAAATCCCTGATCGTGTCTTCCATGGACGCGCCAAAAGAGACTGATGGCCCCAGTATCAGGCAAGCAGAAAAAATTAGGGTAATATGGCTTAAAAGAACGAGATGTATTCGCTTCTTCATATGTCACCCCCCTTGAATGTGTCGTTCCTTTTGAATGTCGCTCCCCTTGAATGTATCACCCCCTTTGATGGGAAACGGTTTGTTATTTATGATTGGGAATTCGCTTTCAAGACTCTTACCGTATGATTTAATAATTATCAATATAGATAACTTATAGAATACTTACCGTATAATCTGATAATTGTCAAGCTGTATCGTTAGATGTCATACATCCTTATGGCAAATTATTGTCTTCTTCTGTTATTGCATATATGGGAAACGAAAAACATGCACCAGATCAGGAGTTTGTAGGCAGGAACTCAGGGGAAAATGGGCATACCTCTCTTTCCAGGTGCGCTCTAGCGCTTTAATGTAATGCCGCGCACGGCTCTAATTCATCACGACACACGGTTCTTCATAACCCGGCCCAGTTAGAAGTGCCACTGAGTCCTGTTTTACTAGTACGTCATACTCAACTTCTATACATGTGAAACTTCTAACGGGGCGGGCCATCCGTCTTCGAAAATGCTAAGCCGTGAAGGGCAAAACAGGGGATCTACCTCGTAGATACTTGATATAGTCCCTCCATGCCTTTGAAGGGATCTTCTTGGGCTCATGCTCCGTTATACCGATAATCTCGAAAGCTGCATCCGATTCAGGACTCTCATCCCCGATCTTACCCTCTTCTTTGATCTCTCATGACGATTCGTCATACCATATCCGGGCTAGACGTATTTTTGCAAGTCTTCCGCATGACTTTGATTTCAAAGAAGAAAACGACCGCTAGATAGAACGTTATAATTGGACTTGAAAAACATTTCAAGAGGGAATATCATCCGCTGCAGAAATAACTTTGAACAGATTAGTGTTTGGCGCTTAATTTTCTGATTGTCCATATTTCATATATGAATAGCCAGCCCCCCGAGTTATGGCAATTCATTCCGCCATGAGCTTATGCAATGGTGCCGTGCCGGTTAGCGGGGAAGTTGGAAAAGGCAATTATAGCGCATGACCCCATTGGTACAGACGTTTTAAGATAATGGTGATAAAGATGAAACGGGGGTTTTTGATAGGTGTTATTCTCATCCTCTCTGGAGAAATGGCAAGTTGTGAACGTGACGCCAAGGTTGTACCCGCCAAGGTTGTACCCAATGAAATTCAACAGCCGGGCACCCAACCGAGGGAAGTACCAACACTTATACCGGCAATACAGGACAAACCGGGGCCTCACGGGGATAACACATTAAACAAGGCATGTTACAATTGCCACGAGCACGACAGCCCGGAAAGCATTGTAAGAGTTTGGTCGGGCAGTATGATGGCACAATCATCACGTGACCCGCTTTTCTGGGCCTGTCTGGCTATTGCCGAACAGGACTTTCAGGGCGTAGGAGACCTCTGCATCCGTTGCCATTCCACGAGAGCGTGGTATGATGGGCGCTCTGCTCCAACAGACGGTTCAGCTATCGGTATTGATGATGCCGATGGGGTCACGTGCGAGTTCTGTCACAAGATGACGAATCCCGAAGGCTCTGAACATCAAGGGGTGATGAATCCACCCTTTAAAGCGAACGATGGTATTGAAGGCTACTATGGAACCGGTATTGCTGCACTTTCGAAAGATGTGGAAAGACTGGGTCCGTATGATCCGATGAGACTCTATGGCGTCCATGTAGGAAGGCCGGTCCTGGATGATCCGATGAAAAACTTTGATAAGGCCCATCCGGCAAAACAGTCCGGGTTCCACCGGGATGTGGATTTTTGCGGAACCTGCCACGATGTCTCCAATCCCGCCGTTGGCGACCTGGCACCCAATAATGGCGCCCAGGTTCCTCTCGAGCCTGGAACGTTCAGTGGCATTTTCGGAACACCACTTGATCTCAAGGCTGCTTTCAATAACCCCCCTTACAAATACGGTATTGTGGAGAGGACATACAGTGAGTACAAGGCAGGGCTGCTTTCTCAAACGCTGGTAACCGATTACGCAACTCTTCCCGCTGAACTCCAGGCTGGAGCGATCCAGAGGTCTTATGATTCTGCACAGCTTGCGGGAAACGGAGGCAATTATGCGGATGGAACGCCCCGCTATTTCAGCTGTCAGAGTTGTCACTTACCTCCCGTCGTCGGAATGGGTAATAATATCGTCAAGACCAGGCGCACGGATCTTCCGCTCCACGACATGACGGGCGGCAGCTATTGGATGCCTTCCGCCCTGCGGTATCTGTATTCCAGGGGGAAACTAAGGTTTTCAGACGGACTCAAAGACTTTCAGATACAGTCATGGGCTGAGGGGTCTGCCCGTGCAAAGGTTGTTCTGGAAAATGCCGCTTCCATCGCAGTAAACGGAAATGTCCTGAAGGTGGTCAACCTGACAGGGCACAAACTCATCACCGGATATCCCGAAGGCCGGCGCATGTGGCTCAACATCAAGTGGCATGATGCGGGTGGTACCGTCCTGCGGGAGGACGGCGCCTATGGACCGCTCGAGGACGATGACGGAAAACCGGTCATGGTCAAGAATCCTGCCAATGGTCAGATGGTTCAGGTCGAATCGATACTTGACCTCCATGATCCGAATACCAAGATCTATGAGTCCAGACCGAGCATTTCACAGGACTGGGCAGCAAAGCTCATTTCAATCAATCGGGCTCACTACGACCCCATCATTCTGAGCTTCGATCGTTACACGGGTGCGCCAGGCCCTACGATGGGGCAACTGGCTAACGGTGAGCGGGGACCCCATAAAAAGACCTTCCACTTCGTGCTCAATAACAAGATCGTCAGTGATAACCGTATCCCGCCCTACGGCATGAACTATGATGAATGCAAGAAGAGAAACTGCCTGCCCGTCCCTGCAGACCAGTACGGGAACCCTGGAATCGGCGGTACCTATAACTACTGGGATGAAATCACCCTGAATCCTCCTGCTGGCGCAGACTCTGCCACGATAAACCTCCTGTTCCAGTCTGTGAGCTGGGAGTACATCCAGTTCCTCTATCTGGCGAACGACGGCTCTGTTCCTTTCCTCGCGAATGAAGGCATGACAATGCTGGAGGCGTGGCTGAACACCGGTATGTCATATCCGTATGTCATGGCTGCAACGATATGGGGTAGTTCAGGGACTTGTGCGCCCACTGAACCTGATACTGAAGTTTCATGTACTGATGGAGCCGACAATGACTGTGATAAACTGATCGACAGTGCTGACCCGGATTGTCTGACGCCTGCAACGAGCGGGGCGACTCGTTAATGCGGGATTGCATGAGTGATCGTCAAGCATAACAAATCGATGTTTGACTAATCACCAATACTGTGATATGTTCGCAAATGATGAATTGACGACATAGAAGGCCTTCCCGCAAAATGGAGGCAATTATGTACAACAAGATAGTATTCCCGGTTATTTTGATTCTCTTCGTGCTCGTATTTAACTGCGAGGCTTTTGGATTATTTGGCTTCCCTGCGGCAGAAGGGCTTGATGTCCACGATGTGATTGCGGACCCTTTTGCTTACTCCGGTGATATCACGATTCGCGGCGGTGTGATGGAGAAGATGGACCTACAGAATAAGCTCTTCCAGGTGATCGACTACCGGGAGTACCGCAGTTGCCGTTCGGTAACCTGTGCCCCGAAATGGATCTCCGTGGTGTTTGACCAAGAGATGCCTAAAGCCTGGGACATCGTGGAGGTAAGCGGCGTGATAGAAAAGAACGAGCTAGGGAAAGGCGGATTCGTGCTCAAGGCCAAGCAGATCCGAGTGAAGGGAACGATCAAGAAATGACTTTCTGGAAGCTTATTTTCCGAAATCTTACCCGCCGGAAAAGCCGTTTCGTCTTCACTCTTTCGGCCATCGCCATAGGTATTGCGTCTGTGGTCACGTTGCTGTCCCTGGGCACGGGCTTGGAAGCCGAGATTCGAAAACAGGCAGACGTGCTCGGCGCCCACTTGGTGGTCACTCCCAAGGGCTGGTGCGCCTACGAGCAGATTTCGGTGCTGACCGGGGAGACCCTGCCCGAGGCGCTGCCGGCCGAAGACGTGGCGAAAATCGCCGCGGTCGAAGGTATCCGATCTGTCCCCTATCTGGTCCAACGGGCCGTCCTGAACAACAACCCCGTACCCATGGTCGGCATCCTCCCGGAACCCATGAGAAAGTTCAAAAGTTGGCGGATCGGCAGCGGCGAGTACGTCCTGGATCAAAACCGAGTCGTCGTCGGTCACGGAATCTCCAAACAGTTCGAGCTGGACATAGGCGACGAGATTCGGATCAGGGGCTCGGAGTTCACCATCGGCGGTATTCTGGCAGAGATCGGAAACCGGGACGACCTGGCCATCTACATGGATCTTCCCGTGGCACAGGACCTCTACGGATCGGGTGACAAGGTCTCGTTCATATCGGTTAAAGTCGACGACATAACAAAGATTGACGACTACATTCTTCAAATCCAGAACTCGGCGAATGTGGCCGTCGTCTCCGACAAGCAGCTCCTCCGATCGGTGCTCGCGATCGTCGGAACGGTGGGCAATGCCCTCCAGCTGATAGCGGCCGTTGCCGTACTGGCGGCTTGCTTCGGCATCATCAACACGATGATGACTGCGATCTATGAGCGAAGACGAGAGATCGGCATCCTGAATGCTCTTGGGGCCAAAAGCAAAACGATCTTCACCGTGTTTCTGGGCGAGGCCGCGCTGTATGGTCTCCTGGGCGGGATGGTAGGGGTCGTCGCGGGTTTCGCCTTTTCCTACTTCGCGGCCCCATACATCGGCCAAAATGAGTTCACGGCCTTTTTGGGAAGCGAGCAGAGCGTGAGCGTTTTCGACCCAGGCATCACGATGAGGGCTCTGCTCTTTTCCGTTCTCGCTGCGTCCCTTTCCGGGATTTACCCCGCGCGGCAAGCATCAAAGCTTAGTCCCGTGGAGGCGATCAGTTATGAATGATGCAATCATACGCACGGAAGGTCTTGCCAAGTTCTACAATAATGGTTTCCGAACGGTCGCCCTGGAAGATGTCTCCTTGGATATCGCCAGAGGAAGTCTCACATGCATCATGGGTCCATCGGGGCATGGGAAGAGTACATTACTACATTTGCTCGGGGGGCTCGACCGAGTGAGCGCGGGAAAGGTGTACATCGGCGGCGAAGAACTCACTGCCATGCGCCCTGACCGCGCAGCCGAGTTCCGAAGCAAACGACTCGGATTTGTGTTCCAGTTCTTCAACCTGCTCCCGGTGCTTACCGTCCTGGAGAATGTCCAAATGCCGATGATGCTCGCCGGCGTGTCCAGGAATGATCAGAAAAAAAGAGCTTTGAAACTGCTCGGCATCCTGGGGCTCCAGGACAAGACCCACGCCAAGCCAAATCAGCTCTCGGGCGGACAGCGGCAGCGGGTCGCTATCGCCCGGGCGCTCGCAAACGATCCTGAGATACTGATGATGGATGAACCCACTGGAAACCTGGACAGCGGGTCCGAACAGGAATTGTTGGAGTACATCCGACAAATTCACAAACGGCAGAAGACGATTGTCATCATCACGCACTCTGAAACCGTGGCCTCGATTGCGGAACGCATCGTCTACATCAGAGACGGCAAAGTAATAACAGACTGAAATTTGACCGGCAGAGGAAGCACAATACAATGGAAATATCACGGAAGGACAGCGAGGGCCCCTGCAAAATCAACGGCTTCAACAGGGAAATGGTAGGAATTTCCTTTCACAAGGATATTAGGTTATGGGCATCGATATATATTTTTAGGGACGTTCCGAATCTGCCGTTACTCAGACGCATCCACCTCGATCTGTTTGAATACTACCCTAATCTTACCGTAGCTCTGAACGGGGTGTCTGAGTTATACTTTTAATCAGCTTGTTTACGCTCCTTCCTCAGTTCCTTTCCTTTTTTCATCATCAGGGTCCTTATCTGCAGGGTCTTATCTTCAATTCTATCCAGTTCAAGGGTATGCCAGACCTGAGCCAACTCTGATAATTCTTTGTCGATTGTTTTTGCAAAATCCGGGTACTTCTCCAGCACACCCATGGAGATGAGATGGCGGAAATAGGAGTTGATGAAAGATAACCGTTCGACTAAAGAACTTGCGATCTCCGGATTTTCCGGATGGTTTTCCGTAACCGCGTTATGACAATGAGCGCAAATGCCCGCTATAGATTCTGACTTCGGAATAGATGTGTTGATAGAGCCGTGACAGGTAACGCAGGTCGGCGTGGGATGGGAGCGGCCTTTCTCCGTTAAAATTCTGTAATGTTTGCTTTTTTTATAGTTTTCAGTATTTTTCTTGTGGCATGTTCCACACGTCGCTGATATTCGCTCATATTCTACGGGTGACAACAGCTGTTCTATATCTTTTCCGTGAGCCTTCTCCTTATCACTGCTGTTCGGATCTCCGCCATGACAATCAAAACAGGTGACGCCTTCCTGGGCATGTATCGATAACTCCCAATCACGAAAATACTTGTAGAGTTTTTTGTCTGTAACACGGAATGAGGGCTGACCGTGGCATTCAATACAACTGTTTGAGACATCCTCCGCAGAGACTGTGTTTACTGCAACGCCGGTCGCAAAGAAGAAGGCTATAGAGGTTATGAAAAGAAATGTTGACAGGAATATGTTTTTTGAGCCCATGTTTTATCCTCCCCCGAAAAAGTTCTCGGATACCTCTTTACTTTTTCTATCATTTGCTTTCAAGTGATAAGAATTTGCTTTTCTGAGTCGAATGATCAATGATAAAAATTAGCATTCAATATGCATTCAATACCTTAGAATTTGGTAATTGTCAAGTCGCATCATTGATATCATGCATTCTTATGACAAGTTATTGTCTTTTTCTGTTATTGCATGCATGGGAAACGAAAAACATGCATCAGATCAGGAGTTAGTAGGCAGGAACTCACCAAGAGAAGGACACACCACACCACTCCACTCTTCATCCGTGCACTGAAAAGCAGCGCCAGCTCTAATTCATCACAACACAAGGTTCCTCATAACCCTGCCCCGTTAAAAGTGCCACTCAGTCCTGCTTTCCTTGTACGTCATACTCAACTTCTTTACATGGGAAACTTCTAACGGGGCGGGCCATCCGTCTTCGAAAATGCTACGCCGTGACAGGTCCGGCATCGATGGGTTCATAAACATGAACCGGCTGGAAATACAGTCGTGGCGGATCTCGGGAAATACCTCCTCTCCCCCACAAATCAAGGTGCTTCAGAATTTGGCGGATCACAGGAAGCTCGGTGATGAAACTGATGATCCGCATCTCCCCGCCACAACACTGTGCGTGACGAAATCATAGCGCATGACCCTCTAGAGGTTTCTATCCCAATTTTTGCATGTTTGAGGAAATGGGAAGTGTCTTTATTTTTCACTATGGCCCCTTCATTTTTGAGGTCAAATGGGCCTTTTAAGGCTCAGAACCACATCATTTTTTTAGAAATAGCACAATGAATTCAAATAGTTGCCGTGGTCAGGCTCGGGAGAGGGTAGTACAAATGGGGTCCGTTCTTTCATAATGACAAACGAAGACTTTTTAATATTTAACTGCCAGATGAGAGAACCCGTTGAAGGGCAACCCTTCATTTTTCATTTTAAAATGTTGTAGAGCACATAATTGAATTTTAAAGGTTGGGCCCTCAATCAACCGTACAGAAATCATTTATTCGTTTGAACCTCTATTTTCATTTCCTCAGATCGAAGCATTTCAATTATGTCTTCAAAGCTGCTAAAGGCAAAATCAATCAGGGTTATCGAATACTTCTTGTTGTGAATACCGTTTCCATACTTTACAATATTCACTAACTCTTGACTTTTTTCGAACATCGCCTTTGCCTGTTGTAACTTTTCCTCAGGTATCTTATCCTGTGCTTCTTTCAAGGCATCTTCGGCCTTTTGCCTGGCTTCCTCCACTGCCTCAACCTCTTTACTTAACTTGTCCTTCCATTCCTTAAGCATCGATGCATGGCGTTCGGTGTGACAAGCGATACATGCCTTTCCAGTACCTTTTACCATCCCTTCACCTTTCCTGTCATGTTTGGTCTCAATGTGGCAGCCCATACAATTGGTTTTAACTGCGTACATGAGATTGGGTGTCTTTGGAACCATTGATGTTATGTCTCCTGCGAGGAGCATCTCCTGATAGATGTGATGATTGGGATGGCATGCCTGGCAGTTCTTCCGAGTAACCCCTATAAAGTCTGTCTTTTTGTGCTCAATGGGCTCATGACAGTCAAAGCACCGGGCATTAAGTGTTGACACATGCTCCTTGTGCATCAGTTCTTTATTTTCAGCCTTCTCCATGATTGAGTTTTCAGGTTTATGACAGTAGAGGCACTTGTCCTTGTTAACATTCCCCGTGCCCTTCACGATCTCCAGGTGACAGCCCTTGCACGATACCTTCGCCTCATCAAGTGATTGATGGGTGATGCGCCCTTCCTCCGAATGCTCCCCATTTCCTTGTTTTAGCAGCGGCCCTGTTGGAATCTCATGGCACAGTGAGCATCTGGCTAACTTTTCGTTGAATTCATTATTCTTGAAGTGACAGAGATAGCAGCTCTCTTTAGACACGTCAAAGTGCCTGATCTGACGTTGATGGCATGTGGTACAGTAAACTTCAACATCTATTGTCCAATTCTTCCTGTTGTAATGAGTGTTGTGAACAAAGTTTACCTTTTCCATGAACCTGATCTTCTTTGTCGTGTACCTGTCTTCTCTGGTACCATGACATTCTAAACAGTTTTTGAGTTCATCTGCCTGTGAAAGAGTTGTCAGCAAAAGAACCATGAAAACTGTGAGTTTCACACGCATACCTTACTCCAATCATGTAGGGTTGCCATCAGTGTAGGAATGTTTAGGGTAACAAGACATAACATCCTACTACGGGAGTTAGTAAATGAAAGAGACAGTTATTTGTATGATATCACATTCATTGATTTCGATAAGCAGTGATCATACTCATAAGTTATTTTATCATATCTCTGATATCGAAGAGTACAAAAGATAAACTAATTGTCGTTCCTTTACAACATTAAGAAATATTGAGGTGAACATCATATCGCTTCTTTTCGGTGTTAGATAATTACATAAATGCAAAAAATAACTTCTCTCTCAATGGAAATTGCCACTATGAAAGAAAAGGGGAAATTCTGGAACCTATGATCCGGTGAAGAATACTAGTGATTTTTTCGAATTGTTATGATTGGTGGAGACGGTGGGAATCGAAACCGTGTCCACTTCAGTCAGGTTAGATCTAAGGTTAATATATAATAGACGGCCATTCTTTATTTTACACCAACAACAATAACTTCTTGATAATTAAAGAAAATTCCGATTCAGGATGAGACTTAATCGTAATCCGATTTCTATGTTTATCTCACTTTCAATTGAACCGATACGAAGCATGAATGTGAGGTCCAAATGCCCACTTCTGATGAGGTAAACAATTTGAGCTTTTTCCTCCTCAGCAAAAAGCGTGTCCCTGCAGGAGACGGTTCTTTTTGGTGATCAACAAAACTCTTTCCAGATCTGCCATGGTGGTCTTTCGAAAGAGACGGGTTCCCATAATTCTCTTGCCGTGGTCATCATTCTTTCCTCTTTTTCTTCTTCTTGATCCGTGTGTTACCTCGCCAATCAGTCGTCAAGTCCGGAATATTCAGTTCTCGCCTTCTGTTGATCCATCAACACGCCCCTTCCGTTCTTCGATGTTCGGGTCATGCCCTCTGAAAAGATGGGATGTCTCTTCTGTGAGCAAACCACATGCCGTGTAGTTGACAACCCATAGAAGAATGGCAACAATGGGTATGGCCACTAAGGCCATACCCAAACCCGGGCCTGTGGATTCATTTAATTGTCCCGCTGAGTAAATCAGATAAAAAAACCAACTGAAAAAACCTAAAATAAACATGTTAAAACAAAATACCATGATAATCTGTACAAAATAGGCACTCTTGCTCGGACTCTTTTCCATGTGATTCCCTCCTTGTTCAATCATGATGCAATGCCGGGATCTCCTTCTGATCACCACTGACATGAATCTTCATTTCTGTTTTTTGAATCACCACCGGCTGATAAACGACATTCAAATAAGCCTTAATGGATATGTCTTTGCCCGGATCGACCATAAATTTAAATTTTTCTGTACGGGTTTCAAATGGGCCAAGCCGGTTATCCTCATCTATCCGGCCGGGTTTGATCATCAGATCCGAATCCTCCACAAACTCCTTCCCTGTCCGCTGATCCACAACTTTTTTCCTATATATCTTTTGTCGTGTCATGGTCTTGCCATCTGGAAGGGTCCTGATTTCACAGATCAAAACTAAACTCCGTGCAGGGATCCCGGTCGGAACCTTATGACCGGATCCCACATTTGTAAGCTGAACCACGACAGACACATTGCCGCCCTCCCTCTCTACATTCAGGATTCGTGTGTCAATAGCCCTTGTCCCTTCCTCAAATGAAAGTACGCCGGAAGGCACGGATCCTCGTGCCATCGCTTCCCGGAACTTCGCACGACTCTGTTCCCTCACCATCCCTTCATTATGAGGTGTGTGGCAATCATGACATTGGATTCTTTGCTTTGCGTATGTACTCTCTTTCCATTCTGTATACGTTCCCATCAAAGAGGCACCATCTGCGCCGGTGTACTCATGGCACCCTGCACAGAATTCGGAAGTTGTTGTTGGGTCCGGTCTTTTTCTTAAATGAAAAGGACAATCTACTCCCCTGTCAGCGACAGGTCCGGTTGTGACCGGGCTGCTAATAAACGGATCTTGCAGATTACTCAAATTCACATCAATAACAGAATGGCAAAAATCACACGTGACACCTTCATGTGTGATGTCCAATTTCTGATCATAATCCCCGGTGAGCATGGTTGTCGGCGCATGGCAACGAAGACATATTTTTTTTGCAGCCCCCCCGGTTTTAACGTAGGATTGAGCGTATGAAGCCTCAAAGATGGGGTCATTAGTGGCATGGGCATGCATAGATTTTTCCCACTGGGCATAAATCTTCTGATGACATTCTCCGCACAGGACTGCTGATACGTACTTTCTTTGTGTGCTTGTCCTGTCTACGGTATTGTTTTGCTCGGCATGGAGATCCTTCCCTTCCATGAGTATAAATGCAAAAAGGCTTAACAAGAGCGGGCATATGATCTTCCAGGAGATATGAATTGAATGCATTTTATCATTACTCAAATGACCACTTTAACTGGACAATAATCTAACTATGCAACGTCTGTGCCACCTTGGGGCATGAACGCATAATCACGACAATGACTTGTTTTCTTTAGGTTTAATAAACGGTCCGCAACACATACAGAGTGTATGAAAACCGGACAGTGTCCAGAAAGGGACCAAACAATTTTTTATTATACTTTTCATAGAGATAAGATCACCTCTTCATTCATTATTAAATATTGTGTACGGAATGCGGACACTCTGTGTGCCTCTCCCCTGCCTTTCAACAGGATCGGCCCGGGTAAGATAATTTGATTATAAAACATAAAGTTACGAATTATTTATTCACTGCTTATCATCTTATCCAACCTTGGCATATGTTTTGCTGTATACGTTTGTTAAGCATTCAGGGAACCACATCCACATATCAAAATTCTTGATGCATAATAAGGGAGTCCGATGAGAAGAAAAGCAATCACCACCACCCTCCATTTGGGGTTCTTCAGTTTTGTTCTCCCCTTGCTCTTAGCCAACCCAACAAGGGCCGTTGAGCAGCCGATTCCTTACAACCATTACAAACATACTCAGGAACTTGAGCTTGAATGTGTTATGTGCCACCAGGGTGTCAATGAGAGCATCCACGCCACACTTCCCGATGTGGAAGTCTGCATAGGATGTCACTCTGAACCGGTTACCGATAGTCCGGACGAGGAGAAGATAAGGGAATACTTCTCAAGAAACCAGGAGATTCCCTGGAAACGGCTTTTCCGGGTTCCGGAACATGTCTTTTTCTCTCACCGGCGGCATGTGACAGTGGCGGGACTTGACTGCACGAAATGCCATGGTGACATGGCCATGAAGAAAAGGCCTCCGAAGAAGGCACCCATGAAGATATCCATGAAGGCCTGTATGTCCTGCCATAGAAAATTACAGGCCAGTAATGACTGTGTTTCATGCCATCGTTAAAGGACGGAGGGTAACGCTCATTATGAAGATTCGCAGAAGGGATTTTGTCAAGCTGCTGAGAAACACGACTGCCTTCGGCCTCGCGTTTAACTATGGCCTTTTCACTCACATTCCTGTCGGCCACAAAAGGGATGCATTAGCGAACCCGGTCGATGAAATACGTCTGCACCCACCCGAAGAGAAGTGGGTTCCATCGGTGTGTCAACAATGTCAGGGAGGATGTGGAATACTGGTACGAGTCTACGGTGAAAGAGCTGTGAAGATTGACGGCAATCCTGTTCACCCGATTAACCGGGGTAGACTTTGTGCCAGAGGACAATCCGGTCTGCAATACCTTTATGATCCGGACCGGATTACGGGGCCCATGATTCGGGAGGGTGAACGCGGTCAAGGCAAATGGAAACCGATCTCCTGGGAGGATGCCATAAAGAAACTCAGTGATCAACTCATGGATCTGAGAAATCAGGGGAAGCCGCAATCACTGGCTGTCCTGACCAGCCCACAACGAGGCCTGACTCTCAGTGTCATGGAGCGTTTCATGAAAGCCTACGGCTCCCCGAATCTTATCCGTTATCAGAACGACCGTTCACAAGGCATGAGCCCCGCAGTCAATCTCATGCAGGGATTTGCTGCCGGCACCACCTATGATATCGAAAACACTAATTACATCCTCTCACTCAACAGCGGCCTGCTTGAAGATCATTGGTCTCCGGTGCAGCTTTACCAGGCATACGGAAAGTTTCGTCAGAGCCGAAACAAGACAAGAGGAAAAATGGTTCATTTCGAACCGCGACTATCGGTCACGGGTGCGAAGGCCGATCAATGGATTCCGATCCAGCCGGGAAGTGAAGGTGTGCTGGCCATGGGTATCGCATCCGTACTGATCATTGAGAAGCGCTACAATGAAGAGTTTATCGAAGACAGGACGTTCGGGTTTCATGATTGGAAGGATGAAGAAGGGAGACTTCACCCTGGATTCAAGACTCTGGTTATTCAAGATTATCCTCTGAATAAAGTTGTTAAGATTACAGGTGTTCCAAGGGATACGATCATCGCAACGGCAAGGGATTTTGCAGACCTCAAGCCCGCCCTGGCCGTGGGAAACGATTCAGAATGGGTCGGTTAT
>CAJICE010000149.1_pt1 | contig 43714 bp, 39 predicted proteins | sample 9199531 | NCBI WGS metagenome assembly CAJICE01 (sample SAMEA7708327, study PRJEB35096) | sediment metagenome | biome: marine neritic benthic zone biome [ENVO:01000025]; feature: sediment [ENVO:00002007]; material: shallow marine sediment [ENVO:03000034] sea grass bed [ENVO_01000059] ... | reverse complement strand
GGTCACTGGGTCCGTCTTCGGCGGACTTCCCTGCGCTTCTCGAAAGGAAGGGGTGTGATAAGGGCCACTTAAAAACTCGCTCCGCTTGGTGGCCCAAAACCGGGCCACACGTTCTCGCACTTTTTCCCTTCCTTTCTGCGGTGCTCGGCTGTGTGACATGGGGCACCGAGCCCCCCTCTGGGGAGCTTCATGATACCACCCTCTATGCGGGTGGAGAATCATTTAATATATATGCTAATGTTCTAATGAGTGTAATGTTTTACATAATAATGGAATTTATTTTCCTATTATAGGAAAAAGTTTTCCCACTATCCAACCGTTATCCCCCCGTCAGAGAGATGAAGGATCATTCTTGACCCCATCATCGCCATAAAGTCAAGGACTTAGATGGTTATGTCTGTTTTTTCAAAAAGCTGTCTTTTGGCATGCAATTTGCTAATGTTATTCTTAGAAGTTTATATAGTTACAATTTTAGATCAATAAATCGGGAAGTTAATATCTATATTAACTACAAGACGTATCCAAGATCATGGTTCGGTATATCTTCCATGAGAATAGCTGAGTAGTGTGAGGGTGAAAAACCGGCTTGAGGGTTGAAAGGCCTATTCGTGCTGTGAAAACCACTTGCTTTTTGTTTCGGGGGAGGTACTTGGGCATTCCGCGGGGCTGAAACCCTTTAGGTTGAGAATAGAGAATATGTAATAAAGCGAGGGGGATAAATGAAAAGGATTGTCCTATCTTTATGTTTCCTGCTGTTGCTGCTCGGTGCTGTAGTTCCGGCCGGGGCCACTCCGGTCAGCTACGTGGGCGGCGTCATGACCTTCACTTTCTGGGAGAATGGACGGAATGCCCTTTGGGGCAGCGATATCGACGTGGTGAACGTCTGGGAAGTGATGCAATTCGTTGATAAAGGTAAAAACAAGATGCGCTTCCAGAGCGTCTTTACCTCCCTTGATGTGGGCCCGGACTACGACGGCATCCCGGGGGTGCCCATGGAGGACGGTCCATTCATGGGTTTCTCGGCCAGCTTCGATTTTAACCTCACTCTGGATAATAACGGTGTCAATTGGTCCGGAGATGGAAACCTCACCATGTACGATCCCATAGGAAATATTGTCAATCCGGAACAAAGTAATCCCTCCGCTGGAGGAGACCGTGTCCGGGCGGGCTGGAACGGACAGTTCGGAGATCTGGGCCAGTACACCCTCGAGCAAACCAACAGCAACTACTTCCAGCACTGGGAAGTAACCAACATCGAAACGTATGAATTGTCCGGCACTTACATCATTGACACCGGCGATTTCCTTTATTATCAGATGGATCCGGCGACCGGGGATTTCCACTGGCTGAATGACACAAACTTTCTTGATGGCGTTGATAACCGCGTGCTCATGGATGACGGTTCCGGCAACCCCCTCCCCACGAATGAGATTGTTTTCTTCGTGCCACAAGGGACCTTAGCTGTGCCCGAGCCGTCCTCCCTGATTCTTCTGGGCACCGGGGTTGTTGGGCTGTTGGGCTTCCGTAGAAAAATGAGGAAGTAGTACCTTTTTGGTCTTAACCTATCCCCTTCTCTTTTGCTGAATGATATAGGCGGCATCTATATATAGATGCCGCTTTTTTTTAGTCAAAACAGGTCTTTAGATTGTTCAATGCTCTCCAAAGAGAAAGATTGACAACCTCCCTAAAAAATCATATAAAATTAATACAATTTCCCTAAAATTGATATACTGGTAAAAAGTTACATGACAGACGGCAAAGAATAAAGAGAAGGACTCTAAGGCGCGCAAATCCTGAGGTGTGAGGCATATTTATAACGTCGATGCAATGACCAAGGATGCAGCGCACCCCAAGTTAGACTTTTTACGAAGCCGTTAAGGTTAGAATCGCCATGACGCTGACCCTGACCCGGAAAATCTTTCTGGGCTACTTCCTCATTATTTGTTTGGTTCTAATGGAAGGGGCCTATGCGGTCTTTGAGCTCAACCGACTGAATCAGCTCTCCCGCTCCATGGTCCATGGGGAGGTGGTCTCCATGGATCTGGAAAAGAAGCTGATCGACCTCTTCCTGACTCAGGTGAGTAATGAAAAGAAATACCTGGTGGTGCAGGACCAGGATTTTCTGGATCTGGCCCTGACCCAGTCCGAGGAATTTGATCAGACACTCCTTCGGCTCATAGCCGGAGAGCCAGATGGCCCGTTACGTGAAGATCTGGATGAAATCCAGCAACGTCATGACCGGCACCTCCAGGGGTTCCTCTCCGCAATTCCGAAGGAGCCCGACCCTTTTGGAGAAGGAGAGATCGATTCTTCAGAGTGGAGTATGAACGTGGAAACAGAAGTCCGGTCGATTACCCGAAGGATCGAGGATCTGGTTCGAAAGGAAGAGATGGAGATGGCCCGAAAGATGAGCCAGGCACAAGAGTTCAGCCTGAGGGCCTATAAGATTACCATCGTGATCGTTGTCTCCATGGGTTTCTTGGGGTTGATCATGGCCTTGCTCATGACCCGCTCTGTCAGGGAGCCGATCAAGAGGCTTAAACAGGGAACCCGGTATGTCGCAGACGGGATTTTTGACAACCGGATACAAATATCGTCCAGGGACGAATTTGGAGACCTGGCCCGAGCCTTTAATTCCATGACCCAAAGGCTGGGGGAGTTAGAGGAGATGAAGCGGGAGTTTATCTCCAATGTCTCACATGAACTCCGCACTCCGCTGACCTCGATCAAGGCTGCAACAGCCTTGATGCTGGATGAGGTGCCCGGTTCGGTAACGCTAAAACAGAAGAGGCTCTTGGGGATTATTCAGGAAGAGACCGTTAAGTTGGTCCGGCTGATCAACAATCTTCTTGATCTTTCAAGGATCCGGGCCGGAATGATGCAGTACCATTTTGAAAGGGGAGATATAAGATCCATTTTAAATGTGGGACTGTCCAATTTCCGTTTCCTGTCAGAACTCAAGAAGATCGACCTGAAGATAGATCTTGAGGAGAGCCTTCCCGATATTCTCATGGATAAGGAAAAGATTGAACAGGTGGTGAACAATCTTTTAAGTAATGCCATGAAGTTTACCCATGAAGGGGGACGGATCACTATCCATGCCGCCAGAAGCGCATCAAAAATTGAGGGAGACACTCTCTCTTCAGGCAGGGAAGGTGTGATTCGCGTCTGCATAGAGGATACCGGAATCGGTATTGACCCCGAAGCACTGACCGGCATCTTTGAGCGCTTTCGTCAGGCAGACCCCATCTTTGGAAAACCGGTCAAGGGAACCGGTCTGGGACTCTCCATCTGTAAATATTATGTTGAAGAACATGGCGGCAGGATATGGGCTGAGAGTGAAAAAGGTATGGGAAGCCGGTTCTATTTTGATCTTCCCTTTATCAGCACGGAAGAGAAGGTGACCGCATGAGATTCGGTCCGACGCGTCTGAACTTAAAGATAGTGATGGTTGCCCTATTATTGTATACATCTGCCTGCAGCGCTCCTTTTTTTGAAAATTTCTCCGGTGGCTCAGATTATAAGAGAAGGATTAAACCGATCATCATCAGTTCTCCTGAGGAGTTCTTTCTCAAGTCGGACCAGCTCTTCCGGGAGGGGAGGTACCGGCAAGCCCTGCGTCAGATTCGGAGGATCTATCAGGAGGCCTCTGATCCGGAAGTGGAAGAGGAGGCCCTGTTCCGTATCGCTTTGATCCTCTCTTATGGTGACAACCCGAATCGGGATTATGCGGAGGCCCAGAATGTCAGCCGGGCATTTTTAAAGTCCTATCCGGAGAGCAATCGGAGAATAGAGGTTGAGGCCATCCTCCTGCTGCTCAATGAGATCCGCAGGGGGGATGAGGAGATCAAGACTCTCAAGGGGTACAATGCCATTCAGGACGAGAAGACAAGGCGATTGGAGGAAGACATTCGAAAGATTAAAGAGATCGATCTTCAATTAGAAGAACAAAAGAAGAAATTGGAGTAAATTATGTCTGAAGAAAGAATCCTGGTCGTGGATGACGATCCGAATATCCTGGAAGTGCTTTCCATGCGGCTTGAATCAAGCGGCTTTGAGCCGTCCAAGGTCAAAAGTGCGGAAGAGGCCCTCAAGCAATTGAAAGAGGCGCAGTTTGACTTGGTTTTGACCGACCTCAGGATGGCGGGTATGGACGGGATGGATCTCCTGGAAGAGGCCCGAAAAATGGATGCCGACATGCCTGTCATCATCCTTACCGCTCACGGCAGCATCCCCAATGCTGTGGAGGCTATGCAGAAAGGGGCCTTCAGCTATTTAACCAAGCCATTTGAGGACCGGGAACTGACCATACATATTGAACGTGCCCTGGAAAAAAGAAATCTGCAGAAAAAGATACACAATCTACAGAGCCTTGTAAAGGACCGCTTCAGCTTCAAGAATATTGTTGGCAAAAGCCATGTGATGAAGTCAATGTTTGAACAGATTGTTCAGGTTGCACCCACAGAATCCACAATTCTCTTGACCGGAGAGAGCGGAACCGGGAAGGAACTGACTGCCCGTGCCATTCATGCCCACAGCCATAAGTCAGGCGGACCCTTTATTGCCGTAAACTGCGGGGCCATTCCGGAGAATCTTCTTGAGAACGAACTCTTCGGCCATGCAAAGGGTGCCTATACCGGCGCAGAGTCTGTTCAGGTCGGATACTTCTCGCGGGCCGAAGGAGGAACCATCTTCCTGGATGAGATCGGGGAGACCCCTCTTGCTATTCAAGTCAAGCTTTTGCGGGTTCTGCAGGAGAAGGAATTTGAACCGATCGGTTCAGACAAATCAGTGAAGGTGGATGTCCGGATCATCGCCGCGACGAATCAGGATCTTGAGAATGCCGTGACGCAGGGAAGGTTTCGTGAGGACCTTTACTATCGGATTTATGTCATCCCTATTAATGTTCCCCCTCTCAGGGAACGGAAAGAGGATATCCCTTTTTTAGTGGATCATTTTATACGCAAGTTTTCGGATCGACTGGACAAGAAGGTTGAAGGCATTGATCCCGTGGCGGTTCAGCAGCTCATGCAGCGAAACTGGCCGGGGAATGTGCGGGAACTTGAAAACCGAGTCGAGCAGGCCATGGTCATGGCGCAGGGGACGATCCTCGGATTTGACGATTTTGTTTTCCTCCAGGAAGATCAGAAGCCCAAGAAGTTCCTGAATTTTAAGCATGCCAAGGACCTCTTTGAAAAAGAATATGTATCCCATGTCCTCAAGATCACCGGGGGACATGTGACCAATGCGGCCCGTATGGCTGGAAAACAGAGGGCGGATTTCTATAACCTTATGAAAAAACATAGCATACAGCGTGATGATTTTAAGGATTCTTCAAACATCCCCTCTTAAAAGAGTGAATAGCCTGAGCGGGCAACCGGAGGGATATGACTTCAGGATATCAGCATGGAGGAGACTTTCGACACCTTATCAACAGGCGGAATCCGGATCGTTCAGCCCAGTAAGGGATATCGATTCTCCCTGGATTCCCTGATCCTTCCTTTTTTTCTTCAATTAGAAGACGACAGCAACATCGTGGAACTGGGTGCAGGAAGCGGTGTGGTCTCCATGATTTTAGCAAAACGCTGTTCAGCCTGCCGCATTGCCTCTGTTGAGATACAAGAGCGTCTTTATACTCTCCTTTCTCGTAACCTTGTTTTGAACGGTCTTGAAGACCGAATCCGTGCAGTACATGGTGATATCCGCAGGATGGAAGAATACTTTGATCCCGGGGCGGTAGAACAGGTCTGTTCGAATCCCCCTTTTAGGAAGGTTCGGGCCGGAAGGATCAATCCCGATCCTGAAAAAGCCATAGCAAGACATGAAATAGAAATCACTCTTGAGGATCTTGTCCGCGCCGCAGCCTATCTGCTGAAGAGGCATGGCAGGTTCTCCCTGATCTATCTGCCGGAGCGTCTCACGGACCTGATCCTTACGTTGAGGAGAATGAATCTTGAACCCCGAAGGATGCAGACGATCCACTCCTTCTCTGAGTCTCAGCCTGTCCTCCTGATGATGGAGGCGGTTAAGGGGGCCCGGCCCGGTTTGAAGATGGAGGCGCCCTTTGTTATCTATCAGGATAAAAGCAAAACCTATTCCAGAGAAATGGAGGCCATCTATGGATTTCAAGGAGAGTAGTGTTCAACGTCGGGCTATAACAAGTAGAGACTTTTCTTAATCAACAATTGGTTTTTTCTCAAAAAGCTGGAAGGTATAGGTTAGACCTACCTCTATTCATATCAGATCAATTTAAATATAAAATAGTAATAAAATATATCGAGGTTTTTTCTTTGTGTTCTCTGCGTCTTTGCGGTGAGAAGTTTGAGTTTCTAGCCCGGATATTGCATGTGTGATCGCCATGAGAGGCCGTAGAAGCCCCACAGGCAAGGCACAGAAAATTCTCTGGCTGAAGACATATTGAAATATTTCGAAGTCAGGAAATTTTCTGTAACGCCGCATGTGGATGCTTATCCGGTCTCGTAATAGATTTACTCATGCAATATGCGGGCTAGAGAGTCTTTTTTTCTACCATACGGATAAAGACTTTGGCCATTTCCGGGTCAAACTGTTTTCCCGAGGCCTCGTCGATGGTCCGGCATGCTTCCTTGGGGGAAATTTCTTTCTTGTAACATCTCCCGGCAGTCATGGCATCGTAGGAATCACAGAGGGAGAGGACCCTTGCACCCCGATTGATGTCTAATCCTTTTCTCCCCGTGGGATATCCTTTTCCGTCAAACCGTTCATGATGCTGCAGGATGACCTGCATCTCCTGGTCCAGAAAGTTTAACGGTTCGATCATCTTGACACTGAAAAGGGGATGGAGCTTCATCATCCGAAACTCTTTGGGTTTGTATTCTCCTTTTTTGTAAAGGATCTTGGGGTCGATTCCAGCCTTACCGATGTCGTGCAGCATGCCGGCAAGCTGAATGGTGTTGATCTCCGCATCCGAAAAATGCAGAGCTCTGGCCAGGGACATGGAATAGCTTGTGACTTTGGAGGAGTGCTGAGCCGTTCGGCGGTCTTTTTTTTCAATGTCTTCGACGATGGACCTGCTGTATTCTAAAAATTTGTCGATAATCTCATGGGTAAAACCTAGAAAACGGTTTTGATAATACTCAATCTTTTCCTGGGAGTCCTTATCCAGCAGTCTGGTCATGGACTGTTTTTCACGCCAGTGGCAGACGTTGTTCTTGCCGCGGTGTTTGGCCTCGTAGAGCGCCTCATCAGCATATCGAACCAGAACAGAGGGTGTCGAGACCCGGGGATCCGAGTTAGAGGAGACGCCGATGCTGATGGTCATGCGTGCCGAATTTTTCCCTTTTTTAAAGGTATAACGTGCAAAGCTCTCACGTACACGTTCACAGAGAGCGAGGACCCCCTCTTCTTTGATGTGCGAACAGACGACGGCAAACTCTTCACCACCATAACGGGCAAGTATGTCTATGTCACGCATCTGTTTTCTAAGAATCTCTGCGCTTTGGTTCAACACGAAATCACCGAAGACATGGCCGTAGTTGTCATTGATGGATTTGAAATCATCCAGGTCCAGCATGATACAGTAGAGGGGGTAGGTATATCGACGGGCTTGGCGGAACTCCTTCTCCAGGAGATGCTGGAAATGCCTGTGATTGTAAAGCTGGGTGAGTCCGTCTTGAGTGGCTTGAACCCTGATCTTCTCTCCGGCCTGTCGGTTTCGTGCCTCCATTCGTCGCTGTGTGATGGCATTCTTGATGGCCGATTTGAGTGTTGTGGCATTCAACTCTTTTTTTGAGATATAGTCATAGGCACCCCGCTTCATGGCCTCTACGGCAGTTCGCTCATTTCCCTGAGATGAGATCATGATGACGGCCGTATCGATCTTTTTTTTGCGAAGGTCATCCATGACTTGAAGTCCATCAAGTTTGGGGGCATGGTGTCCCAGGAGGACCAGGTCCACAGGATGCTGGCTGAGATGATTTAGGGCAGAATCGCTATTTTGTAAGACGGTTAAGGAAGCACCTCGAAGGTCCTTTTTCAGGATCCCTTCAGCTGTTTTGGCGAAATTTTTGTTTTCGTCGATACAAAGGATAGAGATCCGATTGGTAGGCAAAACGTCCTCCAAAGTTTAAAAGGAGGTTCTATAAACGTATTTCTTACTTAGGCGTCATCATATCAGGGAAGAATACCGGAATCAAGTATTTATTTCTCTAATTTCTACGCATCCAGCGGCGGTGCAGCCAGAGCCATTGGTCCGGGTATTGCCGGACCATATCCTCAATGTCCTTCATGTAATTTTGGGTAATCGTGAACACGTCCCTATCCCTATCCTCGGTGCGGCAAATTTCCATGGGGTCGTTGATATAAACCGTGTGAGTCTGATCGGGATTCCGAACCCCGAAGGCGGTCACTACCGTTGTTCCGGTCTTCAGAATAATCCGGGCCAGGGCTGCATTGGTTGGGGCAGGTCGGCCGAAGAAATCGATCATCAGTCCCCTGCTTGTGCTTCCCCGTTGATCACCCAGCACGGCGAGGATATTACCCTGCTTCAGGGTGGCAAGCATCTTTCGTGCTGCGTTTGTCCGGACGATCATCCGGTTTCCGTGGGCCTCCCGGAAGCGAACAATGAAATTGTGCAGCATTCTTACATTGGCCTGACGGACGAGAATATGTAACGGATATCCGTTCATCGCAAGACTCTGTGCACTGAGCTCCCAGTTGCCGAAGTGGGCAGTGAGCAGAACCACTCCCCGCCCGGCTTTCCGTGCGGCTTCAAGTTTTTCCAGGCCTTGAAACCGGACGAGCCGTTCTGTCTTTTCCCGGTTCAGTCTGGGGAGAGCTGCGAACTCAAAGAGGGAACTACCCATGTTCCGGTAGACTGATTTTAGAATGGCTTGCAGCTCTTTGTCCGTTCTGTTCTCCCCAAAGGCGATCTTTAGATTATCAAGGCCGATCTGTTTCCTGCTTCTGTCGAGATGATAATAGAGCCCCCCCAACCATGAACCTATTGCCGAAAGAATACGGAATGGAATGAATGAGAATAGGGTGAGAACACCGATAGCGATTGTCGATATGATGAAGACAAATATACCACGACCATGTTTTTTCATCATCTATCCTATGGTTAAATCCGAAACGCTTTCAGGTGATTCCTGTATCAGCAGCAAGAGATAGGTTATCCCCTTCAGGTTGAAACGCCCCACGTTCATAAGGGTAACATTTACAGAGTCCATAACGTTGTTAAGGTATTGTTGGTTGATAATCAGAAATCCTCGGTCCTTTTGAACAAAGGTGCGGAGTGCATCATTTGTCATCAATTCAACATAAGGGGTATGGAGATAGTATGCCAAAAAAGGGAAATGTACATTGTATCCGGCTGTTCGGGGATGGTCCTTTTCGATGGCGAGTATCCGTTGTGCCATGGGTCTCAGGCTTAAAATCGGGTTGATTCTTGGAACCACCCAGAGGGTTACGGTTGCAGTAAAGAAGATTGAGATCAGTCCGGTTGTGAAAAGGGTTTGCACAATATATAAACGGTGTGCCGGATAGAATAAAATAATGCCAAAAAATATGAGAATGAATATTATGGGAAATATATTCGACCATTCATTAATAAATGCTGCCCGGAGGTCCATGGTATAAAAGACCGCAGGACCGAGCAAGCAGATCCCGCAGATCAGATAAGCCGGTATTTTGAAGAGATAGGGCTTATGTAAAACCTTCTGATCCTTACGGATCAGTGTGAAAACCCTGGCAATCAAAAGCGCCAGAGCCGGCAATAACGGGAGGAGATAGATGATAACCTTTCCGCTGATCAGTGAGAAAAAGATGAGTGTACCGAGGAACCAACTGAGAAGAAAGAGAAGTTTCTCTTTTTCTTCAACGAGTCTTTTACGGATACCGGTGTCCAGGAATAGAAGCAGGAAAAACGACCAGGGAACAAAGAAAAATGGGAAATACAAAAGATAATAATAAAAAGGCCTGGCATGTGAGAACGATGTGATGATCCTTCCGGTGCTCTGGGTCAGAAGGATCTCCTTAATATAAGCTTCTCCACCTTGAAGTCCGGCAAGGACCAGCCAAAGAAGAGGAATCACTGCCGTGATCATAAAACCACGGGCTGGATAAAGATATCTTAAGGTATGGATTCTTTTTGTGACGATCAGATAAGAGAGCAGTATGATCATGGGAAGGAGTAAACCGACAGGGCCTTTGGTCATCAGGGCGATTCCGATAAGAAGGTATCCTGCCAGGACAACACAGATGGAACGGCCACTCTCCTTGATCCCCTTGTAAAAGAGGTAAAGAGATGTGGTGACAAGTAATGTCAGGGTCATATCCATCCGGACAACCTGAGCCATAAATAGAAATATAATAAAGGTGCTCAGGATCCATGATCCGTAGAGACCCACCGTGTCATCATAGAGCTCCTTTCCCATAAGGTATGTAACCAGGATGGTGAGAAGTGCTGAGAATATCGTCGGAAGCATTGCCGAAAGAGGATGGATGCCGAAGGCCTTCATGCATGCGGATATCATCCAGAAAAAAAAAGGCGGTTTTTCTGCATAGATTTCATAATTGAAGTGAGGAAGAATCCAGTTCGAACTGTCGAGCATTTCTCTGGAGACTTCCGCATACCGGAGTTCATCAGGAAAGGTCAGATCCCTCATGACTGTGCCGGCGGATAAGAGTATCAGCAAGACACCAGATAAGAGCATCAGTTTTGTTAAACTACTGCGCACCATTTGGGATTGCTCTCTCTTTCCTGTATATCAGGATGAGGTTTCGGATGTAAATCAATGACCCTGTGGATTGTCCGATGATGAAGACCGGATCCTTGCGGTGCATTGCATAAAGCAGGAGAATCAGGCTTCCCGCAATGCTCAGGAACCAGAATTGTATGGGAATCACGCTCTGCTTTTTCCGTTCCGACACAATCCACTGAATCAAAAATCGGAGAAAGAACATGGCCTGTCCCACAAGTCCGATGATGATCCAGAAACTCATAGTGACTCCTTTTGAGAAACGTAAAGATAATGAGAGAAAATGGTTATGAAAGGCCAATATAGTGTAAATTGTATTTATTGTAAACAGGAAAAGGGTGAGGTGAGATCAGGGTTCTCTTCCCAAGTTTAACCCGGATACTGCATGAGTAAATCTATTGCGAGGCCGGATAAGCTGCCGTATGCGGCGATACAGAGAACTTTTTGACTTCGAAATATTTCAATATGTCTTCAGTCAGAAAGTTCTCTGCGCCTTGCCTACGGCGTTTCTTCGGCCTCTCATGACGGTCACTCATGCAATATCCGGGTTAAATCTCGAATCCGATAGTTTAATTTTCGTTTTTTCATCCACCGAACGGCAAGGAGATCCATAAAGGAACGAAAGAGACGGTTACGGATGTTGTATTTGGAGACCCCATATCTTCTTGGGTAGTGATTGACCCGAACCTCTACAGCCCGATAACCTTCCATCTTGAAAAGGGTTGGTAAAAAACGGTGCATGCCATGGTAGAGTTTGATCCTTTGAAAACACTCACGTTTATAGGCCTTGAGTGAACATGTGATATCTTTGATATTCTCCTGGCTGAGGAGGTTCCTGGTCGTGTTGGCGATGACCGAAGAGAAGCGTCTGATCCAGGGATCATTTCTGACCGCTCTCCAGCCGAATACCATGTCGTATTCAGGGATCTTCTCCAGAAGAAGCGGGATGTCCCTGGGGCTGTTTTGGAGGTCCGCATCCATGGTAACGATCACATCCCCCTGGGCGTTACGAAAACCGGCGTCCATGGCTGCAGTCTGTCCAGCGTTTTCTTCGAAACTGATTACACGGATCCTGGGGTTTCCCCGGCAGGCCTCCAGGATCCGGTTCAGACTTTTATCCTGACTTCCGTCATCCACAAAGATGACTTCATAGCTTTTTCCCAGTGAAGTGAGGGTCTCCTCCAGTTCCGGTACCAGGATCGGAATGTTCTCTTCTTCGTTATAAACAGGGATTACTACAGAGATTTCAAGCTGTTCCATGGTTTTTGATGCATCTTCCTTGTTGTGGAGGTTATACTTGCCATTCCATCGTACAGGGTTATCCGGGTCTTGACGTATTTCACCTTCTTATACACGCTCCAGGGATGGCGGCTATTTCGAAAAAGAGCAGGGTGGGGAACGTCTCCCGAACTGCCTCAAGGAAACATATGATGCTGATACTCAAGGACAGAACGAAAAGGGAGAAAACGATCTCCCATTCCTTATTAGTCATCAATTATAGATGACCGGGACTCGCTCTCTCCGGGTTGAATATCTCTACCTTTCAGTACGTCAAATATTCAGTATTGATCGAAATATTAATGAATGAAGATTATCTGGAATGGCGGAGGCTGTCAAGATTTTTTCAGAACATTGCAGTTATAGACAAGGATGCTCATTTATGTTATATAATGCAGGGTTAGGAAAACTTTTTCACAAAATAGGAAAATATTTTCCACAAAATGGAATTTCTTTTCCTATCCAGTGGAGAAAACTCCCGTATCCTTGTCTAAAAGATGCATTGTTATCAATAGGTTAGCGTTAAATTAGAGGGTTTTTTCTCATTGGCATAATTTATGCATTAGTTCTTAATAAACGAGAAATACAGAGGATACAGAGTTTAGCCATGGAAACCGATCATTCTGAAACAGGATATTTTAAAAGCTCTTTGGAGCACAGAATCCGAAACTGGCTTGTGATCCAGCGGTATCGTATGATCTTCCGATACCGTCTACCTAAAAGGTTTGTGATGATCACCCTGCTGGGTATCGAACGGACTCTCACTTTTTTGAAGATCATTAATTGATTATGTCTACATCAGGACCTTTCCTCCGGTCCGGCTTGCCGAAGCGTCTGCTCAAACATTTGCTGAAAGGTTTTAAAGGGCTTGGCACCCTTTATAAAGGTTCCGAAAATTCGACCGTCTTCTCTTGACAGGCCGATAAAGAAGCTGGGTGTGCTCATGACTCCTGCCTGCTTTCCGTCATGCATGTCTTTCTGAATCTCTGCTGCGTTCTTCCCGCTTTCCAGGCAGAAAAGAAAGTCCGGCATGAAGAGCCCGAGACGTTCTGCATACTGTTTCAGATCTTCTATACCGATCTTTGTATAATTCTCGAAGAGGAGTTTGTTCATTTCCCAGTACAGTCCCTGATCACCGGCGCATTCCGCTGCTTCCGCAGCCCTGGAGGCATTCTCATGAAAGGCGAGTGGATAGTCCCTGAAGACAAATTTTAATTTGCCGGTATCAATATATTGTTTCTTGATCTCCTGAAAGGTCTGGTTAGAAAAGCGGGCACAATAGGGACATTGAAATTCAGAGAACTCGATCAGGGTGAGAGGAGCATTCTGATCTCCCATCATTTCATCATCATCTATGGAAACCCATGATTGTCTGACAGGTGGGGTTAAACGGGAACGGAGGGTTTTGTTTTCTTGATTGAGTTTTGTGATTGAATCTTTAAGAGAGGTGTTTTCTGTCTTCAGTTCTTGCATCTTTTGTTCAAGTGTACGGACTTTCAACTGATAAAAGAGTGCGAGGCCGACCAGAACCAAGCCGGACAGAATAAACAAATACCAAGATTTCATAAGGTGTTATCTCCTCTTTAAGATATTCTCTATCATAACGGGACTGGCCCTGCAAGACTTTTCCTGTTGGGTGTTTGACAGGACAGGCTCACTCGGATAAAATTCTTTAAATTTCAGAAGGCACAATTATGCAACGACATTCTCCTGTTGAAGAAGGTGCACGAATCTACAATCTCTTTCCCCTTCTTGCCGGTTCCATGGACCAGTGGCCTGCGCATATGCGCCGTGCCCGGGACATGGAGTTCAATTGGGTCTTTATTAACCCGTTTCATTTTCCCGGGTTTTCAGGTAGTCTCTATTCAATAAAAGATTATTATCGGATCCATCCTCTTCTCTCTGCAGGGTTGTCTCCCCGGAAATCCATAGATCAGTTGCGAGAGATCGTTCAGGAAGCTCAAGAGATGGGGCTTCATTTGATGATGGATCTTGTCATCAACCATACCGCTGTGGACTCTCCACTCATCAGCCAGCACCCGAAATGGTTCTGCTGGAATACGGATGGAACGGTTGTGAATCCATCCGTGTGGGAGGGGGACAAGCTTGTCGCAGTCTGGGGAGATCTGGCAGAAATTGATAATGCCCGCTCCAGGGACCGGGATCACCTCTGGAAATACTGGGTGGATCTCACACTCTTTTACCGGGACATGGGTTTTGCCGGGTTTAGATGTGATGCGGCCTATCAGGTCACGGCCGAACTCTGGGAGATGCTGATACATAAAGTCAAGAAAGCCTATCCTGAGACCTTCTTTTTTGCAGAGACCCTGGGGTGCGAGATCGAAGATGTCGTCAAGTTGGCCAAAGCAGGTTTTGATTATACATTCAACAGTTCCAAATACTGGGACTTTGAAGAGGAATGGTGCCTGAGTCAATATCGAAAAAATGCCTCCTGGGCGCCCTCTGTCAGTTTTGCTGAATCCCACGATACGGAACGCCTTTACGAAGAACTTCAGGGGGATCTCGCTGCAGTCAGGCAGAGATATCTATTTTCGGCCCTCTTCTCAACAGGTGTTTTGATGCCCGTCGGATTCGAATTCGGTTTTCGTAAGAGGCTTCATGTCGTGAATACGCGCCCCACAGATTGGGAAGGGGAACATGTGGATTTGACAGACTTCATCCGTGCAGTGAACCGGATCAAGAAGAACCACCCTGTCTTTAATGAGGACGGTCCTATCGAGATAGTGGATGTGGGTAATTCAGATATCCTGGGTTTAAAAAAAAGGACCTTTGAGGGGTCGGAGTGTGCGCTGATTCTCATCAACAAGGACAGGGAGAGATCCCAGAGTATGAACATTCCCTCACCGGCGACTCTCCTTCCCGGCGTATCTGACATACAGGACATCACCCCTGGATTTTCTATGCCCAGCCTGAAGGGTGGAGGACGGGACCACCTTCCTCCCGCCGGTTATCGAGTGCTCTATCTTGGACCGAACAGATGAAGCCCTTAAAGTGATGGTGTCGAATATTTGTGCCGCAACCTTAATCAGTCGATCGTGGATGGGAGTTTCTGGAAGAGGTATTCCCGGAGACGATTCTTATGATAGTAAGATTTTACGATCTCAAAATGGCAAAAGAGATTCAAAATCTCCCGGTTTTTATAATGGTGTGAAATGGTTTGAATCTCCTTGAGAGGTTCATGAATAACCAGGTCCTCCTGCAAAATTTTATGCCGCATGGGATGCTTGGTTGCCAGATCGGTCCGGGCATCAAAGAGGGCCATGATGATTCCTCCTCTCTGGAGGAGGTCAAAAAGCCTCTGAATTAGAATCTCTGCATCCCGGGATGTCATGAAATCAAAGATGTCCCAACAGAGAATTCCGTTGAACGTTGCCGCGGGATAGTTCAGGAGTTGCTGTTCAGCAGCACGTTCCGGTACAGGATCCAGATAATCGGATAGGAAGTCCTCAACATAAATCTTGAATCCTTTTTGTCCGAAGAACTCGATATTGGAGCTGCAGGCAGGGCCCATGTCTAACAGGGTTGGACGTTCAAGGTGGCCGGCATTGTCAAAGAATAGTTTCAATGTCCGTAAAGGGCTTTTGGAACCTAGTTCAGTTTCTCTGGCAGGAAGCCGGTGGTCAGTTTTCGTTGTCCATGCCATTGGCCTACTCTATCATCATAGCGCATACAGTCTACGAAGGATCTATCGGTCTGGATGCAGAGTCGTGTAAAGAACCCTGATCAGAAATTGCCCATATCAAAAAGTGGATTAATGAGCGGGTACTTTCACGTTTTCTACGGGTACAGACTCTTGGGAGGCGTCAACTTTCTCCTTCCCGTTTTTTCTCCTCGATTCTTCACGCACAAATTTTTTATTGCCCTCCATCTCTACACTCCCCTTGAAGCGGGCTCCATCCTCAATGATCACCCGGGGGGCAATGATATTTCCCCTAAGCTTGCCTGATTTTGTGACCTCCACTCTTTCCTCGGCATAGACATTTCCGTTGACCTCACCCATGATGGTGATGTTTTTTGCAAAGAGCTCGGCCTCTATTCTGCCGTTTGCGCCGATGATTAGATTATGGTCTTTCAATTCAATATTTCCCTCCACCTTACCTTCTATGGTCAGATCTTCATTCCCGGTCAGTTCACCCTTGATATGGATGGATTGGCCGATAAAAACCGTTTTGGTGGGGATGCTTTTATCTGATGAAGGTTTTGAAAAATTAAATTGTGTTTCCGATGGAGAATTTTTTGTTACGGCATCTTTTTTATCAAACATCGGGGTTCCTCCTGAAGTGGATGAAAACAAGGGGGGATCATTAGAATCCCATTGGATAGTTTTATTTTAATGCAAAACCCGGGTAGATGCAACAGCCTCTTTCCCAGATGATTCCTCTCATGACGCCATCTCTAGTGAATTCGGGTCATTTATCGAGAAAAACACAACAAAGTCGAATATTTTTAAGAAGAAGTTGGTTTCAAACGGAAATTCTGCTTTTTTTCTTTTTCCCGATGTGTTGCCTCAGAGTCAAATAACTTCGAAACACCTCGGCGACGCTCCAGGCCTGTGCCGGGCACCCTCTCGGATGGTGAGGGTGATCGCCATCAAAAATCTCACCGATGGTCCCCACCCCGTATTTCTTAAGCTGTTCTATGATGGATGCCAGGATCTCAATCCCCGTTTCATTTGGGAAGACCTTAATGCATGCATCGATATATGGGCCGATCCACCAGGGCCAGACTGTTCCCTGGTGGTATGCACTGTCTCGCTCCCAGGGGCTTCCTTTGTATTCTTTGCGGTAGGAGGGATGGTCGGGATTGAGGCTGCGCAATCCCATTCGAGTCAAAAGCTTTTTCCGGACCTGTTCCATCACGCTTATGGCCCGTTTTCTTGTCAGCAATGGTGAGCTAAGCGAAACGGCCAGTATCTGGTTTGGCCGTACTGATGGGTCCGGTCCATTTACCGTATCGATGACGTCAAACAAGTATCTTTTTTCTGGATACCAGAACCTTCTGTTAAAGCTTTCCCGGGTCTTTTGTTCAAGGTGTGCATAATCCCTTTTGAGCCCGAATAATTTGCTCCAGGCTGCCATCCGGTGCAGTGCGTGATGCCAGAGAGCGTTAATCTCCACGGGTTTTCCTGTTCGAGGAGTCACCACCCAATTTCCAACCTTTGCGTCCATCCACGTGAGCTGCAGACCCGGTTCTCCAGCATGGAGAAGATGGTCCTCAGGATCCATGCCGATACCGAAGCGGGTTCCCTGCAAATAGGCTTGGATGATCGCTTCCAGGATTGGGAAGAGATCTTGGAGCAGGCCGATATCTTTTGTGATCCTCAGATAATGATCTATGGCTTCAATAAACAGGAGAGAGCCATCCACTGTGTTGTACTCGGCACCTCCTGTTCCTTCAATGATCCGATTTGGAATTAAACCATCCTGGATCAAACGCGCATAAGAGGCAAGAATCTCTTTTGCCTCCTGAAGACGGCCTGTACAGAGGGTGAGGCCGGTCAGGCTGATCATGGCATCCCTCCCCCAGTCCGTAAACCACGGATAGCCGGCGATGATTGTGGTCCGGCCTGTTTTATCCTTGATGATGAATTGGTCGGCAGCCTGAGCCAGTGTTTCGGTGACGACATTCCGGACAGGAAGTAAGGATAGAAGTTTCTTCCTTCTTTTTAACTCCTGATTCCTTATGATCAGGGCCGACTCGGGGTCACGTTCTCCTGATGTCACAACCAGGACTGCTGGATGATTGGGAGTGATAGGCAGAATAAATTCACCGATGCTGAAAAGGTCTTCTACATTTTCCAGGCCCCGTTCATGTTCCCGTCCATATAAAAAGTCCCGGTACCAGTAAGCCGGGCCCACAAAGGATCCCTCTCCCATATTAAAGGTAAGGGTCGGCATGCCCGGATAGGGGCGGAAAGAAATCTTCTCCTTCTCCTGAATAACCGTGGGATCGAGCACCGGGTTTTCCCGCGTCAAAGAATGATAGTCCCGATAGGCAATCAGGGGCCTGATGTGAAGCTTGGCCTGTCCTGGTGTGAGGAGATTGTAAAGAATGACGATTGTTTCCTCCCCATAAGACATGAAAATCTCTTTTCTCAAGAGATGTCCTTCTAGGTCATAGTGGAAGGTTGGGAAGGGGTATCGGTCGAATCCGGTAAGTAGAAGGTGACCTCCTGGATGTATGGTCTCACGATACTGATTGCAACTCAAGTCATATCGTATACCCCGGATGATCAGGAACTCTTCGAGCTTGGAAAGTAGAACAAAACGCTCCAGTCCCTGTCCGGTCGAGACCAGAAGACCGTGATATCGTCGCGTATTTGCCCCGATCACTGTAGAAGAGGCATATCCGCCAAGACCATTGGTTTCGATCCATTCCAGTTCGATGGCCTTTGAAAAGTTGTTCAGGATCTCACGATCCAGATGGATACTCGATCGCATTCTTCTCTCACGTCTTTAACCCGGATATTGCATGAGTAATCTATTACGAGGCCGGATAAGCTGCTACATGCGGCGTTGCAGAAAACTTTCTGACTTCGAAATATTTCAATATGCCTTCAGCCAGAAAATTTTCTGCGCCTTGCCTGCGGCGCTTCTACGGCCTCTCATCACGATTACACATGCAACATCTGGGTTGAACATTATCTTCTGCCCATCCGCATTGGGCAAAGGAAAGGGGTCCGGATAGTTTCATTGTTCTGACTGATCCGCCTGGTCATTTAAGGACCAGTCGTAGTCCATGAAGGTAATCTCAAAAGGTCTATCTGTCAATGATTTCTTGAGTTCGTCGGGAATATATTCCCAGATAAAATTCATCACGCTTCGCTCTTCCCGAGGCAGGTCCGGGAATTGTCCATGTACGAGAAAGTAATACCCAAAGTCTTTGCCATACCAGAAGAAGATCCTGGACAAGTAGAGTATCCTGTCCTCACTGTCCCAGCGGAGTCCGCGATCAGGATCTGAGAGAAACTCTCTCACCTGTTGGTCCAGCATCTCGTCCAGATCTTCTCCTGTATAGGGGACGGACAGAAGGGGCGGGCATCCCAGGGACGCCGGGACCAGAGCGAAATGGATTCTGGGGTCTTTGAGAATCAGACGAAGAGTCTGGTGTTCAATCTGGTTTAATGAGACACGCTGGCCCGCTGTTCTATAGCGGGTTGTTTCCCAGACCCGTCCGATCTGGCGAATACTGATCTTCGGGTAGAGGAGGTTGCCGCCCTCTGGCGGGTAATTCTCGACTATGGCGCGGATGGTAAAAAGATTATAGGCATTGATCCAGAAGGCTATCTGGTGGTTGCGAGTCCATTTTCCGTAAGTCTGGCGGGAAATCTTCTCGAATTCCCTGACGCACTGTTTCAGTTGTTCAGGGTCTTTATTCATTGAAGCATAATCAACACGTCCATGAATGACATGCTGTGAAAGCAGAAGACTCCATGTCAGATTGGGCAATGGTTTTACTTTTACGGCTGAGGATGGAATGGCCAGGAAAAGGAGGATGAAAACCATTGAGACTGTTAGGAACTGCTTTCTCATGCGGACGTGTTCGCCTCTAAAGATACGGGCTGTTCTCTCCATTCATCTCTCCTGGGCCTGTTAAAAGCAGATTGATGACTGGATCTGGTTTCCTGCATTATTTTGACAAAATGGACTCAGGCAAAGCATTAAACGAAACCCTTGGTAAATAATGGTAAATTTTGTACGTAATTTAATATTTTATGCTTGTCAAGGCAGGAAAGTCAACAATAAAACGACACTATTTTGATTGAGAAGGATATAAAAATGAATTATAATAGTAATAGTTTAAAAAACGATAAAGGCAACCTGATCCGAAAGGACTGGACGCAAAATCAGTGACCTCCAACAGGGTCGGCTGACTGCCGAAAAAAAGTTATGAAGATTGACTTTTCGAGGACATATCCTGATTCCCTTCTATCCCCTATTGATTCTTCCTTCATTTCAGTAATATGCTTTGAAATATTTGCAGATCGTGGATGTTCTGAAATTTGTTATCCACGACTGATGTGATGCACTTTTATGAAAAGATTGAACCTCATCATATGAGACATTGGATGTTCACCGATCAACACTGGGCAAGGGGAGTGAGATGGTTGAACATGGACGGATTCTGGTTGTGGATGATGATCTGGCTGCACGCTCAAAAATAAAGAGCGTTCTGGCCCCTCATTTTTATACCATTGATGAGGCTTCAGATGGCGTGGAAGGATTGCAGAAGGTCTCCACGTTTCATCCCGATCTGATCTTGCTGGATTTAGTGATGCCGAGGATGGATGGCATCAAGATGTTTCATTACCTGAAGTATAATTATCGGACGCAGGACATACCGGTTATCATGTTAACTTCCAATGCAAAAAGTGTTTGTACCTTCGAATGCCTGCAGTTAGGGGCGAATGACTATATCACCAAGCCATTTGATGATTACGATCTCCTGGCCCGAGTAGAGCGCCAACTGGAGATAAAGGAAAAAATGGATTTTCTGATGCATGAAAAAGAGGAACTTGCCTCGATTCAGTCTCTGGTCCAAACACTCTATGAAAAAAAGAGCATGTATGATCTTCTCAATACCCTCGTCAAGAAGATTGCAGAAATCATACAGGTAGAGCGATGTTCCTTTGTGCGGGTCAGGGAGAACAGGAAAACCGGTGTTGTGGAAGCCTCGAGCGACGGCCCCCAGGTACGGGGTTTTGAGATTAACCTGAATAAATATCCTGAAATCGTCAATGTACTCAATACCAAGAAGTCCCTGATTATTGAGGATATGGGGGAAGATGAAATCATGGCCCCGGTTCGGGAGCATCTTGTAGAGATACATTTTCAATCCCTGGTTCTAATGCCCGTCATCGAGAATGATAAGACCATCGGGACCCTTCTGCTCAGGACGGCCCGGCCCAAGAAGTCTTTTTCGGATAAAGAGATCCGGTTTCTGGAGGCCGTTGTACAAGCCTCAAGGCCTGCAATCCTGAATGCACAGCTCTTTGAAATCATGGAAGAAAAGATCTTGAATACTTCGATAGAAGATGAATTCTCTTCAGAGAACACGCAACAAATTAACATGTATCTACAAGACAGGGCCCAGTCAATGATGGAAAAATGCTATATGCTGAAAGAAGAAGTCCGGCGGTTAAAGGGCCTCCAGCAAGAGATCAGAGAACAGCAGCATCCATTTCCTCCCCGCAAAAGTCGAGTATAACCTGCAAATCAATTATATGACCTATGATTTTTAATAAATTCCTTTGACAGGGGATCATGATTTTTATATAATCCGATAGCTAAATATTTATATATGCTAATAAGCTAGGGTTTTTAATAGAATATACATAGAATCCGGCCTTCTGCTTGTTCGCTTCAGAAAAGATGAAATGAGATTTCAGTATTTAATAAAACCTTTGAGGTGTTAGGGTCGGGTATAGAGATTCATTAAACCTGTTGATTCTCCATAACGGTTCTTATCTGGGGAAAATCATATGATTTGGGCAACATCAGATTTTATTTGACAATAAATATGTTAATGTTTATATTATCGCCTACATGGCGTTGTTCGTAATTCAAACATCAAGGAGGTAAAAGATGCCAACTTCCGATAAAACCCTCGACTGCAAAGGATTGAATTGTCCTCTCCCCGTCTTACAGACCAAGAAGGCCATGGATGGTATGGGGGCCGGTCAGATTCTGGAAATGTTGTCCACAGACCCTGGATCCAAAAACGACATTACTGCGTGGGCCAAAAGGACGGGAAACGAGTTGCTTGAAACTGTCGAGGATGGTGGCGTCTTCAAGTTTTATCTTAAGAAGACCTGATTAATATTCTCTATTTCACAGAAGGGCTTTGTCTGTCCTCTATTCGACGGTTTTTAATCATATCAGTGCCTTTGTGACCAGCGTGCATGATGATTTTAAATGCAGTTGGTGACCACGCCTGTTGTTGCCTGGTCAGTTTAGGAATAAAATCCTATCTTGCTATGAAATTCTCCTGAAGTAAATTCGAGAGATCTCATATGCAGAGTCCTAGGAACCTTGCATGGGTGAGCAGCCTAGGCTTTTAATTATTCAGACCAGTGGCGTAAATACGCCGGAGCGAATACCCGCGGGGTTTTTTATTGCGACCACAGCAGCTGCCATGGACATGGATTCTACCATTGTGTTTACAGTAAATGGGGGGACCATTGTTGAAAAACAGGCTGCGGAAAAGGTGACGATCAAGGAGGGCGGAGCGCCGCTTAGATCCTTCCTGGATCAGGCCATCGCGGCCGGTGTAAAATTAATGGTCTGCCATCAGAGCCTGGATCTCCACGATCTTGAGCCGGATAATTTGATAGACGAGGTGGAAGAGATCATCGGGGCCGCAGCCTTGTTAGACATGACGCTGGAAGCGGATATTGTCTTGACTTTTTAATGTGAGTAAACATGGGCAGAATCAGCTGAGTCCATGGGTATACAGAAAAGATTGGGTTTTGAAACCCACCTGCTTCTCAAACGGGTGGGTTTTTTGTTTCATAGCACTCAATCTACAAAAGAAGGGGAGTTATTCAATATTTCAAAGCCCTGATCCACCTGCATATCCCGGATCATGTAGACACGAAACATCATGTGGTAGATGTCGTTTCCCAGTTCCTCCCAGCCCGTTGTAATAAATCCGCCATTCCCGAACTGACCCGGTAGATCCTCGGGAGGATCGTCGCGTGTCAGGTCATCTATCAGGTACACTCTCTTTTTAATCGGAAAATTTTTTGATATATCAAGGCTAACCAGAATGATTCCATAAGGACTGCCTATCACCAGTTCGGTATCCCCGGTTCGATTCAGTCTCTGTTCGCTTTCTGACATCTCCCCATCCACTAACAGCCCTTCCCTCATAGAGCGTGTAAAGATTCTGAATTGCGGCAAAGAGGGGTCGTTATTCCCGTCTATGGTCATGAGGGTTGTTACGTCTGAAAAGAACCAGCCGATTTTGAACGGGATGTCAATCCTTATATCCATGAAAAAAGCATTGGGATAACAGATATAATCGATATAGATAGACGGTGTACGAAGGTGCCAGAGCAGTCGGACCCTGTTCACTGTTTTTCGAATCACACGAACAGGACCATCCTTCACAGCAAGAACCTTTGAAGAATTGTCGTCCTGCGTTCTGACGAAGTCAAACTTGTGCAGAAATTTACCGATATGGCGAACCTTCATGGTGTCTGCGAGATCTGTACTGTATTGGAAGGTCTCACTATTTTTCCACTGCAATGTATCCACAAGAAAGGGCCTCTTCTTGGAAAATGCGATCCTGTAAGTATCGGACTCAACGGCATCATTTTCAGAATTAATCCTTACATAATCCTGGCCGGGTCGTTCAGGAGGAATCGTTTGGAATGCGAGAACATAGACCCATCTCTGCTGTCCGCGTTTGGGGTCGGTGATCTCTATTTCAGTTCCTGAGGAGATCTCAAGATCTTCTGGGAATCTGTCCATTCTTTCACCCGCATCACCTGACATGAATACACATTCATCATTCTTGTCCAAAGGCTGCTTGCGTTCCTTTATTTTATCTCTGCTCCGGGTTGGAATCTGGAATTCTCCTTGCTTGTTTCTACGGTCGATCTGAAAAGGGATGGGTGCGAGCTCGTTGCCATGGTAGGCATAGATGGAAATCCGTTCTATGGGGACCTCTCTCATCAAGGGGATATCATCTCCTGTAAGGACGACAGGATAATAAGGTGATGAAATAGGAGAGGTGATGGAGGTATGAGTTAACGCCCATGCATGGACAGCAGCGATAGAGTGATCCGGTCGGAACATACAGAAGACCCACAAGACAGACAACATGAGTATGGGGCTGGTTAAATCACGGCTCATTCGGTCTCCCAGTCTGTCGGTTTCCCGAGAATCATTTCGATGCCCTTTCCTGTGCATCCACAACGGCCATGGCTGTCATATGTACTATTTCATTCACACTGCACCCTGCCTGAAGTGCATGGATAGGCTTGTCCAACCCCATGAGTATCGGTCCCAGGACCTCGGCCCCACCTAAATGCTGGAGGAGTTTGTAAGCGATATTTCCAGAGGTGAGATCCGGGAAGACCAGGATGTTCGCATCTCCCTGTATCTTGCTGAAGGGAAAGAGTGAGGCTGCGAGTTCCTGGTTTACGGCGATATCCGACATGATCTCTCCGTCGATGACCAGTTCGGGGTCCTGTTCTTTAACAATCTGGACAGCCTTGCGAACCTTTTCCGCATTGTGATCCCGGGTTGAACCGAAATTGGAGTAGGAAAGCATTGCGATCCGGGGTGTAATATGGAATCGCCTTGCCAGTCTTGCACTGAGCCTGGCGATTTCAGCCAGCTCTTCGTCTGTGGGGTTGATATTCACTGTGGTATCTGTGAAAAAGAGAGTTCGATTATTGAGGATCATGACGAAGAGACCAGAAACACGTCTGATCCCCGGTTCGGTTCGGACGATCTGAAGGGCAGGACGGAGGGTCTCCTGATATCTTTGTGAAACGCCGGAGATCAGGCCATCCGCCTCTCCAGTGTGTACCATCATGGTCCCGAAATAGTTAGGGTTGGCCATGAGTTTACGGGCGTCGAAGAGATTGATGCCTTTCCTCTTACGCATTTGAAAAAAGTTCTGCGCATATTCCGGGTATCTGCGGTCCTTTCGAGGTTCAATAATATCGACACCATGGAGATCGAGTTCAAGGGAGAGGATCTTTTGCTGAATTTTCTCTTCGTCTCCCATGAGCACCGGCTTTGCGATCCCCTGCTCCAGGATGATCTGGCAGGCCTTCAAAATACTGCTGTGGTGACCTTCCGGGAAGACGATCAATTTAGTCTCTTTACGTGCCCTGTGGATGATAGATCTCATGATGACATGGGTTTTACCCAGGATTTCCTCCAGGGATTCACGATAGGTCTCCAAGTCGGGTATTGGTTTTCTGGCGACGCCACTCTCCATGGCTGCTCTGGCCACGGCCGGTGCCACCCAGAGGAGAACCCTGGGATCGAAGGGTTTGGGAATCAGATATTCCGGACCGAAATGAAACTCACGGCCGCCGTAAGCTTTGGATACCGTCTCGGGGACTCCCTCCCTGGCCAGTTCGGCCAGGGCATGTACAGCAGCCATTTTCATTTCTTCATTAATGGCCCGTGCACGAACATCCAGGGCACCACGGAAGATAAAGGGGAATCCCAGGACATTGTTGACCTGATTCGGATAATCCGAACGTCCGGTGGCCACAATTGCATCTGGGCGGGCCTCCCTGGCATCGTGATAAGGGATCTCGGGTTCCGGATTGGCCAAAGCGAAGACAATCGGGCTCACGGCCATGGTCTTTAATATTTCTTTGCTCAGCAGGCCTCCGGTGGAGAGCCCGACGAAGATATCAGCACCCTGCAAAGCTTCCTCCAGCGTACGGAGAGGAGTTTCTGCAGCAAACCTTACCTTATAGGGATTCATCCTCTCCCTTCTTCCCTTGTAGATGACTCCCTGTCGATCGCAGAGAATGATCTTTTCAGGGTTTGCGCCGAGTTGGATATAGAGCCTGGCACAGGCAATGGCCGCCGCGCCGCTTCCACTGAAAACGATCCGGGAATCTGAAATAGATTTGCCGGTAAGATGCAGGGCGTTGAGAAGCGCCGCACCGGAGATAATTGCTGTGCCGTGCTGATCATCATGGAATACAGGTATCTGCATCTCCTGGATCAGGCGTTCTTCGATCATGAAACATTCAGGGGCCTTGATATCCTCAAGGTTGATTCCGCCAAAAGTCGGTTCAAGGGCGCGAACAATACGAATCATCTCCTCAGGATCTTGTGTCTTGAGTTCCAGATCAAAGACATCGATATCTGCAAAGCGTTTGAACAGGATAGCCTTGCCCTCCATCACCGGTTTTCCTGCATGGGGGCCGATGTTGCCGAGGCCAAGTACGGCCGAACCGTTTGTGACTACGGCCACAAGGTTTCCTCGCGAGGTATAGGTATAGGAAGTATCCGGATTCTTCTGAATCTCTTTGCAGGGTTCGGCCACACCCGGGGTATAGGCAAGGGCGAGATCCTGCTGGGTGGTGCAGGGCTTGGAGGCGTTGACCTCGATCTTCCCTTTTCTTGTTTTGGAGTGATATTCCAAGGCTTGTTCTCTTCGGATCTGTTCCATGTTTCTCATTCCTTGCATTGAGGGGTTCCATGACGTTGACATTAATTATTCGATATTGTAGTATAAAATCTATTTTGACGCCAACCCTTTTAAGGATTTCTCTCGCCATGGGCATTTCCGGCGATATCAAGACCATGCCTGTCACCGATCTTCTACAGTGGATTGAAATCACTGTGAAGACAGGCATCGTCGAGTTCAGCTGTAAAAAGGAGTGGAAGAAGATCTTTTTCCAGGCTGGACAGATCCTTTTTGTCTCCTCTTCAAAGGAGGATGAAAAGATCGGTCGTTTTCTGATTCGACAGGGCCATCTCACTGAAGATGATCTCTATGCTTGCCTGGACGAGAATGAGAGAACAGGCAAGAAATTAACGATGATTCTGGAAGAACGTCAGCTTATCTCACACAAGGAACTTTACGAGCAGGTCGTCATGCTGATCAAGGAGATTCTTTTTGACCTTTTCCTCTGGAAAGAGGGGAGATTTGAATTCAGCGATCACAATCTGCCGGCTGTTGTGAAAGGTCCTCTTGCGCTGAAGACCGGTCAGGTGCTTTTCAGTGTTCTCACACAGATTGATGAGAGCCGGAAAGACGCGTATATGAAAGAGAAGGTCTCTGGTCAGGGAAAAAAGGTTAAGGCAAAAGCAAGGAAAAAGGTAAGGGGCCGAATCGTCTTCAAAGTTGATGAAAAAAAGTTTACCCTTCCCGGTTCGTATGAGAAGTCTGAACTTCCTAGCATTACGAAAATAGATGAAAAGAAGAATGAAGAAGAGTCTTAATGTATTCCCTTTGAGGACTATGTCTTCAGGTTTTTTTCTATCATTGCGGTAATAAGGTTCGGATCGTATGGTTTGAGTAGGAAGTCGTCAGCCCCGGCATCAAATCCTTTGTCTTCAAATTCAACCTGTCCCTTTGCAGTCAGCATGATCACCACAATATCACGAGTTTCGGGGTTTTTCTTGATTTCGGTGCAGACTTCATAGCCGTTCTTGTTGGGCATATTGATATCTAGAAACATGATGTCAGGCTTTTCCTGCGCGACAAGTTTAAGTGCTTCTTCACCATCGTTAGCCGTGACACATTCGTAACCTTCTTTTTCCAGCATAAAGGCCAATGATCTTGAGATAAATAACTCATCATCGACAATCATGATTTTCGTTGTTCTATTGGATCGGCTGCTTTGGGGTTCCATGGACAGCGCACCTCAATCCATCCAAGTTGAATGATATACAGAATGTCTTGAGAATAGTAAAATAATTCAACACTTTATAATATACTAATTTGAATGTCAATTCTTTATTTATGGTTTCATGACGGTTTCAAGTTCCCGATCTTTGCAGGTGGATGACTTAAGAAAGGCCTCCACCACTTCCGGCGAGAACTGTGTCCCACTGCATTTCTTGATTACATCTACGGCAAATTCATGATCCGATCCCTTGCGGTACGGCTTGTCTGAAGTGATGGCGTCGTAGGTGTCAGCCACGGCAATAATCCTTGCCAACAAGGGGATTTTTTCTCCACTCAGGCCTGTTGGATATCCCTTCCCGTCATATCTTTCATGGTGGTATCTCATATACGGGATAATCTCTTCCATCTCTTTAATGCTCTCTACAATCTTTACCCCGCTATCAGGATGGGTCTTTATAACTTCGAATTCTTCGTGGGTCAGACTGCCGGGCTTATTCAGGATCGATTCGGGCACACCGATCTTTCCGATATCATGAAGAACGGCGGAGAGTTCAAGAACCTCCATTTCTTGATCGGTAAGATGCATCTCTTCTGCAATGGCCTTGGAATAGAGTGAAACATTTTTCGAGTGATCGTGGGTGTAAGGATCCTTGGCATCCACGGCGGCTGCCAGGGCTATGATCGTATCCAGAAACATGGCCTTTTGATCGGCGATGAGCCTTCCATTGTCTACGGCAATGGCTGCCTGGTTACCCAATGTCTTGAGTAATTCAATATCATCATCCGAGAACGTCTGGGCTGAGATTTTATTCACGACAGCAATGACCCCGATGGCATCCCCCTTACTGAAGAAGGGAACGCCGAGTAGATTCCGGATCGCAAGCGTTGTGCCGTTTCTGAGAAGAATGTGAGAGTCAGGGGCCGGGTTATCAATGGAGTGGACTTTCCCTTTGTGGAGAATCTCTGAAAGGGGAAAGAGATGTTCGAATCTCTTGTCCTCACTTTCGCACTCCGTTGTCGTGAGCGTCTCTGTCTCCCTGGTTTTATTGTCAGGACTCTCCTTGTAATAAACAGTGGCATCTTCAGCACCCGTCAAGTTTTTAGCATAATTGCAGATCTTTTCGAAGAGTGTATCCAGCTCAAGTGTAGCATTGATGGCCAGGCTGATTTTATTGATCTGGTCGATAATCAAAGCCCTCTTTTCCAAATTTTCGTAGGTGGTCATTAGCTCCTGAAGGGTCTTTTCCAATTCTTCCTGGGAGTGTTTCAGCTGGTTCAATGTCAGGGCGTTGGCAATCGCGACCGATGCCTGGGATGTCAGGGCATTGAGTAGTTTGAGGTCGTTTGATTTAAAGCTTTCAGAGGTGGCCTTATCCGAAACATTCAGCACACCGATGATTTTCCTCTCTTTAAGGTCACCGGCCGAATAGAGGGGAATGGAGATGAAGGATCCTGTTTTATAGATCCCTTTTGAGTAGACAGCAAGATCAGGACGACTCTTTATGTCCTGTACCATCAACGGTTTGCCTGTTTTGATAATCTCGCTGCATAAGGTCTCGGATAAGTCTACGGGAATCGACTGCATTTCCCTCAGTTCCTGACTTGCAAACCCATGAGAGGCAGCTACCCGGAAGGTGTTGGAATCTTCATTGAGAAGGAGAACGGACCCCCTTTCCGCGTGGGTAATGCTGACAGCCTGATGGAGAATAATCGAGGCAGCACGATTGACATCCTGAATATTCCCGAGGGCATCGGAGACCCGGTAAAGCATATTAATGGTTTGATAATTGTCCAGAATTTCTTTTGAGAAACTTTCGATTTCAGCCTGACTCTTTAGATATTCCTTGAGGATATTGTACACCAGGCCAAGAGTATCCTGCAGGACCTCATCATCTTTTCCTTTTTGGGAAAACCCTTTGACAATAAGCACAAGAGTACTTCCTATCCGTATCTCTTCGGTCGCATAGGAATAAGCGGAGATATCCTGAGTATAGGCAAGAGTATTTAACAGGATCTCTTCGGTTAGGAGGTTGTGAACCTGAAGGGGGATGCCGGTCAGTTTCCCAATCTTGTCGATCAGCATCTTGACGGTTTGCCGGTTATTTGCATTCCAGGCGATCATGTTGCCCCCAATCTGATCATCAGTTTATTATGAATCAAAGAGAAATCATCTCCACAACGGCGCATTGTGGTTCAATGATCTGTTCCATGCCCTCCAGATAGGTCATGTTCCAGCAGAGAAAGAATGGACCAAACCTATGGAGTCTAAATCCGATAAAAGAGAATCTATCTACGCCATTCCGATCGTCACCTTACGAACCAGAAACTTTATTTTCCCCGGGTTTAAGTCTGGCAGATATTCAATGGCAGTCAGTTTTGTCGCCTTTAAAATGCACAACTGAAACCTGCCATCAAATCTATCTGTATTGAGGCTCATTTGGTCTTCATATAATATTTTATCATAAATCATTTATCGGTAAATATATATTTATGCTAGTATAAGAGAGAATGAAAAGAGGTTTTCAGGGGCTTTCCTGATGGGGGGATTATCCTTATCCTAATTATTAAAAGAAGGCAGCGTAACAATACTCATGAAGAAAATTCAAAGTTTTCTGTAACTCCTTAAAAAATAAAGCCTCTTGACAAAGGACGAGAAACCTCTTATAATTTTTATAAGAGGAGTTATAGATAAAATTAATAATTTTATACGAAAATGAGTTTGAGGCTATCCAAAATTTCATCAGTACACTAACCTCATCGAAAAGGAGATACCATGAAGATCGGTATTAAAATGACATTCGTAATGGTTATTTTTGCATGCTTGTTTCTCCTTTACGGGAAAATTGGTCCGGCGAGTGCGGTATCCGGCTCTGATGGGCGGGCCCATTCCGTTATTAAAGGTGATACCTTATGGGATGTGACGGAATCCTATCTGGCCAATCCCTTTTTCTGGCCCAAAGTCTGGCAGTACAACCCTCATATCGAAAACCCCCATCTTATCTATCCGGGAGATCAGGTTAATATACCCAGCCCTGAAGAACTTGCACAAATGGGTGAAGGAAAGATGATTGTGTCTCGGAGAGGGGCTCCCGGCATCGAAGGGCAAATCGCTTATGTAGGAGGGTATCTGGTCGAGAGGGACCTATTCGAGTCATCCGGTTATATTATTCCTTACGAAGAGGATGGGGGCGATGCGGCCATTATCTCCACGTGGGAAGAGAAGGCGATGCTAACGGACCGAGATCTTGTGCAAGTGAATGTGGGTTCCAGGGATGGAGCCAAGGTTGGGGATCTTTATCAGATTGTTCATGTGGGTGAAATTGTGGTCCATCCGGTGACACGTGTCAAAATGGGGAAGAAGGCCTCGATTCAGGGTATTTTGAAGCTTACCTATGTTGAAGAGAAGTTGTCGGAAGCCAGAATCATTAAGTCCTATAAGGCCTCTCTTGTAGGAGACAGAATCCGGCCCTATCAAATGAAGCCCCTGATTGGAGCAAATGATCTGAGCACAGAGGACAAGAGTGTCCAGGGGGTCATTGTCGATAATACCTATGACATTGGAAAGACTAATCTGGCGGTACGGGATACGGTCTACATTGATGTAGGCACAGAAGACTCGGTTATGCCGGGCGATCGTTTCATCGTCTATCGTGGCGGCAAACCTACTCAAGTCAGCAAAGAAGACGTCTACAAATCTGGAATTGAACAGTTCCCCCCGGCGATAATGGGTGAACTTGTTGTCCTCAAGAGCGCAAAGAATACTTCTACAGCCGTGGTTGTGGAAGAACTCAATGAGATCAATCCGGGAGACAAGATTAAGTATTCTCCAAAATCTCTTCCCCCAATCAAGAAATTCGACATGGAGTAGGCCGTTAGTTTTTACTGTTTATTGGCCCGCCTGTATCCATGCAGGCGGGCTTTTTTATTTTAACGTCTGTTGAGTGAATCTCATGCAACATCCGGGTTAACCCGGATATTGCATGAGTCATCGTCATGAGAGGCCGTAGAAACACCACAGGCGGCCTCGTAATAGATTTACTTATGAAACATCCGGGTTAAGGTAAATAATTTCCTGCCAGGGCCAGGAGGTGCACACTCTCTGCACCCTCTTTTTTTAGTTGATGGGCGCATTCGTTTGCTGTAGCACCGGTGGTCAAGACGTCGTCTACGAGAAGAATCTTTTTATTTTTTATTCGTTCAGGCTTCTTTACTCCGAAGCATCCGGATATATTTCGGTACCGTTCTTTCTCCTTGAGTCCGACCTGAGGGTGAATCTGTCGTGTTCGCACGAGGAGATCCACAATCATTGGAGTCCCTTTTGTCTCAGCGATTTCCCTGGCCAGGACCACAGCCTGATTAAAACCCCGGAGCCTCAATCGAATAGGGGCGAGCGGAACAGGAAGGATGATGTCGGCTCTAAGAGTGATCTCGGCAGCATGATTTCGGAAGTAACGTATCAGGTCTCTTCCAAGTCTCCAGTGCCCGGAGTATTTGAACAGATGAATCCCCTCTCTTACAGGGCCGTTAAAATAAAGAAGGGTACGCGCACTGTCCACTGAGGGAGGGTGAGTCCGGCATTTGCCGCACTTGAAATAAGGGTGATCCTCAAATAACTCCGGAGAGGGGTGGGGGCGCCCGCACGTTGGGCAGCAGGGGCCCCGGACCTCCCGAACCTTCTCTTTACAGACGATACAAAATGGGAAACCTTCTTCCTCTGAGATGTCTTTACTGCAAATGGGGCAATGGGGCGGCAGAATTAAATTCAGGAGTTTCTTGAGCATGATGGTTTATTGGGTATCTGAAAACCCGACCCTCGGGGCTGATTCAGAGTTGAATGGCTGTGACGTCCTGTATCATGAGTGAAATTAGAAATTCGAAGCACCAAATCCGAAACGGTTCGGCAAGCCGTTCGACAGGCTCACGGTCCTGAGCAGAGTCGAAGGGCTCACCGCCCTGAACCAAGTCGAAGGGCAAATTCAAAAGACCGAAATCCAAAACTCAGAACGGTCTTATTCAAGTGTTGAGCCATCAAGTGTGACATTGGATCTTACAAAATTTGAAATTGAACAGACTCCCGAAATTCTTAAACATGTATGTATGCGAAGTTTTGAACATTATTAGGGTTTCGGATTTTCTCCGAGCCCCTGGTAAAGACCATTCCAGGAGCAACGTAAAACCACGTCCGATGGACGTGGTTTCTTTACTCTTTTATCAGGCTTTTCCCCGTCATTTCCGGCGGCTGATGGATCTTCAGAAGGTTCAGCATGGTCGGAGCGACATCGGCCAGGATTCCCTTTTCCCGAAGAAGAATACCCTTTTTTGTGAGGATGAATGGAACCGGATTGGAGGTGTGGGCTGTAAAAGGCTGACCGGTCTCCGGGTCCTGCATGATTTCGCAATTGCCATGATCACTCGTGATAATGAGCGTCCCCCCCCTTTTCTGTAAGGCAAGAAAGATCCGGTCAATACAGGTATCCACCGCTTCGACGGCCCGGACAGCGGCCTCATAAACTCCGGTATGTCCGACCATGTCCCCGTTTGCAAAATTCAGGATGATCACATCAAAAAGTTCCTTTTCAATCTGCCGGATTGCCTCATCGGCCACCAAATAAGCACTCATCTCGGGCTTCTGATCATAGGTGGCCACCTCTCTCGGTGAAGGGATGAGAATTCGTTCTTCTCCGGGAAACTTTTTTTCCTCTCCGCCATTGAAAAAGAAGGTGACGTGGGCGTATTTTTCGGTTTCTGCGATGCGGAGCTGTTTGAGCCCTTCCTGACTGATGACCTCGGGGAAGATATTTTCTAGAGTAAGAGGCGGGAACGCCTCGGGCAGGGTGAAGGTTTCATCATATTCGGTCATGCAGACATAGGAGGACAGATCTATTCTTTCCCGGTTAAAGCCGGTAAAGTCATTTTGCGTGAAGGCCCGTGTGATCTCCCGGGCCCTGTCCGAACGGAAATTGTAAAATATGATTGCATCCCCGGTTTGTATTGTGACCGGTTCTGTTCCGTTTTCTGCCACATTGACCGGTTTAATGAATTCATCAGTCTGGCCGAGATCGTAGGCATTCCTGACAGCTTCCTCAGCGCTGAAATAGGAAGGGCCTCCCTGAACCATGGACTGGAAGGCTTCCTGGACACGCTCCCATCGGTTGTCGCGGTCCATGGCATAGTATCGGCCCATGACGGATACAATTTTGCCGACTCCGATTTTTTTCTGAAAATCCTCTAAGGTGCGTATGTACTGGATCCCGCTTGTAGGAGGCGTGTCCCGTCCATCCAGAATAGCATGAACACAAACCTTGGTCAGCCTCTTCTGCCGGGCAAGCTCAAGAAGGGCCATGAGGTGTTCAATATGGCTGTGTACGCCTCCATCAGAAAGAAGGCCGATTAGATGCAAAGAGGCGTCATGGTGTTGCACCTTGGCCATGGCTTGATTGAAAGCGGAGTTTTCAAAAAACTCACCACTTTCAATGGATTTAGTGATCCGGGTGAAATCCTGGTAGACAACCCGTCCGGCACCGATGTTTTCGTGTCCCACCTCGGAGTTTCCCATCTGGCCAGGAGGCAGCCCCACATCCAGGCCGGAACTCCCAATGAGTGTCCAGGGAAATTCCCGTGTAAGATGATCCAGAGTCGGAGTCTTGGCATTGGCCTGGGCATTGTGTTCGGGTGATGCCCGATAGCCCCATCCGTCCAGGATCATAAGCATCAGTGGTCTATTCGGGGACTTCAAATGCTCAGTCATATTTCACAGCTTATGTGCGGGGTGCAAGCTGACCATATTTCTCGGGAGGTGAGAATTGAATGGTCAGTGTTTCCAGGTTTCCACAGTTCGGACAGCGGGGGCTCCATTCTTCCTGTTCCTCGCTGCATGTTTCACAGGAATAGGGCACCATCACTGGCCGGATAAAGTTTACGGATTCCCTGTATTCCAGGAAAGCATCTTCTGTTCTTTCCCGTTTATGATAGATGTCTCCCAGCATTTGACGCATTATCGGTATTCGGAATCCCTGCTGGATGAGTCGCTCAAAAACTTCAAGGGCATCATCGATCATCTCAAGCCGATAATAGAATTTTCCCAGAAGAAACTTGAAAACGTGTTTTTCAGGGTAACGGTTAATGGCTTCTTTGTAGAACTTGATAATGCTCCCCGGATCTTCCTTTTTCCTGTAATGCTCATTCACTGCCTCCAGGAAAGGGATGGCACCTGTCTCTTTGAACCCCTTTTTCCATGTCTTCATAGCTTCTTTTTCATTCCCCTGGGAGTCATAAATTTTTCCAAGTTTCAGGTAAGGGGCGCTGAACATTTTATCGGACTTGATCAATTCGGAATAGATTTTGATCAGCTTCTCCTGATCCTTCTCCGGGTTGAGAAGCCCGGCAGCCATGTACTGGTAATAAAGCAGTAGCCTCTTCTCCTTGGGGCTCTTCTTCAAGCCCCAAAACCCCTTCTGAAGGGCGTAGACTTTATCCCATGCCTCTATTTTTTCGTAAATCTCCCGGAGTTTAAGAAAGGCTCCAACATTCCGAGGGTCGATCTTCAGGATCGACTGATAGATCTCTGCAGCTTCAGCAGGCTGTCCGAACCGGCGGAAATCTTTTGCCAGGGCAAAGAGAACAGAAAGGTTGTCGGGGGAGAGAGACCGTGCCTGTGAATGGTATTCTATGGCTTTGCCGAGATTGCCTTTGTAACGATAAACTTCACCGATTCGCAGTAATACATCCGTGTTTTTGGGATTCCATTCCAGTATTTTTTGAAAACTTTTAAGTGCCTGGTCCCGCTTCTTGCTGAGTAGGTCATTCACCGCCTGACTGTAGAGATCCATGATCTTCTCTTTCTTTTTCAGCCGGGACTTCTCTCGCCACTCCACAAATCCTCTTCGGGTGTCTCGAAAAGCAACCAGTGCCAGGGTCAGAAAGGCGCCGATGACTATTGAACTCAGAATCAGAAGACTGGTATAGATCGGAAGAGTGATCCCCGGGGTTAAATGGAGCTGTAATGTGTCCGGGTTCAGATAAGAGAGATAGAACATGGCAACAACGAAGATAAATATTACGAAAAAGGCACGAATCATCATGGGGCATCTCCTTTGTGGTATTATCGGTGATACCGTTTTCCCCTGAGTATGGTAAATCCTCTGTAAATCTGTTCGAGCAGAAGCAGTCGTGAAAGATCGTGCGTCAAGGTCATCCTTGAAAGAGAAAGGATCTCGTCGGCCCTTTCACGAATCGATTCGGAAATCCCTTCTGCACTGCCGATAACGAAGGTGAGACTCCGAGCGGGGGTATTGAGGTTCTTTGCCATAAAGGATGCAAAGGACTTGGATGTCATCACCCTTCCTTGCCGATCCATGAGGAACAGTCTGTCCCTCGAATCCATGGTTTTTTGAATTTTCGCCGCTTCCCGGTCCAGGGCTTTTGAGATCTCCCTTTCCGTGCTGGCCTTGATTCCCTTTATCCGGATCTCTTCAATGGGATGAAAGACCCGGATCTGTTTCAGAAAATGATGGGCTCCGATCCGGATATAGTCATCCTCTGCTCTTCCCACTGAGATGAGACGGATCTTCATGATGCAGGGGTTTCCGGGAACTCCTCTGGATCCAGCCGCCGGGCATCCCCCCATAGACGTTCCAGGTTATAAAATTTCCGCACTTCATCCAGAAAAATATGTACCACCGTGTCACCGTAATCCATGAGGACCCACCTCCCTTCGGCCCCCCCTTCAATATGATCCGGTTCGACCTTCTTTTTTGACAGGGACTCCTCAATCTCTTCAGCGATGGCCTTGACCTGACGGGTTGAAGACCCGCTGCAAATAACAAAGTAATCTGCAAAGATGGAGATGCTGGAAAGGTCCAGGATGAGAAGGTCCAGGGCCTTTTTGTCCTGGCTTGCTCGAACGCAGCGACCTGTGATTGTCCTGCTGTCTATGTTAAGACCTCATTACAGCCCTGCGACCCTCTCGACGTGTTACCCTATTTAAAAAAGGGCCGCTAAGTTGTTGAAAAAAATAACTTTAAGTCGCATCCTCTTTGTATAAACCATTCGAAAGTATATACGATTTTACCGGTTCCGGCAAGAGGTATTTCAGGGAACGTCCTTCCCGTATGAAGGCCCTGATCTGTGTGGACGAGACCCCGATGGGAGTGACCTCTGATAAATAGAGAATGTGTTCATTGGGGAGAGGGATCTTCCGGATGTTTTTCGAGACCTTGATACGGAACGTCTCGGAGAGAATATGGTGGATTCCCTCAAAGGAGAAACCCGGCCGGGATATGACGATAAAATTGCAGAGTCCAAGGAGCCGTTGGGGGTCGTGCCAGTTTTCAATATCGGCAAAGGCATCGATCCCTAATATAAAGAAGAAGTCGGCATCGCTGCCCCATTCTATTCGTAAGGCTTCCATTGTCTCAACGGAATAAGAGAGTCCGGAACGTTTCTGCTCAATCGTGGAGATGTCAAAATAGGCATTCCCCTGAATGGCAAGCCGGGTCATCTCCGTTCGGTGTCTGGCATCGATCAGTTCCGGCGACGGCTTGTGGGGAGGTTTTGCAGAGGGAATAAAGATGATACGCTGCAAGTCAAATCGCTGCCGAATCTCTTCTGCAACAACCAGATGTCCCAGATGAATAGGATTGAATGTGCCGCCAAAGATACCGATGCGCATCACAATAACCTGTTTTGCGTTCAAGCTGACCGGTCATGCATAAAGGCCAGTCTCTCCGTTATATTTTAACGTTATGACGAAAGAATCTCATTCCCTGATCTGTCCATCTCCGAAGATTATAAATTTATAGCTGGTCAGATCTTCCAGCCCCATGGGACCCCGTGCGTGGAGACGGTTGGTGCTGATCCCGATCTCCGCACCCAGTCCGAATTCATGGCCATCGGTAAACCGGGTCGAAGCATTGACATACACGGCCGAGGCATCAACTTCTGTGAGGAAACGGCGGGCCCTGGCATAGTCTTGTGTAACAATGGCTTCAGAGTGCTGGGAACCGTATTGTGTGATATGCTCAATGGCCTGCGACAGAGAGTCGACGACACGGACAGAGAGGATGAGATCGTTGTACTCGGTGGTCCAATCCTCTTCAGAGACATCTATGCTTTCTGTGATGACTTCCCGGGTCCTGGGGCACCCCCGGATTTCGACCCCTGCCTCTAGGAGGCGTTTTCCCATGCGGGTGAGGAAGGTTCCGGCGATTGCATCATGGACCAGGAGTGTTTCCATGGCATTGCAGACCCCCGGTCGCTGGCACTTGGCATTCATCGTGATGCTCTCGGCCATCCTCAGGTCGGCATAACGGTCCACATAGGTATGGCAGACCCCTTTGTCATGTTTGATCACCGGGATGGTCGAATTCTCGCTCACAGTGCGGATCAGGCCCTCGCCCCCTCTGGGGATAATCAGGTCAAGGTAGCGGTCCATCTTTAAGAGGTGCATGACGGCCTCTCGGTCAGGAAATTCTATGAATTGAACCGCCTCGACCGGCACCCCTGCCTCCTTGGCCGATTCAGAGAGGATCTTCGCAATGGCTGCATTGGAATGGATGGCCTCGGAGCCGCCGCGCAGGACCACGGCGTTTCCGGCCTTGAGACACAGGCTCGCCGCATCGGCCGTGACGTTAGGCCGGGATTCATAAATAATTCCGATCACTCCGATGGGAACACGAACCTTCCCGATCTGCAGGTTATTCGGCCTCTTCCACATCCGTATCACCTCACCCACGGGATCAGGGAGAGCAGCCACCTCCCTGAGGCCTTCGGACATGCCCTGGATCCGCTGGTCATTAAGCAGAAGACGGTCCACCATGGCTCCGGACAGCCCTTTTCCCGTTGCGGCTTCAATGTCTTTTTCGTTCTCTTTCTTGAGGATATTCGCTTGTTCTTCAAGTCGGTCTGCCATGAGGCATAACGCCCTGTTCTTGACTTCAGTATTCAGGTTTGCCAGTGTAAACGATGCTTTTTTTGCTTCTTGTACTTTGGTTATTATCTTCTCTCTCAGGTCCATTCGGATCTCCTTGAGCTTACAGGATAACAAGATTGTCTCGATGGATCACTTCGTCATAATACTTGTAACCCAGGATCTTTTCAATCTCATCTGTTCTTTTCCCCAGGATTCTTTCAATTTCATGGGAATGATAATTCACCAGGCCCCTGGAAATTTCTTTGCCCTTGTGGTCCAGACAACTGACCGATTCGCCCACTTCAAATCTTCCGGTCACTTCTTTGATGCCTGAAGGGAGCAGAGATTTCCCTTTCTTGATCAGGGCCTCTGCCGCACCTTGATCTAAATGTAGAACCCCTCTGGGGCTCAGGGTGTAGGCGATCCAGTGCTTCCTGCTGGAGAGGCGGTCTTTGACGGCCAGGAACAGGGTCCCGATCTCTTCTCCGGTCAGGGCAGCCTTGAGCGCGCCTTTCTGGTGTCCGTTGATCACCAGTGTGGGGGTCCCGAAGGCTGCGGCAGTTTTCGCCGTCTGTACCTTGGAACGCATTCCACCCGTGCCGAAATGGTCGATACTGTTGCCGGTCATGGAAAGAATTTTTTTTGAAACCTTGTCCACGCAGGAAATGAATTGGGCATCCTTGTGCAGGTTGGGATCAGACGTATAGAGTCCATCCACATCCGACAGGATAAGGAGGAGATCCGCCCCGATAAGGTTGGTCACCAGGGCCGAGAGGTGGTCATTGTCACCGAACTTGATCTCTTCCACCACCACGGTGTCGTTTTCATTGATGATCGGGATCACATGGTATCGGAAAAGGGCCTCCAGGGTGTTTCGTGCATTCAGGAACCTCCTCCGGTTCTTAAGGTCATCAGCAGTCAGCAAGATTTGGGCCGTCTTTTTTTTATGCCTGCCAAAGGCCTCCTCATAAGACCAGATCAAGCGTCCCTGGCCCACAGCCGCAGCGGCCTGTTTCACGGGGATCTCTCCGGGCTTTTTATTGAGATTGAGACGGCCCATTCCTGCGGAGATCGCACCGGAAGAGACGATCGCTATTTCCATTCTGTCTTTTGTTGAGGTGATGATCTCATCCGCCAGATCATGGATGCAGTCCGTATTGAGGCCGCTCTTTCCGGAGGTGAGAATGCGGCTCCCGATCTTGATCACCACGCGCTTGCATTGTTTGATGATCGCCTTGCGGTCTTTCATGGTTCATGGTTCCACTAAGTTGGACAGACGGATACAGAGAGGGGCCACCCCTTCTCCAGTAATCGAAGAAATCAAGAATAACTCTAATCCCTCCGCGGCGCAATAACTTTTCAAATCATCCAGCTTTTTCTCATCTTGCCAGCTGTCGATCTTGGAGGCGGCAATAATCTGCCTTTTGATGAGCAGGGAAGCATTATATTGTTCCAGTTCATGGTTTAGGGTCCGAAGTGCTTCCACCGGATTTTCAGGTCCTGTGGATGAGATATCCACGAGATGCAACAATAACGTGCATCGCTCAATATGCCTTAAAAATATATCTCCCAGTCCCGTGCCGGTATGGGCCCCTTCGATTAATCCCGGGATGTCGGCCAGGACGAAAGAAGCAGACTCTCCGACCTTGGCCACACCAAGATGGGGGGTCAGAGTCGTAAACGGATAATCAGCTATTTTCGGCTTTGCTGCAGAGACCTTTGAGAGAAAAGTGGACTTTCCGGCATTCGGGAGCCCTACGATCCCCACGTCCGCCAGGAGTTTGAGTTCCAGGATAATCGTCCGGGTCTCTCCCGATTCTCCGGGTTGTGCAAAACGAGGGGTCTGTCTTGTGGATGTTGCAAAATGAACATTGCCCTGTCCTCCCCGGCCCCCCTCCATAGCCACAAGGGATGCTTTGTCTTCAATGAGGTCAGCGAGCACCTCTCCTGATTCATTGTCCCGGATAACTGTCCCGCAGGGGACGCGAATGATCAGGTCTCTACCGGACCTTCCGGTCATCTGATTCCCTTTTCCGTTTCGGCCGTTTTCTGCTCTGTAATGCTTGCGGTAACGATAATCGATCAGCGTATGTAGATTCCGGTCTGCTTGCAGGATGACATCCCCCCCCTTTCCGCCATCACCTCCATCGGGCCCTCCTTTGGGGACGAATTTTTCACGGCGAAAGCTGACGCACCCTTTGCCCCCGGAACCTGATGTGATAGTGATTCGGGCGTAGTCGACGAAGACCTGTTTTTTGCGTGTTCTGCTGTAATGTGAGGAGGGCATGAGAGTCCGGGCCGTCATTGAGGTTGAATCTGTCTGCAGGAAACTGCAGGAGAATCATTGAGTTCATAAAAAAAGGGGATCGGTTGACCCTGTCCCGGGAACCCCATCCCCTACGATTAAGTGTGTTCACGGTCCTGGTCAGAGCAGGGCCGGACTTGGTTCAGGTTAGTTGGCGGTGTATATGCTGACCCTTTTCTTGTTCTTCCCCCTTCGTTCAAAGGTAACAATACCGTCGATCAGTGCAAAGAGTGTATCATCTTTACCTTTCCCCACATTGAGCCCGGGGTGGATCTTGGTTCCCCGCTGACGAACCAGGATGTTGCCGGCCCGAACAAGTTGTCCTCCGAAACGCTTCACGCCGAGCCTTTTGGATTGACTGTCTCTGCCGTTTCTGGAACTTCCTCCGGCTTTTTTATGCGCCATGGTATACTCCTGTCAGGATGCGATCTGAATGATCTTCAATCCTGTCCGAACTTGTCGATGTCCGTATTTCCTCCGGTACCCTTTCCGCCTCTTTTTCTTGAGAACCACAATCTTTTTGGCCCGATCCATGGAAACCACTTCGGCCTTGATCCGTGCATTTTCGATATAAGGCGTGCCTGTGGTCACGTTGTCGCTGCCTCCGATCATCAGTATCTTGTCGATCTCAATGGAATCCCCAATCGAGGCATCCAGATGTTCAACCTGAAGGATGTCGCCTTCGGAAACCTTGTACTGTTTGCCGCCTGTTTCAATGATCGCATACATGTTGTCCGCACCCTTTATGTTTTCTGAAATTGAACATATAAATTTACAAAAAAATATTTCTCATGTCAAGATTTTTAAATCGAAATTCAGTAAATTCCCTATATTTCTGAGAATTCCATCTCTGAAAGGTTTGACACAGGAATCAAACATCTTCCCTATTGCAATGGAATCAGTGATGGCTATCCAGTGTTAGAAGATGAGGGTGCGTCATCGAAAAAGTAATTAAAATCAATATGTTATCACCCTTTTAGAACACGAACCATTTGAGGATGGAGAGGGCCGTTGCTGGCCAGGACTTCCCCTTTGTAGATGGAGAAGGGCCTTCCGCTGCTCAAGGTGATCTTTCCTCCGGCCTCCTTGAGGATCAGGCTTCCTGCAGCCAGATCCCAGGGTGACAGTGAAAATTCCCAGAAACCGTCAAATCTTCCCATGGCCGTATAACAGAGGTCAAGGGCTGCAGAGCCGTCCCTTCTGACCGCCTGGGCATTGAGGACAAACCTTCTGAAATACTGAAAATTTTTCCTGTTTTGTTTGACATCATAAGGGAATCCCGTGACCAGGAGTGCCCCGGAAAGATTGGATTGCTCAGAAGTGGTGATCTTCGCTCCGTTTAAAAAGGCACCTTTTCCTTTAAGCGCAGTAAAGAGCTCGTTCCGCACGGGATCAAAGACCACTCCGAGCCTGACCTTTCCTTTCTCTTCCAGTGCAATGGATGTACAGAAACAGGGATAGCCATGGGCATAATTGGTGGTGCCGTCCAGTGGATCGATGATCCAGCGATAGGGCGATCCTGTCCCTGTTTTCCCCTCTTCTTCGGCATAGAAATCATGGCCAGGAAAGTGATCACTGATCACAGAGATAATGCGCCTTTCACATCGGAGGTCTACTTCTGTGACCAGGTTGGTGGAGAATCCTTTGAAATCGATCCGGTAGTTTCTGGTCAGGTAGCGCTTCTGGATCCTGCCTGAAGCCCTGGCTGCCTGAACGGCAACATCTAAAAAATGATTTTTCATTATCGGTTCCCTCGAGGTGAGTGGAGATCAGTAAAATAACCGGAGAAGGATCTTCATGGAATTCAATCAGCGCCATGATCTGGGAACCATTGCGCGGTTGGCTTTGCTGTCTAAGATTCCTAACTCTTCCTTGAAAAAATCCACATTGGCTTCCTGGGTCTGGATCAACTGGTCCATATAGTCCTGTTCCATGGGGCCATTCACATCATAATCCTTCATGGCCTGAAGTATTTCCTGTTCTGTCTTGAGGTAGTTTTTTGCGGCTTTAAATTTTTTTTCCCACCATGTCTTACCATGACCGCCATAGACCTCCTCCCCGGGAAGGCTGGTCGCTTCTTTCAAGGTGAGTATGTTCAATGTTGTGTCATTGGCCCACTCGAATTCATTAAGAAAGTTCTGCCCCAAAAGACCGTTTTCGCCGATATTGTTCTGTACGGGAATCAGAGCGGCGACATTTTCTACACGGGCATCGCCCACCTGCACAGACGAAAGACGGATCAGGTAATTACTGGTGATTCCATTTGCCGTGGTTGTTCTGACTCTGGGAAGGACACCTTTCAGGGAGATGTCGAGCCTTTCTGCTGTGCTCCGTGAGAGTACGGTAAAAGTGGCGCCGGTATCAAGAATCATGGGGATGGGACTTCTGTCATTGATGGAGACATCGAGGTACAGGACGCCGGGGGATTGCTTATAGGGGATAATATATTGCCGGGTTTCAGGTAAGGCAACCGCGGAATCTGCATCTGCCTCCATGGTTTCCTCTTTTTGGCCTGGAGGAAAGTCTTCCTTGATCGGGATAGATCCTTGAGGAGCGTCCTGAAACTCCTCGCGCTCTACCTGATTGCGATACCTGGATGGGACCTTATCCAGTTCATCGGCAAAATGCCATTCACCACGCTTATCCTTCCACCGGTAGATATCGGCATCTGTGAGTGAGGGTAGAGTTAAGATCAGGAGAAACAAGAGCCGAAAGAAGTTGGGCATAGACACTCTCTTCGATACGTATTCCCTGGATGGCCAGGGGTGAATCTTTGTATGTATTATAATGAGTTAGAGTCTTCGTGTCAATACATAGGGACTCTCAGCACGCAGAAAGTTTCTAGCCCGGATATTGCATGAGTGATCGTCATGAGAGGCCGTAGAAGAGCCACAGGCAATGGGGTGCCAGGCAGGCCTGCCTGGCACCTACTATTTCGAAGTCAGGGAATTTTCTGTAACGCCGCATGTGGCTGCTTAACCGGACTCGTAATAGATTTACTCATGCAATATCCGGGCTAGAACTGCGGCAATATATCATACCGACATGGCTGGAACAACACGGAAAGCGCCACGGAATTTCTTCCCATGTTCTTTTGCTGCAAGAAAGGGATTGGTGGAAGGG
>CAJICE010000099.1_pt1 | contig 43952 bp, 43 predicted proteins | sample 9199531 | NCBI WGS metagenome assembly CAJICE01 (sample SAMEA7708327, study PRJEB35096) | sediment metagenome | biome: marine neritic benthic zone biome [ENVO:01000025]; feature: sediment [ENVO:00002007]; material: shallow marine sediment [ENVO:03000034] sea grass bed [ENVO_01000059] ... | reverse complement strand
TAATGCTGAAGTCAGATCATCTTCAAATCCAGCCAGTTGAATTATGCCATCGTCAGAAAAATCGTCGGCAATTTGGTTTAAAATTAAAGATAGTTGTGCATCGGCAGATGTGTTTTGACCCTCCGCTTCAATTTCAGCATACTTATAAAACGCTGTCGAAACCGCTAATAAGTAAGCATTCCCAATACTGTTTTCCGTATTTGTGTTGTAGACGCTAAGGGCATTAAAATCCGGAATACTATCAATCGGGAAAACAGTATTTAGAGCAAATATAAGCTCTGACTGTGCTTGTGTGATTGCATTACCGAGTTCAACTTCACCAATTTTAATCAACTCTAGCACACGGTTATTTATTAGGTGTGTAAGTATATTTACGCAAGCCACTTGTTCATTTTCATTTGAGACATTATATATGGCCTTAAGAGTTAAAGTTCCGTTTGATATCTGACCAGTCTGCTCGCTGAAGTAATATCCATCTGATACTATTTGGACGGGCCCAGTACCAGAAATGAAAAATGAGAATGAACCAACACTATCTTCAATCTCAGTGATTACAGTTGATTCACTAGCTGTGCCAACCTCATCCAATCTATTTACAAACACTGGGGTACCAACTATAAATGGGCCCTTTTGCACAGCCCCGCTAATTGAAACGATATTAGATACATTGGCACCCCCACTGCCACCACATGCAGCCAGAAGTGTAACAACTGTTAATGCCATCATTAATTTAGTTGGCAGACTTAACTTCATGATTTTATCTCCTTCAAAATACGGCTATGGGTATTTTTTGTATAGCGTCTGATGGGGGGGCCACCGGACACCGCACTGAAAAAAGGCTGAACCAATATACTGACAAAATTCAAGCAGATGTATTGAATATAGAAAAATTGCCGGATCTTTAGTAAGGGCAAAGATGTCTCCTCCTCCGCAATAAGTATTACCATATTATTAGTGGTAAAATAAAGCAAAAAGTCACGAAAAAACGTGGCCAGACTAAAAATAAATTATATAAGACGATTATTTGACGATTATGATGATAAAATAGAAAGAAATTGGCTTAGTAAGAATATAACCCGCTATTTTGTGGACTTTTTCCAAGCGAAACGGACATGGGCCAACTTAATAACCGGCACAGACTGAGGGCTGCGGACCTTAAGGGTCAGACCCTTTAAGCCTGCCGACCTTATCAAGTAGAAGCAAAAAGGGACGGTTGTCCCTATTTATGCCTTGAAGGAAAGGTTCTTATGCGCTTCACAGAGCAGCTTCCGGATGGGCAGACCATGGGGGCATGCCGAGGCACAGAACTCCCGATTACAGTCCAGACAGGGTGCAGCGTTTTTAGGGAGTGAGACATAGGACTCCATGGCCCTCTTCTCCATGCCGTAATCCCTGAAATACATCTGGTACCGCATTGCTTTGGCAATCTCCACATCCCTGGGGCATTCGGATTCACACAGATTGCATCCTGTCCTGCAGTACTCTCTGCCGAAGCGTTGTGCATACAGGTCGAGTGTTCTCCGGTCTGATGCCGCCAGCTTCTCCCCCGATGCGGTCAGATAGAGGTCCAATTGAGAAACCGTCTTGATGGTAACCACGAGCCCATCGACCTCGTCATGGTTCAGCACCCATTTGAATGCTGCAGGCTGAAAGGGCTGGCCATTGCTTTCAAACATCAGATCTCTGGCCCCGGCCAATGTCTTCATGGCCACCACCCCGATGCCCCGTTTTTTTGCTTCTTTCAGAATCTCCATATTTTGCAGCCAGGACCTTTTCTTTTTGATCTCCGCCTGGACTGCTTTTTTTGCATCCTCAAGCACTGCAGGCACGTCCGGGGACTTCATGAAGTTGAAAGAGGGCATGATGACATCGAAATGTCCCGATTTTACGGCTGTCATGATGAGTTCTTCCATATGATCGGGACCATGGGAAGAGACTGCGAGGAAACGTATTTTTCCCGCCTTCTTCATCTCCTCGACGGCGGCGAGCATTTCCTCGTCCAGTAACCGTTTCTTTTCTTCCTCAAATAGTTTGCTCTTTGAGCCGATGGAATGAACAAAACAGATATCCAGATAATCCGTATGCAACCTCGAGAGACTCCCTTCCACGGCTTCGATATAATCCTTTTTCTTGCTGCCGTACAGGAGATGCCCGCCCCGAACAGGCCGGCACATCTTTGATGCCAGGATGATTTTATCCCGTTGAATCTTGTTCATGGCTTCGCCGATGTACTGTTCCGATGAGCCGTAATCGGGTGCCGTATCCAGATAGTTTATCCCCCGGTCTATGGCACGGAGGACCATGGAGGGCGACGGAAGTCCACCGCAGCCCAGGGAGATATCGCTCATTTTCAGTCCGGTCTTGCCCAGTTCCTGATACTTCCTGATCACTGGCACATCGGTCCCGGCCTCAATATGCAAAGGAGAGCTGGCGATGGCTGCGGTTGCCAGTGCTGACGTTTTTAGAAATTCACGGCGTTTCATGACTGCCTCCTTTTAGTTTTAATGGAATTGTTATATTTAGAGCGAACAGGGTCCGCCTGCACATTCCACGGAAGGTCTCCAAGTGATCTGCACTAAATTATTATACCCGTTCATAAGTAAGATGCAAGTATCGCTAGGGAACCTCCATATCGCCAGATCTTAACACAAATTCTGTCACGAATAGAAGGAGTGCAGGTAACCCTCTGGTCTTTTAATGAAAAACGATGCTTTTTCAACTCCTTAAAGAGATTCCGGAGCAAATAGAAGACAAGTTTGTTTCTCTAATTGCTTGATTACAAATGTCGCCATGAGTCGAAATCGCACCGTCAGAATACAAAAAGGGACGGTTCTGCCATCCCCATTTTTCCCATTAATTTTCAATTGATTTCAATATCTTATACTTATCGACGGCAGAATTCACGGATATGATTACCTTTTATCTCTTTGGAAGCAGAAAACGAGGCAGCAAGGGCTCTTTTCTCCATTTATCATGATCGTGACTGTTGACAGGCCGAAGGCCAGGTGCTAGAGTGCGGGTCGGTCAACCATGCAGATTCTTCCAGCTGGCCCTCATCCAAATCAGTTCTCGGCATGCGGAGCGAGAAGGGAAGTTAACCAAGGAGGTGAAACGTTGAAACCTGGCACGCTTACCAAATCATGAAGAACTCCTATTTTTCTCGCGTGAGGAGTAACTTCGGTCGCCTTGCCGGCCTTCCTTTGCACCGAAGGCTCTACTACCTTGCCAATACCATTGTCGGCGAAACATTCAGGAGCCGGACGTTCGGAACGCTGGGCTTCAGGCTGATAGAGATCAGCCTGACGGACCGGTGTCAATGCCGTTGCGTGCACTGCTGTGCGGCAACGGCCGAACCGTTGCCGGAAAGAGAAGAGCTTACAACGAGTGAGGTGCACTCCATCATCGACCAGGCATCGGCCATGCGTGCGACGGAGGTTTGCTTCTCTGGGGGTGAGCCGCTGCTCCGTTGCGACATCGTCGATCTTGTTCGGCATGCGCGGCGCAAGGGGCTGGTCTCGAAGATCGTAACCAACGGGATCCTGCTCAGCGAAGCCTTGGTGGCCCAGTTGAAGGAGGCGGGATTAAACTGGTGCGCTGTTTCTCTCGACAGTCCTTGGCCCAATGAGCATGACGCGTTGCGAAAACACGGCGGCTGCTTTGACCTGGCTGTGAAAGGATTAAAACGCCTTATTCAATACGGCATTCCAGCGAGCATAAGCACCTATGCGAGAAAGGCCGCTATTCACTCCGGTGATCTGGAAAAGATAGTGGAACTCGGGCGAGGCCTGAAAGTTGCGACGGTCCGTATCAATTTCCCTGTCCCCGTGGGCCGTCTTGAAGACAGCGAAGATGAAATCCTGACTCTGGATGAGCGCGAAGAGGTAAGAAAACTGTTGAGGTACGGGATTGTGTCCATGGAATCCCCTGCTGAAGAAACGAGCTGCACCTCGGGGATCACGAAAATCAATGTATTGCCTAACGGCGATGTCACACCCTGTGTCTTTGTTCCGTTGCCTTGCGGGAACGTTCACCGACAAACGTTGAGAGACATCTGGCAGGCTATGGGGAATCTCAACGGCGCGAACAAGCCCAAAGGTCGGTGCCCCATGTGCGACCCAGACTTCAGAGCAAAACTGCGAGCGAACTCCCTGGCCGGAGCATCTCGCGGCTGCGCGCCGGGTGGCGGACATTAGAATACAAAAAGGAACTACTTACTCATTTAATAGAACCGTCTCCTTTATTTTTCCATTTATTTTTCAGAACCTCTCTGACTCTCGGGTCGTCCTCCATGTGCTTTGTAAAATGCTTTGCCGCCGCCAGGCGCAGTCTTGGCTCGGGATCATTGATCGCAATATCCGGGCTAGTAAATTAAGGAATCCTCATTGTTCGGCCAAATCCATGTATATGGATTAATGTTCGACGATCTCGTAAGATCCCGGATGGTTCTCAAAACGGCATGATTGTTTCCGAAATCCGGAGAATCTTGTTCATGATAGGGACCGGGAGTCCCGTCTTCATAGGCGTTGACATAGACATAAACATCATGGGGATTGCGTAAATAAACGAAAAAGCCGGCCCATCCCCTTTCCCCGGCCGCTGGTATGAACATCTCACGCGCTCCGGAGAACATTCGTGTATTCCTGCAAGGGAAATCAGGCTGTCCAATATCCTGGTCCTCACACTGGAGAATATCGACCTTAAACGGCATGTAATCGTCCGGGTGAATCCATTTGTTTCCACCGATATTTTCTACTACGATTTCGACTCGCCAAAGAGATGGCATACCATCAAGACAGCGATTATTATCCTGACACATGACACGAATGCTTTTAACCTTGATGTCCGGCCATATATCTTGGCTCAGATCATCCTGATCCTGGTTGCGATCCATTTCTCCAGATTCTTCAAATCCTGCAAATCCCGGTTCGGCCAAAGCCACATGATGAACACCCATGGTAAGAATGAGTACCATCAAAAGTACTGCACCCATACGTCTCATGGTCTTTCCTCCTTTGTTCTTGATCAGGTTGATCCCCGAGGTGAATGGTGTTGTGGAATACTTTTTCATGACTGACCTCCCTTCTCTGTGCCGGGTGAGTGAAACGACTTTACCTTCCATAAAAGCAAGACTTGTGCCGGATTGGGGGTGACGGGGAAGAATATTATCTAACTATCTGATATTGAACATTATTTTTATGGCGAGGATGGAATTGCGTAGGGTTAAAAGGTCTCCGCTCTTAAGACAAATTGCCAACCAGGTTGACAGCTAATCTGCGGTAATATAAGGAAAGATATTTGTTTGATTGGGCTTAGCGAGTGTAAACTTGGTTGTCATCGATTGCAAACCAAGTTTTCGGATCCGTTGTATCCGAGTAGGCGCTAGCCCTTGTCAGCCGGAAAGATCCTATGCTTCAGTTATTTTTGAGGGTATAAAACCTGGAATGTGAGAAGGGGCGGCTGTTTCTTTTTTCCTCAGGGAAGAGCCGCGTGGCGGTCCTGGAAAGGACCGCCACGCTAGAGACTAATTATCAATCAGGACAGGGACCGAGAGTATCTCCGTGAACCAAATGCGCGGGAACCGCGTCAGCACCGACAGAGAGGGTGTTCTTTCTCTTGCAGTCAAAAGGGTCTGACCCTTTTCTTTCGTAAGGGTCTGACCCTTTTGACTTTTGATATATAAGATCCTCCACTCTGTATTGCATAGGTTTTAATCGGCAATGATACATGACATCATTCCCTCACTGGGGATTTCACCGCATCTCTATCCGGATGCTGACGGTCTAGGGTGACAGAGTGGAATCATAGAGTGCACCGTCATCAACTGGAACATCCTGTTCGCCTTGGTCGTGGGGCACACCAACCAGCACTTCACCTGAGCAGGTACCCCCAAGACCATCATCTGCAGTAAATCCGATATGGTAGACCCGTCCGTTGCCCGGAATTTCCACATTACCCGTCCTTTCAGCACGGACTTCAGCAGTGTCGGTGCCAACGCCCTGACCATCCGGCACGAAACTGCCGTCCCCCAGGGTGTCAACAGGCTCATCCTGGAAAATACTGTCGATGGTGATGGTGACGGGGTCGCCGTCAGGATCTGTCAAACCCAAAATGCTGACAGAATTAAATTTGTGATTCGGCGGCCAGAGGATGTCCACAGAGGGTGCTGCATCTGAACAGTCGGGAGGCTGATTGGCAAGAATGGTCAAATCAAAAAGAATAGGACTTTCTCCGGTTGAGGCTCGAACAAAGCCCACGTCGACTTTCAGATACTGGCCATCCGGAACCGTGAGATCCACACCATCTGTCACGGTCTCCGGGGCGCTGAAGGTGATCCCATCCGTACTTGATGCAGCGGTGACAGTGATCGAGCTGTCGCCTGGCTCGTCTGCGGTCCAGCTGACAAAACCCCATTTGGCGTTGAAGATGCTGGAATCGTGCACAACAGACCACGTGCCGGCATTGGGGGGTGCTGTCAGGGTGCTTCCGGTCATGTCACTATAGTTGTAAGGACCGGCACCGGCACCCAGGCTGACGGTCAGATTAACCGCGTTCGTGACTGGATCAATACGCATGACATCGTCTGAACTCAGGTTTGTCACCCAGACCTTTCCCGCGGCATCGACGGCTAATCCTGTTGGAGTGCCCCCAACAGGAATCGTGGTGATAAAAACACCATTGTTGTCGAGCCGGGACACATCGCTTCCCCCGCTGTTGGCCACCCAGACATTGTTATCTGCAGGGGTGACTGTAACTCCTCTGTCAGCGCTTGCACCGAAGGTGGGAAATGGCCCAAAGATCGGTGCCCCGGTAGGATCTATTTTCAGAATAGTATTGGCACCAAAGTTGCTGTGCCAGATAAATCCGTTTGTGTCGATCCCGAGTCCATACGATGTTCTTCCGATGGGAATACAGACCCCAGATGCAATGCCGGGATCATAGCGAAGGACAGAATTTGGGGTCAATGATGCAGACCAGAGAATTCCATTACCGTCTATGAGTCCGCCGTACCCGCCGCACCCCAAATTGAACTGTGTACCGGGGACAATGATACCCGTGGCACCATCTATCTTTTCATGCGTCCGATTACTCAGACCGCCCACCCAGACATCGTTATTGCCGTCCACCGCTACGGTGCGCACGGCGGTGCCTGAAGTCCGTACGTAATGGATAATACATTCATCCTGGGCGCTGGAGACACCTCCGTTGTTGTTCACACCGCCAGGATTCAACCACGGCCGAATGTCCCCCAGTCCTGTGGATGTGTCGATCATGCCGTTACTATTACGATCAACACATTGGCCGTTTTCGAGCAGGCCAATATGGACCACCGACCCCTGGCCGCTTGATGTCTCATCCCGGTTGCCGGACCAGACGTTCCCATTGGCGTCCACCGTTGTCCTTGAGGGATTTCGGCCTCTGTTATCAGGTGCTGACAGATACTCACCAAGAATGGCTCCCGTAAGGGTATCAATCTTCACAATGGTTCCCCGAGCCGAGGCAGCAACCCAGATAAAGTCAAAGGGTTCACCGACGCCATTCAGCTGCAGTTGGTCATTGTTCGGGGCGTCATGATTCACATTGATGAGGGTCCCTTCATCAAAGTCGGCGTCAAGAGTATAGACACCGGGATTACCAACCGGCGGATTCGCATCAGTGCTGATAGCGGTAATAAGAAAAAATCCGCACAGCAGCATGAATGGAAAACAAAATATCACGCGATTTTTTCTCTTCTGAAATAGTGACCACATAATAGGCTCCTCCTTTATAGTGGGATGTATTAAATGAAAATAATTAGAGCAATCCTCCCAGGCAGTTTTTAATCATATTTTTTCCTCCAAGAAATTGGATTAAACAAAGAACTGAATTTTGATTCCCAGTCAAAAAACCCAAACAGCGAAATTTGAAAGATTTTCTCACCCCCTTTCACAAAACAAAAAAATCCCTTTCACCCGGAAAGGGTTCCAGGGAAAAAGGGATTGATTAAAATAGATGAAACTGATACGCTTGCCATGGAGTTCTCCTTGGGGCTTTTTGCGGAGCACGTGAGGAGAACTAACGGGAAGCGGTGTACGGCACCGCTTCCTTTTTTTAGACATTTTTTCTACCTTATTCTAATAAACACTCTTTCCCTTGTTTGTCAAGTCACCGATTGAAAAAAACGGTTTTGTGACCAATGTAATACGCTTTATCATGAATCTTCATTCCATGATTAGAGATTGAATTGTCTTTTCTATTATCAGATAGGTTCAAGCAAACTCTTTTCCTCATTCCATCAATAACAACATACCCATAACACTTTTTATTTGCGAATATCTGCCATGACGGGCTGTAAAAAAAATTAACCTCCGAGGAGATGGGGCATCGAACCCTGAAGACTCAACTACTGAAACAGATATGATGCCGGAGGCCGGAATACTTTCGGCCAAGGGTATTTGTCCTGAGCAAAGAGAAAGAGAAGGAGGGGCAACTCATTAACCATCACGTGCGGAAATGCCCAATATTTTGAATAGTTTAAATTAGAGAGATTTTTTCAGAAGATGGTTTAAGGACAGGATGATACTTTTTATCAGCCTGCAATAGAGCGCTAAAGCAGACTTTACCGCTTGTAACCGTACAGCCATCGAGCAGTGGAATGGCCGATATTGCGAGCGGAGTGGACGGCTCCTGCGGGGATCAACAGCTCTTCGCCTAATCCGGGATGGTGCACCACACCGTCCACTTCAAACTCCATCTCGCCTTCCACCACCATGACGATCTCGTCTGTATTATGCACAAAGTCTTCCCACCGCTGCCCGGGAGGGTCCACCCACAGATCACAACTGAACCCCCGGACCGCCCAATCGGCCTGAACATGCCTGCGATCGATCTTCACAACGATTCTCCTTGAAACGAAAGTCAGAGATGGAATGAGGACGCTCCATCCCCTATAGTCTGCTGAAGAGTTCGTGATATTTGACGGTACCCTTACAATTAGAAAGTGCCCCCTGCTTCAGCTCTTTTATCATGAACACGTCATCGGGGACGTCATATTCGGATTTGATCCCGTATTGAGAGGATGGGACAAAACCGAACCGGGAATAGTAATCCGGATAACCCAGCACCACAACCGCAGCATACCCCGCTTCTTCGCAACGCCTCAACCCTTCCTCAACCAGTTTTGTACCCACCCCTCTCTTCTGCCATTTAGTCAAGACTGCCATGGGGGCCAAGCCTGCGATGGAAATATTTTTCGAACCGCCTTCCAGACGAACCGGACTGAAAAGTATATGTCCAATGGCTTCACCCTCCTCTTCAGCCACTAAAGAGACCAGAGAGGCACCGCTTTCTCTTAACCCATCGAAGAGGTTCGCCTCCGCTTCAGTTTGGAAGGCTTGCCTGTTGATATGCCTGATCTGCTCTCTGTCCTCTTGCCTTTCTGATCGGATCATCATAATTCTATCCTCATATTTCACCGAAATGAGAAAACGGATGATATCGCCCTTATCCAGGTACTGCCGGATTGTAGTTCATCAAAAATTCCTTGAAATCTGCTGCACTAAAATTTTCCTTCTCTTCAATGCTTATGCAGACCACTATATTGTCGTCTATTTTATTCTTTACAAATGCCAGGGCACCCTTTCTTAAAAAGCTGCTTTTAGAAGGATCTGCATAGGTATTCCGCTCCCCTTCCTCATTCTTATAGAATCCAACTTCGAAAACGTCTCCTTCAATGTAATGGAACTCCGCAAAGGGGCTCTGGAATTTTATTGAATCAGCCTGTTGACTGAAACCTTGCACAATGCATTCTTTTTGAGAATCTGTGAGACGTTCTTTCTTTTGAGCCGGTTTACTTATGAATATCAATACAAGACCCACTATGATTCCCAAGGCACCGGCAACAGAAGTTACGATGATTCTTATTTCATGCAGAACAAATATAGGGTCCCATGCTTTGTAATTGCCTGTATAATTCATGAATAAAATATACCCGTAAATCCCGCACACAACTCCAATGAGGAGTATGATGATACCCAATATTTTTTTGATCATATTCGTTCTCCTTATTAAAGATCAGCAGCTGTACAAAAGCGTCATGTTTCGATTCTTTGTCGGCCAAAATTGACACCCCCGCGTTCTACGATTGTAAGGCATTGGCTTTGCTTATGAACCGGGGCTTTACGCACATAGAATTTGAAGCCTGCGGCTTTCAGAGCGATCAATCAATTCTGGCATTCAATTTCATATTGCCACCAATCGAGTTCACCCTTTGGTGTTTTTCCGATGTGCTGTTGTCTTAATTCAGAAATTTCGATCTCGTTGTCGCTGCCGACTTTTACGTCAAGCTCGATATCTGAAACATTTTCAAAGTAGATTGAGACCGGCGCGACCCAAAAAGTAAAATGCTCTTCACCCGCCGCCGGATCGACCCATTTAAAGATGTAGTCAATGTCCAGGGCAAGTTCATGCGTCTCCGGGATGAAAGCAACGGAATACACACGGCTGTCGTGCCAGCCCAATTCATCAAAATCAGACTGATCCCATATCCATTTATCCAAGGCAAATACATTGTCCATAATATTTGTTTTGCAGCATCACTGTCGAACCTACAGGCGTGCTTTATTGTACCCCCTGTTTGTGTGGTTGATTAAAACTGACTTTCTTGAAATCCAATTCTCTAATATTGAACTCATATCGAAGATTTCCTTCCCCAAAATCATGATCTACTTCAACCGAAACTGTATCATCGTTCCGCCACGACAGCTTAATAATTGGATCATGGTACCCCACATAAGGAACAAACTCCTTGTTAAGAATAGTTTGTGTGCCCGTTTGACCTTCAATCGCAATAAAATATTGTTTAGACTTCTCTTCATAGAGAATTATTGCAGTGTATTCTCCGGTGGGAGATTCTTTCTTAATGATCATTTTTTTGGGTAACTCATACTCTGAGTTACCGTAAAACCTATCACTAAAATAAAATGCCAGCACGAAACACGCAATACCCATACCCACCAAGACTGCAATCATGTGAGTTAGAAATGGTTTCTTTGTTTTCATTATCATTTAGCTCAAAAAACAAAGTTTATTGGCTGCTATGAATCAAGGAGAACAGCGGTCAGGTGACGGTGCCCTCGCCAAAAAACCCGAGAAACAAGTTCGCAAAGAGCAGAAACATTCCGGCCATCAACCCGCTTACCCCGACATACACAAACGCCTCTGTGAGGAGATGCCCATGTGCAGGCCCGCGGCCGATGGATGGGGCCAGCAGAAACATGGTGAACCACGAGAGGGGATAAAAACTGCTAAGCCCGATCAGAACGGACGAGGCCGCTTTATACCCTGCCTTCAGTCCGGGAAATATGACCAAGGCGATGAGTCCGAGTGAGAAGGCAGCGATACCCGTCGCATGGAAATGCGCCCTTTGAACATAACGCCAGATCTTATCGTTGCTTTTTGCATCGTGCAATTGTGGATGGTTTGCGATTCCTTCAGCAATGAAGTCCTTATACCCGCTTTCATTTATTCCGAACGAAATACCCAGCACGACACCAAAAAGCAGACCTATCAGCACAAGCGCAAGACCAATCTTTACGATTCCAAGTTCTTTGGACATTTTTCGTTCCTCCACACAAAACATGCCGCCGCCATGTCGGCCTGTTCGCCTCGATTATTAATCGGGTGATGAAATGTTCCGGCACCGACAGTCCCCGGGCATGACGGTCAATGTTGAACAGCCTGTCCGGTATTGTTATTCTTTATTTTGAAATTTTCCGTGCTTTAAAAAATGTATCGTCTTCTCAATGGTTTCGTTATCCTTCATTATAAATGGATGCGTGGCATGCACAACAAGAAAATCATTCATCCCTTCGACCCTGGCGTCTGGTATTGAAACCTTGCCATCATCAGCACCGGGTATAATGAGCGAATTAATGAAATTGATGGATCGGTCTCCTGTAATCACTCCTAAATCGAACTCAACTTTGCCCAATCTCCTCGGAAGACTGGAAGGATCTGTTCCCAGCTGTTTCCCGGCGGGTCCATTGATGTATTGAAAGAGGATATTGTCCCCCAGTTTATCCACGACCTCGCTTCCATTGTTCGGGGGGCTTAACATAACCACTCTGCCTAATCCCTCTATTTCATGCTGCTTCAAATAATAACGAACCAGAATTCCTCCCATGGAGTGAGTAACGAAGTGAATCTTTTCTGCACTGTTATTCCTGCAGGTCGCAACAGCATCTGGTATGGTCTCCTCTGATAGATCTTCAATCGTTTTATGTCTGGAAGGATATCCTTTATTAACGGTATCATAACCTTGAGCTTGCAACCTCTTCTCCATCTTCGTCATAGAGTCTTTTGATCGTGCCAAGCCATGAAGAAGAATAACACACTCATGTTCTGGAGTTTGCCCAAAACAGATGCCTGCTCCCGGAAGCATGATGAAGATCATGGAAATGAAATATAGAATTCTCAAGATTATTACACCTCTGCCAGGCCTCACGATATGGGTACCAGGCGGTATGATACTTTTTATCATTTTATGCACAGAACACTGCAATGAACGGGTGGCGCAGCGAAGCAACCTGTTCAGATTAGATCGCCCTGCCAGATTTTTCTCTGTTAAATGTAAATTCGTAGTCTCTCTGGGTCAAGCCTCTAAATATAATACAGCCTTTCTCAAACATATACAGGGAGCAATCACGTCATCCGAAGAACTTGTAAAGTATCTGAGTGCTATTTTGCGGCCGATCGCCTTGGCATAACCTCCGCTAATTTCATAAGCACAATTTTCCATGAAGTAGACCGTCACCTTTGCTTCAGATTCGGAATACCATATCGTCGTAATTTGAGGAACAACGACATGCGCATCGGCTTCCTCGGGAGTTTCGACATGAAATAAGCAATCCAGTTTTTCTAACATTTTTATCTACCTCTACCTTGACCGTCCGACGCGGACCTCTACGGTCATACCTGATCCCCTGAGTTTCTGCGCAATGTCTTCCGCCTCGGCCTTGGGAAGGTCCTTCCTGACCGTGACGGGTGCACTCTCGACAAGGTCCTTCGCATTTTTCAGCCCAAGACCGGTGACTTCACGAACGCCTTTGATTGCAAGGATCTTGCTTTGTCCCACAGCCGTGATTACAACATCGAATGCAGCAGGGTCAGGCTGCGAGTGCTTCTGGCTGGAACAACCAACCGCTAACGCTGCAAAACAGATGCACAGTAATACGATTCGTCTCATCGTAGTTATCCCTTTCAGCACAACATCTGAGCCGGGCGGCGCCGTCAAGCGACCGCTCATGCGATTTTAACTATACATTTACTCCACGTAAACTGTCATAAGCTGGTCCGAGGCAAACATGGCAGCCGGCGATATGACTTTTTCGTCCAGCGGGACTGACTGGCCAAAACGCTCAATGAGTTTCGCTTGAACGACTGGATCTGAAAGATCGAAATCATTCATGGTCTGCAGGGAACCAATCTCCATACCGAGAGCTCGTTTGTAGATTTTCCAAACTAGCTCGGAACAATATACTCGATCATCTGACCACTCAAAATAGAGATCATAGTGCTTGCCTTCGAATGTTTCACCGATCTGCAGCATCTTCCGGAGAGCCTGGTCCGTCAGGATTCTCTTTGCCATCGTAAGACGTTTGACGACATAATGCCCGCCATTCCCCCGCTCGACCCATTCTCGAAGGGGCGTGAGCTTGACGGGTTCAACGGCTTCAAATACAAAAGGACTGCCTGAGTGAAGATAAACAATACCCATGTGACTGTATCTGGACTTTGTTGCTCTCTGAATAGCAAGACTTTGGGAGGAACGGGACGTCTGAAAAATAATATCCCCACTTTGTGGATGGTATTTGGACGAGGAACCGCATCCAGGAAGAACGAAGAGGAAGACAAACAGAATCAGGATCTGCTTCATAACTCTATCTTTCTGTTGCGTAAACGATTGCACTAACCAGCGCCAAACAGCGAAGCTGTTTTGCGTCCCGGTATAGTGACTGTAAGAATACTTTATCTGGACTTCAAAACCGGACTTTTGGCACAAATATATAGAACATATATGGCAACGTCAAGGGTGTTTCGAGAGAGGGGGAAATCAGGAGACAGAATCCAGGAAACAGAATTCAGGAGACAATAGTCTGGAGTCAGCCCTATTAGACATTTACATCCTACGGGGTGAAAGGGGCTCTTGTAATCTTCAGAATTCATGGTAGAATAGCCGCATGGTCACCAATATCCGGTGGTTCTTGACAAGCATCATCCTCTACGGAGCGTATGCTCTCTTTGCGCAGGTGCTCCTTCTCCGCGAATTTCTGGTCGTCTTCTACGGCAATGAGATCTGCCTGGGGCTGATCTTCTGCTGCTGGCTCTTCTGGATCGCCGTTGGCGCATGGGGGGCAAGAAAAATTGCCCGCCTTCTGGACCCGGAACGGTCTCTTCGAATATGGATCGTCTCCCTCACTCTCCTCCCCCTGTTCCTTCCGGTTCAGGTCTTTTCGATCCGGATCCTCCGGGGGATTCTGAATATCCAGGCCGGCGAATGGATCCCTTTTTTCACCATGTCCCTGTCCGTTCTTGTCATCCTGCTTCCCGTCAGCTTCATCATCGGTTTCTCTTTTCCTGCGGCCTGCCGGGTTTTCCCGGGAAAAGGGACGGGTGCTATCTCCATTGGCCGTGTCTACATTTATGAGGCAACGGGGGCTCTTCTCGGGGGATTACTCCTGACCTTTTTCCTTATTGACCGGCTCAACCCTTTTTCCATCTCTTCCCTGGGCGGGCTGGTCCTGGCCCTTTCCGCACTGCTGATCACAGGCGGTCTTTCGGGGAGAAAAAGGCATGCCCTGGCCGCCCTGATCCTCTTTGTTCTTGCTTCACAGATGAGCCTCCTCTCCTATGCACCTTCTTTGCACGATTATTCCGTTAAGAAACGGTGGGAGAACTTCCGCCGTCTCGAGGAACTTCAGGTTTCAGTAGATTCCCGCTTCCAGAATATCGCGATAGGTCTTTCTCAAGGCCAGTACAGCATATACGGAAACGGGCTGTGGGCCTATTCCTTCCCCGATGAGTACAGCTTTGCCACGCTCGCTCACCTGGTCCTCTCGGAACATCCCCAACCCCGGTCGGTCCTCATGATCGGGGGCGGAGAAGGGGGGCTGATCCGCGAGGTGCTGAAGCATTCCGTGACGCACCTGGACTACGTGGAACTTGACCCGGCTCTGATTCGGACCGTGGAACCCTTTCTGCCTTATAAAGATCAGCAGGTCCTGCAGGACCCAAGAGTGGCTCTTCATTTTCTGGATGGCCGTTATTTTGTAAAACAGACCGACAGGCATTACGATTGCGTCCTAATCAACCTGCCCGACCCGGATACAGCCATGCTGAACCGTTACTATACCCTGGACTTCTTTGAGGAGATCAAGACGACCCTGAATCCGGGTGGTATGGTCTTTCTCAGCCTCACATCCACAGGAAACTTCGCGGGAGAAGATGTGGTGAGTTATGGCCGTTCCGTATATCGTACGCTTAAGGCGGCCTTTCCTTATATTGTGGTGGCCCCGGGTACGGCGCAGAGCTTCTTTGCCTCGTCTTCACCGGATATTGTGACCTCAGATCCCGAAGTCCTCTCCCGGCGTTATATGGAACGGGGGATCGAGTCCGAAATATTTTCCCATTATCTTTTTGAGCAGATCTTTCCTGAAGAGAGGGTCCAAGCCCTTGAAGCCGTGCTCCAGAAAGAGGGGGCAGAAAGATTGAATACCGACCTTTATCCCATCACTTATTTCTACAACCTGATCCTCTGGGGCCGCTACTCGGGCTCTACTTTTGCAGATCTGCTCGGTTTGCTCACAAGGTTTCTGGGTTACTGGCTCTTTTCTCCCCTTCTTGTGCTGCTCTTCATTTATGTGGGCTTCCAGGCAAAAAGGAGCGTCACCTCCCCCGCCCTCTATGCCATCTCAAGCACCGGTTTTTACGGCCTGAGCATGGAGATCATTCTCCTCTTTCTCTTCCAGAACCTGTATGGTTACGTCTATCAGAAGATCGGGCTGATCGTGGCCCTTTTCATGCTTGGGCTGGCCCTTGGAGGTACTGCGGCCAACGGAATCCTGAAGCGTGGAGGAGGAAGGGTTCTCTCTTACATGAGATGGAGCGATGGTGTAATCCTCTCACTTGCCGTGATCACTCCCTGGCTGCCGGTGCTTTCCAGAATCGTGCTCGTCCCCGTGGACCTGATACTTTATGCCGTGACCATTGTTATTGGTGGAACCGCGGGGTTTCAGTTCCCCATGGTGAGTGCTCTCTGCATTGGAGATGGCATGGATCAGGCAAAGACCGCGGCAGCCATCGACAACCGGGACCACCTGGGTGCCTGCATCGGTGCGCTTCTCACAGGGGTCCTGCTCGTTCCCCTCCTGGGGATTGCCGGGACCTGTTATTTTATTGCCGGGGTAAAGGGGATAAGTATGGTGGGGTTGTTGCTGAAGAGATAAAAATAGGGACATTCCCCATTTTTTGATGAAGCTTGGATTTCAGTTTTGTCCGGAAAATCAAAAAATGGGGAATGTCCCTATTTTTATCACCTTCTCTTGGCCACTTCTTCCCGGGTGAGCGCACGCTTCAGCCGAAGTTCGGCCATCATAAAATCATGGGCAGCCGAGTCTTCGGTCTTCCTGAGCGCCTCTTCTGCTTTGGCCTTTGAGGCCAGGGCGCGCTCCACATCGATCTCATCGGCCCGCTCTGCGGTCTCCGCCAGCAGGATCACATGGTCTTCATGGATCTCCACATACCCGCCGCTGATGGCAAAGTGGAACTCCTTGCCCTCTTTCTTGAGAACCATCTGCCCGATCTGAAGGCCCGAAAGGAGAGGAAGGTGACCGGGCAGAAAGCCCATTTCTCCCTGCACTCCGGGAACAATGACTTCGTCCACTTCTTCGGAGAAGACGAGCCGTTCGGGGGTCACGATATCAAAAAGAATTTTGTCCGCCATTATAAATCCTTCGACAAGCTTTTTTGACAGGATTGACAGGATCTACAAAACAACAAAAAAGTTTAAATAGCAAACCTGTTGATCTCGTCTAAAATATTTATTCTTTGCATCTATACACTTGCCGCAAGCTTCTCCGCCTGCTCCAATGCCTCTTCGATGGTTCCCACCATGTAGAAGGCCTGCTCCGGAATCTCGTCGTGCTTCCCTTCCACGATCTCCTTGAATCCTTTGATGGTATCTTCCCGTTTCACGAACTTGCCGGGCATCCCGGTAAAGGCCTCGGCCACGAAGAAGGGCTGGGAGAGGAAACGCTGCATCTTCCGGGCTCTTCCGACCACGAGTTTGTCTTCTTCGGAAAGCTCGTCCATGCCGAGAATGGCGATGATGTCCTGGAGGTCTTTATATTTCTGAAGCACCAGCTGAACCTCACGGGCCACTTTGTAGTGTTCTTCTCCGATCACTCTGGGATCGAGAATTCGGGAAGTGGAATCCAATGGGTCCACGGCCGGATAGATACCCAGCTCTGCAATCTGACGGGAAAGAACCGTGGTGGCATCCAGATGGGCAAAGGTGGTGGCCGGGGCCGGGTCGGTCAGGTCATCGGCAGGGACGTAGACCGCCTGGATCGAGGTAATGGACCCCTTCTTGGTTGTGGCGATCCGCTCCTGCAGTTCACCCATCTCCGTTCCCAGGGTGGGCTGGTAACCCACGGCTGAGGGCATGCGGCCCATGAGGGCCGACACCTCGGAACCGGCCTGGGTGAACCGGAACATGTTATCGATAAAGAGGAGCACATCCTGCCCTTCCACATCCCGGAAGTACTCGGCAACGGTCAGGGCCGAAAGGCCGACCCGCAGCCGTGCACCCGGAGGCTCGTTCATCTGGCCGTAGACCAGGGCCGTCTTGTCCAGAACGCCCGACTCTTTCATTTCCAGGTAGAGGTCGTTCCCTTCACGGGTCCGCTCTCCCACACCGGCAAAACAGGAGTAACCGCCGTGTGTGGTAGCCACGGCATGGATCAGCTCCATGATCAGAACGGTCTTGCCCACACCGGCACCGCCGAAGAGGCCGGTCTTTCCGCCCCTGGAATAGGGGGCCAGAAGATCGATCACCTTGATCCCCGTCTCAAAGATCTGAAGGGTGGGGTCCAGGGCGTCAAATTCCGGGGAGGGCCGGTGAATGGGCCATCTCTCCTCATATTTAACCTTGCCCCGCTCATCCACAGGTTCACCGATCACATTCAGGATCCTGCCGAGGACATCCTTGCCCACAGGCATGGTAATCGGCTGTCCCGTGTCCAGGACCTTCATCCCGCGGACCAGACCGTCGGTACCGTCCATGGCGATACAACGGACCGTGCTCTCACCGAGGTGCAGCTGAACTTCCAGGGTCAGATTAAAACCTCCCTCTTCAATACGGAGTGCGTTCAGCAGATTGGGAACCTTTCCCACTTCGAATTCCGCATCCACAACGGCTCCGAGTACCTGTGTGATTTTCCCTTCATTCATGATAAATGGTCCTTATTTAAAGGTTAGTCAAAAAAGATTTAGACGGGATTACAGGATGAACATGATCATTACACCTTGCATTACACCGACATTCCCTATCTTGTATATCCTGTTATCCTGTCAAAGGTTTTACGTTTAACCTATTCCAATATTTGGATCATGTTTATTCTTGTTTTTACTTCGTGTCCTTCGTGGTTGATGCCTTTGTGTCTTTAACCCTGTATAGTTTTTCTCCGTGCCCTTCGTGTCCTTCGTGGTTGATGCCTTTGTGTCTTTTACTCTGTATAGTTTTTCTTCGTGCCCTTCGTGTCCTTCGTGGTTAATGCCTTTGTGTCTTTAACTCTGTATAGTTTTTCTTCGTACCCTTCGTGTCCTTCGTGGTTAATCGTTTTATTTCAGTGCCTCAGCACCGCCCACGATCTCGGAGATCTCCTTGGTAATCTGTGCCTGCCTGGCCTTGTTCAGGGTCAATGTCAGATGGTGGATCAGGTCCTTGGCATTGTTGGTGGCCGATTCCATGGCCGTCATCCGTGCACCCTGTTCGCTGGCCTCGGACTCGAGAAAGGCCCGATAGACCTGTGTTCCCACATACTTGGGCAGAATATCGTCCAGAACCTCTTTTTCCGAAGGTTCGTAGAGGTACTCCACGGCATTCACCTCTTCGGTCATCTCAAGGGGTTCCACCGGAAGGAGCCTTTCAATGATGACCTTCTGGGAGATGGCGGATTTAAATTCGTTATAGACCAGATAGATCACATCCAGTTCTTCATTCTCGAAGGGTTCGACCATGTCTTTCGCGATCACCATGGCCTTTCTGTAATCTACAGTCCCGGAAAGATCGGTGTAGACCTGGGCCATTTCCACTTCCCGGCTCTTGAAAAAATTCCGCCCCTTCTTACCGATGATGTTCAGAATGATCTGGTTCTGCTTCTCCTGCTGGCCTTTGTAGAAACGGAGCGCCTGGCGGGAGATATTTGAATTGAATCCGCCGCATAGACCCCGGTCGGAGGTCAGGACCAGAATACCGACCCTCTCTTCCTCCCGGACTTTGAGAAGGGGATGGGCCTCATGTTCGGTACGGGCCGCAAGAGAGGAGAGGACCAGGTGCATCTTCTGGGCATAGGGACGGGCGGCGAGTATGGCCTCCTGGGCCTTCTTCATCTTGGCCGCGGCCACCATCTTCATGGCCTTGGTAATCTGCTGGGTGTTTTTGACAGAGGCGATACGCCTCCTGATATCCTGTAAAGATGCCATGGCTTACTTAGCTCACTCCCTCATTTTCACTTGCCCATTGAGCAGGCTTCCAAATAACTTTTCCCTTTGCCTATATAAATGACTAAAGTTTGAAGTGCCTAAAGTGATCTGAAATAAGAACTCTTCCTTAACTTAAGGCATTTTAGTCACTTTAAATTTGTAACTTCTTTTTCGTTATGCCGAAAAGCCGGCCTTAAATTCATCAACAACTTTCTTGATCTTGGCTTCAAGTTCTTCGTCAAGGCTTCCCTTTTGCAGCAGCTCTTCTCTGATCCCGGGGTGGCTGGAGTCGATAAACGCCTGGAGTTCTGTTTCAAATTTTCCGATCTGCTCTGTGGGAATATCGTCGATGTATCCGCGTGTGGCGGCAAAGATACTGATGATCTGGGCATCCACAGGCATGGGGACGTACTGGTCCTGCTTCAGGATCTCAACGGTCTTTTCACCGCGGTTCAGCTGCTGCTGGGTGGCCTTGTCCAGGTCAGATCCGAACTGGGCAAAGGCGGCCAGTTCACGGTACTGGGCCAGGTCCAGACGGAGACGTCCGGCCACCTGTTTCATGGCCTTGATCTGTGCCGAGCCGCCGACCCGGGAGACGGAAAGCCCCACGTTCACCGCCGGACGGATACCGGAGTAGAAGAGATTGGACTCCAGGAAAATCTGGCCGTCCGTAATGGAGATCACGTTTGTGGGGATATAGGCCGACACGTCATTGGCCTGGGTTTCGATAATGGGAAGGGCGGTCAGGGATCCGCCGCCTTTCTCGTCGCTCATCTTGGCCGCCCGCTCCAGAAGCCTGGAGTGGAGATAGAAGACATCGCCGGGATAGGCTTCACGTCCCGGGGGGCGTCTCAGCAGAAGCGAGAGCTGGCGGTAGGCAACGGCCTGCTTGGAAAGGTCGTCATAGAAGATGACCGCATGGCGCCCGCTGTCACGGTAATATTCGCCGATGGTGCAGCCCATGTAAGGGGCAATATACTGAAGGGGTGCCGGGTCACTGGCCGTGGCCGAGACCACGATGGTATACTCCATGGCTCCGTGTTCTTCGAGCTTCTCTACCACCTGGGCCACGGTGGACCGCTTTTGTCCAACCGCCACGTAGATGCAGTAGACATCGGTGTTCTTCTGATTGATGATGGTGTCCACAGCGATTGCCGTCTTTCCGGTCTGGCGGTCGCCGATAATCAGCTCACGCTGTCCCCGACCAATGGGAATCATGGAGTCAATGGCCTTGATGCCGGTCTGCAGAGGTTCCTTCACGGGCTGGCGGGCAATGATTCCAGGTGCCTTGATCTCCATATTACGGGTCTCTTCGGACTCGATGGGACCCTTGCCGTCGATGGGCTGCCCCAGGGCGTTGACCACACGACCCAGCATGGCTTCCCCCACCGGTGCTTCCACGATGCGGCCGGTCCGCTTGACCAGGTCACCTTCCTTGATCTCCCGGTCTTCACCGAGAAGCACGGCTCCCACATTGTCCTGCTCGAGGTTCAGGGCGATCCCCATAACCCCTCCGGTAAACTCCAGGTACTCACCGGACATACAGTTCTCCAGGCCGAAGACACGGGCGATACCGTCCCCTACGTTGATGACCGTACCCACCTCCGCGACATCCACGCCTGTTTCAAATTCAGAGATCTGTTTTTTGATCAGTTCGCTGATCTCGGCAGCCTTGATTTCCATTGCTTACCCCTTTATCATTGATGATTTCTAAAATGTTGTAAAACTGACGGCACAGCAAAAAGCTCCTCATGCATGGACTTTTACGAAGACGTCATGATTTGTTCTTTAAGTTTTGCTAGCTGGGATTTGATGCTCCCATCATAGACGATGCTTCCGATTCTTGTGATCACCCCTCCAATTAAGGTAGGGTCTTGTTTGATGTTCAGGTAGATATTCTTGCCCGTCAGGGTTTCCAGTCTGGACTGGAGCTTTTTCTTGTCTTCATCATTCAGCGCCGCGGCCGAGGTGATTTCTGCCTCCGCACGGTTATTGAGCTGATCGGATAAACGGACATATTCCTTGTAAATCTCTTGAATCTCAGGAAACCTGTCCTTCTCTATCAGCATCTCCAGAAACTTCTTGAGCAGGCCGCTGATTGCCATCTCTTTGACCACCATGTCCAGAAGTTTCATCTTCTCATCACTCTTGTAGACAGGATTAAAGAAGAAGTTCCTCAGGTTCCTGGTCTGGACGATGGTCTGAACGGTTTTTCCAAAATTACGCTCGATCTGATCCACAATCCCTTCTTGGGTCGCCAGATCGATTAATGCCTTGGCATATCTTTTGCTCACCACACTGCTGCCCAAAAGAGAATCTCCTTATTGTGGCTCTATTCGTAAATTCGATGGTATTCGAGTGCCTTAGGACGGTCTCCTCGGCGTTCCGCTCCCTGCGAAGTACCACAGAGGGTACACCTCAGTCGCGCGCCTTGATGAGGCCCGCCCTACGACCCTCTCGGTACGTCACCAAATTTACGAACAGAACCACTTTTATTTAAGTCCGCTTATATACTCGTTCATGAAACGTTTCTGATCGCTGGATGTAACCTCTTTTACAAGTTTATCTTCTGCCATGCTCAAGGCCAGTTCTGCGGCTTCCTGCTTGAGAGACTCCTGTGCCTTTTTCAGCTCCTGCTGAATCGATTCCCTGGCCTTCTCTTCTATCTTTCTGGCCTTGTCATGGGCATCGGCAATGATCTGATTCTTGACTTTTTCGGCATTTTCTATCGCGTTTTTCCGGATCTCCTCGAACTCCTGATCACGGTTTGCAAGACGCTGGGTAAGCTCGTTGTATCGGGCCTCGGCCCCCTCCTTGCTTTTTTTGGCCTCTTCCAGGGAAGTAAGAATCTGCTCCCGCCGGCCGGCAAAAAAGTCCCGCAATGGTTGCGCCATAAATTTATAAAGGACCGCTACAAGAATAACGAAATTGATCACGCGCCAGAGCATGGCCATGGAGATAATGGGTTCAAATTGTGTTTCGTGCCCTCCTCCTTCGGACGATGCCAGGGCCACAGCTGCCATGACCAAGATGATCAGTAATGCGGGGATGAGCGTGAGCAGATTTTTTGCATTCAAACGTTTTATGTTCTTATTTTTCATTTAAAAAGCCCTTCCTAAAATCTTGGAACTGATTTCACGGGACAGGGTTTCTATGTAGGACTTGAGTTGATCTTTGGCAGAATCGGTGCTTTTATTCAGATCGTTCATGGCCTTTTCCATGAACTTCTCTGACTTTTGCTGTGCCTCAGTGAGGATCTCTTTTTCCTTGCTCAAGGCCTCATCCTGGTTCTGATTGAAGGCCGCCTTGGCATCTTTCCTGGCGTCCTGCAAAGCATGGTCATATTCCAGCTGCAGTTTCTCGATATTCTGTTCCGCATTCTCAGCGTCCCGGGTGGCACCCTCAACGATCTCTTTGCGGTCGTCCAGCCCTTTGAGCATAGGTCTGTATAACATGAGGTTCAGAACCCACATCAGGATCAGGACTAAGACGACTACGATCGCGATAAGGTGTGGAGAAAGCTCAATCACGCTCTATTTCCCCCTCTGGAATAAATTTGTAATTCTCTGAGCCTTGTATTCAAATGTAAGGTGAATAGGCCGTTTTGATGAAAAGTATAGCGACATTAGCATATTTGAAAATCGAAGTCAAGGCCTTTGACCAGAAAAATTTAAACGCTGTTTTAAAAAAAATGATGATATAATTCTTTGTTTTTCAATGAGTTAAATAAAAAGGACACTAAAATAGATCCTTACTAAGGAATATATGACCTGATATTTTCCATCAAAATTCTAAACTCTTTAACCCGTATATTGCATGAGGAAATCTATTACGAGGCCGGATAAGCGACCACATGCGGCGTTACAGAAAATTTCCTGACTTCGAAATATTTCAATATGTCTTAAGCCAGAAAATTTTCTGCGTCTTGCCTGTGGTGCTTTTACGACCTCTCATGACGATCACTCATGCAATATCCGGGTTGAACCTTTGGTCAGGCAATGGGATTAGTATTAGATCTGGTAAGTGGGACTTGAATCCCCCAAAAAAAAGGAACCACCGGTCAGTTCTTCAATGATTCTCCACCGGCATATCGGGTGGTATCATGTCTCCCCAATGGGAGGCGCCGGTGGTGCCAGGCAGCCGAGTATCGCAAACTATCTTTATTACTTTAATGATTCGATATAGGCCTTCAAATCCGAGACGGCCTGCTCCTGACCTGGATCTCCCTGGAGTGCGGCCTGGATACAGTCTCTGATCGTGTGTTCAAAGGCCTTCTTTCCCACCAGGCTCTTCTCCCCTCTCCCCAGATCCGTGTGGCATGTATTGCAGGATTTGCCATTGGTTCCCAGAGAGGTATCGGCAAAAAGGGCCTTTCCCCGGGCCGCGTCTCCCGGCGGGAGGGTAGAACCGGCACAGCCGACTATCTGGATTAATAGAATGGCAACAAAACTTGTTAATATAGCAATATCTTTTGTTTTCATAAATTATCCTCCCCTATTATTTTCATAATCATAATCGCTGTTGTTCTGCGATATAGAAACTAAGAGCGAAAGGCGAGTACGAGTACGACTTTTGCAGAAGAACATTTTCAGTATCTTCCTTCAAAATAGTCCCTCAAGATCTGTTCATGGTCAAAGGCCAGACCAAGGGGAAGGTCCTCCCGGGCAAAGACTCCGACGTCCTTTGCATCGTCAGCAGCCGCAGGTTCACCCTCGGCCCGACCAATAAAGACGGTGGTGATCGTGTGCTGCCTCGGATCACGGGAGGAATCTGAATAGGAATGGAACTGGCGGACCAGTTTGACATCCAGCGACGTCTCCTCTCTGGCCTCGCGCACGGCGGCCTCTTCCAGTGATTCCCATAATCCACATACCCTCCAGGCAGGGCCCAGCCCGGCGGGGGATTCTTGCGCTGAATCAGTACGATTCCCCTCTCTTTGAGTTCGATGATTAGATCGACCGTGGGGATGGGGTTTCTCGGAGGAGAGACGCCACTCTGATCCGGACCTGTCATCCCGCTCCCCCTGTCTTCATACAATCCTGTATAAAGTTTTTCACTGTATCATGATAGCGGTCATCGGCATAGTTCAAGACATCATTATGCCCGGCATTCCGGATCGTAAAGAAAGTCTTGGGTTCATGGGCCGCTTCAAAAAGTCTTCGTCCCTGCTGAATGGGGACGATGTTGTCTCTGTCTCCGTGGAGGATAAGGAGCGGCACCTGCACCTTGCCGATTTTTCTAATGGAATCATAATGGATACGTAAAGGGAAAAGACGGGCTAGAATTGGATAATGGACTTTACCCATATCCCGGATCGACGTGAAGGGGGATTCCAAGATCAGGCCGGCCGAGGGAGTCTCTGTGGCCAACTGAACGGCCACTGCCGAGCCCAGGGAACGGCCATACAGTATCAGTTCTTCCGGCGAGGTCTCCTTATGATCAAACAGATATCGGACTGCCGCCCGTGCGTCGTCATAGGTTCCCTCTTCAGAAACCTTCCCTTCACTCTTGCCATAACCGCGATACTCTACAAACATCTGATTGACCTGCCACCGGTCATGGTAAATTTTCAGGAGATCCACACGGTCACCAATATTCCCGGCATTGCCATGGAACCATAACAGCGTTGGGGCCTCATCATGATAAGGAACATACCAGGCCGCAATCCTGATCCCATCCTGAGTGGTTAAATAAACCTCCTCATACTCTAACCCCGCATCAGTTGGAGTTGAGAAGATTGTCCTGCTCGGGAAATAGATCAATCCGCTTTCAAGAGAGAAATTGCAGCCCATAAGAACGATCAGGATCCAGATCAATAAAAAGAAGATTTTCATTTGCGGTCATTATACCTTACGAAGACCATCAAGCCAAGTCATTGAATTCACTATTCCGGATATTGCATGAGTGATTGTCATGAGAAGCTGTAAAGCAACGTATGCGGCCTCGTAATAGATTTACTCATGCAATATTCGGGCTAAATCCACATGAAAGTCAAGAAATTTTCATTCAGGTAACATTCTTGCTCTTTTGAGCAGGTTTCTTTATTACAGAGAATAGACCCTCAGAGCCGAATTAAATGGTGTAGAGCATAATTTGAACAAAACATTAACCTAATATACATATCTACATTGACTGTAGACATATCATCCATCAATCAACTCTTTATCATTACACGATTATTTACTATGAAAGAGTTTTCATATATGGTATAGTGTGGTCGAAAAATAATAGTATGATGCTGTGTGTGTAATCAATGAGGCTTCTCTGAAGACAGTCTGAGAGTTAACAAAGTTAATTTCTGGCTTTTCATAGACCAACGTGATGTCCAATCAAAGGTCACTCTTGACTTACCTACATCACTCACCTACAGGATCAACCTTTTACTAATGCAGGAGAACTTTTGAAACTTCCATCACTCAAGATCAGAAACATCCATGTACCCCACCCGATTATCCAGGGCGGGATGGGGGTCGGAATTTCCTGGGACAACCTTGCCGGGAACGTGGCCAAGGCGGGGTGTATCGGGATCGTTTCCGCAGTCTGTACCGGTTACCGGTATCCTGGATTCGTGAAGACATCACACGACAGACCTCTGAAGCCGGAAAACCTGCATCACCGCGAGTCACTCATCCGGATTGTCAAGACCGCCAAGGAGATCGCTGGGGGGAAAGGGGCCGTCGGCGTGAACATCCTGTACTGTATTACAGATTACGGGAGGGTGGCCAGGGATGCGGTGGATGCCGGAGCAGATTTGATCATCTCCGGAGCAGGGATCCCTCTCCGATTACCCGAATATGTTGGGGATGCAGATATTGCCCTGGTGCCCATCGTCTCATCGGCGCGGGTTCTCGGGATCATCTGCAAACGATGGCTCCATCGCTACAATCGTCTCCCCGATGCTGTGGTGGTTGAAGGCCCGAAATCAGGCGGACACCAGGGCTTTACCGTGGAACAATGCTACGACCCGGCGTATTCCCTGGAGAAACTCTTCCCGCAGGTCGTGAAAGAGGCCAAGAAGTGGGGTGACTTTCCGTTGATACCTGCCGGAGGGATCTGGAACCGGGCGGATATCGAAAAATATCTCCGTATGGGTGCGGCCGGCGTACAGATGGCCACACGGTTTATCGGGACCTATGAATGTGATGCCTCACCCGAGTTCAAACAGGTTATCATGAATGCACGGAAGAAAGATATTACCCTGATGAAATCGCCGGTCGGTTTTCCGGCAAGAGGTGTCCTCACCCCTCTGCATAACGCCATTGAACAAGGGACGGCCCCGAAGGTCCAATGCATTTCTAACTGCATTGAACCATGTAATCATGGAGAGAAATCGCGCAAAGTGGGCTACTGTATTGCAGACAGACTGAGCGATGCCGTGAGAGGGAAATTGGATATAGGGCTCTTCTTTTCCGGCAGCAATGGATGTCGGGTCAATAAACTGGTTCATGTACAGGACATTATCAACGAACTCACCAGGGAAGCAAACATTCCCGCAGAAGCGGTCTCCAAATAACCAAACCCACAGCATCAGAGGTTCTTTCTCTCTTCCAGTCCCAGGCTTTTGATCTTTCGGTGCAGGTTGCTCCGCTCAATATCGAGGATCTTGGCTGTTTTGGAAATGTTCCAGTCATTTTCCTTCAGTTTTTCAAGGATAAAATCCCCTTCAAAACCGAGTCTGGCCTCTCTCAGGGTTCCGGAATAATTGATGGTCCTGGCCCTGGCCTGCTCTCCCCGGATCCCGACAGGAATCTCCTCCAGCCCAATGGTCTCTTTTTGAACCATGATCATGATCCGTTCCACAATATTCTTCAGCTCCCTGACGTTGCCGGGCCAGTGATACTGAACCAGTTGATTCATTCCTTCCTTCAATATCTTCTTGGGCTTGACGCCATTCTTTTTGGCATACTCATTAATAAAACTTTGCACAAGATCCGGGATGTCTCCACTCCTTTCACGAAGGGGAGGGATATAAATAGGGATGACATTGAGTCTGTAGAAGAGATCCTCACGGAAATTCCCTTCCTGGATCTCATTCTCCAGGTCTTTGTTGGATGCCGCGATCACCCGCACATCGACTGCAATGGTCCCGGTACCTCCGACCCGCTGAACGGTCTGTTCCTGCAGGACGCGGAGGACCTTGGCTTGTGTGGCCAGGCTCATGTCACCAATCTCGTCCAGAAAGATCGTCCCCTGATCAGCCAATTCAAACTTCCCTTTGCGCATGGTTGTCGCACCGGTAAAGGAGCCCTTTTCATGGCCGAACAGTTCCGATTCTATGAGGTCCTGGGGAATGGCCGCACAGTTTACTTCCACAAAAGGGTTTTCAGCCCGATCACTATGCAGGTGGATCTGACGGGCAATCAGTTCTTTGCCGGTCCCGTTCTCTCCAAAGATCAGCACCCTGCCGTTGCTGGGGCCTGCGATCTTGATCTGTTCCTTGATCTCATTAACGATGGACGATTTCCCGACAATCTCGTATCCCTGGATCAGCCTGTCCCGCAGGGCGCGATTTTCATCCTCCAGCCGTTTCTTTTCCAGGGCGTTCTGAATCACGATCACCAGTTTGTCCACAGAGAGCGGCTTTTCAATGAAATCATAGGCGCCGAATTTGGTTGCCCGGACGGCGGTCTCGATGGTCCCATGGCCGGACATCATGATGACCTTGGCATCCGGATCCTTTTCCCGGACCCTCTTTAAGACCTCGATCCCATCGATTCCGGAGAGCCAGACATCCAGAAGCGTGGCATCCGGAGAGATCTCACTATAGATTTTCAGGGCTTCTTCCCCGGTTTCGGACGTGGTGACCTCAAACCCCTCATCCACCAATACATCGGTCATGGTTTTTAAGATCCGAACCTCATCATCAACCACTAGAATATGTGCCTTGGCCATAGTTAACCCTTACGCTATTTATCCATGCAGACAATCTCAGAGATCCAATCTCCGATGTTATGATCTTCTACCCACCCCTTCTCAATTGTCAACGAAATATCGCTTTGCAACACCATCTCTTTACGCCGCAGCAGGAAGTTCGATCACAAATTTAGTCCCCCGCGGAGTGTTGGCTTTGACCCGGATATAACCTCCGTGATCCTTGACTATACGATCCACGATGGCCAGGCCCAGGCCGGTGCCGGACTTCCTTCTGGAAAAATAAGGCAAAAAGAGCTTCTCCCTGTCTTCGGGTTGAATCCCCTCTCCCTCATCCCCGACTTCAAGGGTTACCATCTGGAGATCGACGTTGTAGTCGGTCCGTATCCAGATCCTTCCATGGTCGTTCATGGCTTCCACGGCATTTTCCAGCAGATTAATCAAGACCCTTCGTATCTGTTCTCGATCCACATTCAGGATCGGAATATCCTCATCCAGCTCCTTGAAGATTTCGATCCCTTTATGCCCTTCGTAAAGATTACAGACTTCCATGACAATCTCGTGGAGGTCGTTTGGTGTTGGCTGTGCATCGGGCATCTTGGCAAAGAGGGAAAATTCATTGACCAGCCGCTTCATCCCTTCAACCTCGGTGATGATCGTCGCGGTACATTCCCTGACAACTCCATCCAAGTCGGGTGAATTCTTCTCCTGCTTCCTGCGCAGGCGCTGGGCAGAGAGCTGGATCGGTGTGAGCGGGTTTTTTATCTCATGGGCGATACGGCGGGCGACCTCTCGCCAGGCCGCCACCTTCTGGGCCTTGGCCAACTCGGTAAAGTCATCCAGCACCACCACGGCCCCCAGGTAATGACCCCGGTCATCTTCAAGGGCCGAAACATGCGTTTTGATAAAAAGGGGCTGCTGTTCTGTGGCGATCTGCAAATCCTGTCCAAAACTTTTCTTGTGCCCCGATGTCACCATCTTGACATACTCCAGGAGTTTGGGAGACTTCAGGATGTCCCGGTAGTCCTTTTCTTTGGCCTCGACCATCCGCACGTTCAACATCTTCTCTGCTGCCTGGTTGATGGTCGTAATCCTGCCCTGCCAGTCTATGGAGATAACACCGGTATCAATATTCTGGAGGATGGTCTCGATATAACTCCGCCTGCGGTCCAGTTCTTCATTGGAAACCTTGAGTTCGATATTGGTCCTTTCAAGGTTCTCTTTGCTGCTTTTGAGATCGCTCATCATCCGGTTAAACGAGTCCAGCAGAATCCCCACTTCATCCTTGGCCTCCACATCGATCACAAAGTCCAGGTCACCCTCTGCTATCCGGTGGGTTGCATCCGTCAGGCCCTGAATGGGAATGGTGATCTTTCGGGCCAGGTAGAGTCCCACCCAGATAGCTGAAAAGGCGATGACCAGGGTACCCATAAAAAGGACCATGATGTAAAGAACCTTTTTCGGATTCTTCAAACTCGCCTCTCTCCGGTATTCATCAAAGGCGTCGATGATGTTCATCATCTTTGTGGAGAGGCTTTTCTGCACATAGTAATTGACCACAATCGTTCCCACCACATCCTTCCGGTTCCAGGAGGAGACGACCGGAACCACCCCGCGGATGATATCACCTTCCCCCATGGGCTCACTCTCCGCATACTCCTCACCTTTGAGGCCAATATCAATGATCTCGGAACGGGGGCCCACAAATGTCGTGGAGGGCACCTCGGGATTCATGGCCTTGACCAGCTCTTCATGGGTAGCCGAGAAGACCTCAACCACGCCGAGATTGTATTCTTTCTGTTTTTGGTGAATGAGGGTCCGAAGCTTTTTCAGGTTTCCCTCGTTCAGGAGATTCCTGCCGGTAATCTGTTCACTGATTTGTCGGCCGTAATAGAGGGCGTTCAGCTCGGAATTCTTATAATAGACCTTGGCCACATCCAGGGACTCTTTCAATGAGTTTTCCACGCGAACGTTGAACCAGTTGTCGATACTCGTTGTAATCAAAAGGCTGGCAATGGCAAAGAGAAGAATTGAGGGGATGATGGAGAAACCGATAAAGGCGATGATCAGCTTGGTCTTGATACCGGCCTTGGGCGGCGTCTTCCTCCCCTCGAAGTAGTATTTGATCAAGTTCCTGAAAACCATCAGGATGAGGAGCAGGGAGAGGATGATGATCACCACAACCAGTGCAAAGAGGATGAGGTTGTACGAGACCGGCAGGCGGATATCCCGTATTCCCTGGAGGAAATACCAGAACAGAGAAAAAAATCCGATCAGAACCAGTATACCGAAAATAATCAGCAGATTCGGCCGGAACCGCTGCGGGGGCTGGGATCGCTCTGGACTGGATCCAGGATCCTCCATGGACCATCTCCTTTTGTGACCGTCTATCCCTATATATTTACACTACAATCCAAAAAGTATAACCCAGGCGTCTTAAAATGTCTATATGGAAAAGAGACGTGCCCATCCCATGTAAATTTATATAAAATCAATGAATAATACTGGGTCTGGTCTGGCCACACAACGCAATCCCGGTTGACAAAGACGGCTGTCCGTTGTTATATACCGAGCGTATGCAGGGGATCGCTCTTGACCGGCCGGATCCCATTCTCGAATAGATTGCGGGTTTTCGCCCTTCAGCAAAAATTAATTAGACCTGGATTCAATAAGTTTATGTTCTTTTTCCTCTCCAAGATATTTTCTCTCATACTATACCCCCTTCTCATCACGATCATCCTAATAATCGCTTCTCTGTTCTGGGCCAAGAAAAAACCACGTGTCTCCCGAACTCTTGCAATCTCTGCTCTCCTTATTCTCTGGGTAGGCTCTACGGAATGGTTCTCTTCATTGCTGTCCGCTCCCCTGGAGTCCAGGATTCCAAGATCTACCCAGCTCGAGGGAATCGATGCCATCGTGGTCCTCAGCGGCATGACCGATTTAAAACTCTCTGGAAAAGGTAAAGTCGAGCTGGAAGAAGCAGCGGACCGGATTTTCCATGGGATCCTGCTTGCCAGAAGGTTCCCTCAAAGCCGTTTGATTATAAGCGGGGGGAGCGGGAGCGCCATGGATCAGGAGGCGAGTGAGGCTCATCTGCTTTCAAAATATTTCGTTCCAGAATTCGGGATTCCCATTGAACGTATTCTGACTGATGGAACATCAAGAAACACCTTTGAGAACGCAGCCAATACTTCAAAGATCCTCAATAAGCACGGCCTGAAAAGACCGGTCCTGATCACATCGGCCTCGCATATGCCTCGAGCACTCGCCTGTTTCCGGAAACAAGGGATCGAACCCTTTCCCTATCCGGTTGATTTCATATCCCGCCTGGGCAGACTGAACATCGCCTCATTCCTGCCAAAAGCCTCTTCTCTGGCAGTAACAAACAGGGCAATCCACGAGTACGTGGGGCTTCTTGCCTACAGAATCATGGGATACATTTAACCCGGATATTGCATGAGTAATCGCGATGAGAGGCCGTAGAAGCCGCTCACTCAAGAGTCTCTTTCAGTTCCGTAATCAACTCCTTTACAAGATCATACCCTTTCTGCCAGAAGCCCGGGTCATTCACATCAATCCCCATCTTTGAAAGGAGATTGGGGGGACTGTCCGAACCGCCGGAAGAGAGAAGGTCGATGTATCTGGGCACAAAGGCCTCTCCCTCCTCCCGATACTGCTGAAACAGGGAAAGGACCAGCAGCTCACCGAACACATAACTGTAGCAGTAGAATCTTGCATGGATAAAATGACTGATGTAACTCCACCCCCATTTATACGGCGGGATCATCTCCACGGCATCGCCGAAGAGCTTTGCATTCTCCTCCCACCAGAGATCGCATAATTCCTGGGATGCGAGGAGCTTCTCCTTACGTTTTTGGTGCGCCTTGATCTCAAACCGGGTCAGCACATTCTGCCTGAAGGTGGTGGCGATAATATCTTCAATCTTGGCACAGAGAATGGAGGTGCGGACTTTGGGGTCTTTGTTCTCGTCCAGAAGGAGGCGTGTCAGGAGCATCTCGCCGAAGACCGACGCGGTCTCGGCCATGGGGAGGACGGCATCATAGTTGACCAGGGTCTGCTTTTTGGAGAGTGTAAAGTGAACACCGTGCCCCAGCTCATGGGCCAGTGTTGCGACATCCCGGAGGTTGCCTGTATAGTTCATCAGTACATAGGACGGAATCTCTGGCGTCATCCCGCTGCAGAAGGCGCCGCCGGTCTTTCCCTTCCGGATGGCCGAGTCAATTCGGGACTCCTCAAAAAACCCCCTCGCGAGCCCTTCAATCTGCGGACTGAAATCTCCGTACGCCGCCAGCACCTTATCCCGTGCTTCATCAAAGGAGATGGTCAGACTGGACTCACCGACCGGTGCATAGACATCGCAATTTCTCAGTTTCGCCATCTTGAGCAGCTTCGCCTTAAGCTTGAAATAGTCCTGGGCAAGACCGTAATTCTTCTCGGTGACCTGCATCATCTGCTCAATGGTCTCATGGGAGAGTTCATTCACGAGATGGGTGGCGGTCATGGGATCCTCATAGCAGCGCAGACCGCACTCCTGGGAATGATCCAGAAAAATGTTGTTGAAGACAGAGGAGAGGACCAGGGCGTTCTCTCCATGCCTCTCCAGAAAGGTGGAAAAGGCCTTCTCGCGGATATCCGCCTCCGGACGGTGGAGCATGGCGAGCAGTTCCTCACCCGTATAATCCCGCTCCTCTCCGTCAAGATTGAGACGGTACTGAAAGGATGCGGTCACTTCCTCAAAAAGCTGACCGAAGGCGTGCTTGCCGGTCAGGTCCTTGAGGTTGAGACACTGCTCCTCTTTTTCGGAAAGGATATGGGGTTTAAAGATGCGAACATGATTCAGATAGTGCCTGTAATTCGACAGCTCAGGATCGGCAAGCAGCTTTTCGAACTGTTCATCGGGAATGGAGATGATCTCCAGTTCGAAAAAGAGAATTTCATTACGAAGCCCCGAGAGAAACTCCCGGGTCTTCTGGAGCAGCTCTTTATGTTCCTCCTTTTCCGTGTCTGCAGAAAAGAGGAGCTGGGCATACAGATAGGGTTTTAAAGCTTTTTCCTGAAGGACCTCCACATCCATGACAGCGCCTTTAAGGGCTTCTGCAGTCAGGCCTTCTGCACTGATCTTCCCGTAAAACCTTTCCCGGAACTCCCGGACCCCCTCGCCCGCATCCTTCATGTCCGATTCCAGAGCCGGATCCGCTGCAGTGGAATAGAGCCTTGTGAGATCCCAACTGGATGTTTTGAGTTCTTTTGTCATAACATCTCCTGTGTCTCTGTGTTCATAATTTATAGTTATTTATTCTTTTAAACATTAAACTTGACATGCATAATATCCCCATCCATCACCGTATACTCTTTGCCTTCGAGTTTAAGTGTCCCCTTTTCCCGTGCGTGGGACATGGACCCGGCCTCTATTAAATGGTCAAAAGAGATCACCTCGGCCTTGATAAAGCCCCGCTCCAGGTCCGAATGGATCGTCCCTGCAGCGCGGACTGCCGGGGTTCCCCTGGGGATGGTCCAGGCGCGCACTTCATCCTCTCCCACGGTAAGAAACGAGATCAGGCCGAGGAGATCGTAGCAGGCATGGATCAGCCTCTCCATGGCGGACTCCCTGATCCCCAGATCATCCATAAAGAGTTGGCCCTCGTCCGGCGAAAGCTGGATAATCTCCATCTCGATCTTCGCACAGATGGTCTCGATGACGGCATTCTCACCGGTAAAGGCCTCTCGGACTTTTTCGCGAAGTGACGTTGCTTCAGGTGAGCCGATAAGATCCTCGCTGATATTCAGTACAACAATCTCCGGCTGGAGCGTCAGAAAACGATACCCCCGGATCATCTTCTCCTCATCTGCTGTGATCGAAAGGTTTCTCAGGGGTTTCTCTGCCTCCAGGACCTCCCGGAATCGGCTGAGGACCTCTTTCTCTTTTTCATGTTTCTGCCGTTCCACACCTTTCTTAAGCGCCGCCTCAATCCGTTCAAGTCTCTTTTCGATGATCCCGAGATCGCTCAGCATAAGCTCTACTTCAAGGTCTTGCACATCTCTAAGAGGGTCTATCGACTCTGAAGGATGCGGGACAGATGGGTCGTCAAAGGCCCGGACCACATGGACCAGGGCATCCACCTCACGGGCCCGTTTCAGGAATTCCGTGACCCGGGCCCCTTCGGCCACACTTCCCCTGGGCAGACCGGGAAGGTCAATATATTCGACCGTGGCATGGGTGGTCTTTTTGGGCATGTAAAGCTCGCTCAACCGGTCCACACGCTGGTCCGGCACCTTGACCATCCCCACATTAGGTTCAGCCCCGGTCTGGGCATACGTGGCCGCCTCGGCATTTCCACCGGTTAATGCATTAAAAAGCGAAGTCTTGCCGCAATTGGGAAGACCCACGATTCCGATAATCATAACAAACCACCTTAATAATAAAAACTCACGAAGCATAGCCGATTTAATCGTTTTCATCAATAGTTAAATCGGGCTGCAGACCCAGGGCTAGCCCGGATATTGCATGAGTGATCGTCATGAGAGACCGTAGAAGCAACACAGTCAAGGCACAAAAAATTTTCTGGCTGAAGACATATTGAAATATTTCGAAGTCAGGAAATTTTATGTAACGCTGCATGTGGTTGCTTATCCGGCCTCGTAATAGATTTACTCATGCAATATCCGGGCTTGAGGGTCTGACCCTTAAGGATAAGTGATGAAGTAATAAGTGTTGTTATTTAAGGGTCAGACCCTTTGGGTTCATTGTGATTTTGTTATTACTTCGTGTCCTTCGTGGTTAATCTGTTTCCAGTCCTTTACAAATTTCCATTGCATTTTCAAACCTTTCAGAGTAGATTGCACAAAATGAAATTCATTGCCGATCTTCATATTCATTCACCCTATTCCCGCTCAACCAGCCCGCAGATGACCTTCGAAAATCTATACCAATGGGCGCAGCTCAAGGGGATTACCCTGCTCGGGACCGGGGACTTCACCCATCCTTCCTGGTTCACTGAGATCCAGGAGAAGCTCGAACCCGCGAAGGAGGGGCTCTTTAAACTCAAACAAGAATATCGAAACGATGAGGGAGTTCCAGGTTCCTGCAGAAGCAGGGTCCGTTTCATGCTTTCCGCCGAAATCTCGTGCATCTATTCCAGGGATGGGAAGACGCGCAAGGTCCATAACGTGCTCCTGGCAAAAGATCTTGAGTCGGCCGGAAAGATTAATGATGCCCTTTCAGCCGTGGGGAAACTCACGTCAGACGGCCGGCCCATCCTGGGCCTGGACAGCCGGGACCTGCTGCAGATCACCCTGGACGCATCCAGCGAGAATATCCTGATCCCGGCCCACGCGTGGACCCCCCACTTTTCCGTACTCGGCGCCTTCTCAAATTTTTCCAGTATTGAGGAATGTTACGGCGACCTCTCTTCGGAGATCCTGGCTATTGAGACCGGACTCTCCTCAGACCCGCCCATGAACTGGCGCCTTTCCCGCCTCGACCGGTTTACGCTGGTCTCCAATTCAGACGCCCACTCCCCGGCCAAGCTGATGCGGGAGGCCAACATTTTCGATACGGACCTCTCCTATCCGGCGGTTCGCGAGGCCCTGCGGGCGGACCGGAATCAGAGGACCTTTCAGGGGACCATCGAATTCTTTCCCGAAGAGGGGAAATACCACTACGACGGGCACCGTGCCTGCGGGCTCCGGACCACACCTGAAGAGACCAGAGAGTACAACGGAATCTGTCCGGAATGCGGACGGAAAATTGTGGTGGGGGTGCTGCACCGTGTGGAGAATCTGGCTGACCGGCCAGCGAAGATCAAACGCCTCCATGCCAAGCCCTACACCTGCCTGATCCCCTTGCAGGAGGTCCTCTCTGAAATCATGGCAGTCGGTGTGGAGAGCAAGAAGGTCCAGAACGAATACCTTCGCATCCTTTCAATCCTGGGAAATGAGTTCACGGTCCTGGACCTGGTTTCCATTGCCGAGATCGAGTACGCCGTTCATTCCGAACTGGCCGAAGCCGTTCGCCGCGTTCGTGATGGTGCTGTCCATATCACCCCGGGCTACGACGGGGAGTACGGAAAAACCAGGATCTTTGAACCAGCGAGCGGGCTATAACCTCAGGACAGATGGGACTCTTTTTATGAGCCTCGCATTTTTGGACGAGCTGAATGCCAGACAGAAAGAGGATGTCCTTCATACCCGGAGACCATTAATAATCGTTGCCGGGGCCGGTACCGGAAAGACCCGCACCCTGACCCACCGCATTGCCAATCTCATTTGCACGACCGGAAACGGATACTCTTCGGCAAAACCCTTTCCGGTGAGCCCTCTCCCTTTCTTGAGGATATCGGTCAAACCTTTTGCCAGTTAGATGTCCTCAAAAAAAGAAAGAGACCGCCTCAAAAAGAAGACCCCCAGCTGAGTATGTTTTAACCCGAACCCTTCGGACAGTTCTCATCTTCTACAGCAAAAAACCTCATTCGTGTATATCCCTATACATTATTGACGCTTTTTCTTGACATTATATACCAAAATTCATATTATGTTTTAACCTACAAATTATGATTATAGATAAATTGGGAAAGGAGGTGAAAATAAAGCAAATTTTGTTATTTAGTATCTGTTCTTTGTTGAAATCTTTTCATCTATCTACTCATCAAAAAATCAAAAAGGAGGACTATAGTGAATAGGACGAAAATCACATACAGAGTCTTTTTTCCAGAGATTCTTGTGATTCTCCTCTTCGCCTTCCCTGCCTGCTACACCCTCGAACATTCCATGAATCTTGCCATGCCGGATATGCCAGAGGGAGCAACGTATGTGGGATCCGAAACCTGTGGTAACTGCCATGAGGAGCTGGCCCAGCAATTCGGCTCCACCATTCACGGCCGGATCGCGGAGTTTGAAGTCATGGGGTCCATGACAGGTTGTGAGTCCTGCCACGGGCCGGGAAGTCTTCATCAGGAAGAGGGGGATTCAAGCAAGATTATCTATTATTCGGAACTCGAACCGGAACACTCCACCGCCATGTGTCTGAAATGTCATGATGACGGCAACCAGATGATCTGGCGAGGAAGTGAGCACCACATGTCGAATGTGGGGTGCACGGACTGCCACAAGGTCCATCTGAGTAAAGGGATCCTGAAAGCAGAAGATCCGGAACTCTGTTACGGATGTCACCGGGAACAGCAGGCCAAGACCAGCTTTCCCTCACACCATCCCATTCGGGAAGGGAAGATGACCTGCAGTGAGTGCCACCAGCAGCACGGCTCTGTGAACCGCTCCCTGACCAGATCGGACGAGCGGGTCGCGGACCTCTGCATGAATTGTCACACCAAATACCAGGGCCCCTTTGTCTTCGAGCATGCCCCGGTACAGGAAGACTGCTCCATCTGCCATGATCCGCACGGGACCGTGGCCAACAATCTCCTCAAGCAAAATGAACCTTTCCTCTGTATTCAGTGCCATGAGGGCCATTTCCATCTGGCGAGGCGGGGTTTTGATCAGCCCGTGGACATCGGACAGGGAACCGGTTTCGGCGGTGTTCGTAATCCCTATGGATCGGGCAGCTCGCCGGGCAATACCACGTCTGCAGGGCTCACTTCAACGGAGACCATCTCAAATGCCCACGGAATGGAAAGCTTTGCCCAGGCCTTTGGGACCAAGTGCACCCAGTGCCATCAACAGGTCCATGGTTCAGATCTGCCGTCCCAGTCAGTACCGGGACAGGGTGGAAAGTTGACACGATAACTCTTGCTTGAAAGGAGAATGAAATGAAACGAACATTGCTCTTTCTCTTCTTCTTTCTCCTTTTTCCTCTTCTGGCCACCCCTGCGGCATGGGCGGGAGAGACGGAAAAGGAAGTAAAAGGAGAAATAGAGGTAGGGGCCCGGGGGCTGGCCTATGACAAGGACAGGGCACGGGTCGGAGAATTCGATCGTTTGAATAACCTCTCCGGTATTGGACGCATCGAACTGGACGGGAAATTCGATTCGATCTACTTTGATCTCGAGGGACTGTATACGGATGATAAGGACCAGGCCTATGGTTTTGGCCTGGATATTTCCAGAATCTTTCAGGCAGACTTTGACTACAACCGCTTCTGGCATTGGCTGGACCACGATACCCTGGAGAATCTCGATGCGGCCATTCTGCCGCCGGGTATCCTTCCGAACCCGCTTCCGCTAGACCTTCCAGGCAACAACCTGAATGATCCACTTTCAGCATCGTCACCTATCGATGCGACCAACAACACCATCGGACGGCAGACCGTTTATTCCACGGACCTTCACCCGGGCAAGGATTATTACCTGATTTATGACAATGCCCAGCTCAATACGGAGCTTCTCATTCCACAGGCCCCGGGCCTGAAGCTCTACGTGGATGTCCGGAGAGAGTCCCGACACGGCTTGGAACAAGGCCGGGCCATCAGCCATTGCTCCTCCTGCCATGTGGTGGGCATGGATAAAAGGATCGACGAAGAGATGTGGGACAAAAAGGTCGGTGCCGAGTTTAAGACGGGGATCCTGACCCTGGACTATTCCTTCCTGGACAGGGAATTCGATGAACAGTCCGGCCCTCCGAGGAACTATTATGATCCTGCGATTCACCCCGTCTCCAGTAATCCGAACGTCTTCAGGACACGTATCGGCTATGACTACGACTCCTTTCTGACCAGCGAAGACACCACCTATGCCAACGGCATTGCGCTTCCCTTCTACAGTGTCCCTGACTCCTCAAAATACTCCCATGTGGTCAAGGCCAATCTCGATCTTCCGCATATGATGAATGCCTTTGCCAGCTATGTGAACACGGAAATTGAAAATGACAGCAACTCGGCTGAGATCGGTTACGATGGCTCGGAAATGAACTATGACAGCTATGCGCTGCGGTTCAATTCCATGATCGGCAAAAGGCTCTCCTTGTCTTTCAAGGGCCGGTACGAAGAGATCGACAACGATGACGTCTATGTCGCTCTTTATGAACCAGAGCATGTTGCTCCACCCGCACCGGGAGCTGCCGGCCTGACCTACGCAGAATGGATACTGGGGATTCCAACCCTCCAGTTCGAGAGAGAGTCGGTTATGGACAGGGATGTGCTCACCCTGGGATTCGATGCCAAGTATCGTCTGGCCCGATGGACCACTCTTCGGTTCCTGTACGAATATGAAAACATCGACCGTGACAACTTCGAAGCCGCTGATGACACGGATATGCATACCGTAAAACTCGCGATGAACAGCCGGGCCCGGAAAAATCTGACGTACAATGTCTCCTACAAGTATCAGAACATCAGCGATGTTTTCGAAAATGAGAAGGGAGGCTGCGCTCCAAGTACGTCCCTGGGATTTGATGACAATAGTGCTGCCAGTCCGAACTGGTTCCTGATTCAGCCCGACAGGCAGTACGACGAGGCAGTCTACAGCAAGAGGCAGGCCTTGACCAACGAACCCACGGATGTGCACCAGTTTGTCGGCAAGACCACCTGGTCTCCGAGAAGCGATTTTTCCGCGACCTTGAGTTATACCTTCAAGTACCAGGAAAACGATGACCTGGCGCTTCTCACCTGGGAGGAAACGACGCACAATCCCGGGGTAACGTTCTGGTACACACCGACGGAAAAGCTGGCATTGACCGCAGCCTATGATTTTATGTATGACGAGACGAAGAGCAAAATCTGTGTCGCCCTCTATGACGGGTGAGCGGGCGCGATCACATCGGACCAGGTTGGTTCGGAAGATGACGGCCTCGATTATGAAAATGAAATACACAATGTCCTCCTGACCGCAGACTACAAGGCCACGGACAAATTGGACCTCAACTGCTCTTTCCTTTACAACACTGCAAAAGCCAGCTTTGATGATCCGCGCTTCAGCAGTGCCCTGACCGGTGACCCAAAGCTGGATTATGTCTATACACCTGATGGAGGTGTCACCACACCCTTTGGAACAGAAGCTCTTTACAGCGCTTCCTATCTCAACAATCTGGGCGATTATTCCGATCTGGAATACGACCGGATTGAACTGAGTGTGGGCGGGACATTGGAAATTACCAAAAACATCTCCACGAATGTGACCCTCTTCTATGACAGATTTCTGGACGATGAGCCCTATGTGAATGAGGACCAGGACGGGGATGTAGCCGGCGGTATGGCAACGGTCATGTATAAGTTCTAAGACTTTCTGACTAGGACGGTCGAAAAACAGAAAAGGCACCCTCTCCAGGGTGCCTTTTCTGTTTCTAGCCCGGATATTGCATGAGTAATCGTGATGAGAGGCCGTAGAAGCGCCACAGGCAAGGCGCAGAAAATTTTCTGGCTGAAGACATATTGAAATATATCGAAGTCAGAAAATTTTCTGTAACGCCGCATATGGTAGATTATCCGGCCTCGTAATAGATTCACTCATACAATATCCGGGCTAACCCCCAACGGTGTGCGGTTCCACTGTCATTCACTGCATCATTACTGCAACACTATGTAACCTGTTACACAATATGGACCTTATCGACCATGAAAAAAGATCTTTTCACGACAGGGGTCCGTCTGCATATAAAGAAAAAACAACAGGTTGCATAACTGATGTAAACAAAAGCAATCGGCATGCTTATTGCACTATCATTTAACAGGACTGAGAAGATCTTTTACGAAAAAGAACCTACAAGAAAACGGAATCGTGCAAGCGCGTACAACATTAAAACACACGACAAAACAATCCTTAATATCTAACAGCCAAGAAATGCTGACTGGCTACATTTTCATGCGCACGAATCGGAGTGAACCATGAAGTCATTCTCCCTGAAAATCTTATTCCATCTCCTGATCCTGTCTCTGGTCTCAAGTTTTGGTCCCCTCCTTTTCGCCGAAAACTTACACTATTCCAGGATGATGAATGGCCCATCAGATGAAGCCGTACGATATGCCAAGGGAGCCTTTGAGGAGGATGCCGCTGCAGATGGATGGGATCTCTTTGACAGGATTCCGATCATGAATACCGACCCCCATCCGGCAAGGATCGGACTCGCGAATGGAAGCGGGGCCCCACTTACCCAAAACCAGAGTCACCCCGAAGATTTCATTCTCCTCGTGATTCCGATTCTGATCTTTGCCGGGATCAAATGGCTCCGGGATGGCCTTAAAGTGCAAAAGAAGGACGAAAAGCATAACAACGACGAGTTCTATATTCCTTCCGACAGGACAAGCGACTCCATATGATAGGTGTGAGGAAACATATCGAATAACCGGATCGAGCGGATCGAATACCCAATCTCCTTAAAACGCAGAATGTCCCGGGCCAGGGTAGACGGATTGCAGGAAACATAGGCAATCTTCCTGGGCCGCAGGGCCTCGATCTTCCGGACCAACTGAGCCGGCAGGCCTGCACGGGGCGGGTCCAGGACGACACCTTCAGCCTGCTCCATGTCGGCATCCACTGCGCCTGAATCAATAAAGCGAACATTACGGATCCCTTGCATGGATGCAGAATACCGTGCCGCATCAATGGAATGCATATCCCTTTCGATGCCGATCACCTCTTTACAGACCTTTGCAAGGGGAAGGGTTATATTGCCGCATCCGCAGTACAGGTCGAGCACGGTCTCCATCCCCCGCATAAATTGACAGATCTCATCCACCAGGACTTCATTGACTTCAGGATTGACCTGGCCAAAGACATCGGGTGCCTGATAAATCTTCACATTCCGGACCGGCACCGCCAGATAAGGCTGCCCCAGGACGATTCGTCTTCTCTGCCTCCGAATGATACAGCCCTGCACCTCGCGGCCCAGGTGATCATAAAGGTTTCGGGCCAATGGTTCATGCAGGTCCGTCGAAATAAGGATCTCATTTGACCGGGCCAGAACAGTGAGCTCTCCACGCCATTCTCTTGTTCCGCGGACGGGAAACTCCCTGATGAGACCGAGCAGCCGGTTTACACCTGCCGAGGCGATCCCGCATTCATCAATGGGATACACCTCATGAGTCCTTGCCTTGTACAGACCGACCCTGCCTTTCCGGACCCTAAAGCGCATTCGTATCCTTTTGGTCTCCGATCCATAAATCTCCGGTTCGGAAAGGCCCGGCCACCTTCCGATCCTCTTCATCTGCTCCACGAAGATTTTCTGTTTAAGTTTAAGCTGTTCGGGATAGTGAATGTGCTGAAGCTGACAGCCTCCGCACTCACCATAATAGGGGCAGAAAGGCGATGTTCTCAATGGGGAAGGTTCCACAACACGAACCAGTCGGGAAAAACTGTAGCGTTTTTTGCGGAGAGCCGGTTCGATCTCCACCAGGTCACCGGGAGCACTCAAGGGGACAAAGTGTACGAATCCGTCGATCCGTGCCACACCGTGCCCTCCATAGGCCATGGATTCTATACGGGCAAGAGTCATGTCTCTTTCACAGCCGGTTTTCTCGCCATGACGGCCATCCCTTCACCGGCTTGTACAAACCTGATCTCCTCCAGGCCCAGCCGATCCAGCCTCCGCTTCACCACACCCCGGACGAGATCAATATAAACAAAAGAATAGGCCAGAATCAGTCTCCCTCCAGGCCGAAGAACCCTGATCATCTCTTCAGGATAGGGAGGTGCGTTCTGTGTGGTCACCAGATCAAAACCTCCCCTCCCAAAAGAAAGCGCACCAGAGTGACAGACCAGGGCTTCCACATCTCGGGAACCGGAATCCCCGGCCTTCTCAATGAATTTCCGGATCATTTTTTCAGACAAATCCGCTCCCACAATATGTGATTCAGGGAAAAGGGTTTTCAGCATAAATGTGGCCAGGCCGGTCCCGCAGGCAAGGTCCAGGATGCGCGCAGGCGTTTCAGGCAGATCGGAAGCCGCGCTCTTTAACGGCCCAAGGATGATGGATTCCCGGGCAAGTTTTCCGCCAAGCCGGTCATAGGAGGGTGCCAGCCTGGAGAAGATCCGGTTCATGGTTCGGAGAAAACCCCGTGAGGCCAGGAGTCCGGGCATGGAGAAAGAGATCCAGATAAAATGGGTGGCTGCGCCTTTGGCGGCAAGATGTTTGACCGGTGTCATTGATCACTCCTTTTACAACAATCTACCACATGAGAAGGGGATAAGACAAACTCAGCATAAAAGTCCAGCAAAAAGTCCGGTCTTGACCGTAACCATGTAAAAGGATTATGATTGTTTTACCAGATGACTGGAGGGAGGAAATAAATATGAACGAACGTGATATCTGGAAAGATGCTGAAAAGGGAAAAGAAGAAGACTACTTCATGAAGAAGCACCGGGAGTGGCTGGAAAAAAAGAAACAGAAAAAGGGCGAATCAGAGGGGAAGCCAAAGACGGACAAAAAAGAAATCGCCT
>CAJICE010000006.1_pt1 | contig 45406 bp, 41 predicted proteins | sample 9199531 | NCBI WGS metagenome assembly CAJICE01 (sample SAMEA7708327, study PRJEB35096) | sediment metagenome | biome: marine neritic benthic zone biome [ENVO:01000025]; feature: sediment [ENVO:00002007]; material: shallow marine sediment [ENVO:03000034] sea grass bed [ENVO_01000059] ... | reverse complement strand
TGGAGTCCTGAGCATTTGGCTCATCCTGGTCCGAGGGGAATTCAGTTTGCGCTTCCGGTTCAAGGGAAGAGATGTGGGTCTGGCCCTCAGGCTCTTCAAAATGTGGCATTTCTGTTTCTTCTACGCTTTCATGTTCTTTTTCTTTCTGTGTACGGCTCTTGTAGGCCCGGGCAAATGGACCGGAGTCTTGCTCGCTGCTCTCTTCAATGAGCGTGCTGAGCGGCAAGGAATCTTCATCGGTTGAGCGGTCAGCCTCTTCTTCATTGGATACATCGATATATTGAGAAGGATCGGGCTCAGGGGTCCCCATTCCCAGGCTTTCCCCATCACTGCTGCTGAAAGATGTGTCCATATCCCCGCTGAGAAGGTCGGTCCTCTCCGAGTCTTCCTGGGAGAGGTCTTCCTCCTTTCCGGCTGGTGCCTTTTCATGGAGTGTTCTTTGATCCAGATCTTGGGCCTCCTCTTCTGTTGAGAGCTCTGATACATTTCCCTGTTCCGGTGCAGGAGGCTGCGCTGAATTCTCACCTTCCGGGCTTACCAGAAAATCCGTGCCCGCGACAGCGGTTTCTTCATAGGGGTTCTCGGGATGATAGGCATGAAAACCAAGGGAAGCTGCTGCGCCATCCTCAAGGTCTACGATCTTTTCAATCTCTTCGTCACGAAAATTGACTTTGAACTTGATAAACCCGTGATGCAGCATAATGAGGATTGTTTTCAGTGTGATCAGCAACTCTTCACCGGACGTATTGATGATCTCCTGGATGGTTAGGGTTCCATCAATGGTTCTGGCAATGCTAATTTCTTTCTCTGTGAATATGACCTTTTCGTGCTCAGGGAACCGTTCTGTCTGATCCGGTATCTGGTTCAGGTTTCCCACCATCTCTTTGATGACCCGTGGATCAGAGATCTGTCGGATGCCGAAGATCAGGAGGTTGGAGAAGGTGACTTCAAAGCAGTAGAGGTCATGGGGAATCTCATCTTCCTTGAATTTATAGAACCCTTCATTCAGCCCGAAGAGACTGAAAAGGATGGTTAGAAATTGACGTCTGGCCTGAACAAACAGGTCTTTCTGGCTGATCATTTCCTGTTCTACGAGGATGGCACCGAAAGTGGATTGGACATTCTTCTGCATTTCAAGGGTCCGCTGCTGCTGCTCCTTGGTGATCAGCCTTTTTGAGACCAGAAATTCTCCCATGAGCTCGGTCTTGACATTGGAGCGGGCGGCCAGGGGGATCCCGTTTCGTATATAGATATGCTTTTTCACAAGCTCCCGGTTGATATAAAGGATCCCGGTCTGTTGAGTCAAGTGCAAATAGACCAGGAGGTCGGGAAAATTGAAATCTTTAAGATTCCCCCAAATCAGTGCATTCTCTTCCTCTGTGTGGTGGCTGGAAGGTTTGTTCATTTTCTACCTCTCAGGATTGAATAATAAAAATGAAGCCATTTTTCAGATGCTAATCAAGGCAAACGTAAAGCAGCGTTTGATTGACCTGAAGCGAATCTCCGCCCTTTCAGCAGGTTTCGTTAACAGATAATGCAATTCTGGGAAAATTTTTCTGATAAAAATGGATATTCTTTATTAGTTATATTATACAATAGGGTGCCCACCCTGCCAATATATTTATAACTCCCATATTCCATTTTTTTGTTACATCAACAGGGCTCTTGACAGGGGTAATGAATTAGATTATTTATAGTAGAGGGGAAAATTTATAGAGAGAGGATATCCTCTGTATCTCCCCGCAAACGGTTTCCGTACCTCACACCTTAGGGATGAAATGGGCAGATTGGGTTCCTTTTGCCGCGATTTCTTTATTGAGCGGCGCACCATACAGAACAAGATCCTTTTCCCCTTTATCGTCTTTTCCTTTCTGGCCATTATTCTCGTGGTGATTCTGGTCGTCCAGATCTTGTCACAGAAGATTGAGGTAAGTACCAGCCGGGAGATCATCGTCTACAAGGAGACGGTGGAGGCTTTTTTCAAGGAAAAGGCCAAGCAGACCATTCATTATGGAAACCTCCTGGCTTCCTTCAAGAGTTCCCCCTCCCAAATAGAGAAATCCGCCCTCCATCGCACCATGGACATCTCCCATATGGATCTTTTGATCAAGGAGGGGGTCAAGATTTATATGGAGCCGGAACGTCTACTCCAGACAGGTAACCGGGCCCAGAGAGAGATGGTCAAAAGGGGGTTGAAGGGAGAGGAATACAGTGAGCTGATCTATAAAACCATTGATGGCAGGACCCAGCTCGATTATGATGTCATCATCCCTTATGAAAGTCCAGGCAAATCAGGAATTGTTATTGTCGGATACAGCCTTGATGACGATTATCTTGATGAAATCAAGTATAAGATCGAAAACGATCTCTTTATCCTCCATAATGACCGGATCATTGCCTCCACTCTCCATGATCTGAACTGGCGCGCCAAGATTGAGGCCAGAGTGACACCGGAACTCCTTGAAGAAACACTGGGTAAAGGAGAATCGGTCCTGGAAAAAGTCTATCTGGCCGGCAAGGAGTACAAAGCAGTCTTTGCCCCGCTCGAGGTCGGCGTGACCAACAAGGCCGTGTTCGGTCTGATCATGTCCACCAATGACCTGGCACAGGCTAAACGGGGGGTGGTGGTCAATTATATTGCGGTCTCACTTTCGATTATGATTATCCTGACCTTGATCAATTTTTTTGTGATCAGGGCCATCAGCCGTCCTTTAAAAGAGATGGCGGTTTTGACAGACCGGGTGGCACAGGGAGATTTGACCCAGCTTATACAGATCGGTTCAGGAGATGAGCTTGCCACACTGGCCGATTCATTCAACAATATGGTGGTCTCTCTACGAAGAAAGCGGGAAGAGCTTGATCTCACCATACAACAGTTAATTCATCAGGAGAAATTCGCCTCTCTGGGCGAGATGGCTGCAGGTGTTGCACATGAAGTGGGTAATCCCCTCTCCATCATCGTGGGGTATGCCAAGATGCTGCAGAGGAAGTGCGGTCATGAGGAGGAGAGGGATCTCCTGAAGCGGATCTCCGAGGCGGCCCAACGTATTGATGGGCTTACCCGCAGTTTGCTCCTCTATTCCAGACCAGCTGCGAAAGAACATGAGAGTGTGGACCTGAACCGGGTGATTGATGACTCGCTGACCATGGTCGAGCACCAGTTCAGAGAAGAAAAAAACTACAGTGTTACCAAGCGGCTCAGTCCGAAAGTGCCCCCCGTAATCGGAAGCTCAAACAGGATCCAGCAGGTTTTTGTCAATTTATTCATCAATGCTTTTCAGGCCATGCCCGATGGCGGGACCCTGACCCTGAAGACTCAAAATGATCCGCAGGGCGATGCTGTGCTAGTGGAAGTCGGCGACACAGGAGTCGGTGTTCCCCCTGAAAAGCTCTCTAAAGTTTTCGATCCCTTCTTTACCACCAAACCGCAGGATCAGGGAACTGGGCTTGGGCTGAGTATTACGCAGAGAATCGTCACCGATCACGGTGGGAGTATCCGTGTCCAGAGCACCCCCGACGAGGGTACCACATTCTTTATCCGGTTTCCCACCAAAAGTCCGCCAGAGACGGAAGACGAATAATGTTTGACGGCCCCCCTTTGCCGGTGGTGAATCATTCCTGCTCAGCTTGTTTCTGCATCTTCTCCTTTTCAGATTCCAGGAGTCTCTTGAATTCTCCTGGATGATCTTCCATGAGATCCTCAAGATCAATCTTGCCGGTAATCCAGACCCAGCTCATGGGAAAGACGCGGCTTTTCAGATGCACATTGTAGAAGTGCCATACAAAGGCAAAGAAGAGAATAAGAAAGGCCTCGGTACTGTGGATGACATAGGCAACTCCCCAGATCCATGTGGTGACCTGGGAAGGCAGGATGCGTGCCGTCACCGTTGGAAACCAGTACATCAGTCCGCTTATGATCATGATAAGAACCACACTGGCCACTACCCAGTAATTGAGCTTTTGGATATATGTAAAGGTAAAGAATAGAGGTTTCTCTTTTCGGATGCCGGTCAGATAGCGAATGTTCTGGAAAAGATGTGTGGCATCATCAATATTGGGAAGCATCTTAAATGAGATCTTCCTGCGAAACCGTTGAATCACAATGTAAAGAAGATGATAAAGGGAATCGATGATCAGGAGCAGGGCAGCAAAACGGTGCAGGTGCCCGGCATTCTCCACGCCTCCCCATAAACCGATCCAGGCTTGAGAGAACCGAATCTCCGGGTATTTCAGGGCAAAACCTGAAGCCGCCAGGTAAAAAATGGCCACTAAAAGGAGGGCATGCTGGATGCGCAGATGAAGGTCCATCCGCTCCAATTTGCGGGGGAGGCGCTGATACAGAGACCAGGGGATATCCTTCCTTGTATGACGAATATTTTTGTGTTTGATCGAGCGGAATTGTGAGGCAACATCGAGAATGAGATGAAGGCTAAGCAAAATTAGAATAACTGACAGCACCGAAACCATCACCTTACGGATTCGAAATGCAACGGGATTGCTCTTGGCATTCAGGGGGGTATGGGTAAAGGATTCTGCGAACTCTGGAGTGGCGCCCTCATGGCATTTTTCGCAGAGTGAGACTTTGTTTTGAGGTGAGACAAGTGAATCCGGTGCGTTGATCTCCCGGATGGCATGATGCCCATGGCAGACCACGCAGGTCGGGGTATTTTGTCCGCCCAGGCTATACTTTTTCCCATGAAAATGTGCTTTGTAGGATTGGACCACATAGATATTCAGGCCATACTGTGAGGCGATGATACGGTTGGCATGACACCGGCTGCAGGTATTAATCAGGTTGGACCGTGCAACCGATGAGGAAACTTCGGACACGGGCTTGATAAAATGAATAGGTGTATGACAGTCCGTACAGAATGCCGCATCGGTGATCCCCTTTTTAAAGACAGCCTGCCCATGAATACTCTGCCGGACGGTAGTGAAAACGTCCTGATGGCACCGTCCGCAAGCGGCTAGGGTATCGGCAAATGGACTTTTCCGTTCCAAGGGTTCAGGAGGAGTCGGGGGAGATTCAGTGGAAGCCGCCACACTGTCCTGGTGCACAGAGTCTATGGAAGCCACATGTGACGGGCTGTGACATCCCAGGCAGGGCAGGTGCCCATGTACGGAATTCTGGTACCGGTCCGGGTGGAGATAGTTGTTGTCTGTTAGATTGCTGTGACATCCCAGGCAGGGGAGTGGACGTTGTATGACTTGCACCGCATAAACACATTGTGTAAGCAGCGAGAGGGCGAAGACCAGAATAAAGATCCGTATCAGTGTTCGAAACTTCATTGGAAAATGGACCGATGGGTTTCATTTTTTTTTGGGGATGATGTCATATTTTTTCATTTTATCATAGAGGTTGGGTCTCGGGATCTGTGATGCCCGGGCAGCCTTAGAGACAACGCCGTTAAATTTCTTCAGCAGCATCATGATATAGTCTCGTTCGAAGTTTTCCTTGGCCCTTTTGAACGGAAGGACCTCTTCTTCGTTCTTATGGAAGGTATCTGAAGAATTTTGAACTTCTGTTGGAAGGGCAGAGAGTTCAAGCTGTTTTCCGTCGGTCATCAGGATGGCCCGTTCAACATAATTTTCCAGCTCCCGAATATTTCCCGGCCAATCATATTCAAGAAAGAAATTCATTAATTCTGAAGAGATGATTTCAACGTCTTTGCCGAACTCCTTGTTGTACTTCTTGATAAAATGATTAAGCAGCAGAGGGATATCCTCGGCCCGTTCTCTCAGGGGCGGGATATGAATAGAGAATATGTTGATCCGGTAATAGAGGTCCTCACGGAAATTTCCATTGGCCACTTCCTGCTTGAGATTCTTGTTGGTGGCTGAGAGAATGCGTACGTCTACGGGGATGGTTTTCCGACCTCCGATGGTCATGATTTTCTTGTCCTGAAGCACGCGCAAGAGTTTGACCTGGAGGGTGGGAGGCATCTCTCCAATCTCGTCTAAAAAGAGGGTCCCTTCATCAGCGGTTTTGAATAATCCCTCTTTGGACGATATGGCTCCGGTGAAGGATCCTTTTTCATAACCGAAAAGCTCACTCTCAAGAAGGGTATCCGGCAGGGCACCGCAGTTGATGGACAGGAAGGTCTTGTCCCGGCGTTCGCTCAATTCATGAAGGCGCTTTGCAACCAGCTCTTTACCTGTTCCGCTGTCTCCCTGAATCAGAACTGTGGCGTCAGTGGGCGCGACCTTTTCGATAAGATGATAGACTTCCTTCATTTTTGCAGACTCACCGATAATATCCGGCTTCTTTTCGGCGTCCTTGAGCCTCTGCTTGAGAAAGATATTTTCATCCAGAAGGTGTTTATGCGCCAGGGCGTTTTTGACGGTAATCTCGATCGCATCGGGATCAAAGGGCTTGGTCATATAATCGTACGCCCCTTCTTTAATGGCCTCCACCGCCGTCTCGATGGTTGCATACGCTGTGATCAGGATCACCGGAACATTCGGGTTTCTGGCTCGGACCTCCCGGAGCACATCCATGCCATTCAAGCCCGGCATACTGTAGTCCGTGATGACCAGATGCATCTTTCCCTTGCTGAACATCTCGAGCCCTTCCGTACCGTTCCTGGCTAACAGGATTTCGTAATCCGAATCCTGAAAGAGACGTTCAAACATATCCCTCATGGGACGTTCATCGTCTATGAAAAGAATACGTGCTTTCATGGTCGTCTCATTTTATTCAGGGTTCACGCTTCTTGAGTTCCGGAACGGCATCATGACAGAAGGTACAGATTGTTGAATTGATGACCATCTGGCGGTGCCCGCGAAAGCTGTGGCACTGATTGCAATGGTATTCAAACTGTACATGGAGAGCATGGGAGAAGAACCCTGTTGAGGGTTCCTGGACAAACCGTTCGTAGATGTGACATTTGAAACAGGGGAGATCCTTAATGCCATAGGTTTCTGATGTCAGAGGCTTGGATGCTTCCGTGTTATTGGTCGCTTCGGACTCTGGAATCAAGAGGGTCAACGGCCCGACAGATTGATGCCATGCCCATGCCAAAAAGATTCCCGTCAGGATAATAGAAATGATGCTTGCTCTTTTCACGGCCCGATCCTCTTTAGTATGATCAAGTCAAAAAATATTTCAATGGGTTCGTGTGCCAATCATCATAATTCTTCATCATTCCCCTCGGTGTCCGTTGCAGGAGCGCCTTCCGGAAACAGCCGTTTGAACTCCATGGGGTGATGATGTTCAAGATCCTTGGTGGAAATTTTTCCGGTTATCCAGACCCAGCTCATGGGAAAAACCTCTGGACGAAGGTGTTCGTTGTAAAAATGCCAGAAAAGGATGAAGACAATGGCCAGCAGTGCTTCATCACTGTGCATTACGTAAATGAGTTCCCAGATCCATCCCGTAATGGCTTCGGGAAAAAGGAGGGCGGCCTTGGTGGGGAAGGCCAGGGCCAGTCCTGAACTCCCGATAATAAAAATACCCCAGAATACAGCCCAGTAATCGAATTTCTGCAGATAGGTAAACCTCCCGAACTGAGGCTTCTGCTTTGAAAGCCCCAGGAGGTATAGAATATTCTGGTAAAAGTCAACAACATCTTTCCAGACAGGGAGCAAATCAAAACGGAGTTTTCCCCGGGCAAAGCGCATCATTAAATAGACCAGGTGGTAGAGGGAATCCAGCAGCATGGTGATTCCTGCGATTCGGTGAATCTTACCGGCGGTTTCCGGACCACCCCAGAAACCGATCCACGAATAAGACGTCTCGACCTCTGAAAACTTGAGAGCCCATCCTGTAAAGAAGAGAAGCAGGAAAGAGGTCAGCATAATCACATGCTGGATTCGATAATGGATATTAAACCGTTCGACTTCGTTGGGCAGGTCACCCGTATTCATATGGGTTGATGCATGGGAGTGTTCAGAATTCATTTTGTCATCCTCCTTCTTATGCGAAGGGCGTCACGAATGGACGCAAAGATCTGTAACAGAATGTGCAGGGCGCAACCTGAAATGACACAGAACGTCAAGAGAATCAAGCCCCTCTCTGCATAGTAGGGAATCGGGTTATCTTTGCCCACGGGCTTGTGTGTAATGGCTGCCACGAACTTGGAGTTTGCACCTTTATGGCACTGGCCGCAAAGAGCGATTTTGTTCTCTCCATAAACAGTTGCTTCCGGGTCGTTATGGGATCGAATATCGTGCCATCCGTGACAGGTCGTACACACCGGAAGGTTCTTACCCCCGAGATGATATTTTTTTCCGTGAAAAGATTCATTGTAACGTTTAATGATTTGTGTACTGAACCCGTATTTTAAGGAGACACTCTTTTTTTCGTGGCACCTTCCGCAGGTCGTCACAATCTGTCCGTAGGTGACCGGTGACGGCGTGTTCTCCGATTTATTGAGGGGATCCGAGATGGAAACAATTTCATGAGGTGAGCCGTGACAATCCAGACAGAGTGCGGCATCGTTCTCTCGTTTTTCAAAAATATTCTTTCCATGGACACTTTGCTTGACCTGAAGATAGATTTCATTGTGGCACTGGATGCAGGCAGCCTGGGCGATTGGATCGGTCCGGCTCTTTTTCTGAATCTCCTGGGAAATGGCCTTTATGTCTTCATCCAGGTCCTCGTCAATAGATTCATGGGGGTTGTCTTTATAGGTGAGATGGCAGAAGGTGCATTCCAGATCGCCATGCACGGATGAGGAGTATTTTTCACCATCCACGTGAAGGCTGGTTCGAACACCTTGCTGGGTGATATAATCTCCTTTGAGTGAGCCATGGCAGACCAGGCAGGAGAGGTTGTCTGCAAAAAGTTCACCCCCTTGAAATAGAATCCATGTAAAGAAAAGGATTGTAATCATTCGGTTTTTGTCAGTCATGATTACCTCTCAGTTGAAGTGTAGTATATTTATTAATAGGATTATAGGGCCATATTTAAGCAAAAATGATGCCAACACATAAAATATGTCATAACCTATTGATATAAAACAATAAATGATGTTGAAGCATGAATCTTGTCAGTTGTTGATTTGTTATGTATTTGTTACACATTTTTTAAGGCGAACCACCTTGATCCTTTATTATAGCATAAGTCAGGCAATGTGTAATAAAAACATTACAAATTTGATAAGTGTAGTTTATTTATTACACAATAGGCCCTCTTTATTAAAAGAGGGCCTATTGTGTTAAACCCGGATATTGCATGAGTTAATCTATTGCGAGACCGGATAAGCTGCCGTATGCGGCGTTACAGAAAATTTCCTGACTTCGAAATAATAGGTGCCAGGCAGGCCTGCCTGGCAACCTGCTTCATCCAGAAAATTTTCTGTGCCTTGCCTACGGCACTTCTACGGCCTCTCATGACGATCACTCATGCAATATCCGGGTTAAGTAAAGGAATGAGTTTTATACAGTTTTCTTACTTGGAGTTATTGGCCATCCCTTCATGAACTTCTGGTTCCCGAGATAAGCCCACAACATTGACAATGTAACCTGAAAGAGTACCGAAAACCGAACCGAGAACAATGCTCATAAATCCAAGGCACAAGATACCGAGAAGAATACCGAGAATTGTGATCATACGTACACCGAGGGTGAACTCCAAGGGGCCGCCAACAATTTTATTGAGAAGCATCAGTGTGCCGTATCCGCCGTAATGAAATCCCGGTACGATTCCGAAAACCAGAAAAGCAACGCCGCCAAGTACTGCACCAATCTTCATCCCGATTCTCATGACTTCCATTTTTTTCTCTTTCATTTTGTATCCTCCTCTTATGATAGTTTGGTATGGCCAAACTTTTAATTTCAAGATAGTATGAATCTTTGGCCTTGTATTAATCTTGTAATGCAACATTGGTGCCAATTTTTATAAATAGCTTCAAGTTATTGATAAACATGTAATTTTTTTATAATTACACCGCATTAGTAGAGCAGAGAGATGATGAAAATGTAATAAATACAATACAACAATTTATCTGTGTTAATAATTAATTAATATAAACAATATGTTATATCAATTTATAAATATACTACACCCTCAATTTTAGATATATATGGAAGTGTTGATTTTTTAAAGGATGTTGGTGGCAATATTACTGGAATATATTGCAGAGGCTATTCAGGGAGGGTTCAGGTCAGGATCTAGCCCGGATATTGTATGAGTAAATTTATTACGAGGCCGGATAAGATGCCACATGCGGCGTTGCAGAAAATTTCCTGAATTCGAAATATTTCAATATGTCTTCAGCCAGAAAATTTTCTGCGCCTTACCTCTGGCTCTTCTACGGCCTCTCATCACGATAACTCATGCAATATCCGGGCTAGATCAGGCAAGCCCCATCCATCTTTTGACAATGAGGCCGGCGACCACTGAGACAAGAAAGAAATAGTAGAGCCAACCGGGCTGAAGGCCGAGAAAGCTGCTCTGTATGGGGTATTCTATATGGATCCGCTGGATGGGTGAGTCTGCAGGAAGAAACTCTCCGAATGGGATGAGTTTGGAGGTCCAGGTCTTTCCTTTATCCATGTCCGGATAGACCCGTTGAATTCTATTCGATACAACGATATTTCGGACAACTGCATCCTGACCTTGATTAAAGGTCAATTTTGAGATTCCTGAAGAACCGGCACGGACCTGCCAGCTCACACGGCTCTCTTGAGTCACACGGATTGCCGGGACTTCCAGGGTCAATCCAGGGGGAAGGTTCAGCTCGATCCGTTCCAGGCTGATTTGATCTTCGGCAAACGCGGAAACAATAAAGGATTGGCCTGGCCGGGCAGGTGAATAGCTGTACCGGACATTCATATCCACCAGGATAAACAGGATGGGAATGATCAACACAATGGCCGATTTGAGGGTGTACCGCAGGTAACGGAAATTTTGTTTCAGGATATCTTTTTGTATTGCGAACATCTCAGCCATGTCGTCCTTATAAAGGCGGATCTCCAGAAAAAGAATCTTGATCTGATCCCGGATCTTTTTCAACTTTTCCTGATCCGTGGTCAAACTGTACAAAAAGACCATCACCACACCTGTGACCACAGAAATAACCGTCAGGCCCACATAGGATGACATGCCCGCAAAGGGAGTGAGCACAAAATCAAAAAACATTGATATAAGGTTTAAGAACTTCATTTGTCCTTTTCGTTTTGATCAACACTGATAGCTGAATGCTGTTCTAAGAGATATATCCTAACCCCTGCAGCTTCTTCTTGATCTCTTCTTCATCCTTGTCCCCTTCGGGGCCTCCTCCCTGAGTGCGTTTCATCTCCTCTTCCATCAGATCGCTGATCCATTCGGAAAGATCTGAGTATCCCTTGTCTTTGGCGAATCGGCCAGCCCGTTCAAAAAGGTCTTTTTCAATGGTTATCTTTTTTTTAAACATGGTCTTTTTCCTTATATGGGTCGTTTACTCTAAAATATCCTTTCCCGTCATGGCAGGTAAAGGAGAAAGTGAGAACTCATCCAGGACAGTGGTGGCGATATCAATCAATGCCGGGTCGTTGTGGCTGATCTTCTTGTTCGAAAAGAGGACCCCCGGTACCAGTACCGGGTCGATACAATGGTCTCCGCTCCATGCCTTGAGATTGTCCTCAACCAATGTTGCAGGCGCTGCCCCGAGTGCGGTCTGCCAGGAGCCCCGGTACCCTCGGGTGTAGCCGACGACCAGGTCCGGTGCATTTTTTGCATAGGGACCGGAATATTCCTGGTCTCCCCTGTAGACTTTGTTTACCATCTTCTTTTCGTTCTCCGGATCCACGACTCCCTCAAGTTCCCGGATCAACTCCAGTTTAAGGGACTCGGCTTCTTCCGGTTCGACAATCCCCATCTTTTCCCTTCCTGCCAGATTCAGATAAAGACCGTTCAGGCCGATGGCATAGGCACGTGTCCGGTACCAGTCCACATTTTCAAAAAACTCACCGCTCTCTTCCCTGGAGGGATTGCTCAAGACGGTGTACCCTTTCTGGACGAGCCAGTGATTCAGGTGGACGGCCCGGCGGAACGGTGCAAACCCATGGTCCGAGACAGCCATCAGTGTTGTCTCTTTATCCATGGTGGAAAGGACCTCCCCCAGGATCTTGTCCATCTTTATGTAAGTCTCTTCAATGACCCTTCCGAGACGTTCTGCCCGTTCCTTATCATAACCCGGCCATTCGGGATCGATATACCGGTAGAACATATGCTGATACGGGTCTGTCGTGGAGAAGTAGCAGACAAAGAGGCCCGAGGTGAAACGCTTCCATTCATATTGAAAACTTCTCAGTTGTTCCTGAAAGATGATCTCCCCTTGCTCCAGAAAGGCCTCGTCGCTCAGGCGTTCCTGGTTGAGTGCCCACGTATCCTCTGCCATACCCTGCGTATAGAAAAGTCCTCCCTGTTCCGCAAGTTCACTGGCATAGTCCTTGGGATAGGAGACCGGGAGGGCCGGATTTTCAGGATCAATGTTGATGGGAGACATATAAAGCTCGAAATAGGGGTTGACCTCCTTGAGGTAGAACCGGACAACTCCTGTTGAACTCGCCAGGGGCATGAGTTTGAAAGTCACCTTCACCCAGTTGCTCCAGCTCCCTTCCTTGATAAAGAACCGCTGGTCCTGGAGAAGGATCTCTGCACTTTTCGATGCTGGATCAATATGGACCTTTATGGGGGCCGAGAGATCCTCCTTCTCTTTTTTGAAAGGATTACTCGGACCTGCAATCACGGCTTCGATGGTATTGTTCTGGATGGTCACTTCCTGGATACGGCCGCCGGTCTCAGACGTTTTCTCCACGGGCCGGTTCGTGAAGAAGGAGAAAGTCCCCATGGTACCCAGCATATCCGGCGTTCCCATTCCCGATAGTTGATGGCCGCATTCGTCAGGGGGAAAGTTCACAGGGATTCTGAGTACCGTGACCGGGACCCCGTTATCTGAGAGGATTTTCCAGAAGGGAACACCTTCACGGAAATTTTTAATCTCCGGAGCAGAGAGGGGGATGCTCCAGCTTCCGATGTTCAGTTTCCTTTTGGGATCATCCACGTCGGCCATGGAGAGAGAAGGAAGGTAGGTTTCCGGGTCGCGGCTCAGAAAATCAAAGATGTTATGGCTCCCTGGATTCAGGCCCGTACTAAAGGTGGCCCAGGCCACAGGGCTTTGGGGAGGAAGGACCGTGGCCAGAGGTGAAAATCCACCCATGTCTCGCAGCTTTGCAAAGTTGGGCAGTTTCCCTGCATCCAGCAATGATTTGGTTACCTGTGCGTCCATCCCGTCAAAACCGAGGATCAAGACTTTTTTACCGGGTTCGGAAACCTGCTGGCCGCATCCCGTAATCAGGATCAAGATATACGTTACGGCAACAAGTACATTTTTCATTTGCATGGGTTATTCTCCATTTTCAGTTAAGTGTCAATTGATTAAAGCTTAAAAACTGCAGGCCGTCCATCCATCTCAATGGGGATGGGGACATCAAATTCCTTGAGAAGGGTCGGTGCAAGATCCATGATGTTTATTTTGTGGGAAATCATCTTCTGATTACACAGAAAAACACCAGGTACAAGGTCCGGATGGAGGCTGTGGTCTCCACTCCACGCTTTCAGGTTGTCCTCGAACAGTTCGGGCGGTGCACCGCCCATGACCGAATTCCATGAGGCCCGGTATCCTTCCCCGTAGGCGACGATGAGATCCGGGGCGTTCTCGGTGCTGGGGCCGGAATAGATCTCTTCCCGTTTAAGCACATCATGGACGGCTGGCTGTCCATGCTCTTTATCCACCAGAGTCTTAAGGTGGTCGATGATCGAGCTCTTTACCTTTTCGGTCTCCAGTCCGGGTTCCACGATACCTTTTCCCTCACGGCCTTTCTGATTGATAAAGATGCCGCTTAAACCGATGGCATAGGCCCGGGTCTTACTCCAGTCCACGTTTTCAAAGAGCTGACCGCTCTTCTCTTCAGTGCCCTCCTTGAATGCAAGAAATCCATTCCGGTGGAGCCATGTGTTGAGGTTGAGCCCTCGCCGGAAAGAACTGAATCCGTGGTCAGAGATCACCATGAAGAGGGTATTCTTATCAATTTTTTCCATGACCCGGCCGATCAGGTCGTCCATTCTTTTGTAAAGCTCTTCAAAAATTGTGTAATCCGGTTCACCCCCGCTCTTGTGCATGGGATGGGCCGGGTCCGTGTCCCGCCAGAACATATGCTGAATCCTGTCGGTCGTATCAAAGACACAACAGAGCAAACCCCGTTTGAATCTTTTGAATTCATGAAAGAGCATCTTCTCCCGCTCTTCGTGATTCAAATAACACTGCTTGAGAAAGGCATTTTCGTCCAGGGCCCCCTCATTGAGCGCCCAGGTATCTTCGGCCAGCCCGAGGGTTGAAAACCTCCCGATGACCTTTGAAAGATAGAGTGAATAGATCATGGGATGAGCAATGGGGAGTGCCGGCTTCTCCGGGTCGATGTTGATGGGAGAGACATAGAGCTGGAAGTCGGGTTTAATGCTTGTGAGATAGAAACGGCAGATGCCCTGAGCCTTCATGCCTAAACCGAGTTTGAAGGTGATCGTGACCCAGTCACTGTATTCTCCGATCCGGAGGGGTATTTCTTGTCCCTGTAATGAGAGTGTGGCATCGCTGTTCCCTCCGTTCATATTCACCGCAAAGGGAACGGTCAGAGGTTCGGGCTTCTTTAAAAGGCTGTTCTCAGGTCCCCGTATCACGCCTTTTACTTTATTGTTCAATACGCGAACGGAAAATCTCTCTCCCCCTGTCTTTTCATCTTCCGTTCCATTCGATGAATAGAAGGAGAAGGTTCCCTGTGTGCCGCGCAGGTCCGGGACGCCCATGGACGAAAGTATCCTTCCCTGAAAGATGTCGGGAGGAAAGGTGATGGGAACACGGATCACAATACCCGGGACACCATACTTGCCAAGCTCACCCCAGAGAGATGTTCCCTTCCGGTAGGCGATAATTTTTGGTTTGGAAAGAGGAATCCTGTACTTCCCAAAGGAGAGTGTCTTGGCCGGTTCCTCCACCTCAGCTGAGGCCAGGATCGGCATATAGGTCTTTGGGTCCCGGGTCAGAAAATCGAAGATATTATGCCTGCCCGGGTTGCAGCCGGAAATGAAGGTAGACCAGGCGACCGGAGAGATGGGGGGGGAAGTGGTGCCAAGATTATTAAAGGTTCCCGAATCTTTGAGTTTTGAAAAATTGGGAAGGAGTCCTTCTTCCATAAATTTTTGCGTCAATACAGGGGAAAGCCCATCGAGTCCGATGAGCACCACCTTTTTATTGGTTGTGATCCTTTTGATAGTACGGCCCTCTTTTTTTCGGAATCTTTTGAATAAGAGACGGAGGGGAAACATAAGGATCGCAAAAATGGCGGCCAGAAAGGAAAGGGCGAAGACCATCATGGAGCTGAAGAATGCAAAACCCGCCCCCGGGCCGATATAGGCCAAAGCCGGCGTGGCAAAAAACAGGCTCAATAAACAGAGTAAGGGGATTTTGAGCAAGATTTTGGGATGTTTTTTCCAGGTTCTCTTTTGCTGTTCAAACATGAAGTTGTTAAGGCCCAATTAAAATATTCTCAAATTAAGCCTATAACTCTATCATTTATTGGATCTAAAATCCACAATAAAACATTTTTTATATTTTAATGAGAGATCTGAGGTAAAGGCTGGAAATGAATCAGAAGGAACGAATCCCATTGAATTTAAAAGGATTCGTCCCTTCTGACAGTTTGAGCATTATTTTTTTCCAAATCGATCCTTTATTCCTCGTCAGGGGGAGAAAGCAGGATCTCTTCAGGAGGAGGGCCTGCCCGAAGTGAAGCATCCCTGTCATGCCCTCTTTTATCAAGTGCCCGGATCTCCTCGGGTGAAAGTTCTCCTTTGCGAAGATCGGTTTTCTTGAACGAGCAGGGTTTAGCCGTTCTTTTTTTTCTACGCAAGGGCATTTCGAATAGTCTCCCTGTCGACCCTGCTCTTCTTGTTCAGGTATGCTTCGGATAAGCTGTTGTGGCAGATCCGATTGATCTCTCTGCAGATGCCTCCGGAACCCTTGTAAATCTCATGATAGGCATCTGCTTCAAACAGGGAATCCTTTGCACCGGCTGTCAAGAGACGAAATTTGATATATTGGATGGTTTCATCGAGCCGCATGGGGGCGAGAGGAACCTTCATGTACATCCTGTTCCTGAGAGACTGGTAGGAAGGATGAGACAGGCGTCTTAAAAAGAGGTCTTCTGCAAAGAGGATGCAGGTGGCGAGCTTCTTCTGAGGTGTCTCCAGGTTGCTGATTGTGCGCAGGATATGCAGGGACTCGGCACTCAAAAAGTGTGCCTCATCGATGAGGATGACCAGCTTCCTGTTTTGTGCATACAGATCGATAATCTGTCTGTGAAGAAGGTCCAGGAGGGTCTGTGTCTGAGAAGGAAAGGTCTCGTTCTCTTCCATGACCTCGCGGAGAATCTCCTTGAGAAGAGAAGTCTTGCTCATCCCGGGAGAGACCATGATCAGTGCGACCTGGTATGCCTCCGTATTCAGGTGGGTGAGGAGCATCTGGGTCAAAAGGGTTTTGCCTGTTCCGCTGACACCGTGTACCAGGCCGAGGGAGATGTCCTCCTGAATGGTCATCACCATCTTCTTGAATGCCCTTTCATGGATCGAACTGCCGTAGAAAAAGTCGGGATTGACAGAATCGGAAAAAGGGTGTGCCGTGAAACCATAATAGTCGAGCTGATTCAGGGACGAAGGATCCCAGACCTTGCTTTCTGATTCCTGGGCCTTCAAGTTGCTTTCAGATATCAATTCTGTGAGATTCTGGTCGGGATCAGGATTCTCGGTAGACGGGGCAGAGATTGCATGCAGAGCATTGGAATATTCAGACATTACTTAACCTCCATTGTTGAATTTGCTAGAATGATAAAATACGGTTAGCCCGGATCTTGCATGAGTAAATCTATTACGAGGCCGGATAAGCTGTCGTATGCAGCGTTACAGAAAATTTCCTGACTTCGAAATAGTAGGTGCCAGGCACGCCTGCCTGGCAACCTGCTTCAGCCAGAAAAAAGTCTGTGCCTTGCCTACGGCGCTTCTACGGCCTCTCATGGCGATCACTCATGCAATATCCGGGTTAGTGAATAGGCTATCCACTACACCTCAATAGGTGAAAACAATTCATGAATTTTATTTATTCTACCTCCTTTCCATATCTTCTTTTTTTGCAGCAGTCTTTGAGCGATATCTTCTATGCAGAGAAGGGCCGGGGAGTCGGGGCACAGGTTCAGAAGGGGCGTCCTGTACTGAATGGCCTTCTCAATGTTGGAATCTTCAAAAACGTATCCTATATTATTGATCTCTTCACCCAGAAAGTCATCCGTACATTGTGCCAGCTTGGTAAAGACCTGGTCTGCCTGGCCCCGGTTCTTGACCCGATTTACAATCAGATTAATGTTGCCGGGGACTTTCTGCTGAACAGCGATTCGAATGAGCCCGAAGGCATCGAGGGTGGAGGCGATATTGGGCGTAGCGATGGTCAGGATTTCATCTGCCAGACCGATAAACCTCAGCACGTTCCTGGATACGCCGGCGGAAGTATCGATGACCAGGACATCGGTCATCTTCCTGAGCTGTGTCAGCTCATCGATAATACAGGTGCGGCTGGATTCATCAAGTTCAGCGAGCTGGAGAAGACCGGAACCTCCCGGAATCAGCTTCATTCCGAAAGGCCCGTCCATGAGGATCTCTTCAACAGATGCCTTGCGGCTAAGAAGGTCGGCGATGGAGTGAGCCGGGTTGATCCCAAGAAAAATATGGGCATTGGCAAGTCCGAAATCCGCGTCAAAGAGTGTGGTCCGGACACCGTGTTTGGCAAGCATGACCGAAATATTCACGGCCAGGGACGTCTTGCCTACCCCGCCTTTACCGCTGGTGACGGCAAGGACCCAGACACCTTTGCCCCGCTCCAGACAGAGGCGCTGAAACTCGGCCTTGATCTGGGTCACGTCCAAATCGGGACGGTTGAGCAGGTGATTGATCTTTTTGATTAGAGTGAGCTGTTTCCGGGTGTAAAGGGTCGGAAAGGGTGAGAGACGGGTAAAGCCAAAATACGCTCCAAATTCTCGTTCGATGAAACGAATCCTGCTTTTCTCCAGACCTAAGACATGACAAATTTCATCATGTGTATAAAATTCTTTTTCTTCTTCCATCTTCTCCAGCAAAGAACAACGGGTGTGGTAACAACTTAGATGGATAGCTTAGGTTTGGGAGTCCATTCTACTAAAGGGCAAAGCGGGTTGCAAGAAAAAAATGAAAGAATCCGAATATTTTTTCATCTTCATTTAAGGTTTTACTTTTACCTTTATTGAGGTCATTTTTGGTCGGCCTTATGCAACATTATCTTTTACGTCAGTCCTGAAAAGTCTGCCTTCATTCAGTATTGTTTTTGTTTTCTTCCTCTGTTAAACTCCGGACATGACGCATCAGCATAAAGATCTGGGTATTGCCGAGATTGTTGTCCCAGGTGTGGACAAGATATTTCACTATACCATCCCCGAAGCGTTCAGGGAGACGGCCATCCCGGGTGTCCGGGTCAAGGTCTCTCTGGGCCGCCGTGCTGTAACCGGATATCTTGTTGCGAGAAGAAGAGAGAGCGATTACCCGGAACTCAAACCCCTGTCCCATGTCCTGGACCTTGCGCCAAAGCTTACCTCAGAGATGATTAAACTGACCCGTTGGATTTCGGACTATTACTTTGCTCCTTGGGGAACGGTGATCCGGTCGGTCCTGCCCAAAGGTCTTGATGCGGTCCAATCCTATCGGGTGGCCCTTACCCCGGAAGGGAGGAAGGCTGACCGGATCAGCCCCTTGTACGAATCTATTCGTGGCGTCCTGGAAGAACAAGAACTTACTCTCAGACAGCTGGAGCGTAAGATCGGGAAGAAAAAGATCAAAGGCCGGGTCGAGAATTATTGCAATAAAGGGCTTCTTGCCATACGGGAAGAGGTGCGGGGGCCGATCCGGGAAAAAAGAGAGAATGTCTACTGTCTCGATGTTACCCCCGGCTGGCTTGAGGATAACCTGAATGACTTACAGAGGCGCACTCCCTCCCAGGCCCGTGTCCTGCTGGAGTTGCATAAAACATCCGAATCTCTGACAGTAAAGGAGATCTGCAGGAGAACCGGTGCAGGGCCTGGCGTGATCCGTGCCATGATAAAGAAGGGGCTGCTTAAAAAGGAGAGACGTGAACTCATTCGGGACCCCTTTGCCGGAGAAAAGATGGAGAAAGAGGACTTGCCTGTTCTCACTCCGGAGCAGGAGGCCGCCGTGCAGGTCATCTCCTCAACCATGGAAAAGGGATCTTTTGAGGCCTCTCTACTCTTCGGTGTCACAGGGAGCGGTAAGACCGAGGTCTATCTCAGAGTTATCCAGTATGCCCTGGATCTAGGAAGGGAGGCCATTGTAATTGTTCCCGAGATCGCCCTGACTCCACAGCTGGGCAGAATTTTCCGGTCCCGTTTCGAAAATAAAGTTGCCGTCCTGCACAGCGGGCTTTCAGATGGAGAGCGGTACGATCAGTGGAACCGGATACGGGAAGGAGATGCACAGGTGGCCATCGGTGCCCGTTCCGCTATCTTTGCTCCCTTTTCACATCTCGGTCTGATCGTTGTGGATGAAGAGCATGATGCCACGTACAAGCAGGAAGAGGTGCCGCGGTACCATGCCAGAGATGTGGCCGTGGTCCGGGCAAAGATGGTCGGTGCCGCAGTCGTCCTAGGCAGTGCGACACCTTCGGTGGAGAGTTTCTACCATGCCCGTTCCGGCAAGTATCGTTACCTTACCCTGCAGAAGAGAATAGAGGACCGCCCTCTGCCGGAGGTCTCCCTGATCGACATGAAAGAGGTCAAGGGGGTGAGCCCCCTTTCGCCGAAATTGACGGAGGCGGTCCAGCAAGGCCTTGAACGGGAGGAACAGGTCCTCCTCTTTCTGAACCGGCGCGGGTACGCTCCCTTCCTTATCTGTTCCACCTGCGGCCACGTACTCATCTGTCCGAATTGCAGCGTGAGCCTGACGTATCATCTGAAAGAGAAGAGGGTTTCCTGTCATCATTGTGATTTCTCCACATTGCCGACGAATATCTGTCCTGAATGCCGATGTGAAACCCTGGAACTCAAGGGGTGCGGCACGGAACGGATCCAAAAGGAAGTGGAAGATCTCTTCCAAGAATCGGTTTTGCTTCGCCTGGACCGGGATACCACACGGAGAAAAGGTGCGGCAAAAAAGATCCTGGACCGATTCCGATCCCGCAAGGGGGATATTCTGATCGGGACCCAGATGGTGGCCAAGGGGCATCATCTTCCCGGGATCTCCCTGGTGGGGGTCCTGAACGCAGACACGGCCCTCCATTTCCCGGATTTCCGCTCAGGCGAGAGGACCTTTCAGGTCCTGACCCAGGTCGCCGGCCGGGCCGGAAGAGGGGAGTCCATGGGCCGGGTCTATTTGCAGAGCTATACCCCTGAACACTACTCGATCCAGGCCGCCAGACACCATGACTACCAGAGGTTCTATGACCAGGAAGTGCGGATCCGTGAGTCTATGAACTATCCCCCCTACTGTCGTCTCATCAATATCGTTCTCTCTGCAAACACTCTTGAGAAGGTGGAAAAGGCATCAAGTGATCTCGGAAAGAGACTCAGGAAGATCAATCCCCGAAAGCAGCGAGTGGAGATCCTCGGTCCGGCCAGGGCGCCTCTCTCAACACTCCGCGGCAAGAAGCGCTGCCAGATCCTTGTTAAAGGGAAAACTGTCCGGAGCCTTCACCATGTCGTGGACGAGGGGATTGCACACTTTAAGAGCAGCAACGTTTTTCCCGGTGTGGATCTGATCGTGGATGTGGACCCGGTGAGTTTCCTTTAAGTTGAAAGGTGTCAGACACCTCACGTTCAATTTTGAATGACGTCGTTTATTCCCCTTGGCTGTGACCACTCAAGCCGCAGAGAACTTCAAGAGAAAAATCCGAGACATTATTGACCCCGTGCCGAGGCCCTCTTTCGAAAGTTGAACCAGGTATCAAAGAGCCCCACCCCGCAGATGGTAATGATCAGCGGAATACTCAGCACACTGGCCAGATAGATCAGACCTTTGACGATCCGGGGAAGACGCGTTCGGCTCAGGTAAAAAGAAAGGATGCCGTACCCCTGCATGAGGTAGGCCAGCAGGAAGATGATCATCAGATTCAACCCCACCCATTTGAGATAGGGGACGTTGAGGAGAAAGAGGAGTCCCGAAACGATCAGCCCCCAGACCCATGTAAAAGGGATGGAAATATCCTTCAGGTGCGGGACATGGGACCGGTCCAGGCCGAGACTGCCGGCCAGGGCTAATGGGATCAGCAGGTTCAGATAGACAATGGAAAAGGCATTGATGAAGAGGAGTGCAGGAAAAGAGACCTTGATAAAACCGGTCAACGTGTCCACGCTTTTCTGGTACTCCATCAACTCTTCGGGATCGAGCTGGAAACGTTGGGCGTTCTCTTCAAATGCAAGGCGTGCGGCTTCACTTCCCTGCTGGATGATTTCAGCAGGGGTGCCCGGTGCGTGGGCAAGGAAGAGAGCTCCAACTAGCAGAACCAGCAGGGTAGAGATAAAGGATGCGGTAAAGAGAAGGTGGATGAGCGGGATTCTGAACCGGAGTCCCTGGCCCAGGATTATGCCGACAATAGCAAATTGGGCCAGGAACAGGAGAAAAACAGGAAGATGAAAAAGCAGGAGCAGACAGAGTGAACTGAGTGCCGTCACCACAGCTCCCATCTTCAATCCATACCTCCAGGTCGTTACCACAAGAAAGCAGGGAGACAGGATCATGGGAATCATGGTGAAGAAGATCAATACCGGTGATATTTCAAGGAATATCAAGGTTGAAAAGGAGAGGATGGTACCCAGGGTTGCGAGGATAAGCCATTGGTTGGGAGATTCCAGGGATTGTTTGAGGTTATTGATCATGGTGGACCGTCCTCTTATGATGGCTTTTTAAGTAGTTCATCTGCGGGGTACGCGGCACCCTTGGTCACTGCATCGTTAGTACCTGGCTGTGCTCGGATTCCTCAGGACTTGCGTACCTTGGGCTCTTTCGCTTCTTGTTTTGCCGTCTGTTTTACAGTTTTTAAGATGCCATCTTTTCGTACCATGCTGGCAAAAGCCATGCGGTTGCGGCCGGCAAGGTCTTTCACGATATCAACATCCCCGAATGAACCGGTTTCCTGTATCAGTGTCCTGACAGCTTCCTCCTGTCCGCTCCCGAACTCCAGGGCCAGAAGGCCGCCGGGCTTCATGATCCCTGGCACATCATCGGTCAGGGCCCGGATCAATGAGAGGCCGTCTTTTCCGCCGTGGAGCGCCGCCATGGGTTCATGGTCCCTGACTTCAGGCTGGAGGCTGTGAAGATCCAGTTCCGGTATATAAGGGAGGTTGGCCACAACCAGATCGGCCCTGACCTTTTTGTCCAGATGTGAGCAGAGGTCACCGCAGACCCATTGAATGCGGTCCGAAACATGATGGAGCACGGCATTTCTTTTTGCCACGGAGAGGGCTTCCACCTTTGAATCTACAGCAATGATTCGGGGTTCCGGCAGTTCACAGGCAAGCGTCACGGCAATGCATCCGCTTCCTGTCCCGACATCCAGGATCCATGAGGGCCGGTGAGCACGTTTCAGGCATTCTTCAACAAGACTTTCAGTCTCGGGACGGGGGATCAGCACATCCGTATTCACAAGAAAAGACCGGCCATAAAAAGGGGCTTCTCCAAGTATATATTGAAGAGGTTCCCGCCTGCTCCGCCTCCGGACCCGGTCCCGGAAGAGCCGTTGATCGGCATCCTTGAGGGGCCTCGGGTGCAGGAAGAGATCGATCCGCGCCAATTCCAGCACAGAGGCAAGCAGGGTTTCCGCGTCATATCTGGGGTTGGGGACATCCGAAGTGACAAGAATCTTCTCTGCCCATTCCACACATCTGATCAGATTTTGGTCCAGAGTCTGTCCGGAGATCATTTTAGTATGCTTCCTTTAAGGCCTCGGCCTGCATGCTGGTAATCAGGGCATTGATCATTTCATCCAGGTCTCCCTGCAGCATGGTTTCCAGACGGTGAAGGGTCATCCCGATCCGATGGTCGGTGACACGGTTTTGTGGGAAATTGTAGGTCCGGATTCGTTCGCTCCGGTCACCGCTACCCACCTGGGATTTGCGCGCCCTGGCAATCTCATCCTCCTGTTCCTGCTGGAGCCGGTCGAGCAGTCTGGCCTTCAGGACCTTCATGGCTTTGTGCTTGTTTTTCAGCTGGGACTTCTCATCCTGACAGATCACCACGAGACCTGTGGGGTTGTGAGTGATCCGCACGGCCGAGTCAGTGGTGTTCACGCTCTGGCCACCGGGACCGGATGAACGGAAAACATCAATCTTAAGTTCATTCGGATCGACTTCCACTTCTACGTCTTCTGCCTCAGCAAGTACGGCCACGGTTACGGCCGAGGTGTGGATGCGTCCTCCGGACTCGGTGGTCGGAATCCTCTGCACCCTGTGGACACCGCTCTCATACTTCAGTCTGCTGTAGGCCCCATCTCCCTCAATCAAGGCGATCACCTCTTTGAGGCCTCCCACCCCTGTGGGGCTGCTGTTCATGACCTCAACACGCCTCCCGAGATTTTCTGCATAGCGGGAGTACATCCGGAAGAGATCCGCGGCAAAGAGTCCGGCCTCCTCCCCCCCCGTGCCTGCACGGATCTCCAGGAAAATATTCTTGTCGTCGTTAGGGTCCTTTGGAAGGAGCATGATTTTTAGTTCATCTTCAAGGGTATCCCGTTTATGCTTCAGATCTTCAATCTCCAGTGCCGCCATTTCGAGCATATCGGGATCGTCTTTGGACTCCTTGAGGATCTGCTCGGCTTTAGGGAGGTCATCCATGACTTTCACGTAAGCTCTATATTTTTCGACGATTCCTGAAAGCCTGGAGTGATCCTTGGCCAGCTTCTGAAATCGCTTCTGATCTGAGATGACCTCAGGATCGCTCATCTGCTTTGTGATCCCTTCGAATTTTTCCTCTATCTCTTTGAGCTTCTCAATCATTATAACCTCGCAATAAGTCGCTGACGCACCTTTTTATTCGTCGAGAGGGGGTTCTCCTTCCCCGCCATTTGAAGTCAATGACGTTTTGCGCGCACCTTTTTTCTCTTTCAAACTTGCATGAATACCTGGATTATCTAACGGGCCCGTCACGGGTGCTCACAATGTAATTCTGAACGGATCGGTGTTCTTTAAAGCAGTGAATGGGTCGCTCACCGTTTGCACGGAGTGCTTGGTGTAAAGACTAAGTGAGGCTACCGACCTGGAAGGATAAAAGCGGTCATCATCATCACCACGTTTCAGGCAAAGAGAACCGTAACGGAGATGTTATTTAATACCGTATTTCTTCTTGAATTTGTCAACCCGGCCTTCAGCATCCACAATCTTCTGCTGTCCGGTGAAAAAGGGATGACAGTTCGAACAGATCTCGATTTTTAAATCCTTCTGCGTGGACCGAGTCTCGATCACATTTCCGCAGGTGCAGGTGATTGTGGTCTTTTCATATTTGGGATGGATCTTCTCCTTCATCAAATGTTCCCTTTCATCTCTTGTGATTTTATCATAAATAATTATTATAGCTTCCTGAAAAGAAAAAGCAAGTAGAAAATGATAAGAGAGGATCAAGAGGAACAGACATTGGTAATGCCCATCCCCATTGATCTTTATGAAAACAGAGGGGGTAACGAAGATCCTTTAATTTTTAAATAGATAGAGCCGGTTGTGTACAAATGATTCTTTGACAGAGCGATTATACTTTGTTAACCAGAAATGTCGATATAGATACCTTGCATTTCACCCAGATCACCTTCAAAGAGTGATTCTTCCCTCCATAACCTTCACGGCCCGGCCCGCGATCAGGACTCTGTCCCCTTTATGGGTACAAAAGAGTTCACCGCCCCGTTTGGAGACCTGAAGGGCATGCAGTTTGTTCTTTCCCAGTTTGGAAGCCCAGTATGGTGCCAGGGTACAGTGTGCGGAACCCGTCACCGGATCTTCGGGGACACCGGCCTTGGGGGCAAAGAAGCGAGACACAAAATCTGAATGATCTCCCCTGGCAGTTACAATGACCCCTCGGAGATCGAGTTCCTTGAGCCGTTCCATATCCGGACCCAATGCCGCAACCTCTTGCTCGCTTGAAAAGACCGCCATGTAGTCATCCGAAGTGAACACCTCTATAGGGGGTTTCCCTAAGCCTTGCAGCAGGACGTCAGGGGCCTTACACGGGGCCGGCGGCCTGGCCGGAAAATCCATGGAAATCAGCCCCCCCTCTTGAGTGACCGCCAGTTTCCCGCTCTTTGAATGGAAAACGACTCTCTGCTTTGAGGACTTGAGAATGTTGAGAATCAAATGTGCAGCGGCCAGGGTGGCGTGACCGCACAGATCGACTTCCGCAACAGGGGTAAACCAGCGGATGAGGAACCCTTTTTCTTCTGCAACAAAAAAGGCCGTTTCTGAAAGATTGTTCTCCTTTGCGATGGACTGCATCAGGGAATCATCCAGCCATTCTTCAAGGGGACAGACTGCGGCCGGATTGCCCGTGAAAGGGCGATTAGCGAAGGCATCGATCTGGTAGATGGGGATGTTCACGATTAAAGCTTGTTATTGGATCCAGACGTTGTGAACTCTCTGGCCTGGAGCATGGTCAAGGCGATGATGCCCACGATAAAACCTCCGTAACCCCCAATCCACATGGACATGCCCGTGGGGTTGGCCCCCCAGAGGGTGGTGGCGAGAGGCATCAAGGCCGAGGCCAAAGCCACGAGGAGGCAGACCCGGCCGATGAGCCGGGCAAGGCCGTCCTTGTCGTGGACTGTATCAGCGGTCCGCTCATTATAGCCTGCAATCAGGTGCATCTTTTTCTTTACACCGATGGCATACGCAAAGGCGATCAGAAGTAGAGCGACTCCTTCCATAACGACAATCTCAATGATCCTTGCTGTCATGGCGATACTCCTCCCCAGTTCATTCCATCCTCGCTAACCTTCTCCCTGTAGTATAACATTCTTTCATGCGAACCGCCTTATTTCGTACTTCACCCCGTTTGGTCACACCGGGCACCAGGACCATTCCGGCTAGATTCATCTCCAGATAGGCAAGGCTCTTTTCGAAGAACCTGACCACCATGTCGGCGGTCTCATATCTTCTCTCTTCGAAAGGAACGGCGATCACGGCAGCTTTGTCCCTGATTTTTTCCCGGTTCCCGGGACAATTAAAGTAGACAAATCGATCGATAAATCCTTTCATGAGTGCGGTCGGAGCGTACCAGTAGACGGGAGTTCCGAAAACAATAGCATGGCTTTCGATGATTTTCGGGTAGATCCCGATCATATCATCTTTCTTGCAGCACGGCTTGCCTTTCCAGCAGACGTGGCATCCATCGCATTCGAGGATCTTGTGATCCTTGAGGAAGAGCAGGCTTGTTTTTGCACCCTGGTCTCTCGCTCCTTCCAGTATTTTGGAAACCAGGATATGGGTGTTCCCTCTCTTCCTGGGGCTTCCCACAACACCTAAGATGTTTTTATTGTTTTGTTCAGGCATGATATTTCTCTCATCAAGGGGAACGGAGGGATTCGGGCTTTCTTTTTTCGCCCATTATCGATTGGAGTAATGCATGTTTTTGAGGTCCGTATTTATTTGTCCAGATTCACCAGAACTCTGCCTTTCAGCTGACCTTTTATTATGAGCTCAATTTTCTCATCCAATTCTTCCAATGATATTTCATTATAATGCTCTGCAGGCATTTCAAGCTTCCAGTCCCCGGCCAGCTTTGTCCAGATCTCTTTCCTGAGAGTCATGGGGCAATTTTGAGAATCAATACCGATAAGCGAGACACCTCTTAATATAAATGGAAATACATTGATCGGTAATTCCGGTGAGGCAACGTTTCCACAAGAGGTAATGACTCCGAGGGGATTGGTAGATTTGATTGCAGCGGCCAATATCTCACCGCCTGTGACGTCGATGACACCCGCCCAGCGGGCTTTTAAGATTGGACGATCACTTTTTTCCGTAATTTCTTCTCTGCTTATTGTTTCTCTGGCACCCAGTTTATTGAGAAATGCTTTTGCATCGGATTTGCCTGTCACCGCAACCACAGAATATCCCAGCTTGGATAAAATGGCGACCGCAATACTTCCCACGCCTCCGGTTGCCCCGGTGACCAGTACCTCCCCCTGCTCCGGTTTCACCGCGGCGATTAATTTGAATACCGACAGGCCTGCTGTAAGCCCGGCCGTGCCAAGGGTCATGCTCTCTTTCAATGTCAGTCCGGTCGGCAGTTTAACAACCCAATCTGAAGGTGTTCGAATATACTGCCCGAATCCTCCCGGTGTATTCATTCCAAGATCATAGCTGGTGACGATCACCGGGTCTCCCTGATTAAAATCACCGCTTGTGCACGCTTCAACAATTCCTGCAGCATCGATACCGGGTGTATGCGGATATGTTCTTGTTACCCCTTTATTCCCTGTCGCGGAGAGGGCATCCTTATAGTTCAAGGATGAATAGTTCACCCGCACGATGACTTCACCGGGAGGGAGATCATGGATGGCCTTGTCTTTTATTTTTCGGGTGAAAACATTTTCGCTGGTTTCATCGACAACAAGGGCCTTAAAGGTTTTGTTCTCCATAGTATTCCTCTAAATGTTATAAGCGTTATCAATATTTGAATGATGTCACCTCTTCATCTTCGAGAAAATTCTTCCCGTGTGATAACATTCTTTCGTGCGGGTTGCTTTATTCCAGACTTCTTCCCGTTTTGTCACGCCGGGCACCAGGATCTAAAAGGGGACACCTGTCCCTACTATCGCTTTTTCGGTCCCGGACGCAGGCGAGAGCACCTTCTCCGTCACGGCAGCTCCGGGAGAGAGGGGTCAAGTGCTTCTCGTTTTCTCCCTGATAAAAGATTCGATATGGGCCATTGTCTCCTGGGAAAGACGCTGGAATCGGATGCCGTACTCGCGCAGGTCAACGGTCTTGTAGTCAATCCTTACGATTACCCCGTTGACGGTGATCTGACCCGCATTGCGAAGGAAGAAGGAACAGGATATTTTGTCGTCAACTGACAGGTCCTTGGACGTTTCGATCAATATTCCCGTCTTGCTCAGGTTCACGAGATTGCAGAGAAAAGTGGCTCCCTTGACCTTTCCTTTAACCTTGGCGGTAACGAGGACCCGGAAAGCCTCTCTCTTCGCGATGTTGAGCAGGCGAAACGTTTCGCATATCAGGGCCTCGGCATTGACCGGCATGGCGAGATGGATATTCGCCTTGCTCCGTGTGCTTCTTTCGATATCGGACGGGGAGCCCGAGGATACAAGGACTATCGAAACCTTGTTTAAGTTTCTGTCTCTTCTTATGTTGTCGCAGAGCTTGTCACCGTCCATGTCCGGCATGTTGAGTCCGGTGATGATGAGGTCTGCTTTTTGGGTACGGTGAATATCGAGGATCTCATGGTTGGATTTGGCGAGGTAGAAATATAAATTCGTCCTGTTGAGAGCACTTACCTCTCTGCCCACAAGTGTCCAAATGTGCTTGGCGATTATTATTTTTTTCACAGCAGCTATCCTTTGAAATCAGTTGCAGATTCAACGATATTAAAAGATATTCCTAGAAGAAATGGGTAATGCCTCTCAAAACGACACCTTAATCTTCCCATTACCTTCTCTGTTTCAGAAAAATAATCCGAATCATTTTCAAAATTAAGCTCACATCATCGGACCTGATTTTTAGTAAGTCCCAGTTAAATAAGGTGACAACATTAAGGATTTAGTGTTATATACCATACTTAAGGCCGGGAGTAAACCCTAAGCTGGTTGAGAAATCAAAGGTGTCAGACACGATTGATTTTCTTTCGTCGTTGCTTGAAACTCTTGTGGGGATGGGATAAGTATAAATATAAATACAGAATTCAGGGGTCAGCAGTCAGGTGTCAGGAGAAAGATAAAGCAAAAAAATCAAGAAACAAAAGCGAAAAGCGAAAAGATACATTGGGGAGATAGGCACTGCAGAATATTGATCCAAATGAACTGAGGCAGATGATCGCCGATTATATGGAGAAGGGGTTTCTGTCGAATATTATCGCCATGTTCAAGGCCGACACATCCCTTTATAATTTGATCGGCGAACTGATCAGTGATGAGCGGCTCATGGTTCGGGTCGGCATCACCGCACTCATGGAGGAACTGAGGATGATCCGACCGGAAGAGGCAAGGATGGCGGTGCCGTCCCTTCTTCCTGTGCTCCATCATGAAAACCCCACCATCAGGGGAGATGCGGCATACCTGACCGGGCTGGTGGGAGATGATAAGGATCGTGAAGTTTTGAAGCCGCTTCTGGATGATCCTAATCCTCAGGTGGTGGAGATTGTGGAGGATATTCTGGGAGAGGAGGATGGCTGAGAAGGTGGAAGGTAGAAGGCTGAAGACAGAGAACGGAGGACAGAGGACGGAGGATACCTGAACGTATGGCCCCCAAATTACTGCTGATTCTATGTTGTGTGTTTATCTTCCAATCCTGTGTGCAAGAGAGGAAGGCAGTTGAAGGCCCGGTCACCATCGTCTTCAAGCATGGAAAGATCGCGGGGGACCCGAAACCGTTTGCGGAACTTCTTGCCCGATTTGAAACCGAAAATCCTGATATTAAGATTAAAGATGAGACCCTGCCTGCTGCGACCGATGAGCAGCACCAGTTCTATGTGATCAATCTTGAGGGGAAGTCCTCGGATTTTGATATTTTTGCCATGGATGTGATCTGGGTCCCCGAGTTTACCCGGGCGGGATGGCTCCGGGACCTCAGCCACCTTTTTCCCCCTGACCAATGGGGCGAGTTCTTCAGCGGTCCCATCGAGGCCGTGACCTACACAGGTCGGGCCTTTGCCATCCCCTGGTATATCGATGCGGGGATTCTCTATTATCGGAAGGACCTCCTTGAGAAGTACGGCTTTGATCCGCCCGTCACCTGGCAGGAACTGGTTCATATCGCCTCAGAAATTACAGGTTCGGAAGATGGGATCTACGGTTTTGTCTGGCAGGGGAAACAGTATGAAGGACTGATTTGTGATGTGCTGGAATATCTCTGGAGCAATGGCGGGGGTGTGATTGAGGAAGGTGAGGTGGTGATCAATAGCCCGGAAAACCGTGAGGCCTTGACCTTCATGCAGGACCTGATTTACAAGTACAAAGTGACCCCGGAGTTTGTGACCACATCCATTGAGGAGCCGACCCGGCATATCTTCGGAAAAGGCCAGGCCCTCTTCATGCGGAACTGGCCCTATGCGTGGAACCTCTATCAGCGGGAGAACTCGACAATGAAAGGAAAGGTGGGGGTTACACGTCTTCCCGCTTTTCCCGGCCATGGCTCGGCTTCGACCCTCGGTGGGTGGCAGTTGGGTGTCAACCGATATTCCAGGCATCCGGAAGAAGCGGAGCGTTTCATCCGGTTCATGACCTCTTATGAAGCCCAGAAGTTCCTCTCCCTGACCGTGGGCTACAAACCCACCCGAAAGGCCCTGTACCAGGATGAGGATCTGATACGGGAGCAGCCTTTTATGGCAGGGCTCTATGATGTGCTGGAACATGCGAGGCCCAGGCCCGTGACCCCCTATTATATGATGATCTCTCAGGTGATGCAGCCGGAGTTTTCCGCGGTGCTCTCCCGGATCAAGGAGCCGGAAGAGGCGTTGCGATCCGCTAAAGAGCAGATTGAGTTTATCTTGAGAGAATAAAATCAGCCACTAAGGCACCAAGGCACCAAGAAGGACTTGGCAAAAAACTTTGTGGTCTTTGTGGCTTCGTGGCAAAAAATGTTTTTAGCAATTTAACTTGAGAGACTAAAACCAAATTTCACCACTAAGACACTAAGGCACCAAGAAGAGTTTGGTTAAAAAATTTTATATCTTAGTGCCTTTGTGGCTTAGTGGCAAAGAAAGGTTTTTGATTCAGGAATGTAGAAATGAACTCAAATCCTGAAACCCAAAACTTCAAACTCACTAACCATCTCTTCCTGATTCCTGCCCTGATCACCCTGGCAGGGGTCACGATCTATCCGGTCCTCTATGTGCTCTGGCTCAGCCTTCACCGCCGCCTTCTGATCTTTGATATTTCGAAGTTCGTGGGTCTTGAGAATTTCGGTTTTTTGTGGCGGGACCAGAGATTCTGGAACGCCTTTCAGAATACGGTCTATTTCACCGCGGTTTCAGTTGCCCTGGAACTCCTTCTCGGGCTAGCCATCGCCATTCTTTTGCACCGGGTCTTTCGGGGCAAGGGGTTGATGAGAACCATTATCCTCATCCCCTGGGCCATCCCCACGGTGGTTTCGGCCAAGATGTGGGAGTGGCTCTACAACGGCGATTACGGCCTCATCAATTATCTCCTGGGAGAGAAGATCAACTGGCTCGGGAGTCCTTTGTTGGCATTGAATGCCGCGATATTCATGGATGTCTGGAAGACCACACCCTTTGTGGCCTTGCTTCTGATGGCGGGCCTGCAGACGATCCCTCTGGACCTTTACCAGGCGGCCCGTGTGGACGGGGCCTCAAACTGGGCCCAGTTCAAGTCGATTACCCTCCCCCTGCTGAAGCCGGTGATCCTTGTGGTGCTGATCTTCCGGACCCTGGACGCCTTCCGGGTCTTTGATGCCATCTATGTGCTTACAGGCGGCGGGCCGGCCAACACCACAGAGACCCTCTCTATCTATGCTTACAAGGTTCTGTTCCAGACTCTGCAGTTCGGGTATGGGTCGGCCATATCCATCACGGTCTTTTTTTGTGTGGGGCTTATAACCATCTTCTATGTCAGGCTCCTGCACAAGGAGGTGGCATGAAACGTGCGGGTTTTTTCCTGCTTCTCGTGATCGTCTCACTCTATTGCCTCGGGCCCTTCCTATGGCAGGCCATCACCTCTGTAAAGCCGTCCGCGGAACTCACCTCTCTGCCGCCCATACTGCCCCATCGGCCAACCTTTTCTCATTACCTGTCGATTTTTCAGGGGCACCCGTTTTTCAGGATTATCTCAAACAGCTTTCTTGTCGCGGCCTCGTGCACCTTCCTCTCTGTGATCATCGGCTCCCTGGCGGCCTTTGCCCTGGCCAAACTTCCGGTCAAGGGCAAGGGGATCTTCCTGATCCTGGTCCTTTCCATCTCCATGTTTCCTCCCATCGCCACGGTCAGCCCTCTCTATATTATTATCCGGGCCCTGGGGCTTCGGGACACCCTGATCGCTTTGATCCTGACCTATACAACCTTTTCGCTTCCCCTGACGATCTGGGTCCTGACCCACTTCTTCAGGAACATTCCTCAGGAACTCTACCTGGCCTCCAGAGTGGATGGCTGTACACCTTTTCAGTCCTTTTACAAGGTGATTCTCCCTTTGTCCGCTCCAGGACTATTTGCCACGGCCATCCTGGTCTTTATCTATTCGTGGAACGAATTTCTCTTTGCACTGACCTTTACATCCACGGCCTCCTCCAGGACCATACCGGTGGGCATTGCACTCTTTCCGGGTCTCCATGAGGTCCCCTGGGGGGATATCGCGGCGGCCTCGGTGGTGGTGACCCTTCCGCTTCTTCTTCTGTCTTTGCCTTCCAGAGAAGGATTATTGAGGGGCTGACCGCGGGGGCAATTAAAGGATAACGATGACGGCTTCGTAAAAAGTCCATCTGCAGTGTTAATGACTGGCTACGAGTTTTAGGTGTCCGAGTTTTAGGTGTCTGATACCTAAAACTCGTAAAACGAATGACTGGACCTTTTTGACTTGCCGTCCGTTTTGTAATTTTTTCGAACTAATCTATACTATTTTTTGAATCACCCCGGGATGGATATGATATATAATCCTGTTGATCCTGTTATCCTGTCTAAGACGTTCTTGAGTCGACGGTGATGTGCTATGGCTGAGATTATATTCGAGAGAGTTGAGAAGCGTTTCAAGGATGTGGTGGTGGTGAAAGACCTCAGCATGACCATCGGGGACAAAGAGTTCTTTACCTTTGTGGGCCCGAGCGGATGCGGAAAGTCCACGGTTTTGAATATGATCGCAGGATTGGAGAATGTGTCAGATGGCAGGATCACCTTTGACGGTGCCGTCGTGAATGACCTTCCGCCCGGAGAAAGGGACGTGGCCATGGTTTTTCAGAGCTACGCCCTCTACCCCCATATGACCGTTTATGACAATATGGCCTTTCCGCTTAAAATAAAAAAGGAACCGCCTGAGAAAATCGGGTCTGAAATAAACAGAGTCGCCAGTCTCCTTGGTTTAGAGTCACTTCTGAAGAGAAAGCCCAAAGCGCTTTCCGGAGGGCAAAGACAGAGAGTGGCTCTGGGGAGGGCGATTATCAGGAAGCCCAGAGTCTTCCTTATGGATGAACCCCTCTCCAATCTGGATGCCCGGCTGAGGATCGAGATGAGGAGAGAGCTGAAACACCTGCATAAGGAGTTCCCTATTACCACGGTCTATGTCACCCATGATCAGGAGGAGGCCATGGCCCTGTCGGACAGGATTGCGGTCCTGAATCAGGGGGAGATCCAGCAGTGCGATCATCCCATGGAGGTCTATACAAAGCCGGCCAATCTTTTTGTGGCTGGTTTTATCGGGTCTCCGCCCATGAACATTATAGAAGGTTCGTTGATAATGGATTTACCTTCTATATCCTTTCCTATTCAAAAGGGTCAGATTGGGGAGATTGTAGCCGGTATTCGGCCTTCTGATGTGACGGTGAGTATAGATCCGGGCGAAGGGGATTTGGAAGGAGAGGTGATCCTTGTCGAGCCGACAGGGAGTGAGCGATGGGTGGATATCCTCTGGGAAGGGATTCACGTCAAGGGGAGAGCAAAAGCCGGGCAAGAGATCGCACCGGGCAAAAAGGTGTTTTTTAAATTTCAGGAAGACGGGCTTCACTTCTTTGACAAATCAGATGGAAAGAGGATCGCTTAATAACAGTTATAGAACGAGTCCGCAGGGGAGATGATAAAAATTGTAAAACAAACACTTGAATCTTTGACCCCAAGATTCTTTAGTGTAAAGCTGCCGCAGGCAGCAAGGATGTGAGAAGCGGGGAACTGTCCCGCCTGCAGCGCAGCGTAGGGCGGGGATAAAGATAACCCCTGAATCTTTTTATCCACTAAATGGGAGAAAGTCCTCATATGAAAAGTCTAAGATTTCTACTATTGATGGTGTTGGCCGCAACGTCATGCTCGGCTGACAATATGATGATCAAGGAGAAGGGCACGGTCCGGTACATCAATGTGGAGGGGGGCTTCTATGGGATTGTGGGAGACGGTGGTAAAAATTATGATCCCGTCAACCTTCCGTCCGAATTCAAGCAGGATAATCTCAAGGTAAAGTTCAAGGCAAGGCCTCTGAAAGACAGGGTCAGCTTCCACATGTGGGGGGAGATCGTAGAGATCGAGTCGATCACCAAAGAGGAATGACCCTCAGCTAGCACGGAGATTGCATGTCAATTCAGGAACTGTTTGATGTCCAGATATTCGGCGTGACCATTCGAAACATCGCACGGGTCATTGTGTTTGGCGGAATCATCATCATTCTGCTCAGGAAGCTGGTCAGAAGGTTGAAGGGGAAGCCTGATCAAATGGGTAAGAAGTGACTTGGATTATTTCCATCGTGACGAAGAGATGACGGTCACTCATGGAATATCCGGGCTAAACAATTTCCTCCTCTTCCAGCAGAATCAACATGCGGGAGGCCATGGTTTGAACCTCTAAGGCTGGATCCAGTATGGCCTGCTGGACAATCTCTTTCTCCTTGGTAATGTCTGTTATCGACGAGTAGGCCCTCAATGCCCTGGCCCGGATCTCGGCATGGGGATCTCCCTGGATTGTTTTTTTGAAGGCATTTTTGAGCTTTTTCCTCTTGAGAATCTCAGCGATCATGATGGCCCTTAGTTTTTCTTCTTTGGTCTTTCCGAAAAGCATCTGCTCCTCCAAAGAGATATCCAGACTCTTTAATGTGTGGTTTTTGAGAATCTGAAATTCGGGCTCCTTGAAGGTGGGAATTCGTTCGATCAAATGAGGTATCACAGGATCCTTCCGGTCCAAAATCATTTTCTTGAGAAGATTTCGTACCTTGATATTCTTGAACTGTTCCAGGAAGAGTTCAAGAAAGCGTGGTTCCGCATAATGGAACAGGGTCATGATTGCATGGGCCCTGATCCTGTGGTCATCTTCATAGAGGGCGTTCCGCAGAAAGGGGAGAGTCTCCGGATTCTTGATGAGTCCCAGGGCGAGAATGACCCGAAGGCGAACCGTGAGGTCCGGGTCATTGAGCATATCATGAAGTATGTGTCCAATATACGGATTCGTATTGAGGACAATAGCATCCACGGACGCGGCACGGATTGTTGCGTCCCTGTCTTTCATCATGGAAACAAGGAACTCTTCTATCTCCTCTCCTTGCTGCCCTTGCAGGCTACGAATGGCCTGGCACTTGATCTCGGTCTCTCCGCTTTTGGCCAGAGTGAGCAGGATGGGTGCAGGATTAAAAGAGATGATTTTATTGATTTCACGGACGACTTTAATATTATTTTTATCCGTTGTTTTAAGGACCCTGAGCAGGGGCTCCAGTTCGGTGGGGTCGATTTGGTAGACAGCTTCCAAGATGGCCACCCGGAGCAGAGGTTTTGCACTTTTGAACCTTTCAAAGAGTTTGTAAAGGGCCTTCCTGTTTCTGAACTCTCCTAATGCCGATGCGGCCATGGCGCATACCTTCTGCCTGGGGTCGTCCATGATATGAATCAGCTCCTCCTGGGATTCCGTGGCATGCAGCCACTTCAGGCCCCGCACAGCTTCCGCACGTACACGGGTCTGCGGGTCGTGGAGGAGTTCCATGAACATGGGGATGCTGGACCGGTCTTCCAGGTTGGTGAGGACTCGAATCGCACTTGCACGGGTCCAGGGGTTCTCATCAGTCAAGGCCTGATGAAAGATGGGCAGAGTCTTATGGCGCAGACTGGAATCCGGTGAGAGGAGTTTTCCCAATGCGTCAATAGAGATCTTCCGGACCCAGTGGTATTTCTCCTTGATATGCTCAATAATAACGGGAATCGCCTCGGTCGTTCTTAAATCTCCAAGGGCCTGAATGGATCTTGATCTCACGGTCCAGTCTTCGGAGGTATCCAGGAGTTTCCTGATGTATGGAATGGCGTTTCGATTCCCGATACGGGCAAGGAGGCGTACCGTCCTTTTGACGACCTTGCTCTCCTCATTTTCCAGAGCAGAATAGAAGGTTTCCTCTGCCCCCGCCTTGCCTACGTTGATCAGAAACCTCTGGGTCTCTTCATTGTATTCATCCCAATACCTTTCAAGTTCTTTTTGTACGATACCGATACGCTCCAGGGCATGTGCAGCTGCTGCCCGGATCTTGGGATGGGGGTCTTGAATGGCCTGATGCAAGACCGGGCAGGGATCCGGCCGGAGCGCTTCCAATCCTTCTATGGCCCTGATCCGGAAGTAATCAGTTGGGCTCGTCTCCACAATCTGTGAGAGTGCATCCAGCGCCAGATCCGTTGGGATGCCTGTAAGAGACTGGGCGATGCATTCCCGGATTTCTGATGAGGGAATTTGGCAGAGTCCATGGATGAGGGGTTCGACTGTCCCTTCGGTCCCGATCCTGGCAAGGGCACGCACTGCCTCCATCCGTTCTTTCTTCGTGCCCTGAAGCATGTATTTCTCCACAACAGGGACCACACTTTCTCCTCCTGTATCACCAAGGATCCGTAGAATACCGATGCGTGTTGACGAATTGTTCTGGTGATCAAGCTCCTTTAAGACCATGTCGATGCCTGTGTTACCAAAGGATTTGAACACCTCTACAAGGATTTCATAGAGCACCGGGTCGGCCTCGGGAATATAAGGAAGCAAAGAGGGGAGTATCCTTGGGTCCCGTATATTGAAGAGGGTTGCGGCCGCGCTTTCTACCATCTCCATATCATCTGGGAAGCGTCTGAGCAGATTCATGATCGGTCCCACAGCATTGGCATTCCCGATGACGCTGATGACGCCCAGGAGGAAGCCGGCTTCCCCTGAGCAGCGAACTTTTTTCAGGTGGTCAAGATATCTTCGATTCATGCTGAGGTTGGCTGCCGGTCTCCTCTGGATAAAATGTTTTTGTTGACGAGACTCAAGTATTTTCTTCACGTGAGGAAGGTCCTTGAAGTATCCCCAGAGTCGGAGTTTAGTGAAAAGGTTTACTGAAGGCCACCGTGCCACACGGGGATCGGTCCGGATCCCTTCCCAGGGGATCAGAGGGAGTGAAGCAGAAATCCTGAATCTCAAGTAGATGTCAGTTACAACGAGCAGAAGAATCAGCAGAAAAATAAGGGATCCTGCGTAGAAGAGGGGATAATCAATCGGCCGCGTTAGCGGCTGCAGCCAGGGTGCAGGAGGGGAGCCTCCCATTGGAGTCCCTTGAGAGGTCGTTTTTGATCCGGTATATTCTTCTTCCAGGGAAAGGATGACTCCAGGGGGATGGGGATGATGGAGGTTTTTGGCATGGACCTGCCGATGCTGAACAGGGCTGTTGTTCTCTTCAAAGGAGATGGGGTGAACCATGTTACCATTGAGGGGTGTGGTGAAGAGAATGAGTAATAAGAGAGTGGGTGTTGAAACCCGTTTCATTATATTCAACCTTTATCCCTGTCCCTGTATTCGCTGGTTAATCCTGCTATAGGCCCATGCCGCCATTTCACGTACCTCAAATTCAAAATCTGTCATGGCCTCCTTGATATCAAAGTCGGCATTGAGAATCTTCAACCGCCCGATGCCCAGGGCCGCAGCCTCCCTGACTTCAGTCTCAAAGTCCCAGATGGATTTCCGGATAACTTCATGTGAACGGGGAGTTCCGATCCGGGAGAGGACAAGGAGAGCCGCGGCGCGCACATTGAAGTCACTGTATTCGGCGAACTCAATCATCCTTTCTTCCACCACATTGCTTTTCAGTTTTACCAGTGCGGCCGCGGCCGCAATTCTTACCCAGGGCTGGGGCGAGGCCATCTCATTGAAGATCATAGGCAGGGCCTCTCTGACGCGGTATTTGCCCAGTAGATATAGAGCGCGGGAGTGGATATAGGGATCCCGGGTCGTCTCAAGGAGGTAGATCAGGTGCCCCACATCGACCTTTCCGTGCTCCCGGGCCTTTTTCCGAATCTCTCGTAAGGAGAGTTCATTGTCTAGATCGTGATCCCGGCCGGGTATCTTGTCATCGTCTACGGAACCAATCGGATCCGGGAATGGAGCCGCTTCAGGGGCTTTGTCATCCCACTCATAGACGGGCAGGTCAGGGGGGAGAGGCCGGTGTGGTTCGTTGTCTGGAGTCTTGATGCGGGTTGCGGGTTCTTGGGATACAGGGGCTTCTCTTCTTCTGTGCAAATAGAGGAGGACAAGAAGGGTAAGGCCGGTAAGAATCATGAACAGGTTGTAAGGTGTGCCATGGCCTGCCTCATTCAATGGTGTCTCATCGAATTCTGCAGGGGAGTTCGGCAACGGTGAATGAACAGGCTCGGGTTCTTTCACTCTTTCTGAAAGATTATCTTTTTCCTGCGACAAGTAGCTTCCTGTGTAGTCCTCATCCAGATTCAGGGAGGCTGAGATTCCACGGATGGGGGTGATGATCTCTGCCGGTGTAAGCGCCTGGTTTCTGCCGTTCAGGAGATAGAAAGGCGCACTTTGGTCCCAGGATGAATCGGCCCCAAGGCAGAGTAGTATCACTGCAATATTTACGATCATGTTCACCATTAAACGACCTGAATAGAAGATATCTTTTACTATATTTTACAATGAGTTAAGAAGAACTGTCAACGTGGAAAAAGTGACCGTTTCTGCCTCTTAACATGGGGACAGATTGTATTGATTTTAATCAGATGTCTTGACGTACCCATAACTATATGATAAATATATATTATTTGAAACCCTCATCAATAAAGTGAAAGCATGGGCTGGAAAAGGATCTTTGTTCATTCCATTATCGTTTCTTATTTATGCCTCTCTTCCGGGACAGGAGAGGCCGATCTCTATGTCTATTCAGATCATGAGGGATCTATCCATGTGACCCATGAACCCAGGGAAGGTTTAACGCTTCTTTCCAATTACCGATCGCGATCAAGACCCGCAGCCGATCTGTCCAGACACCTCAATAGTTATTCCAGTGAGATCCGCAATGCCTCATTGAGATACGGTGTGGAGGAGGACCTGATCCGGGCGGTGATCAAGGCGGAATCAGACTTTGATCCCTATGCGATCTCTTCAGCCGGGGCGCTTGGATTGATGCAGCTGATGCCTGGAACGGCCAGGCGGCTGGGGGTTGAGGATTCCTTTAATCCTGCTCAGAACATTGACGGAGGGGTCCGTTATTTGATGATATTGAATGATCAGTTTGAAGATCAACGGCTTGCCGTTGCCGCTTACCACGCCGGCGAGAACCGCGTTTCCGCTTATGGCGATGTCCCTCCCATCCCGGCCACCCTGGAATATGTAGACCGGGTGCTTCACTATTATGAAAAGTTTAAGAAGATCACCAAGCCTGCAAAAAAAATCCATAAAGTAATCCTGCCGAGTGGAGAGGTCCTCTACACGACTTCAGAGAGTACATCCGACAAAGGGGCGACGTACTTCAAGGTAGATTAATTCCGATGTTGTTTATGGGGGAGATTCCCAACTGCCTTCAGGTCGGCGTTTCTTCTCATGAAGATCATTATTGTGCAGTGGTTCTTTTCGAAAAGGGTGTGGGGCGCATTACAGGCTCAGCACCCGTTTGACCTCAGAGATGAGTATGTCGATGCTGTAAGGTTTCTGGACGAAGCCTGTCCTTTCATCTGATGAGACATGAAGCCGCGGCTCATTCATGCTGTAACCGGTTGAAAAGACCACCCGAACATCGGGCAGAATAGTGCGCAGCCGTTTATAGGTCTCTTCCCCATCCATATCCGGCATGATCATGTCCAGGAGGACGAGATCGATCTGGGGACTCTTCTGCTCAAAGGTTTTGCACGCCTGCAATCCGCTTTCCGCCAGGATGACCTCAAATCCTTCCCGAATAAGGATATTCCTGGTCAGATTCCGCACCACTTGATCGTCATCAACGACCAGAACAGTATAGGGGCCCTTCTGCAAACCGGGGTCATCATGCTTCACGTCGTTCGTCTCCTTAAGATCCGTTTGTTTCAGTATCTCATAACAGGCTTTCTTCAGCAGAGATTTTACTCAGCAGGGAGAGCTGATGCATGGTCTTCTGTTCTATAATTCGCAGCCTCTTATTTTATGTGGACTGCTTCGTGGGTCTTCTACCGTTGGTCCATGGAATCGCTCTCTGATTAAATGTATGATACCTTTATGGGGCGGTCTAAAGCTTAATGAATAATTCCGAAACCGTCGATCTTATGTTTTAATCTTGACAATAAAAAACCAATATGATAATCAAATAATTTCTGTATTTTCATTTCACTATAGCATGAATAGGGTTTGATTCCAATAGACCCTATTATTTTGTCAAAATATGTCGATTTTCTGGAAAGGTGATTTATGAAAAAAAGATATCTTCTCGCACCGGGCCCCACCCCGGTTCCCCCGGAGGTCCTTTCGGCAATGTCTGAGCCCATCATTCACCACCGGTCTCCTGAATTTGCCGAAATCATGAAAGAGGTACTGGAAGGTCTGAAATGGTTGTTTCAGACCAAGAACACCGTGATGATACTGACCTCCTCGGGAACAGGTGGTATGGATGCTGCGGTCAGCAATTTCCTCTCCCCCGGTGATCGGGCGATCTGTGTCCGCGGCGGGAAGTTCGGGGAGCGGTGGTCCGAAATCTGCGAGGCCTATGGTGTAATTCCTGTGAATATTGATGTGCCGTGGGGAGAAGCCGTAAAGGCCGAAGCCATACGGTCTGCTCTGGAAAAAGATCCTTCCATCAAGGCGGTCTATGTTCAGGCCAGCGAGACCTGTTCGGCATCTGTGCATCCTATCAAGGAGATAGCCGAGATCATCCGTGACCATAAAGATACGATCCTGGTTGTAGATGCCATTACCGCAATCGGTGTGATGGATATCCCTGTGGATGCCTGGGGAATTGATGTCTGTGTCACAGGGTCCCAGAAGGCACTCATGCTTCCTCCGGGTATGGCCTTTATCAGTGTGAGTGACAAGGCCTGGGGTTTCAATGAGTCCTCAACGTGTCCCCGGTTCTATTTCAATCTGAAAAAAGAGAAGGCCAAGGCCGATGCCGGCCAGACCAATTTCACGAGCCCCGTATCCATGATCATCGGTCTTCGCAAGGTTTTGAAGATGATGAAACAGGAAGGTCTTGAGAATATCTTTGCCCGCCATGCACGGCTGGCCGAAGCGACCCGTAAAGCTTTACGTTCTCTCGGACTCCGCATGCTTTCCGAGAAGTCACCGAGCAATGCCGTGACAGGTGTCTATCTGCCGGACGGCATTGACGGCGGGGCCTTCAACAAGAAGCTCAGAGAGGAGTATGGTGTGACCATTGCCGGGGGACAGGCACAGCTTAAGGGGAAGGTCTTCCGGATAGCCCATCTGGGTTATGCGGATACTCTGGATGTGGTCAATGCCATAGCTGCCGTGGAGCGGGGCCTTCAGGAGTTCGGTTATTCCTTTGAACTCGGTTCAGGTGTACGGACCGCAGAGGAGAACCTATTTGGGAAATAGATCAGTGTTACAGGCCACCTTGTGATGAGGATAGGAAGATGAAGATACTAATCAGTGACAATCTTGCACCAGAAGGGGCAAAGATTTTTCAGGATGCAGGATTTGAAGTGGATGCCAGAACATCGACACCGGCGGATGAAATCGCTAAGATCATTGGGGATTTTGACGGATTGGTCATTCGGAGCGCAACCAAAGTCACGGAGGAACTCCTCCAGAAGGCCGATCGGTTAAAGGTCATCGGCCGTGCCGGGACAGGCCTGGACAATGTGGATATACCGGCCGCCAGCCGTAAAGGGGTTGTGGTGATGAATACGCCCGGCGGTAATACCGTAACCACAGCGGAACATACCCTCTCCATGATCATGGCCCTATGCCGCAACATCCCCCAGGCCACGTCAAGCCTTAAAAGCAATAAATGGGAAAAGAAGAAATTTACCGGTGTTGAGCTCTTTGGCAAAACCCTCGGTATTGTAGGTCTGGGGAATATCGGAAAACATGTGGCCCAGCGTGCCCGCGGTCTCGGCATGAAAGTGATCGGCTATGATCCGTATATGACGGAAGAGATGGCCCATTCCTTGGGAGTGAGCCTGGTCCAACTGGATGACATTTACTCCCAGTCTGACATCATTACCGTTCACACCCCGCTTACACCTGACACCAAACATCTCATTAATGCTGAGACCATTGCCAAAATGAAAGACGGAGTGCGGCTGGTGAATTGCGCACGAGGCGGGATCATCAAGGAAGCGGATCTGCTGGAGGCCTTAAAGAGCGGAAAAGTTGGGGGGGCCGCACTGGATGTATTCGAGAATGAGCCCCCTCTGGACAATCCCCTCCTAGAGATAGATAATGTGGTGGTGACCCCCCATCTCGGTGCCTCCACAGGCGAGGCACAGGTCAATGTGGCCCTGATGGTGGCCAATCAGATGGTGGAATACCTTAAGACCGGTGTGGCAAAGAATGCCCGGAACATCGCCGCCGTCTCCCCTGAGGAACTGGAAATGCTCCAGCCTTACGCCTCGCTAGGCGAAAAACTCGGGTCTTTTCTCGGACAGTGTGCAGACGGCAGGGCTAACGAGGTCATCATGGAGTTCTATGGGGATGCTGCCGAACTGAACAGTGAACCGGTTTCCACGGGAATTCTGAAGGGTTTTCTCTCCCACTTTGCAGATGTAAATTTTGTGAGCGCGCCCTTTTTGGCCAAGGACCGGGGGATCAAGATCTCCGAAATCAAGTCGAGCGAGCGGCCCAATTTCCAGAACAAGATCACCGTCACGATCCGCGGGAAATACGGCGAGAATTCCATATCCGGTACACTCTTCAATAATCGGGACCCTCGTATCGTGATGGTCGAAGGCATGTCCCTGGAGGCAATCCCCGAAGGGGAGATGCTGATCTTTCGGAATATGGACAGACCCGGCGTCATTGGAGGATTGGGGCGGGCGTTGGCCGATGCGGAGATCAATATCGCCCGGATGCAGTTTGGACGTGAGGAGGCAGGAGGAAAGGCCATCTCTATCGTCAATATTGATAGCCCGGTCAATGATGAGCTGTTAAAAAAGCTGTCCGAACTTCCTAATGTCGTGGATGTCCGTGTGGCCCGCTTGTAGTCCTTCAAAGCTCAAGCCTGCAAAACACTTTGACAGGATAACAGGATTAACATGATGGTAAGTCCGTAATAATGCGTTTAAAATTACCATGACAATCAAGATGGTTTTTTGTCATGTTCCTGTAAACCTGTCTGATTTTGTTGTTTATTAATGCAACATAAGAGGAGTTAACGTGGCAACATTGGTGGTGGTGGGGACACAATGGGGAGATGAAGGGAAGGGAAAGATTGTTGATATCCTGACCGAAGATGCCCATATGGTGGCCAGGTATCAGGGGGGACATAATGCCGGGCATACGGTGGTGATCAATGATCAGGAATATATCCTCCACCTGATCCCTTCAGGGATTCTCCATCCGGAAAAACAGTGTGTCATCGGTAACGGCGTTGTCATCGATCCTGCTGCACTGATTAAAGAAGTAGAGGAGTTGGAAGAGAAAGGGATTCGCCTGGATGACCGGTTCCACGTCAGCAAGAATGCCCACCTCATAATGCCCTATCATCTTGCCATGGAAAAGGGAAGCGAACATGCCCGGGGCGACGAAAAGATCGGTACCACAGGGCGCGGGATCGGGCCGACCTATTCAGACAAGATGGCGAGGATCGGCTTCCGGGTATCCGACCTGCTCCATCCCGACCTGTTTCAACAGAAACTGGAAGCCAACCTGAACCATTACAATATTTTGATCCGGGAACTCTATCATGCAGAACCGCTTGAACCGGGGCCGATTCTTGATGAGTATGCACAGCATGCGGTGCGGATGAGGGATTGGGCGGCAGATGTCTCTCTTCTGGTTCACGACACCATGGCGAGGGGCGAAAATATACTCTGTGAAGGTGCGCAGGGGACACATCTGGATGTGGACCACGGGACCTATCCCTTTGTGACTTCATCCAATGCAACGGCCGGAGGCGCCTGTACAGGCCTGGGTTTCGGTCCTGCCAGAGTGGACCATGTCATGGGTGTGGTCAAGGCCTATACCACCCGGGTGGGAAGCGGCCCATTCCCGACAGAGGTCGGCGGAAGCCTGGAAGAGCGATTCAGAAGTATCGGTAAAGAGTTCGGTGCCTCCACAGGCCGACCGAGGCGATGCGGATGGTTTGATGCCCTGGTGGTCCGGTATGGAGTCCGGATCAATTCTTTGGGCAGCGGTGCTCTGACCAAGCTGGATATCCTGGACGACTTTGACCCCATATCCATCTGTGTCGGGTATCGCTACAAGGGGACCGTACTCAAAGAATTTCCCAATGAGATGAGTGTGCTGGAAGAATGTGAACCTGTGTATGAAGAAGTTCCCGGCTGGAAGACCAGTACCGTTGGTATTACAGACATCAAGGATCTTCCCCAAAAAACCCGGGATTATATTGCGAGGCTCGAAGACCTGATCGAGATCCCCTTCTCGCTGATCTCTACAGGACCCAAGCGGGAACAGACAATTCTTCTGAACAATCCTTACACATAAACCAATAGAGTCAGTCCCCTTTTATTTTAAAAAAAAGAGCAGAACATCTGGCGGGGCGGAGAAGACTCGGAGTTGCGATCTTCCCGGTGTTACCGGGACGTTCTACCCAACTGCTTGATAACGGTTCTTTCTTTATAGAAAGGAATTTTCAAAAAAAGAGCAGAATATCTGGCGGGGCGGACGAGACTCGGAGTTGCGATCTTCCCGGTGTTACCGGGACGTTCTAACCAGCTGCTTGATAACGGTTCTGTCCTTGAGGCTTTTTAAATATGTTTCACGTTTTGCGGCATCTTCTCGGGTTTTGAATTCCTCCTGATACACTAACGACCAGGGGCCTTTCCGTCTTGTAGACGGGACACGATTGGTGTTATGTCTATGCAGGCGTTCAGAGAGTTGCTGCGTGTGACCGATGTAATGCCGGTTGGTTGAACTGCTTTGCAGAATGTAAAGGTAATAGGACATAGTTGGCAATAAAAGAGCAGAGTATCTGGCGGGGCGGACGAGACTCGGAGTTGCGATCTTCCCGGTGCTACCGGGACGTCCTACCCAACTGCTTGATAACGGTTCTTTCTTTATAGAAAGGAATTTTCAAAAAAAGAGCAGAATATCTGGCGG
>CAJICE010000114.1_pt1 | contig 46467 bp, 38 predicted proteins | sample 9199531 | NCBI WGS metagenome assembly CAJICE01 (sample SAMEA7708327, study PRJEB35096) | sediment metagenome | biome: marine neritic benthic zone biome [ENVO:01000025]; feature: sediment [ENVO:00002007]; material: shallow marine sediment [ENVO:03000034] sea grass bed [ENVO_01000059] ... | reverse complement strand
TGGATAAACAGGATATCAAAAATCAATCTTTTAAAAGATCCTGTCAATCCTGTTATCCTGTCTAAGAAATGTTTTTTCTTTTTTTGAAGCACCGTGCAGGTTTAGGTCAACCATGAACTTATGTTTTTACCCGCACAAAACTTTCTAGAACCGTCTCTTTATCTAAAACCGGTGGGTCTTGGGCCGCTTTAGGAACCCTGTTTGGTGCCGATCAGGAGGGTCGCATCCATGCAGAGGGGTTTGGACCGGATCTTCACAAAACCGGCTTCTTGGAGGAATCGTTTCCCATCTTCGAGACGGTAGTTCTTCCCGCCATCTGTATTCAGGAGCATGTTGAGGGAAAAGAGGGCCCCCCATCGCGGCCGGGTCCCGGTTTCGTCGGTAAAGAAGTCGTTGATCAGCAGGGTCCCTCCGGGAGACAGGGCCGAATAGATTTTTTCGCAGAGGGCAACGGCTCTGTCTGGAGTAAACATATGAATAATGTTGGAGAGGATCACAAGATGATAAAAAGAGTTCTTGAAGGAGAGTTCATAGAAATCCCCGGGAACAAACGCCACACGGCCAGACAAGTCTTCACGTTCCACATGGTGCCGTGTGATCGGTATGACATCCTCCGTGTCCACGGCCGTGGCCCGCGCTTCAGGATAGGTCTTCAGGAAGGTACGGAAGTAAGTCCCAGGCCCGCAGCCGAGGTCGAGGATCTCTTCGTCTCCGTTTAACGGAAACTGACGGATGAGTTCCTGGGACACATTTGAGGCGATGGACTCCATGGCTGCCATGAACCGTTCGGTCCGCTGCTGGATCTCGGATTCGTGAATCTCCTCATCGAAGACGATCGGACCACCGCTCCGCACCGATTCGTCCAGTCGCTGCCAGGTTGCCTGGAGATGATCCATATGGGAGATGGCTCCGCTGAAGTCTTTATCCCCTCCCTCAGTCAGGTAAGGACGGTATGATTCTTCCACCCAGTAACCCCGGTCAGTCTTTTCCATTAATCCGAGTGCAGTCAAAGAGAGAAGAAGCGGTTCCAGGCCGTGCGGATCTGCCCCCAGTCTGGAACATAGATCCTGCAATGTCAGGGTCTTGTCTCTCATCTCCTTGAACAGATTCAGTTTCAATGCCGTGAACAGGGTCTGGGACTTCCAGTAGGCGGTACTGATCTCTTTGATCTTTTCTATAGGTTGTTTTTCAGAACTCATAACCGATGATTTCGTAAACAGTTCCAATAATAGATAAGTTCTATACAAAGGTGTCTACATCAAGTGTTTACTTCCTCTTCTCCATGGGTATGTAGCTGAGCTTTTTAGGACCCACGTAAACGGCACGGGGACGGAAAAGGCGATTATCCTCCAGATATTCGATGACCCGTGCCACCCAGCCGGCAATCCTGCTCACCGCAAAGATAGGGGTAAAAACGCTGCTGTGAATACCCATGCTGTGGTAGATCAGGCCCGAATAAAAGTCCACATTGGGGAGGATGCCTTTGTGCGAGATGGCCTCGGTCACCCGCTTTTCAATCACCTGGGCAATTTCAAAGAATTTCTGGTTCCCGGTGATCTCTGTAACCTCTCTCGCATACCGCTGGAGGATCTTCGCTCTGGGATCATAGGCCTTGTAAACGCGATGTCCGAATCCCATGATCTTCTCTTTTTTCTTTAAGGCATCTGCAATAAAGATCTCTGCCTCTTCTACTGACGAGAGGTTTGTGAGCATCTCAATTACTTTTTCATTGGCCCCCCCGTGGAGCGGCCCCTTGAGGCTCGCAATCCCTGACGTGATGACCGAATAGAGATCACTCAGTGTTGAGGCCACTACCATAGAAGCAAAGGTCGATGCATTCATTCCATGATCGGCGTGGAGGATCAGGTTAATGTCCATGACCCGTTCGGCCAGGGGATCTGCCCGTTCGCCGCCCATCATATAAAGAAAGTTGGCGGCATGGGAGAGACTCTTGTCCGGAGAGACAGGGGGCTGGTTTTTTAGATGTCTGGCAATCTCTGCGACCAGCGTGGCCATCTGGGCAATCAGCTTGATTCCCTCATCCCTTTTGGTCTCAATGTCATCGGCGGTATAACAGCTTTCTCCGGTACACTCGAGGAGGGACACTCCGGTCCGGAGCAAAGACATAGGGTGGCAGGGGCAGGGCAGGTCCACGATCCTTGCCATCACATCATCGGGGATTTTCCTGTAGGAGACAAGTTTTTTGGTGAAGGCCGAGAGTTCATGCTGGTTCGGGAGTTCCCCGTAGAGGAGAAGATAGGTGGTCTCTTCATAAGTCGAGTGTTCGGCCAGATCGTTGATGTCGTAGCCGCGGTAGAGCAGCCTTCCTTCCTGGCCGTCCACATAACCGATTTCCGTGGTATTGGAAATGACACCCTCCAGACCCTTTGGAAAGTCAATGTTTTCTTCTTGTTTTTTCTCCATGGTTTAGGACCTCATAGGCGATTAATATATTATTGCTATTGAGTATAGCAACAGTGGGATTTTTTGTCATCCGCGTAGAATATATCATTTGGAAAGGAGCGGATTTTGATTAAACAGCGCTGAGTAATCCCTGTAATCAGATTGGCATGGGGAGGCCTCGGAAAAATAGTATTTAGAGTCTCTTATTCTGTCACGGAGATATAAGAGTGTGCTGGACCGGGTTCCCCCCGTCTCACTGTGGATGCAGACGGGCCCCCCTTCATGTTCACCGTGATCGCCAAGGATTTTTTTAAATTCTTCAGGTGATGGCAATAATTGCTGGTTCAGGGTCTCTTGGCAGGTCTCCAGGATTCTTCTACGACGGGGATCCTGGTTTACATCAATCCCCTGGTTGGTCATGATATGAAATCCCGGTGTCACCGGATGGACCTCTATCTGTTCCTTGTATTCTACAGCGTATCCGTAAGCCTTGTCTGCGATGATCAAGTAGAAGGGGTTATAATGATTTTCAACATTCTTACTGATTTGTGATACAGCATCTTCGCTTGATGGGTTTTTCAACAGGTCCAGACAGAAAAGCCCCCTGGACCTTCTACCCAAATCACCGTATCGTGGACTCTTACCGTTGGCAATTCCCGTCCAGAGCCCATGCTGATTCACACCCATCCAGGTCCCGCCGTCCTTGAGGTCCTGTCCCCCGAATATCAAGGGTTCGCGGTTCAAAATGATTGGCGGTACCGATCTTCTGGAATAGGACTCATCCCGGTTGGATGCAATGATGATCGGATATTCATCAAAGACCTTGTAAAAAAACAGAATCGTGCACATGGCTTAGAATAGTGTGAAATGATCAGAAATGCAAGAGGTTGACTGGAGGATCACGCCCGTTTCACTTTTTCACCCTCTCTCCTCAAGGCTTGGTGCAGACTGTCTGCCAGACTGCTCGGGGGTGCCGCTTTCTGGAAGAAGGTTGAAGCCATGTCATACCCGTCATGATATCCAGGCAAATAGAGTGGATCGCCTGACAAATAAAAGATCCGGATCGGCCGTGAACTGCCCTGGAGGGCTTCGGCTACCTCAGGACCACTCATTCCTGTTATCGCCGTATCTGTCAATATAAGATCGATTTCTTGCCTGAGTTTCTTTAATAGATTCAAGGCACCTTCATAGCAGGAGCTTTCCAGTATCCGGTATCCCAATGGCTGGAGGCTCTTCCGGATGTGCTTCCGCATGGATGGCTCATCGTGAACGACCAACAGGGTGATTGTGTCTCTTATGGTTGAGTCGAGATGGTGGGCAACCTTATGATCTCTTTTGCATGGTGCAGGATCAAAGGTGTCCTGAAACGCATCCGCGATGGACGTCAATGATGGATTCTCTATTAATTTTTCACTATCTGCAGCGGTTCTGCTGAGACCCCCGATCTTCTGTTCAATATCCAGCCTGTCTATCTTATTCATATCCAACTCAGATCTTTTGAGTTTCAAGAATAAAGTGCTGAGAAGTAGTATGGCAATGGATAAACGTGTCCAAATTGCAGGGGGAGGAGGAGAGAAAGCCTGTTCAAAAAAGGTCCCATCCTGGAAGACAATTGTTCGTATTGAAGCCTCAAGGAGCCAGGCAATTGCAAGAATATCCAGCCCGAGTATGAACAGGGCCAAGTGATGGATTGGGCCTTTGATTTTCATTTTTCACCCTGAATTTTAAGTTACTATTTAATTTTATCATGAATTAACCAATATTCGTCTAATAATATGTAAAATTTTAATATTATAGCTAATTATAGCTTTATTGGTATGAATTCGTTAAATTAAGAACTTTTATGGGTTTTGTGTATTTGTCGTGATCTGTTGACAATGCCTTATATTATCATGTAAATTCTCAGAGTCTTTAACCTGAAATCTGAGTCACAATGTTTAACCTGGATATTGCATGAGTAATCGTCATGAGAGGCCGTATAAGCACCACAGGCAAGGCACAGAAAATTTTCTGGCTGAAGCAGGTTGCCAGGCAGGCCTGCCTGGCACCTACTATTTCGAAGTCAGGAAATCTTCTGTAACGCCGCATGTGGCTGATTATCCGGGCTCGTAATAGATTTACTCATGCAATATCCGGGTTAAATGTGTTTGAGAAACAATTATGAGTGCAGCGGAGATAAAAAGGGCCTGGGACCTTCTGGAGGAGACAGCCAGAGAATATAAGCCCGAATGGAAAGATTCCATACTGGAACATGCGAAGGTTGTCCATGATGCAGGATTATTCCTGGCCGGCCTTTTCCCGGGAAACAACTCAATAGACCTTAGAATCATTGCATTAGGGGCGATTCTTCACGATGTAGGGAGAAGCCGGGCACAGAGGGTCGTAGAACACGGGGTCAGGAGCGGTGAGATCATTCGGGAGCAGGGGTTTCCGGAAGAGGCCGCACGAATCGGGGAGACCCATATCGGTGTGGGAATTACCAGGGCTGAAGCCCAAGCTCTGGATCTGCCAGACCGAGATTTTGTACCGGTCACACCAGAGGAAAGGATCGTCTGTTATGTGGATAACCTCCTCTACTATATTCCCGGGGAAGACCGTCATGAACTGCGTGATACCGAAGTTGTGGTGGATCGTTTTACCCGGGAACTTGGCGACACCTATGGAAGACGTGCTCGCGAATTCATGGAAGGAGTGGAGAAAGAAATAGGGGCAGAGGGATTTTCCCGTTTCAGAGAATACGTCAAAGAGCTGAACAAAAAGCTTTATGGAACCGGATCCGGTCATTCATCAACGTAATCATAATCGTAGTCGTTGTCGTATGCCCACGACTTTTATAATCCAGGCCAGGAACGACAACGATTACGATTATGGTTATGATTACGATCAAGATTACGATAATTTAGATATAGAGGAGAGTTTCTGAATTATGAAAGATTGCCTATTCTGTGAGATCGCAGCAGGGAAAAAAAGAGCGGACAGGGTCTATGAAGATGAGCACTGCATCGCCTTCCGGGACATCAACCCCCAGGCCCCAACCCATATCCTCGTTATTCCCAAGGTTCATTTGACTTCATTAAACGAGATCAGCACCGGCCCGGAAGGTCTTCTGCACCACCTGATGAGGGCCGCACGGGAGATCGCCGGTCAACTCAACCTGGACCAGCAAGGGTACCGGATTGTGATCAATACCGGACCCTACGGCGGTCAGACTGTCTATCACCTCCATATTCATCTCCTCGGAGGGCGTCCCATGCATTGGCCTCCAGGATAGTCCGTGCCCTCAGCATCTCCTTAAAAATAGTAAGGCTAATTTCATAGCTCATTGCCCATCTCAATAATATGTTTTTAATTATAGAACAATGTTCTATAATTATTTTCCATAAACAATCGTAAATAAATTTTCATGGACCATTGGGAAATCTCTGATGTTATTAATAATAATTATATATCTTAATACTGTTATAAGAAATATAAATGTGTGAATTAACTGTTTTTTCTTGATTCACAAAGAGGATAGGATTAATATAAGCATCTTGTTTAACGAAGAGTGCCTGAATGTCTCGTCCCGGGTAGACGAGAAAATGCTATAATTTATCCTTAAGTATCTATAAAAACAATTAATTTTACTTTCTTGCCCTGGTTTATTATAGAATGATAATATTCTAATATAACAGCATTTCAATAAAAGTTTTTTCACATGAGACATACTTTGACGACTATTACTGATCCTCTTTTCACTGTTCTTCATATGGGAACAGCTCACATACATCAAAACCGGAATCGTAACATGCACGCCATGAAGGGAGGTGAATCATTCAGTCATCAATGACTTGATAGGTGAAGATTCAAAAAGTAACTCAACTTATTTTTGGAGGAAACAAAGATGCCAAGTTTTGTAATCGCTGAAAAATGCGACGGATGCAAGGGGCAGGACAAGACGGCCTGCCAGTACATCTGCCCGAATGACCTCATGGTCCTGGATCGGGATGCCATGAAGGCCTACAATCAAGAGGCTGAGCAGTGCTGGGAGTGCTACAATTGTGTCAAGATCTGCCCGACTCAGGCCATTGAAGTCAGAGGCTATGCAGATTTTGCTCCGCTTGGAGCGTCCGTTATCCCCATGAGGGGAACGGATTCAATCATGTGGACGGTGAAGTTCAGAGATGGCAAATTAAAACGGTTCAAGTTCCCCATCCGGACTACTGCAGAAGGATCCATTGATCCTTATGCCGGCAAACCTGAAGCGGACATGTCCAAGATTAAAGAGCCTGGGTTCTTCAACTGCGAAGCCCGAAAAGAATAAATCTATAAGGAGAGATAACAATGGAAAAAGAAACTTGCACCTTTTCATATTGTGCAAAGCCCGAAGTGATTGAGGTGGACACGGACGTTCTCATTATCGGCGGCGGCATGTCTGCATGCGGCGCAGCCTATGAGGGAGCCAGGTGGGCCACCCCCAAGGGCATCAAGATCACCATGGTGGACAAAGCGGCCACGGACCGGAGCGGCGCTGTGGCCATGGGCCTGTCGGCCATTAATACCTATGTCGGTGAGAACAAGGTTGAAGACTATGTCCGGTACGTCCGGGCCGACCTCATGGGGATTACCCGTGAAGATCTGGTCTACGACCTGGGCCGGCATGTGGATGACTCCGTACACCTTTTCGAAGAGTGGGGACTCCCCATCTGGAAAAAGGGTGATGACGGTTTTTCCCTGGACGGTTTCCAGGCAAAAAATGCCGGAAAGCCCTCACTTGCAGAAGGCGGAACGCCCGTCCGGTCCGGTAAGTGGCAAATTATGATCAACGGCGAGTCCTACAAGGTCATCGTGGCCGAGGCCGCCAAGCAGGCCCTTGAAGTGAACCGCAAGGCAACAGGCGTGGACCAGAACCTTTACGAAAGGGTATTCATCGTCAGGCTCTTCAAGGATGCCAAAGATCCCAACAGGGTGGCAGCCGCAGTCGGTATCAGCGTCAGAGAGCACAAGATGTATATCTTCAAGGCCAAGACCATGGTCCTCGGGGCCGGCGGCGCTGTGAATTGTTTCCGCCCGAGATCTACCAAGGAAGGCCAGGGGAGAGCCTGGTATCCCGTATGGAACTCCGGTTCCGGTTATGCCCTCGGCATGCAGGCCGGCGCGGAACTGACCCTCATGGAAAACCGTTTCGTCCCGGCACGATTCAAAGACGGATACGGTCCTGTGGGTGCCTGGTTCCTTTTCTTCAAGTGCAAAGCCACCAACAGCCTTGGCGAGGACTACTGCGCCAATGAGGAATACCTGGCGGACGCCAGGGAGAGGTACGGCAAGTACGTGGATGCCATGGGTACGGCCATCCGTAACCACCTCATGATGAAGGACATGAAGGCCGGTAAGGGCCCGATTATTATGAGGACCCATGAAGCCATGGATGCCATCAACAAGACCTTTATAGAAAAGCTCGGCGAAAAAGAGGGAAAGAAGAAGATTAAACACCTCGAAGCCGAGGCATGGGAAGATTTCCTGGATATGTGTATCGGCCAGGCCGGTCTCTGGGCAGCCAAGAATATTTCGCCCGATCAGTCGCCTTCCGAGATCATGCCCACCGAGCCTTATCTCCTCGGTTCCCATGCAGGCTGTGCAGGTTTCTGGTGCAGCGGCCCCAGCGATATCCCGGGTACACCCGATGACTATCATTGGGGCTACAACAGAATGTCCACGGTCCCCGGTCTCTTCATGATGGGCGACATCGTGGGTGCCTCGGGCCACAAATTCTCCTCAGGGTCCCATGCCGAGGGAAGAATTGCTGCCAAGTCGGCCATTGCTTACATGCTCGACAACGCGGACTACACCCCCGCACCCAGGAAGACAGCGGACGAAATGGCTGCCGAGCTCTATATGCCTTATGAAATGTATGAACAATACAAGACTTATTCCACCGATCCTGATGTGAATCCCCATTACATCAAGCCGGACATGCTTCAGGCAAGACTCCAGAAGATCGGCGACGAGTACTTCGGCGGGATTTCAACATGGTACATGACGTCCAAGACCATGCTGGAGGAAGGTCTGGCACAGCTCAGGATGCTCAAGGAAGACTCTGCAAAGATGGGCGCAAGTAACCTCCACGAGCTCATGAGATGCTGGGAGAACTTCCACAGGATCCTCTCCCTGGAGGCGCATGCCCGCCACATCCTCTTCAGAGAGGAGTCCAGGTACCCCGGTTACTACTACCGAGGCGACCACGACTACATCGATGACGACAACTGGAAGCTTTTCACCTGCTCCAAGTACGACATGGAGACCGGTGAGTTCACCATGTCCAAGAGGGACTTCACCCAGATCGTTAGCGACTAGCATCGAAAAATAGGTTCAATATTCTCCGGGTGCTGATTCAGCACCCGGAGAGTTATTTAAGCTATTAACTTCAAGGGTTCGCCTGAAAAAATTCTAGCGACTCATTTACATGTTTTGTGCCTGGACCCTGTTCTCTCTCGTCATTAATGGCTTTAATAACTTTATAGCGTAAGGGAGGCTATATTATGGCAGAACAAGATAAAACCATACTGGTAATCGGCGGCGGGATCAGCGGCATGACCACGGCCATCGAGGCAGCCGAGGCCGGTTACAAGGCGGTTATTGTGGAGAAGAACGCCTATCTGGGCGGACGAGTCGCCCAGATGAATAAGTATTTTCCCAAACTTTGCCCGCCCTATTGCGGTATGGAGATCAACTTCCGCAGGATTCGTCCGAACCACAATATCCGTCACTATACCCTGGCTGAGGTGACGAATGTGAGCGGCAGTGACGGGGATTACAAGGTGACCGTCAATGTTCAGCCCCGCTATGTGAATTCCAAATGCACCTCCTGTGATAAGTGCGTGGCAGCCTGCCCTGTGGAACGCCCCAATGACTTCAACTTCGGGATGGACACCACCAAGGCGATCTACCTGCCTCACGAGATGGCCTTCCCCATGAGGTACGCCATCGATATGAGCGTCTGCAAAGGGACCTCCTGCGGAGAGTGTGTCAAAGTCTGTCCCTACGATGCTATTGATCTGGAGATGAAGGCCGAGACCGTGGAAGTCGAGGCCGGGGCCATTGTCGTGGCCACGGGCTGGAATGCCTACGATGCAAACAAGATTGATAATCTCGGCTTCGGAAAACACAAGAATGTGATTACCAATGTGATGATGGAGCGATTGGCCGCAAACAATGGCCCCACCGGCGGGAAGATTCAGCGTCCCTCCGACGGCAAGGAGCCTGAATCGATTGCGTTTGTGCAGTGTGCGGGGTCGCGGGATGAAAACCATATGGAGCATTGCTCTTCCATCTGCTGTCTTGCCACCTTCAAACATATTTCTTATCTCCATGAGCAAAACCCCGGGGCCCAGGCCTACATGTTTTACATAGACCTGCGGGCGCAGGGCAAATATGAAAAATTCGTCCAGGATGTTTCTGCCCAGGAGAACACCAAACTGATCAAAGGGAAGGTCGCTGAGATTGCCGAGGACACTTCAGGGAATGTCACCGTCACCGCGGAGAATGCTGTCACCGGTGAGAAGGTGCACCAGACTGTGGACATGGTGGTCCTTGCAACCGGCATGGACCCCGCGGCAAGAGAAGAGAAACTCCCTGTAGCGGTGAAGCAGGACGTGAGCGGTTTCATCGCCACCAACGGAAAGGGTGTCATCTCTACCGGTGTTGCAAAGAAACCCACAGACGTGGCCTCCTGTACGCTGGATGCCACATCAGCTACCTTGAAGGCGATTCAAACCATGGTAAGGAGGTAACTACATGGAGAAGAAAATAGGGGCATATATCTGTACCGGCTGTGAGATCGGGGAGTCTCTCGATACGGAAGCGCTGAACAAGGTCGCTACAGATGAATACAAGATCCCGGTTTGCAAGAACCACAATGCCTTCTGTAGTGATGAGGGGGCACAGATGATCAAGTACGACATCGCCAATGACGGCGTGAACACCGTTGTGGTCGCTGCCTGCTCACCCCGTGTCATGACGGACGTTTTCGATTTCGGGCCTGAGGTGATCATCGAGAGGATTAACCTCCGGGAACAGGTGGTCTGGTCTCAGCCGCCCAATGATGAAGATACACAAATGATGGCAGAGGACTACATCCGCATGGGTATTGCCAAGGTGCAGAAAGTGGAGATCCCCGAACCGCATATTGAAGAGATCGACCGGACTATCCTGGTGGTCGGCGGCGGTATGACCGGAATGAAGGCGGCCCTGGAGTCCTCCTGGACCAACCACAAGGTGGTCCTTGTGGAGAAAACAGATCAGCTCGGCGGGTTTGCCCGAAAGATGTACAAGCAGTATCCCAAGTCCGACACCTTTGACACGCTTCAGGACCCTGAGTATGCTTCCCTGATCCAGCAGGTCGAGGCCGATGAAAATATCGAAGTCATCCTCTCCGCGACCATGGAGGATATTACCGGACAGCCCGGCCTCTATACAGCCAAAATCAAAAAGGAGTCCGGGGAGAGCGAAGAGAGGAAGATCGGAGTGATCATCATGGCTGCCGGCTGGAAGCCCTATGAGGCCGATAAGCTCGGACACCTGGGATACGGTGCCAGCCCTGATGTAATCACCAATGTCCAGATGGAAGATATCGCTTCCAAGAACAATGGTAAGATCCTGAGGCCTTCCGACGGGAAGGTCGCCAAAAACGTGGTCTTTATCCAGTGTGCCGGTTCCCGTGATCCCGAGCATCTTCCTTACTGTTCCTCGGTCTGCTGCATGACATCATTGAAGCAGGCGGAATATGTGAGACTCAGCGACCCCGATGCCACGGCTACCATTGTTTACAAGGATATGAGGACCCCGGGACAGTATGAGCATTACTATAAAAAGGCCCAGGCCGACGACGGGATCTTCCTGACCAAGGGTGAGGTGGTCTCGGTGAGCGGCAACGGAGGAAACATTGCTCTCGAGGTGGACAATACGCTTTTGGGAGAGAAGGTCATGCTCGAAGCCGATCTGCTGGTACTGGCCACAGGGATGAAGCCTGCCACGGCGCTTACCATGTCACCGGAAGACGTGGAAAAGGCTCTCGAGGAAGGGAAGAAGGCCCAGGAGGCCGGAACCCTGGAAGGGCCCTTCAGGGAAGAGGATGTGGGTAAACCGGAGATTCTCAACCTGGATTATCGCCGCGGCGGCGAGCTCCCGCACCTCATGTACGGATTTCCCGATTCCCATTACATCTGTTTCCCCTATGAAACGCAGAGGACCGGCATCTATGCGGCCGGTGCGATCCGTGCACCTCTGGATACGGCGATGATCCAGACCGATGCGGCCGGCGCTGTGCTCAAGGCCATCCAATGCCTGGAACTGACCTCACAGGGCAAGGCGGTCCATCCCAGGGCCGGGGACCAGACCTTCCCCGATTTCTACCTCCAGCGCTGTACCCAGTGCAAGCGGTGTACCGAAGAATGTCCCTTCGGGACCCTGGATGAAGACGAAAAAGGGACACCCAAGCCCAATCCTTACCGCTGCCGTCGATGCGGTGTCTGCATGGGCGCGTGCCCTGAGCGGATCATCTCCTTCAAGGATTACAGTGTGGATATCATTGCCTCCATGCTCAAGGCCATTGAGGTCCCGGAAGAGGATGAAGAGAAACCGCGCATCCTCTGCTTTATCTGCGAGAACGACGCCTTTCCCGCTGTCGACATGGCAGGACTGAAACGGCTTCAGTACAATACGGCCGTGCGATTCATCCCCTTGCGATGTCTTGGGAGTATGAGTCTGGTCTGGATCGCGGACTCCCTTTCGAGCGGTATGGATGGGATCATCCTGATCGGCTGTAAACACGGGGACGATTACCAGTGCCATTTCATGAAGGGGAGTGAGCTTGCGGAAATCAGGCTGAGCAAAGTCCAGGAGACCCTGGACCGACTGCAGCTGGAATCCGATCGGATCAAGATTCATCAGCTCTCCATCAATGAGTATCACAGGATTCCGGAGATTATCGGTGCCATGGCAGAGACCATTGAGGACGTGGGACAAAATCCGTTTAAGGACTTCTAAATAAAGTCAACCACGAAGAACATTAAGTTAAGAACAGAAAACAGATAAACCGCGAAGGTCACGAAGGACACGAAGAAAAACAAAAAACATCAGGAGGTATGAAGAGATGGCAGATGCAACGGTAATCAAGCCGGATCTGGGTTTTATCAGGGAGCTCAAAACAGCGGGCGGCGACACCATGAAGCAATGCTATCAGTGTGCAACCTGCTCTGTGGTCTGTCCCCAGTCACCGGATGACAGGCCCTTTCCCAGAAAAGAGATGATCTGGGCCGGATGGGGCATGAAAGATAAACTCGTCTCTGACCCGGATATCTGGCTCTGCCATCACTGCGGGGACTGCACCTCATACTGCCCCCGGGGCGCCAAGCCGGGTGAAGTGCTGGGTGCGGTCCGAAAACAGGCCATTGAACATTATGCACCGGTGAAGTTTCTTGCCAAAGCGGTGAATGATAAAGGGGGGATGGCGAAGATGCTGGCGATTCCCGTGGCCGTCCTGATTGTGATATGGCTTCTGTCCCCCATATTTGACAAGATTCTTCCTTACCACCAGGGGGCTTTCGGCTCATTCATTAACACATGGCTTGTTGATTTCACCTTCATCTCTGCTGCACTCTTTGCCGTCTGGTCGGCGTATAAGGGGGTCACAAACATGTGGGCAGATATGAAGGCCCATTCTCCCAAACCTCCGTCAGGAAATCTGATGCAGAACATTATTGCTGTGGTCACCGAGATTCTGACACATGCCAAGTTCAAGGAATGCGATGTCAACAAGGACCGGGCCACAGGGCATCAGCTGACGCTCTATGCCTTTATCGGCCTGGCCGTGACCACGACCATCGGATTTATCATCATGTATTTTACGGGAGAGGAGTCGGTGATTGGCCGGATGCTTTTTCTGATGATGAAGGTTATCGGTAACGTCAGTGCTGTTGTGCTGATCGCAGGTGCAGGACTCCTGTATCTGAACCGTAAGGCCAAAGATGAGAAGTCAGGTCTGGGGACCTATTTTGATTGGGGGTTTCTCACCATGGTTCTGCTGGTCGGTGTGACGGGTTTTCTGGCCCAGATCCTTCGCTATATGGGTGCAGACGTTCATGCCCCGAACCTGCTGGCCAAGGCCATTTATTTTGTTCATCTGGTGACAGTGTTCTATCTTTTTGCTTATGCACCCTATTCCAAATTTGCTCATATTTTTTACAGGACCACAGCCCTTGTTTTTGGCCGCATGAGCAACCGGTAGGGGAGCGGCAGGAAAGGTATTTATATTTTGATATGACTGTCTGGCTTCCTATCCAGGAGCCGACAGTCACAAATGTATTATTTGGAGGAGGCAATTATGTCCAAGTTAGTGCAACCACATGGCGGTAAAGGCTTAAAACCTTTGATGTTGGAAGGTAATGAACTTAAAAAAGCCAAGGAAAAAGCAAAAGATCTTACCCAGGTCCGGATGTCTTCACGGGAGACCGGAGACCTCATCATGCTCGGGATCGGCGGATTTTCTCCGCTCGAGGGATTTATGAGCAAGGCCGACTGGAAAGGCGTCTGTGAAAAATTCAAAATGGCCGACGGACTTTTCTGGCCCATCCCCATTACCCTGTCCACCAACAAGGGTCAGGCCGATTCCATCAAGGATGGTGAAGAGGTTGCCCTGGTGGATGAAGAGTCGGGAGAACTCATGGGTTCCATGGTGGTGGCCGAAAAATATGAGATGAGCAAGGCCGACAAAGAATTTGAGTGCCAGAATGTCTTCAAGACCACGGACACGGAGCATCCCGGTGTGGCCAAGGTCATGGAACAGGGTGATGTGAACCTGTCCGGGCCGGTCAAAGTCTTCAGTGAAGGAGACTTCCCCACCAAGTATAAGGGCATTTACATGACTCCGGAAGAGACCCGGAAGATCTTCGAGGACAAGGGATGGAGCACGGTTGCGGCGTTCCAGACCCGGAATCCCATGCATCGCTCCCATGAGTATCTGGCAAAGATTGCCATTGAGATCTGCGACGGCGTGCTGATTCATCAGCTTCTGGGTAAACTGAAACCCGGAGATATTCCTGCAGACACGAGGAGCAAGGCCATTGGAACCCTCATTGACAAGTACTTTGTAAAGGATACGGTGAACCAGGCCGGGTATCCCCTGGACATGCGTTACGCCGGGCCTCGTGAAGCCCTGCTGCATGCCCTCTTCCGTCAGAACTACGGCTGCAGTCACCTGATCGTGGGTCGGGATCATGCCGGTGTGGGCGACTATTATGGGCCTTTTGATGCCCATCAGATATTCGACGAGATTCCCAAAGGATCTCTGGAAACCCAGCCACTGAAGATCGACTGGACCTTCTACTGCATGAAATGCGACGGTATGGCCTCCATGCGCACCTGCTGCCACGGCAAAGAAGACCGGATGCTCCTCTCCGGGACCAAGCTCAGGAAGATGCTTTCCGAAGGGGAAGAGGTCCCGGATCACTTCAGTCGGCCCGAAGTTCTCAAGATCCTTCGCGAATACTATGCCAGCCTCACTGATAAAGTGGAGATCAAGCTGCACAAGGCAGCCACGGGGGAATAGTTTATTACGGTGTCGGGTCTTGTGCCCGAGATCGGAGAATCTGGGTGCCAGGCAGGCCTGCCCCGTTAGAAGTCTCTCAAGAAAAAGATTGAGCGCGAAGCACTACAAAAAGCGTACTCAACGGTACTTCTAACGGGACCTGCCTGGCACCCTCTTTTTTTGTGAGAGAACAAATGACCCAACATGAAAAGAACCCTTTCATCACCTATTATATCCACCAGCTCATTGACAAGAAGATGAATCTTCAAGAGATGGACCAGGAAAAGATTGCTCAGCTTGCAGACTCGCTTTACACCCGTTTTGAATCCATGCTGGGAAGGACGATTGTCGAATCTTTACCTGAGGAGAGGAGAGAAGCCTTTGAGAAAGAGCTGAAAGGGATGAACCTTAAAAAAGACGCGGTGGACCTGGAAAAGATGTCATTGCTCTTTCAGAATATCAATCTGGAGGCCATCGACTTCCAGGCCATCTTGAAAGATACTCTTCAGCAGCTTTCCGATGAGTTTATGAAGACCTGAATTGTCTTCATCCTTGGTCTCTTCTTTTGCTTCAATATAAAGCTAACGAGGATATTTTTGTCAGGCAAATCCTAAATCCGAAATACTAATCTCTAAACAATATCGAATGACCAAAATTGAAAATTCAAAACAGAACCATTTCATGAAATAGCGTTTTGGATATTGGGATTTTGAGTTTTGAATTTGTTTAGGGTTTCGATATTAGAATTTAGGATTTAGCTGTTTGCAAATGGGTGTCAGACACCCGTTTGCATTGAATCGTATCAGACACCTGGCGGTATCTGACACGATTCAATGTACAAAAGCATCCCAGGTCTTGCACTGGGGACAGCGCCAGAGAATATTCTTGGATTCAAAACCGCATTCACTGCAGTGATAAAAGAGATATTTTCTGGAGAAGATTTCTACAAGGATTCTGTACTCTTCTCGGGCTTCATCGTTTTTTCCCTCTGCCAGCAGGATCTCCCCAAGTTTCTGATGGGCGTCAATACAGTTGGGGCTTATTTTAATAACTTCCTGGAATTCCTGCAGGGCGGCATTGAGGTCCCCTTTACGAAAATAATGGTCACCTAAAACCAGGCGTGTCTGAATATCCTTGGAATTTCTCATGACATTCTGTTTGTAGATCTCTTCCATCTTTCCATATTTTCCCAGTTCATAAAAGGAGCTTTCAAACCGCTTGTAGGTGAGGAAGGCGTATTCCGGTGTCCGCCCTGCAACGCCCTCCCAAAGGTCTATGGCCTTCTGAAATTTCCCCTGTTCATGGTAGAGGTCCCCCAGATGGAGGTATGCATCCACACATCTTTGATCAATCTGTATGGCTTTCTTGAACCCCCGGATCGCCTCTTCAATCTGGTTCTGTTCCTGAAGTGACTTGGCCATCTCTGTTTGCAAATGTGCCAGGACGAGAGGGTTTTTTGTCTTGGTCAATTTCTGTATCTGTTTCTCTGTATCAAAGGCTTTGCCCCAGCTCTTTTCATCTTCGTAAATCTTTTCCAGATGCTTATAGGCTTTCAGATGATGAGGGGCCAGTTGGATCACGGTCTTCAAGGTCTCAATCGCACTGTCGAAGAGTCCGGCCTTCTGATAGTCCAGGGCCAGGTCAAAGTATGCCTGAATTTTGATCTTCTTATCCAGGGAGGGGCGGACAATGATACTCTGATGAATCCGTATCGCCCGTCCTACTTCGCCTTTGGACCGGAACAGACTTCCAAGGCCCAGATAGACTTCGACGGTTTCGGAATCCACTTCGACCATACGGGTGAATTCTTCGATGGCCTTGTCATGCTCATTGGAAAGGATATAGTTGAGGCTTTTATAGAAACCGGTACGGCCCTGGAATAAATTTTTTGGGGAACGATCCTTCCTTGGAAGGACACGGCCGATCACGATCCCGGCAAGGAGTCCTATCGCAAACAGAAGCAGTGTATCGACCTGCGTATTGATCATGCACTCCCCTTTATGGAACCGGGTTCTGTCTTTGGGGAAAGTTCTGTTTTTTCGGATTCAACGATCGGCATCTTCCGGAGAGAATTGAGTTCTCCCTCCACTTTTTTCTTGTCCTTCTTGAGTTTGCGAAGCTCTGCCCTCAGCTTCCATTGGTCAAAAAAGCTGATAATTAAGGCGATGAACATGCCCGTCAATAAGGAGATCATAATGATAAGAAACGAGGGGGCCGGGATCGTCTCATAGGATCCGAAATGAAGTTGCAAGGGTTGGCTGTTTTCGCCGGCAAAAAAAAGCAGAACTGTAATGACGGCAAAGATCACAATCATTTTAATGATCATCATAATACTACTCCTACTCCTGTGAATTTCTTTAGTTGTGAATGGAAAGCTTACTTGGAAATTGTCGTGAAGGATAGCATAGATTTAACGATAATTCAAGCTCAGGAGACTGCAAGATCGAAGAATGGGCTCACATAGTGTGACCATGGGGCGTTCCAACATCGAGGAGAAGGCGGGTTCGTCAGGCTTCTTTCCTCTCTTTCTGCACCATTTCTCTGGTGATCCCGTACTTGCTCAATTTGTACCGGAAGGAGCGGAAGCTCATATTCAGAATCCGTGCGGCTTCTTTCTTGACCCAGCCTGATTTGTCCAAGGCCTTTAGGAGGAGATCCTGTTCGATTTCTGTGATCACACGATCGAGGTCCATGCCTTCCTCAGGAATCGTTAATGAATGATTGTCTGAGGATTCACAACCTTCCAGGATGTTTTGAGGAAGGCTGTCGACGGTGATACGGTTTCCCTGGCTCATGACCACGGCTCTTTCGATCACGTTCTCCAGTTCCCGTACATTCCCTCTCCATTCGGAACGTAACAGCAGATCCATGCAGTCCTGGGTGATATCCAGGGTCCCGTTGGAGGCGTACTTTTTAAGAAAATGGCCGACCAGGAGCGGGATATCCTCCCTCCTCTCCCGAAGGGGCGGCACGTGGATGGGGATGACATTCAGGCGGTAAAAGAGATCTTCCCGAAATCTTTTTTCTTTGATGATCTGCTGAAAATTCTGGTTGGAGGCTGCGATCACCCGGACATCCACATGTATATCCTCTACGCCTCCGATACGGCGGAACTCCTGATCCTGCAAGACCCTTAACAGTTTTACCTGCATGGCGGGTGTCAGTTCACCGATCTCATCCAGGAAGATTGTGCCCTGGTCTGCTATTTCAAAGAGGCCTTTCTTGTTCTCCACGGCTCCGGTGAACGCCCCACGCTGGTAACCGAAGAGTTCGCTCTCCAAAAGATTGTCCGGAAGGGCGCCGCAATTCACCGTGACAAAGGAGTTTTCCGCCCTCCGGCTCAAACGGTGAATGGCCCGTGCCACAAGTTCTTTGCCGGTACCGCTCTCACCTGTAATCAGGACATTACTCTTGCTGTTGGATGTCTTGCGGATAATCTTGAAGACCTCAATCATCGTCGAGCTATCTCCCACGATTTGATCGAGTCCGCTGAGAGAGAAGAGCTCCTGCTTCAGGAGTGTATTCTCCTGTTGCAGACGCTTTTTTTCCAGAATATTTCGAATAATAATTTTTATTTCATCTATCTGGAAAGGCTTGACTACATAGTCGATGGCCCCTTTTTTCATGGCTTCCACTGCGGTATCTGTGGAGCCGAAAGCTGTAATCATCACAACTTCTGTGTCAGGCGAGACTTTTCGAATCTCTGTGAGGAGCTGGATGCCGTCCATCCCCGGCATTTTTATGTCTGTGATCGCCAGTGAGAAGATCTCTTTCTCGATCATGGCTAATGCGTCGTTAGCATTTGAAGCGGTTTTTACAGAGTACCCTTCTTTTTGTAACATGATTGAAAGGAACTCTCGCATACTCTCTTCATCATCAACAATCAGGATAGAATACATCAGGGTCTCCTAAATAAACTTACCATTATGCGGCCTCTGGAAGATAAAGGTGGAACGCGGTTCCTTCACCGGGTTGATTGACCACATCCACCCATCCACCATGTTGATGGATAATTTGATGGACGATGGCAAGTCCCAGGCCGGATCCCTTCTCCTTGGTGGTATGAAAAGGGAAAAAGAGCTTTTCTCTGATTTCCGGGTCTATCCCCCCACCCGTGTCAGAGACGGTAACCCGCACAAGGTGTGCAAATCCTTTATTCTTCATTAACTTACGTTCCTCAAGTCTGGCTGCTTCCACACGAAGCGTACCGCCATCCGGCATAGACTCAACAGCGTTTGTGGTGAGGTTCCAGAAGACCTGACGAATGGCCATGGAATCGACGAAAGCTTCGACATCTTCTTTGACATCCATGTCGATCCGGATAAAATCCCCTACCTTTTTACTGTTCTGAAGGAGCGTGATTGTTTCATCCAGAAGATTCTTGAGACGAACAGGTTTGCATTTCAGGGGATTGGGTCGGGCATACATTAAGAAATTTCCAATGAGGTTATTCAGCCGATCCGTTTCCCTGATGATAATGTTCATCAGCCTTCTGTTCTCATCGTCAAGGTCAAGTTCGGAACGAAGAAGCTGTATGGACCCGCTCATTGAGGCCAGTGGATTTCTAATCTCGTGTGCGATTCCTGCCGAAAGCTCACCGATCATCGCCAGCTGCTCGTTTTTTCTCATCTTTTCCTCAAGAGCCTTGATCAGCGTCAGATCCTGGAATGTACAGAGGAAACCCGTTCTCTCTCCACTTTTGTTGCGCAGAAGCGAGAGTGTCATCCCCAGGATCATCTCTTTGGACTGCCTGTTGTGGTAGGTGATTTCAAAACGGCTGTATTCCTCATCTTTCTGCACAACATCATTTTCAATGTACTGCTCCACCTGGGCAAAAGGGAAAAGGTGAACCAGGCTGAGTTGGAGAACATCTGCTACGGGAACTCGAAGAATCTTCGTTGCGGAACGGTTTACTGAAGTAATATTTCCTGCGAGATCTGCTGTGATCAGGCCGCTGGTGACACTTTGAATGATATTTTCCTGAAGCGCCTGTAAGTCCTCAATGCTGTCTTCCTTCTGCTTAATCTCCTCACCTGCCATCTTCAAACGACGTGCAAGCTGGTTGCTTAAAAAAGCAATGATAAAGAAAGAGATGACGTTCAGAAAGATTCTAAAATATAACTGACTGGCTTCATGGGGCAACGCAGGGCCCAAAGGGAACCACGTCCAGTCTGACGTATTGATATAGAACAGGAACAGATACGAGCAGGCACTCAGGAAAGCTGCAATCAGTCCTCCGATTTGGTAGCGGAGGATGCTCCCGCTGATGATGGAAAGGAAATAGAGAAAAACAAATGGACTCTCCAGCCCTCCGGTGATATGAATGATCCCGGTGATGAAGACAATATCCCCCAGAATCTGTAGAAAGCTGAACCAGTCCAGTTTTTTGACAAATTTGAACATGGCAGCGGAAAAACCAGTGAGCAGGTAAGAATAAGCAATGAGGAAATAAAGGGACTTAAATGAAGAGACCAGGTGCAGAGTCTCCCCTCGAAGGCTGACAAGGATCGTCACACCAAACAGAGATGTGACGAGGACCACGCGCATGAGCATGAGCCATTTTAATCTCATGAGCAGGTCGTCGTATTGTGGACGGTTTCTTGTGGGCATGGGAAGATTGTCTACTGTCAAGATGGATATTGCATTCACAGTCAGGTCTTTTTTCAGGCCGAATGACACTGTTGATGCAACGTTAATTAACCGACCATGCTCGCCATCTTGAAGACCGGGAGGTACATGGCAACGACCAGAAAACCTACGGTTCCGCCCAAAAAGACCATCATCATCGGTTCCAGCATGGAGGTGAGAGCGGCCACGGCATTATCGACCTCATCGTCATAAAAGTCTGCAATCTTTGACAGCATGGCATCCAAGGCGCCGGTCTGCTCACCTACACCGATCATCTGGACCACCATGGGGGGGAAGACGTTGGTCTCGGACAGCGGTTCTGCAATGGTTTTCCCTTCACGGATGCTATCCCGGGTCTTCATGACCGCTTCTTCGATCACCTTGTTGTTGGCCGTCCGGGCCACGATCTCCAGGCCATCCAGGATCGGCACCCCGCTGCTGATCAGGGTCCCCAGGGTTCTTGTAAACTTGGCCACTGCCACTTTCCGGATCAGGGGGCCGATAACAGGAAGTCTTAGCAGGATAATATGGACCGCTTTCTTGAAAGGCTCATAACGTTTGTACGTCTGGCCGAAGGCGATTATAAAAACGAAGATCCCAACCATGAGATAAATAATATTCGATTTTAAAAAATCACTTATCGCGATAACCAACTGTGTTGCAGCAGGGAGTTCTCCGCCAAATCCAGAAAACATCTTCTGGAAAACAGGGATCACAAAGATCATGATGATGCCCACAACGATTATGGCTACACTCAGGACAACCGCCGGGTAGACCATCGCACTCTTGACCTTTTTTTTCAGTTTGACGGCTTTTTCTATATATCCTGCCAGACGGTTCAGGATGGTATCGAGGATACCTCCCACCTCACCGGCTTCTACCATGTTCACATAAAGAGGCGTGAAGATGTTCGGATGCTTGCGAAGGGCATCGGCATAGGTCGAACCTGCTTCCACGTCCTGTTTGACCGCTCCAATGACCTTGGCAAAGGTCTTGTTCTCTGTCTGTGATGATAGGATCTCCAGACACTGAACCAGGGGAAGTCCGGCATCGATCATGGTGGCGAACTGGCGGGTGAAGATAACGATCTCCGTTTCTTTGACCCTTCCTCCAAGACCGGGAATTTTGATCTCGATATCCTTGGGTTTGGGCTTCACCGAGGTGGCCCGGATCCCCTGCTGCCTCAGGATCCCTACGGCCTCATCTTTACTGGCGGCTTCGATGACTCCTTTTTTAACTCCACCGGAGCTGGTTTTCCCTGCGTACTTGAAGGCTTCCATAATGATCTCCTGAAAAAAGTATGTTGCACATTATGTTTCTTTAATACTTTACCTTAGAGGGCCGGCGGCTCTTGTTTTCCATTCCTTCACCCAGGCTGCCTCCACGCTGGATCATGGTGAGCATTTCTTCCGGGACCGGAGATCTGCCCAGGGCATCTTCATAGGTGATATTCCGCTTGGTATAATGATGGTACAGGGACTGGTTCATGGTCTGCATTCCGAATTGTTCCTGACCGGTCTGCATGGTTGAATAGATCTGGTGGACCTTGTCTTCCCGGATCAGATTTCGAATCGCTGCATTCGGGACCATCACTTCAATGGTCATCACCCGTCCTTCACCACTGGCCTTTGCGATGAGCTGCTGCGACAGGACCCCCTCAAGTACAAATGACAACTGGGCGCGTACCTGGGACTGTTGGTGAGCTGGGAACACATCGATAATTCGGTTCATTGTCTGTACAGCGGAGTTCGTATGGAGCGTTGCAAAAGCCAGATGGCCGGTTTCGGATACGGTCAGGGCGGCCTCGATGGTTTCCAGGTCTCGCATCTCACCGATGAGGACCACATCCGGATCCTGCCTTAAGACATATTTCAGGGCAGCCTTGAAAGAGGAGGTATCCGCATTGACTTCCCTCTGGTTGACGACACATTTTTTATGGTGGTGTAGAAACTCGATGGGATCTTCAATCGTGATGATATGTTCATGTCTTTCATTGTTGATCTTATCAATCATTGAGGCGAGAGTGGTGGACTTTCCGCTTCCTGTCGGCCCCGTAACCAGAATTAATCCTCTCGGTTTATCACAGAGTTTTTCAACAATCGGCGGGAGTCCTAATTCATCAAAGGACATGATCTTGTAAGGGATAGTCCGGAAGGCCCCGGCCATGGCCCCTCTTTGCATGAAAAAATTTGCACGGAAACGGCTAAGGCCCTTGACGCCAAAGGAGACATCCAGTTCGTTCTGCTCCTCAAAACGATGTTTCTGAGCATCGGTCAAGACACTGTAACAGAGGTTTTTTGTTTCCGCTGCAGCGAGTGGAGGGAGATTCAGCGGCATTAGTTTCCCATCGACCCGTACCTGGGGAGCCGACCCCGTGGTAATATGGAGGTCTGAAGCACCTTTTTCAATCATGGTTTTCAACAGCTGGTGTAAACTCAGGGCCATTATTTTCTCCTTGACAAAAAAAATATCCCAGGATGGCGATCCTGCCGAACCTGTTAAGTGTATGGACTTTGTTTCACGTGCCGTGTCTTGCTAATCTCCAAAGGTGACCCGCAGAACCTCGTCCACGGTGGTCTGACCATCAGTGAGCTTTTTGATTCCTGCCATGCGGAGCGACTCCATCCCGTTCTCAATGGCCACCTGCTTAATCTCGGCTGCAGAGGCCCCTTCCAGAATAAGTTCACGAATCTGTTCATCGATAAGCATCACTTCATAGAGGCCGATCCGTCCTTTGTATCCGGTATCACTGCACGTCGGGCATCCTGCCCCCTGGTAGCATGTAACTTCAGAGGCCTGTTTGGGAGTGAAACCGATATCGATAAGGGTTTTTTCCGGAACCTCTACCTGCTGTTTGCATTCCGAGCAGACACGCCTGCAAAGTCTCTGTGCCATGATGAGAACCACTGAAGAGGCGACGAGAAACGGTTCTATCCCCATGTTCAGGAGCCGGTTGACCGTACTGGGCGCATCATTGGTATGGAGTGTGCTGAGGACCAGATGTCCTGTCAGGGCCGCCTTGACAGCGATCTCCGCTGTTTCGTAATCCCGGATTTCACCCACCATGACAATATCCGGGTCCTGCCGCAGGAAAGACCGAAGGGCCGCCGCAAAATTCAAACCGATCTCTTCCTTCATCTGGACCTGATTGATCCCCATGATATTGTACTCCACAGGATCTTCTGCAGTCATGATATTGACTTCCGGTTTATTGATCTGTCCCATTGCGGAATAGAGCGTTGTAGATTTACCGCTTCCTGTGGGACCTGTCACCAGCACCATGCCATAGGGAGAAAAGATAGCTTCCTGCAGTTTCTTCAGGACCTCCGAATCAAAACCAAGCTTGGTCATGTCAAGCATGAGATTACTCTTATCCAGGATACGCATCACCACTTTTTCCCCAAAAAGTGTGGGCAGTGTGGAGACACGTAGGTCCACTTCCTTTCCTTTCATCTTCAGCTTGATCCGGCCGTCCTGGGGGAGTCTCCGTTCCGCAATGTCCAGTTCTGCCATGATTTTCAAACGGGATGTGAGGGCATCCTTGAGGCGCTTCGGCGGGGCCATGACTTCATAGAGCACACCGTCAATCCGGTAGCGGACCCGGAAATCTTTTTCATAGGGTTCGATGTGGACGTCACTTGCACCTTTCTTGATGGCTTCTGCAAGAATCAGGTTGACCAGTTTAACGACCGGAGCATCTTCCACCGCCTGTTTCATCTCTCCGATATCAACTTCCTCGTCAATATCTTCAATCACATCAAAATTGACTTCTTCCTGAATATCCTGCATCACGGTCTGGAGCATGTCCGCCGAGTCGTAGTGTTTATCAATCGCCTCTTTGATGGAGGCTTCAGATGCAACGACCGGTTCCACATTATAGCCAGTCATGAATTTGACATCATCAATGGCAAAAACATTTGAAGGATCGACCATGGCGATGGTTAAGGTTGACCCGGTTCGGTTCAGGGGGATGATCATGTATTTTTGGGCGACTTCTGACGGGATCAGCTTGGTAACCTCTTGATCAATCTCAAAATTTGTCACATCCACAGAGGGAATCCCGTATTGCTGGCTGAGGAATGCAATCAGACGGTCCTCCTTCATATATCCCATTTCGACCAGATTGCTCCCCAGTCTGCCGCCTTCTTTTTTCTGTTTAGATAGGGCCTTCTGAAGTTGATCTTCACTGATCATATTTGCATTAACCAATAGGGCGCCCAGTCTCCCAGCCATAAAAGAAATCTCCTCAAGTTTATATATTTACATCATGGATGTTGATTTATTGCCTATACTAAAATTCTAATTTATGGTGCCCAAAATTGTCAAGATCTATTCTTAAAATAGGAAAAATCGGAATTATTCATTAAAATTAAATAATTTTAGGGGTCTTAAAGAGCGATAACAAACCCCCCGCATGATTCCCCACGAATTTGAGATGGCGGCCCAGACGTTTCTCCACACCCTTGATAGTCATGCCGTCCAAAAATGTTCCTTTCCCTGATCGGAGCATATTCATGGGGAGGATCACCGGACCAGGGAGTGGGTAGTCAGTAAAGGTGTGAACCAGGTCTCGTCCGGTAATCAGGCCTGAGACCGTAACCGAATCACCGAAGAATCGATTCCGGATCGGGACCAGATCCATGTTGCAATCTGTTTGTTGGCGGATCATCTGGAGGAGACGATTGAGAAATGGATAGGCCAGCACCCCGGTGCCGATAACAAGGGGTTCTTTCATCTTACAGGGGCTGAGCTTTTCTAACCCTTCTTTCGTCTCGCGTTGAAAAAGAGGAACCATACCGACGCCGTTCTCTATTTGAGGAAGTTCGCCATAACGATCAAGGGGAGGAAAGGGTCGGCTGGCTTTCAGGTAGAACTCATCCGATGGGAAGATCCAGGGGCCCCCGTATTTTTCTAAACATCCCTTCTGCAGGGTATGGACTTGGTCGATGAGATGCTCCGCTTCATGCTTGCCGACCCCCTGAAGAGGGACAAGAGACGTTCGATGACGGGTCAATCCAACGGGGACGACCGCCACAGATTCTACGTGCGGCCGGAATCTCATGAGATCCATGACCGTACGGTTGAGGATCTCTCCATCATTGATGCCGGGACAGAAGACGATCTGGGTATGCAGGCGGATCCCCTCGGAGACCAGCCGTTTCATGGCAGGGAGCAAAGGCGGCGCGTCCGGGTTACCCAGAATTTTCTTTCGAATTCCCTCCTCTGTGGCGTGGACCGAGACATAGAGAGGGGAGAGGTTCTGTTGAACGATCCTGTCATAATCCGAATCGGCGAGGTTCGTCAGGGTGATATAATTCCCATGCAGGAAGGAGAGACGATAATCATCATCTTTGATATACAAGGTTTGCCTCAAGCCTTTCGGCATTTGGTGGACGAAGCAGAAGATGCAGTGATTCCGGCATGTCCGGTAACGGGGTTCCTTGAGTTCAAGACCCAGGTCCTGATCGATCTCCTTGCTTACAGAAATAACACGCCTCGTTTCATTCTGTACGATCTCGAGTACGACCCTCTCATCGCTTTCATAATATCGGTAATCGATAGGATCATGAATCATGTGTCCATTGATGCTTAACAGCCGGCCCCCCTCCTGAATACCGTATGCTTCAGACAGGGAACCTGGGAGAACCCGATTAATCTTGAGACCGCATTCTGTCTTGGATGAAGGCATGATCACTTTCTTGTTTTCTACGCCCTTTAATGAGCATGATCGTTGAATCTTTTCTTTAATCCCTCTCCCTTGACCGAAATCGTTCCGGTGTTACTCATCCTGTATCCCACATAAAAATAATGAATACCGGAGAACAGGGTCACAAAAAGATTGATCAGATAGAGAGAAGGAAGGACGTAAAGGATGCCCGGGTAAAGATCAGAAAAGAGGAGAAGGAGGATGGTGAACAGTTGAACAAATGTTGTGATCTTTCCGAGGATGGTTGGAGAAAACTCCATTTTCTTGTTGGTCAAATAGAGATAGAAGATGCCGGAAAGGATGACCATATCTCTTGCCACCACGACATATGTCAGCCATATGGGAAGATGGCCCAGCATCCCCAGCAGAATATAAGATGTGAGCAGGAGTAACTTGTCAGCAAGAGGATCGAGAAACGCACCGAGCCGGGTCTTCAAATCATACACCCGGGCAATGTAGCCGTCCAGACCATCCGTGATGCTGGCGACAGCAAAAACGGATAGAGCCCAGGACATTCTCTGATTTAGAATCAAATAGGCAAAGAGCGGTACCATGAAAATGCGAAGAATCGTCAGGAAATTCGGAAGATTCATAATACCTCATATGTTGACCGGAAAAGTGATTCCCATGCGGTACCCAAACAGCCTAACCGATTGATAAACTTTCTTTTTATCACATCTTCCAAACAGAGTCAATCTCTAAAGAAATGGGGGGTGCCCTCCTTTCTTTGAATCCGTTTGACACGAGAGATGGCTTTTGTTATGCTCCAGAAGAAACCCTGGGGGAGTTATCACGACTGAGAGTCCGGAAACATAGGGCGACCCCTTGAACCTGATCTGGGTAATGCCAGCGTAGGGAAGCGGTTTGGATTATCTCTCATCCAGAGTCGTTATTGCCGCTACTCCAAATCCTTCATTCAGATTTTCCTGCCTGGATCACCTGGTATTCTCTCTTGAGATGTAAGGTTAACCCGGAGATTGCATGAGAGAATCTATTACGAGGCCGAATAAGTTGCCGGATGCGGCGTTACAAAAAATTTCCCGACATCGAAATATTAGGTGCCAGGCAGGCCTGCCTGGCAACCTGCTTCTGCCGTGAAATTTTCTGTGCCTTGCCTACGGCACTTCTTCGACCTCTCATGACGACCCCTCATGCAATATCCGGGTTAAGAAGAGTTGAGATCATGTTCATAAAAATTAATGAAAGGTTTCAGGAACTTCCAGGATCGTGGACCCTTGAAGAACTTCGGGCGAAATTTAAGCCGAACGCAGATCTCTACATTGTCAACGGGTTTCCACTCGAGGACAATCAAAGGCTCAATCATGGAGACGAAGTGGTCCTGATCCAGCGGGGCGAAATCCCTTCCGAGGATGAGTTTGAAGCCCTGATGATGGCCCGTCATACACCGGGGGTCCATAAAAAGATCAAAGTGGCTGTGGTGGGGATTGCCGGTCTGGGCGGGCTGGGTTCCACTGTGGCGGTCTCTCTGGCCCGGCTCGGTATCGGCAGAATGATACTGGCCGATTTTGATCGGGTCGAACCTTCCAATCTGAACCGCCAGCAGTACCTTGCCGACCAGATCGGATTGAGCAAGGTTGAAGCACTGACCAGAAATATAGGCAGAATCAACCCCTATGTCCGACTAACGGGCCATGACGTTCACCTTGACGATGAGAACATCCCTGAAATATTTGCCGACGCCTCGGTTGTGGTCGAGGCATTTGATTCCCCAGAGGCCAAGGCCATACTCCACAACTCGGTTCTTCAACAACTCCCGGAGACGTATGTGGTCGGGGCCTCAGGACTGGCCGGATACGGGCCGTCCGAAGAGATCGGTGTGAGACGATTATCAAAGAGATGTTTTGTGGTAGGTGATGGTGTATCAGCTGCCCGGCCCGGCATGGGACTCATGGCCCCCCGAGTCGGCGTGGCAGCAAACCATCAGGCCAACCTGGTTCTCCGGATTCTCCTCCGGGAAGAAGGTTAAATAATTAGAAACCATGGCTGAACAGACCCATTATTCACTTGTTGTTGATGAAGAAGAAATCCATTCCCTTTTGGACCATCACCCGCTGAGTGACCGAGTGATCCGGAACCTTCTTGCTCATGCGAAAAGAGGGGAGGGGCTTGACCTTGAACAGGCTGCGCTTCTCTTGAATTGTGATGAGCCCGGTTCACTAGAATTGCTCTTTAACGCAGCTGGCGAGGTCAAGGAGAAGGTCTTCGGGACAAGGATTGTTCTCTTTGTCCCTCTTTACGTTTCCAATTATTGTAGCAACAACTGCCTCTATTGCGGTTTCCGCCGTGAGAACAGGGAAGCCGAACGGAACAGTCTCTCTATTCCGGAGATTGTTGACGAGGCCGCATTTCTGGCGGAGAAGGGATATCGGCGCCTTCTGCTTGTGGCAGGTGAGGACCCATCCGCCTCATCACTGGAGTACCTTTGCGAATCCATTCAAGCGATTTACAGGGAAACCAACATCCGGATCGTGCATGTCAATGCCGCTCCCATGTCTGTGGAAGCCTTTTCAAAACTTAAGGCTTCCGGTGCCGGGGTCTATCAGTGTTTCCAGGAAACCTATCATCGCGAGACCTACCATTGGCTGCATCCGTCCGGGCCCAAACAGGATTACGAATGGAGATTGTCCGTGATGGATCGGGCCATGGAAGGAGGTTTTGATGATGTGGGTGTGGGAGCCCTGCTCGGTTTGTATGATCATCGGTTTGAAGTGCTATCCGGTATTGCACACGCCAGGTATCTGGAACGGCAATACGGCGTGGGCCCTCATACCATCTCCATACCGAGATTCAGGCAGGCCACGGGGGCAGCCCTGACTCAAGCACCCTTTCCCGTGTCGGACCAGGAGTTCAAAAAGATCGTTGCGGTCTATCGGCTGGCTGTTCCGTATGCCGGGGTGGTGGTCTCCACCCGGGAAGGAGCAGATCTTCGCGACCAGGTCATCCATCTCGGCGCCTCCCAGATCAGCGCAGGGTCACGCACGGACATTGGTGGGTATACCCGATCCAGGGATCATGAAGGAACAACACAATTTTCGTTAAATGATTCGCGATCACTGGATGAAGTGATCCGTTCAGTCATGGAAGCCGGCCTTCTGCCCAGTCTCTGCACATCCTGTTACCGTTCCGGCAGGACTGGTGAGAGGTTCCGTAACGCTGCTGAAAAAGGGAGGATTAAAGATTTCTGTCTGATTAACGCCCTCTTGTCTCTCATGGAATATGTGCAGAATGTCCGCGATGAAGAAACTCGTGTTCAGGGGATCAGCAGAGTTCGGAAAATCCTTTCCACGGTCCAGGATCCCGCACTGCGCAAAAAGGTGGAAGAGCGTCTGGAGAGGATTACAGGGGGTGAACAGGATGTGAGGGTGTGAAGAACAGGTGTCAGGAGACAGAAGGCAGAAGGCAGCAAGAGCAAAAAACAAGTTGTTTTTTAGCCGAGAGCTAATCGCTGACAGCAAATAAAATAGAGGATTCCATGAAGGTCATTGTCAATGGTGAGGAAAGAGAAGTAGAAAAAGGGATCATGCTCTCGAATTTAATTGAAGAGCTCGGGATCTCCTGTGCCCGTGTGGCCGTGGAGAGGAACCGGGAGATTGTCGCACCGGATATTTATAATAAGACGGAGCTTGAAGAGGGAGACCAGCTGGAGATTGTGGGTTTTGTGGGGGGAGGGTGAGGTGAGGGGTGCCTCACAATCACCTCACTTCACAGCCTCCCGCATTGACCCTTTTCGGGTTCGCAGGCGGGGATTCCCCTCCTCGGATGGGACGAGGCTTCCCCTTCCTGCTCACCCGAATGGGTACCCCAATGCTCCCGGCAAGTTACGTTCGGTGATTGTGAGGCACCCCTTGTTAAAGTGGAGGGGGGAGGCTGAAGAGAGGGGGTTGCAGAGGTTTCGGTATCTCTCCTCTCTTCGGGACTGGCACTTGTGCCTGTCCCTGTTCAGCGCACAAAGTCCGTTCGGAGAGACACCGAAACCTCTTTGAGTAATGAGGGGAATTAAGGGGGCTGGTACTTGTGCCACTTTAATCTTAATCGTAATCCTAATCCTAATCAGAATTTATTGCCTTTTCGGGAAAACGATTAAGATTACGAATACGATTATGATTACGAAAGAATACAGGGGCTGGCACATGTGCCTGTGCCCATACAGTTTGCTGACAGCTGAATGCTGATAGCTAAAAACGATGAAAGGAGTTTTCCTATGGACGATAAGTTGATCATTGCAGGTATTGAGTTTCGATCCCGTCTCTGGATCGGGACAGGCAAGTACAAAGATTTCGAAGAGACCCGGCTGGCTGTGGAGGCCTCGGGTGCGGATGTGGTGACTGTGGCGGTCCGACGCGTGAATATTACGGACCCGACCAAGGAGAATCTCCTTGAATATATCGATCCGAACCGATACAAGATCCTCCCCAATACTGCCGGATGCTATACCGCCGAGGAGGCCGTACGGACGGCCCGCCTGGCCCGGGCCGCAGGGATTTCGGATATGGTTAAACTGGAGGTGATCGGCGATCAAAAGACTCTCTTCCCGGATAATGAGGCACTCCTTGAAGCCACAACGGTCCTCGTTAAAGAAGGATTTATTGTCCTTCCTTATACCAATGATGACCCCATCATGGCCAGGAAACTTGAAGATGCGGGCGCCTCAGCGGTCATGCCCCTGGGAGCACCCATCGGGTCCGGTTTGGGGATCTGTAACCCTTACAATATTAAGATTCTCATGGAATCGGTAACTGTCCCGGTGGTGGTGGATGCAGGTGTGGGAACAGCCTCGGACGCGACGATTGCCATGGAGTTGGGTGCCGATGCGGTACTCATGAACACAGGAATTGCAGAAGCAAAAGAACCCATCGTCATGGCGCAGGCCATGAACCATGCGGTGCAGGCGGGACGCCTGGCGTATAAGGCCGGAAGGATCCCAAAGAAACTTCATGCATCAGCAAGCAGCCCCATGGAAGGTCTAATATAATGAACACCGTGGATTTACGGCTTTACCTGGTCACGGACCGTAAGCAGGTTGGGGGGCAGGGTCTTGTTGCGGCGGTGAGGCAGGCCCTGGAAGGCGGGGTCCGGGCCGTGCAGTTGAGAGAAAAGGACCTGAGCGACCGGGAGATCTATGAGCTGGGCTGTGAGCTTCGTGTCCTGACACGTGACTCCGGTGCCGGCCTCTTCATCAATGACCGGGCTGATCTGGCCCTGGCCGTGGAAGCGGATGGGGTTCACCTGACACAAACCAGCTATTCCGCCGGAGAGGCCCGAAAAATTATCGGGCAATCCGGGGTTGTAGGAATTTCCACACATTCAATGGACCAAGCCCGGAAGGCAGAAGAAGAGGGGGCAGATTTTATCACCCTGGGCCCTGTCTTTGAAACACCTTCCAAGAAGGCCTACGGGCCTCCAGTGGGTATCCCCCTTCTTGAACAGGTTGTTCAGACCATTCATGTTCCGGTTCTTGCCATCGGTGGGATTAAAAAAGGGAACGTCCCATCTGTTTTGCACGCAGGAGCCCATGGGGTGGCTCTGATCTCAGGCATACTCGCTGTATCGGATGTAAAAAAGGGAGCACGGGAATTTATTAACCTCATCCACGGCAAAGATAAAATGATCAGTAAGATTTAATCCGTGTGGATTGTTGATTTGTATTTTGCTGAAAGCTGAGCGCTGAAAGCTTTCTTATTATGAAAGGAAACAACATGAACCAGATAACAGCTTCACGAAGCGGGGAGATTACACCTGAGATCAGGCAGGTTGCCGAGAGTGAAAGAATTTCACCGGAAGAGATTGCCGAAAAGGTCGCTCAGGGTAAGATCGTTGTGCTCAGGAATCGTGTACGGGAAAATGGGGTGCCACTCGGTATTGGGGAAGGCCTGAGGACCAAGATCAATGCCAACATCGGCACTTCCAAAGACCATCTGCATATTGAGGAGGAAATGGAGAAGGCCCGCGTTGCCGTGGAGGCGGGTGCGGATACCCTGATGGATTTGAGCACCGGTGGGGACCTGTCGGAGATACGAAGAAGGATCCTCACCCAGACCCATGCACCCCTTGGAACGGTGCCGATCTATGAATCCGCACATCGCGCCGTGGGCCAACAGAAGGGGATCGTCCGCATGGACAGGGAAGACATTTTTTCCGTGATCGAAACACAGGCACAAGAAGGGGTTGATTTTATGACCGTCCACTGTGGTGTGACTCTCTCCGCCATAGAGCGCCTGAGAAAGCAGGGGCGCTTGCTGAACGTGGTGAGCCGAGGCGGTGCCTTTTTGGTGGAATGGATGGTTCACAATGAGAAAGAGAATCCCCTCTATGAGGAGTTCGATCGCCTCCTGGAGATTGCCCGGCGTTATGACCTCTGTCTCAGTCTCGGGGATGGAATGCGGCCGGGCTGCCTGGCCGATGCAACGGACCGGAGTCAGATACAGGAACTCCTTACTCTGGGAGAGCTGACACGTCGTGCCTGGGATGCAGACGTCCAGGTCATGATCGAAGGACCGGGACATGTGCCGATCCACCAGGTGGAGACCAATATACGGATACAGAAGGAACTCTGTCAGGGCGCTCCTTTCTATGTACTCGGCCCTCTGGTTACGGATATCGCTCCGGGTTATGATCACATCACCTCTGCCATTGGCGGCGCCCTGGCTGCGGCAGCCGGTGCCGACTACCTTTGTTACGTCACACCCTCGGAACATCTGAGGCTTCCCAATGTAGACGATGTGCGGCAGGGTGTCATGGCTTCCCGTATTGCTGCACATGCAGCAGATATTGCAAAAGGGGTCAACGGAGCGATGGATCGAGACATCCGTATGGCGAAGGCCAGGCGATCTCTGGATTGGGAGGAACAGGTCCGGCTCGCACTGGACCCTGAACAGGCCAGACACCTTCGGGAGTCCTCCCCCCCTCAGGATAAGGAAGTCTGCTCCATGTGCGGGGAGTTCTGTGCCATTAAAGGGATCAACGAATATTTATATAAAAAATAGGGACATCCCCCATTTATTGATCAATAAATGGGGGATGTCCCTATTTTTACCCTATATTTGCCATTTATGTTGAAATTACGGTAAACAGAGGCTATCATTAAAGAATGAAGGTGATTACCTCAGAAGCCCAGTTGATCAGAACTTTCACCGGTCTACTCAATAGAAAAGGGCACTTTAGTATCCTGTTTAAATGTCAACGACATACCAAGGAAATCTTTATTTCCAATGGGTATGTTCTCTTCGCAACCTCTAATCTTTTGAGTGATAAACTCTCAGAGGTTCTCTTCAAGGCAGGAAAACTTACACAAGATCAGTATATGCTCTCCACGGAACTCAGTCTCGTGACCAAAAAAAAGATGGGGGAGATCCTTGTCAACGAGGGATTTCTGACCAAAGATGAAATTGCAGGGGGGCTCTGTTATCAGGCGAAAAAGATCTTCCGTAACATCTTTGAATACCCGGACTGGAACATTAAAATTACAGAATTCAAACCTGAGGAGAGCACGGATGTATTTCCCGGACTTTCTTTGATCGATGCCGTGATGGTTGGGATACGTAGCATTGACAATATCACTGTAATCTTTGATGCACTGCCCCGGAAAGGTGATATCCTTGAAGTGATTCCTGGTCAGGAGGAGTTGATACAAAGAATTCGACTCACCCGGGATGAAAGCTTGCTTGTACTTCTTATTAACGGTCGGATGACCCTTGAAGAAGTGATGAAAGAATCGAAAATGATGGAGTACCATTTTTATAAAACGATCTATCCACTTCTGGCTCTTAAGGTTCTCAAGGTACGTACAAAACCCTTGGAGATACGGATTCCGGTCCATGCATCCGGTTCTTCAGCACCGGCCGGTGAAGATCCTGGAGAGGATGGTTTCTGTGTATTGCCTCCGGATCCATCAACCGGAACACATGAACTTTCAGCTCTCTTTGAAGAAGCCAAGTTCTTGATCTCTTCGGGGCAGTACAGTCATGCGGCAAATAAGCTAAAGCACCTTATCCGCCAGGATAGCAAAAGATCCGAATACTATTATTATCTGGGATTGTCCCTGGATCATATCCCGGGACAGAATAAAGAGGCGGAGAAAGTATTAAAGATCGCAATTCATCTTGAAAATTATAACTCTCGGTATTACCTGGCTTTAGGCTACCTTTACCTGAACCGGAATATGAAACGCCAGGCCAGAAAATGTTTTCTCGCAGCCTTGAGGAGAGACCCTGATGACTCTTACGTTAACGAGGCGCTGAACAACCTGGATAAACTTGAAAAGAAGGGAGCCGGGTTTCTCACCACCATACTCTTTCGAAAGTGATTTCAGGGCTTTTCTTTTTTCATCTCTTTACAATTTTTCCTGTCGGATACACTGTTTTACAGTCACACCACTGTCACGCCGCATACGGTAGTTTATCCGTCTTCGCAAAATGCTACGCCGTGACAAGTCCGGCCTCTCATGACGATCACACATACAATATCCGGATTATACAATAACATGGGGTCGAAAAACGGCGGCAGATTATCTTGACAAAAGGAGAAAAGAAAGGATAATAATAGGTTACGAAAGTGGTGTTGAAATAATTTTAACCTTTGAGAGACCATGTCAAAAAGCATTTTAATCGTTGATGATGAGCCCAATATCATTCTGTCGCTTGAATATTTGATGGAGCAGGCAGGATACGAGGTTCGTACTGTGAATGACGGCGAGGGAGCCCTTGAGTCCGTTAAGGAGAAATTGCCGGATCTGATTCTACTGGATGTCATGCTGCCCAAGGTCGATGGCTACGAGGTTTGTCGGGAAATACGTGCCAACCCTGCATGGAAAGACGTTCGCATCATTATGCTTACGGCCAAAGGACGCGAGGTCGATCAGGAAAAGGGACTTGCCTTTGGCGCAGACGATTACATTACCAAGCCCTTCTCAACCAGCGAAGTGGTGAGAAAGGTTAAAAAGATCCTCAGTGAGGATTTCGATTAGCAAAGAGCGGCCTTATGGGTAATCGAAAGAAATTCTGGGGATTACTGGCGGGTATCATCGCTCTGGAATTCCTGCTGTTTGCCGTGATCGGCTGGAAACTCACCTCAATCATTGACGATCCATACCTGGAAACACAGGTGCTTCTCTACCTCGGAATCGGCACGATGCTCCTCACGACGGTGCTGGCCATGTTATGGGCGGTCCTCGACAGTGCCCTGGTCAAACCCCTGGAGGCCCTTTCACGGGTCACTGAAATAATTGTTGGCGCCAATCCTGTCCACACCCTGGAGTTACCCTCATTCCATCTTCTTGGAGACATCCCGGATAAGGTCCACAATCTGGGCGTGGCGCTGGAGAAGACCAAACAGGAAGTCGTTGAGGCTATTGTCTCCGGCACCGTCGGGATAGAAGAGCAGAAGGTACAGCTTGAAACGGTGCTCAAGGAACTCAAGGAAGGGGTGGTGGTGTGTGACACCGAGGGCAGGATTCTGCTTTACAATGCTGCCGCACAACGGCTGTTTCGCAACAGCGAAGCTCTCGGCTTGAGGCGTTCGCTTTACGGCATTTGTACTCGTGCCCCCATAGAGCATACCCTGGAGTTGCTGCACCAATGGGAGACAAGTGGAGAAAAGGATGGAAGGAAAGTAACGGATGTACAGTTCGTGTGCGCTACCATTAAAGAAGGCGCGCTACTCCACAGCAGGATGAGTCTCATCCCGGCAAAAGGCAAAATGAAATCTGTTTTCATCATGACCTTTGATGATGTGACGTATCAGGTCAATGTCCTTGAGCGTCGGGACAATCTCCTGCGTTCCATGGTGGATAAGCTGCGGGCCCCTCTTGCAAATCTGAACGCGGCGGCGGAGAACCTGTCAGCCCATCCGGAAATGCCGCAGGAACGGCGCAAGGCTTTCGACAATGTGATTGCGCAGGAGAGCACAATGCTGACAGAGCGGTTCGAATCGATCGCCAAGGAATGCCGATTTCTGTTCTCCACACAATGGCTCCTGGCCGATGTTTATTCCGCCGATCTCATCGGGTGCGTGATACGCCGACTGGAGCAACGTGGCGGGCCAAAAGTGACCATAATCGGCGTACCGCTCTGGCTCCATGCAGACAGCCATTCGATGATGCTGGTTATGGAGTTCCTCGCCCGCAGGGTACAGGAGACATGTCATACTTCGGAAATAGATATCGAGGCCCTGCTCGGTGACCGGCGCGTGTATCTTGACATTGTCTGGAAGGGAGATCCCATACCGCAATCGGAAGTAGAAGTCTGGGTTCGTCAACCGCTGCCGGACAGCATTGGAGCCGTCAAGGTGGCGGATATCCTTGAGCGTCATGGCAGCGATGTCTGGAGTCAACAGTCCCGACGGAAAGGATACGCGATTCTTCGCACCCCGGTGCCTGCTTCCCGCAGACAATGGGAAGTGCCCGCCGAGAAACTGCCGGAGCGGCCCGAGTTCTACGATTTTTCTCTGGCGGACGAACGCAGGGATATCAGTGAACTGGCCGAGAAGCCACTTTCAAGCCTCACCTATGTTGTATTTGATACAGAGACCACCGGGCTGCGACCTTCAGAAGGGGATGAGGTCATCTCCATTGGAGGGGTCACTGTCATCAATCGCAGGATTCTCAGTGGGGAAAGCTTCGAACGTTTGGTCAATCCGATGCGCCCTATCCCTCAGAGTTCCGTCCGCTTCCATGGCATCACGGATGACATGATTAAGGATAAACCGCCGATACAGGTGGTGCTGCCTCAGTTCAAGGCATTCGTGGGCGATGCCGTGCTCGTGGCCCATAACGCAGCTTTTGACATGAAGTTTATCCGGCTCAAGGAAGGGGAGTGCGGTGTGAAGTTCGACAACCCCGTGCTGGACACCCTTCTGCTGTCTGTGTTTTTACACGATCATACACCTGATCACACACTTGATGCCATTGCCAAGCGTGTGGGGTTAGAAATCAGAGGGCGGCATACGGCACTGGGCGATTCGCTTCTCACAGCGCAGATATTCGTCCGGCTTCTGGACCTGCTCGAAACACGCGGGATTACGACGCTGAATGAGGTGCTCGAGGCATCGGAAAAGGTGTTCAAGGTTCGAAAACAGCAAGCCCGATTCTAACGAACACAATAGGGGGTCGTCAATCATCAAACGTTATAACGAGCGTTTAGTTGTACTGTTACTGGCAGGGTGTGTGGCCCTCAATTACCCTCTGCTCTCCCTCTTCAACAAGCCCATTTTGTGGTTCGGGATTCCTGTGTTTTACCTGTACCTGTTTATGTTCTGGGCCCTGTTCATCGGATTAGCAGCCGCGGTGATGGAAAAACGTCAGCCGCCCGGCTCCGATTCAGAACCATTCGAATCCGGAAAGAAAGATTGATATGCTGCAGCAATGGGTCGTACTGTTGGTTTCGTTCTGCTACCTGGGCGTACTGTTTGCTATAGCCTATTACGGCGACAAGCGGGCAGACGCCGGCCGGTCCATTATCAGTAACCCCTATATTTATACTCTTTCCATCGCGGTTTACTGTACCGCCTGGACTTTTTACGGCAGTGTCGGCCGTGCGGCTGTCTCGGGGGCAGGTTTCCTGCCCATTTACCTGGGGCCGACTCTGATGGCCGCCTTGTGGGGATTTTTTCTGCAAAAGATCATTCGCATCACCAAGGTGCATCGCATTACCACCATCGCGGACTTTATTGCTTCTCGTTACGGTAAGAGTTCCATGATAGCCGGACTCGTAACGATCATCGCGGTCGTGGGGATCATGCCTTACATTTCACTGCAGCTCAAAGCTGTCTCCACCAGTTTCAATGTGCTTCACATGTATCCCGAACCCGCTGTGAGTCACATGTGGTGGAAGGACACAGCTCTGTATGTGGCCATGGTCATGGCGGTATTTTCCATTCTATTCGGTACCCGACACATCGATGTGACCGAGCATCACGAGGGGATGGTGGCGGCCATCGCGTTTGAGTCCGTCGTCAAGCTGGCCGCATTCAGTCTGGTCGGCATCTTTGTCACGTTCGGACTGTTCCACGGCCCCGGTGATCTGTTCAGCAGTGCAATTAAAATGCCTGCAATCAGGAAGCTCATAAGTTTTGAAGCCATGAGCGGCGGATATGCCACATGGTTTTCCCTGACCTTCCTTTCCATGACGGCAATTATGTTCCTTCCCCGTCAATTCCAGGTCCTGGTTCTCGAGAACGTCAACGACGAACATGTGAAGAAGGCAATCTGGCTGTTCCCGCTCTATTTGTTTGCAATCAACCTGTTTGTGCTGCCCATCTCCTTTGCCGGACTGCTGCGGTTCACCGACGGGACCATTGATCCCGATACATTCGTACTGACCTTGCCGCTTGCCAGCAAACAGCCACTCATTGCTTTATTTGTGTTTTTAGGCGGGCTTTCCGCAGCGACCGGAATGGTGATCGTTGCGACCATTGCGCTCTCCACCATGGTGTGCAATGATCTTGTGATGCCCGTCCTGCTTCGCATACGTGCACTTCAGCAGGAGAACCTCAGCCGCGTTCTGATTGCGATTCGACGGGGCAGCATCGTGGGAATCCTGTTCCTGGGTTACCTCTATTTCCGGCTGATCGGCGAGTCCTACGCACTGGTCACCATCGGACTGGTCTCGTTCGCTGCTGCGGCCCAGTTCGCCCCACCCATATTAATCGGCATCTATTGGAAGGGGGCCAGCAAGAAAGGGGCCATCGCGGGACTTCTGGCCGGATTCCTGATGTGGACTTATACTATTGCGCTGCCATCATTTGCCATCTCGGGATGGATTCCCAAATCCTTCATCACAGAGGGGCCTTTTGGAATCGGTCTTCTCGCGCCCTACGCATTGTTCGGTCTGGATATGTTTGACCCGATCACCCACTCGGTGTTCTGGAGTATGCTTGTCAATGTTGGATTTCTCGTGGGGATCTCATTGTTCGACCGTCAAAGTGCGATCGAGCGTCTCCAGGCAACGCTTTTTGTAAATGTGTTCAGCCAGGCCGTTGATGTGGGAGACACACGCCTGTGGCGCGGTACGTCGACAGTGGAAGAGCTTAAGAATCTTCTCGCTCGTCTGGTTGGTCGGAACCGGGCGGAACGGGCATTTGCCGCCTATGCCAGGAGTCGCGACATCCAGCTCAAAGGGGATGTTCAGGCCGATTCGAATCTGGTAAAATTTGCTGAACGGGAGTTGTCGGGCACCATCGGGGCTGCCTCGGCGCGTGTGATGGTTTCCTCGGTGGCAAAGGGCGAGGCGCTCAGTATGGAGGGCGTCATGAAGATCCTTGACGAGACCACCCAGGTCATCGAATACAGCCACCGCCTAGAGCAGAAGTCACGTGAACTCGAGGCTGCAACCAAAGAGCTGAAGGAAGCCAACGAGAGGCTCAAAGAACTGGACTTCATGAAGGACGAGTTCGTCTCCACCGTAAGCCACGAATTGCGTACACCGCTTACTTCCATTCGGGCACTCACCGAGATCCTTCATGACAATCCTGGTATGGACAAAACAAAACGCCAGAAGTTCCTGAGCAACGTTGTAAAGGAAACGGATCGGCTCACACGGCTGATCAACCTGATGCTGGACCTGGACAAGATCGAATCGGGCAGAGTCGATTGGGAACAGGAACGCGTAGATTTGATGGAGATTATCGAGGCCGGGCTGGTTGCCACCAGTCAGCTCCTTTCAGAAAAGTCCATTACCCTGAACAAAGAGCTGCCGACCGGTCCGGTTTTATTGACAGCCGACAGCGACCGTATCTTACAGGTCGTGATCAATCTGGTCTCAAACGCAGTGAAGTTCTGTAAAGAAAAAACAGGCCGCATTCATATCCGCCTCCTCACCGAGGATAAGTCGGTCCGCGTAGAGGTTGTCGATAACGGTCCCGGCATTCCACCGGAAGAGATGGATCGGATCTTTGATAAATTTCATCAGATAAGAGCCAAACAGGAGTCAAAACCCATCGGGAGCGGGCTTGGCCTGACCATCTGCCAGCGCATCATAGAGCACCACGGCGGGCGCATCTGGGCGGAGAATAATGAGGACGAGGGAGCGACGTTTATCTTTTCATTGCCTCTCCAGGGGTGATGGTTTTTATACGGGGTACCCGGCGTTTCGTACAGAAGCCCTCAAAAGACATCCCCTGTGAACTCCGAGTGAACGCGGCGGCGCAGAGTACTGATGGCTTGAAGGGAGTCCATCAGTCTCTCTTTCCCTCTTGACGATAGCGTGTCCGGGTCAACATAGGTGCTGACCTCAAAGCCTTTTTTGAAATCATGAATCTGCTGGCGCAGGACCAGTGTGGTGAGGTTATGGAATGCGTTAGACAGATAATCCTGCTCATCATGACTCAGTATCCCGTTCGTGTACAGTGCCTCAATTCGCCCCAGTGTCGACGTTTGTGCCACGCCTTCTCGAAGTGCCAGTAACCGTATTGCCTCTACAAGAGGGAGTATGCCGTGGTATTTCAGATTGACCTTGCCTTTGTGCAGGGATTCCTGTTCCAGAGCCAGCTTCCCGAACTTGCCAAGGGCGACACCGTGATCCTGTTGAACACGCTCCATCTCTCTCAGGAAGACATGATTTTGCTGTATGACACGAGAGACGTGTTGACGAAGGACGACAGCGAGTTCTTCCCTGCCCGAGATGTGCTGAAAATCGAAAAAGATGTCTGCGCAACGCAACGTAACAGGATCCGGCTTTTCAAGCCATTCGTTAATCTGCATGCACCATTGCGGAAGGGTCTTTCGCCACTGGGGGTTGGTTGCCATGACATTTCCGCGGCATGTCGGAATGCCGACGGTGTCAAGAAGGAGACTTATACGTTTTGCCACTTCCACGAAATACGTATCAACCATACCGTGTTGACTGTCGGGGTAATCCATCAGGATGAACCCGTTATCCTGGTCAGGATAAAGAAAATTTTCGCCCCTGCCGCCTGATCCCATGACGATCATGTCAAATTCCACCGGCGGCTCACCCCAGCCTTCTTCGACAAGCTCCTTGAGGATCAGGGATTGAACCCGGGAGTTAATGTCGTTGTTGATGTGTGTCAAAAGGATCTGGATTTCGGTAGCCGGTATCCGGTCCTTAAGAAGCGCGTCCACCACCACCACTTCGGCCTGTTTGACCAGTTTCAATCCCTCCGGTGTTTCTTCATGTGTGAGACGCTCTATCAGGTTTACGACGCGTGTGATGGCCCCTGTGAGCGCATCATGCAGATGCAGAATACCGGTTAAATAACCGCCACGGTCTACGACGGGCAGATGTCTCAGGCCAAGCCTGTTCATGATGGCGATGCCGTGAAAAAGGTAGTCGTCATCGTGGATTGTCTTGACGGGGCTGCTCATGACCTCTGACACAGGTGTGGTTGCGGGATTCAGAAATGCAATCCGGCGGACCACGTCCTGTTCGGTCAGGATACCTATGGGGCGTCTCTCCGGCGAGGTCACCACGATACTTGAGGCAGAAAAATCCCGCATGATGTGTAAGGCTTCCCCACAGGGCATGGCAGGAAGCACAGTGGGTGGGGGCCCACGCATCATATCACGGACTAAGCGGCTGAATACAGCCATCACAGAAATATTGAATTCTTTCATGGAAAAAGGTTCCTCTCCAAGGTTGATGGATTCGTAAAAAGTCTAAAAACTCCCTCTCCCTTGATGGGTTGGGGTGAGCCCCGTTAGAAGCCTTGGAGTTTTGAAGAGTGTTAATACCTGGTAATAACTCTCCAATAAAACAAAGCTTCTAACGGGGTGAGGGTGAAAATCAGTTATATTTCAATCATTCAGCATCCCCCTCCCCTTTGTCCCCTCCCGCTAGGGGAGGGGGGAATATGACTTTTTACGAGTCCATCAAGGTTAAGTTTAAAGAAGTTTACCAGAAAAAAAACAGTTTGTCTGGATCATTATTGGGTGAGAAGGCCGGTCAGCCCCGTTAGAAGTCACTCAAGTAAACGGTGTTGCGTAAGAAACACAAGCAATACAGCACATAACGGAACTCTTTTGACGGGGTATACAAACCTCAGGTTTGCACTCCCCGATCGTGGCTGTGCCGCTTCAGGAACGGCAGCTATAAACGTATACCGACAAAAGCATATTCTATTTTGCGCATAAAAGTCATTTTTTTGGCTTGATTATTTTTGTTTATTCATGTATGGTTTTTGCTTATACATAATTTTTAATATCCTGTTAATAGACAATTAGAGAATAAATTCCTTGGAACCGCTCAAGCAATAGAAGGCAGAACCAGCCGGGAACGGTTCAGGCCTCCAGCAAAAAACATCGGGTCAGACCTGATGGTTCAGTAGAGAACTAGCCGATTTTCTTAATAAAAAGCGCCGCCCGATCCCTTTCTCAGTTACGAGATACTGGATGGAGCATCGAAAAAAAATCTTCATCGAGTATGAACCGCGGGGTACGAAATAGTCACCCCGATTGTAAGGAAAGGGACGTTTGTGGTGAGGCATATAGAAATTTGACGAACCCTTTTAACAAACAATAATGACGGAAATTATTACCTTACAGATCTCCCGGCGTGGGTGTCAATCACCAAGGAAAGGAGGTGACGCAGGATAATAAACGGCTTTACCCTTTGTTGAGTAAATGGTGTTATTATTCCGAAGTAAAGTTGTAAATAGGAGGGCCATTAATGAGCGCAAAAATATTCTGGTTATTCTTCTTTGTGTTAGCGTACTGGGCGTATTGCATCTTCTGGGGAATCAAGGGTGCAAGGATGTCCAAGACCGCATCGGATTACTTTATTGCAGGCCGGCAGATCCCGGTCTGGGTCTTCGTTCTTGCGGCGACAGCAACATCTTTTTCAGGGTGGACCTTCATGGGGCATCCGGGGCTCCTGTATCGAGACGGCTTTCAGTATGCCTATGCATCCTTTTATGCCATTACGATTCCTTTTACAGGGGTCATGTTTCTAAAGCGACAATGGATTCTCGGCAAGAGGTTCGGCTACGTCACACCCGGTGAGATGTTTTCCGATTATTTCGGCTCCGATGTCATACGGGTTCTTGTCGTGATCGTGGCCATGTTCTTTTCCGTCCCTTACCTCGGGGTTCAGTTACGGGCCTCCGGTTTTCTCTTCAACGTCCTGACCGACGGGATGTTCGGTGTAGAAGTCGGGATGTGGCTCCTGTCGGCTGTCGTTTTCATCTATGTGGCCTCCGGCGGGTTGCGGGCCGTGGCCTACGTGGATACGGTGCAGTGCATCCTCCTGGCCGGCGGGATTGTCACCATCGGGATCATCGCCCTGAATGCAGCCGGCGGCTGGACAGCTCTGAATGAGGGGATCGCCCAGCTGGCGTTGTTGGATACCAAAAAGACAGCCGCGGGGTACAGCCATTACATTGCCATCCCCGGTGTGATCCAGTTTGTGTCAAGCGGACCCAAGGCCGTTGGCGGTGCATGGACGGGGATCATGATCCTCACCTACATGTTTGCCCTCATGGGCATCCAGTCTGCTCCGGCCTTCTCCATGTGGTCATTTGCAAACAAGAACCCCCGGCCTTTCGCGCCTCAGCAGGTCTGGGCCTCGTCTGCCGGTATCGGTTTCATCCTGATCATCTTTACGGCCATCCAGGGGTTGGGCGGGCACCTGATCGGTGCTGACACGACCATGCTTGCGGCGGGCCATGCCAAGGATGTGATGGGACTGGGCAAAGACCTGATGGAAATGCCCGGTAAACAGGGCATGATCGTTCCGGCCCTGATCAACCTGATGGGTGACACGGCCCCCTGGCTGGTGGGTATTCTGAGCGTCTGCGCCCTTGCGGCCATGCAGTCCACCGGTGCGGCGTACATGTCAACCGCCGGCGGTATGCTCACAAGGGATATCTATAAGCACTTTCTGTATCCCGAAGCCACCCATAAGACCCAGAAACTTTTCGGCCGGATCGGCGTGGGTATCATCGTTCTCGCTGCTCTGACCGTGGCCACCACCTCCAAGGACGCACTGGTCTTGCTGGGCGGCCTCGCTGTGGCTTACGGCTTCCAGATGTGGCCGGCGTTGATCGGCATCTGCTGGTGGCCGTGGTTGACCCGACGGGGGATCACGGTCGGTCTCATCGCGGGGATCATCGCCGTGACGGTGACAGAGACGATCGGGCAAAAGTGGTTCGGCATCACCGCCTGGGGGCGCTGGCCCTGGACCATCCATTCCGCGGGCTGGGGAATCATCTTCAATCTCGGCCTGGCGATCATCATCTCCGCTGTGACACAGGATAAGGATTCAACAGCACATCGGATGAAATTCCATGATTACCTGAAGGAACATGCGGGATTGCCCGCGGACAAGAAGGGTCTGGTCCCCATCGCATGGATCGTCACCCTGGTCTGGTTCTTCTTCGGCATCGGACCGGGCGCCGTGATCGGGAACACCATTTTCGGGAATCCTCAGGACTCCGCCACCTGGACCTTCGGCATGCCGTCCATCTGGGCATGGCAGATTATCTGGTGGTTCCTCGGTGTGGTCATGATGTGGCTCCTCGCCTACAAACTGCAGATGTCCACAATCCCGACAACAGAGATTACGGCTCTGGTTGAAGACATCGGTGATGTGAAACGGGCGAGACTCGATCTGGATAAACCCTAGCTTCATGAATCAAGGATTAAGACAGGGGGGCAGTGATGCCCCCCTATTTTTTTAGCGAGAGGGAACATTGACGACCGGCCTCTATCTCTGGTACTGGGTCACCACACTGGTTCTGGCAGCGGTGCTGTACAAGCCTGTGAAAAGGGTGATTGTGACCGGAAGGATCAGAAAGTTTGAACGGAAGCTTCAAAGAGAAGCCACAGGGGAAGAAATGGAGGCGATCGAGAAAAAGGCGATCCCCCTGGTCGTCGTGATCGTCATGACTTTTTCATTCCTTTTCAACAAGGTCCTGATGGGAAAATTTTTTATACAGCCATGAAACAATTTATACAGCCATGAAACAAAATGATATTCTGATCGCCGCAGTCGGTATCTCGATTCTGGCCTTCCTGGCGGTGGGTTATTTTAAGAACATGTCCCATGAGAATGTTCCCGGGGAGAACAAGTACCGGCTGGCCAACCGGTACCTGGAAGACGGGAAAAATGAAGAGGCTCTGAATGTCTTTAACGAAGCCCTCAGCTTGAACCCTGAATACAAAGAAGCATTTCTAGGAAAGGCCATTACCCTGATGCAGCTTGAAAGATATGACGAATCCAGAGCGCTGTTCGATCAGGCCATTACACTTGACGGCAGTTTTGCAGAGGCATACGCCAACCGGGGCATCCTGAATGACAGAACCGGGAATTTTGAGAAGGCCGCAGAGGATTACAGGACCGCCATCTCCTTGAAACCGAAACTTGCCAAAGGGCCGGGGAGGCTCTGGAAGTTTCTTCACAATGTCTCCGGGAAGGTCCCCACCATCGCCGACCGGGCCGACTATATTGAGGCGGAGTTAAAAAAACCCGAGGAGGAGCGCCTGCTAAGGGTGCCCGAAATTGACGCCCGGCAAAGAATGTATAAAAAATGAGGTTCTTGACAGGAATGTATGGGTAAAATCTATCCGCAGAAACATATAAGCCTTTAGACAGGATTTACTGGATAAGCAGGATATCAAGAATCAATCTTTTAAAAGATCCTGTCAATCCTGTTATCCTGTCTAAAAAATGTTTTTCTTATTGTGAAGCACCGTGCAGGTTTAGGGCAATCATGAACTATAGTTTTTACCCACACAAAACTGTCTAGAACTAAAAAATGATAGACGGTCCCTGATGTCTAGAGTATCAACTCGCCGAATTCACTTCCCACAACATCCTGCAGATCCGAGATGGCACGGAAGGCCTGCTTGAGAAGACCCTGGTGCCTCGACGAGAGTTCATGGGGGTTCAGGTAATAGTCGTTGGACCCCTTCAGCTGGTAATTGTCGACCTGAGCTTTCAGGGTATGATAGAGTATGACCCGGTAGGCATTTTCGAAATATTCCGAATCGTCTTTGTGGATCACGCCCTTCTCCACCAGGGCACCGAGCCTGCCCAGGGTCGATGCGGCTTTGATGCCGTGTTTGAGCGCCAGTACGCGGGCAGTCTCGATGATAAAGATGAGGGCGCTCAAACACGGCATCAAAGCCGCATCGACCCTGGGCAGGCTCGGTGCCCTGGTGGAGAAGGGCGTGATCCACAAAGACGATTCGGAATATTTC
>CAJICE010000106.1_pt1 | contig 47398 bp, 45 predicted proteins | sample 9199531 | NCBI WGS metagenome assembly CAJICE01 (sample SAMEA7708327, study PRJEB35096) | sediment metagenome | biome: marine neritic benthic zone biome [ENVO:01000025]; feature: sediment [ENVO:00002007]; material: shallow marine sediment [ENVO:03000034] sea grass bed [ENVO_01000059] ... | reverse complement strand
CCTATCGGGTCGTGCCCGAAGAGGAGAGCGGATCAGGCCGTGAGATTTTGCTTTCCGAACTGGATATCAATAATCTCCTCAGGACCAAAGGGGCCATGTATACGGCACTGACCGTGATCACTCGTCATGCGGGCATCTCTTTCCAGGATGTGAAACACTTCTATGTAGCGGGGACATTCGGTGCCTATATTGATCCTCAAATGGCCCTGACCATCGGGATGGTCCCGGATATCCCCCTCAAACGATACAAGCCATTGCATAACAGTGCCGGAACAGGCGCCTGTCTCTGTCTGCTTTCCAATGATAAAAGGCGTGAATTGGAAGAAATCAGCCGTTTTATCACATATTTGGAGTTGAATGTAGATGGAGACTTCATGAATATGCTGAATGCCGCTATGTTTCTCCCGCATACAGACATTTCGAAGTTCCCTTCCGTTGCACGACCCCGATCATGAGGCGTGGTCCTGCCCTTGACTTTTCCAGGGGTTTCCTTTAGTATTTTTTTACGCTTCAGTTTGCTTAATGGTTTGAAAGATCGGTCGGATGTCCGTAAAGGAAGTGTGTATTGTTTCACCGGAAAACGCTGTTTGACCCAGCCCGGAAATTGCATGAATATCCTGCTGCAGCACCGCAAATGCCCATCTCTACTGCATTGCGCTCGCTCGGTTTCCTAAACGTACGGTCCAGTACGTTTCCGGCGGCCTCGGGTGCGACGCCTTGTATCCGCAGACATCTGCGCCGCTTCACGATGACTGCTCATACACTATCCAGGCTTCTTGGGCTGTGGATGGCGCTGACTGTGATCGGGTGTGCGCCGCAGATGCTCGGATCCGGATCCAGGGACCTTATCCCCGGCCAAAAAATTTCCGTCCCCAACCAGTTGCCTGATGAGATGACCCCCCTGTCCGAGGTTCAGGTCTTGTCGCGAGCCGGCTTGGCAGTCCTGTTGGTCATGGAACTCCCTGTGCAGACATTTGATGTCCGCACTGAGATGCCCATGGTGGTGGATGTCTCGGACCATTGGGCCAGGAACGAGGTGTTGATTTCTGTGGAGCTGGGTTTGATGCCTGTCTTTTCCAATCACAGGTTTCAGCCGGACCAGCCGGTCACACGGGGGGAGATGGCTCAAGTCCTGTCCAAGGTCATGGCCATGAATCGGGTGGGTCTCGTGCAGTACAATATTTCATCGGAACTGCCGGCCGACCTTCCCCGGAGCCATCTCTACTATCCTGCGGTTCGACGTGTGCTTGAGGCGGGCGTGATGGAGCTTGATTCTGCCGGACGGTTTTCTGTGGCCGATGATGTCAGCGGCATGCAAGCCTTGAGCTACCTTCAGGAAACAAGACGACTGCTCAAGTCAGGAGAGGGTTTCCGGTAATCGTGCGGTATCTGTTCCCTTGAAGGCAGTGTTGGGCCGGTTCAGTTGGCCATTGTACGGACAGCGCTGAAGAATAAGGCCGTCGTGAGGGACTTTACCGGCCATACATCTTCTGATATACTTTTGATACCTTAAGGAGATGAATGCGCATTTTTCCTGCACAACTCAGGGAGATCAATCCCTTTCTTCTTGTTCTTTTCCTGCTGGTATGTTTCGTGCCTGTTTCACTTTACCTGGCACGTGAAGTGAAAATCCAGGAACTGGTGAAGGATCTTCGAGGGAATATCATCCGTGCGGATCTGACCATTAATCAGTTCCATTACACGGAGAGGGAAAAAGGAGAACGTAAATGGGAGATCTGGGCCGAGCGGGCAGAGCGTTTCAAGGACCCGCCGAAAGTCCATCTGGATCAGGTCAAGATGAGATATTTCCTTAAAGAAGGCGGATGGGTGGATCTCTCAGGCGATTTGGGGGACTATTTTGAAAAGGAGGAACGGGTGGAGCTCTCTCAGGAGGTTCAGGTTCATACTGATTCGGGGTATTCCCTCTATACGGATCAATTGATCTGGGAACAAGAGAAGAACCTTATCCGTTCTGAGAAACCTGTTCGTTTCGTTGCAGCACTCTATACCACAAAGGGAGAGCGGATGTCCTTTAACACGGAGACCCGGCAGCTGGAGATGACCGGAGAGATCCGGACCGTGGTGACACCGGCGAGACAGGAACAAGGAGTGATGCCGTGATCAGGGAAAGGCTGTGGATTTGGGTGGCCGCTCTTGCCGGGATCCTGCTTGTCTGTATCGGAAAGGTGCAGTTTGTTTCAGCTCAGGAGAACCAGCTGAAAGAGGCGTTGCCGATTACGATCACTTCGGATCGGATGAAAGGAGATTTCAAAGCCGGTATCATCACCTTCCAGGACCGGGTGAAGGTGGTCCGGGGGGAGATGGTTCTCAATGCCGACCAGGTGACTGTCCATCCCAAAGACGGCGGGGATGATATTGAACGGATTGTCGCGACCGGGAACGTCCGTGTGATTTCCGGTTCCCGCTCATCGGTTTCAGACCGGGTGGAGTATATTGATGATACGGAGATCCTGGTCCTGACCGGGAACGCCAAGGTCATGGATGGGAAAAACACCATCGCCGGGCCCGTGATCCGGGTCTATCTGAAAGAAGACCGGGCCGAGGTGGAGGGGAATAATACAGAGCGGCCCAAGTTTCTCTTCCATCCTGATGCCATGAAGAGTCAGAAAAAAGAAGGAAAGGAGTAAGGCGATCGATAATCGTCCCCATGATAAAAATCATCAACTCAAGGTAACCGGTCTTTTTAAAGGGTACAATGGCACCGAGGCCGTGCGGGATGTCTCTCTTTTTGTGGATTCGGGAGAGGTTGTGGGTTTGCTGGGACCCAATGGCGCCGGTAAGACCACAACATTTTATATGGTCGTGGGGCTGATCATGGCGGACCAGGGAGAGGTCTTTCTGGGAGACCAGAAAATCACCTCGGATACCATGGTCCTCCGTGCAAGAAAGGGGATCAGTTATCTCCCCCAGGAACCTTCGGTATTTCAGAAGTTGACGGTGGAGCAGAATCTGACCGCGATCCTTGAGAACCTCTCATTGACGTCCATGGAGAGGCGGGAACGTTTGGAGACGCTGCTGCAGGATTTTGGCATCGACCATCTCCGGAAACAGAAGGCCTACACCCTCTCAGGGGGAGAGCGGCGGAGGCTGGAAATCGCCCGTGCCCTGGTGATCTCTCCATCCTTTATACTTCTGGACGAGCCCTTTGCAGGGATTGACCCGATTGCTGTGAATGAAATCGAAGGGATGATTATCTCATTGAAAAAAAAGGGGATCGGGGTGTTAATTACAGACCATAATGCCAGAGAAATGTTGAAAATTGCCGACAGGTTGTATATAATGATAAAAGGTGTTATACAAGCAAGTGGATCACCGGATGAGGTCAGGCAAGATCCGGTGGTGCGGAATCAATATCTCGGCAAAGACTTTGAAATCTCATAGAAAATTGTTAATGCTCGTTTCTGCTGGCAACAATCACGTGAATATGGTGTAGGAGATAGAATGCAGTTAGACACCCGCCTGAGTCTGAAATTGACACAGAAGCTGATCATGACCCCCCAGCTTCAGCAAGCCATCAAGCTCCTCCAGCTCTCCAAACTGGAGCTGATTCAGAGCATCCATCAGGAACTGATGGAAAATCCTTTGCTGGAAGAAGAAGTTGTCGAGCCATCCGTTGAAGAACGGGCCAAGGATAGTGATTCCGAATATGAAAAGAATAAGGAGAGGACAGAGGAAGAGGGTTTTGACTGGAAAAATTATCTGAGCGAATCCATGGGGTCGGGATATGCTTCCTACGAAAACTATTCCGATCAAGATGAAGCCCCTTCTTATGAGAATACCCTTTCCCAGAAGACCACCCTGGGGGAACACCTTCTCTGGCAGTTGAACCTTTCCTCTGCAGACACGAAACAGCGCACGATCGGTGAATTTGTCATCGGGAATCTGGATAGTGACGGATACCTGCGTATCGGATTGGAAGAGATTGCCGAGATCACAGGATCTTCCGGGGAGGAGGCTCAGCAGGCCCTTGATCTGGTCCAGAATTTTGATCCTCCCGGCGTGGCGTCGAGGGACTTAAAGGAATGCCTGCTGATACAAGCCAGGCAGCTGGAGACCGACAGCCGGATTGTGGAAGTCATGATCCAGGATTATCTCCCGCATCTTCAAAAGAAAGACCTCGCTTCCATTGCGCGCAAATTGGGGATTCCCCAGGGCGATGTGGAAGTCGCAGCCAGGATTATTGGAGATCTCGAACCGAAGCCGGGCCGGTCCTTTGGCGGTGATGAGCCGGTCTACATTATTCCCGATATCTATGTGGTGAAGGACGGAAATGATTTTGCCATCCTGTTGAATGATGAGGGGCTGCCCCGGTTAAAGGTCTCCCATTTTTACAGGAGGATGCTGCAGAACCGGAGCCAGTTGAACGCCCCCACGGCAGAGTATGTGGAGAACAAGTTTAAATCGGCTCTCTGGCTGATTCGAAGTATCGAGCAGCGTCAAAAGACAATCTATCGAACCATGGAGAGCATCCTCAAGTTTCAGAGAAAATTTTTCGAGAAGGGGACGACACACTTGAAGCCGATGGTGCTCAGAGACGTGGCCGAAGACATTGATATGCACGAGTCCACGGTCAGTCGTGTGACCACCAACAAATATGTTCATACGCCTCACGGCCTTTATGAGCTGAAGTATTTCTTCTGCAGCGGGATCCGTTCGGATTCGGGAGATGTATCCTCCATTAGCGTGCAGGAACAGATTCGAAAGATCATCACTGAAGAAGACCAGAAGAAGCCCTTAAGCGATCAGAAGATTGTTGAGATCCTCCAGGACAGGGGGATCGATATTGCCAGACGGACGGTAACCAAATACAGAATGGAACAGAAAATCCTTTCTACGACCGAAAGAAAAAGGATGCTCCGATAAAGATGAACCTGAATGCTGTGACCATTACGTGACCCACAAAAGAGGGATGCGTACCAAATTGGGCCAATTTTTTATCCGTTTTCCACACACAAGGATCTTACCTCAGTATCCGCCGATACCTCTCAGGAAGAGTAAAACAGTGCGTCCTGCACGGATAAGATGGTCATCTTTAGGACAGCAAAAATGGAAAGGGGGTGCGAGAAACGCCGCCATAGGGTAAACTCTATACATGGGAGTCTGAACGGTCCATTCACGGAGATGAAGAGTCCCGGCACGATGAGATGAGTCGAGCGGGGAAGTCACATGAAATAGGGGAAGGGCCATGTTCTGACTTCAAATGAATGATGATTTTGGAGGAAGGGGGAGAAGCTATGCAATTGAATATTACAGCACGTCATATGGAACTTACCGATGGTCTTCGTGAGCATATCGAGAAGGAGTTGAAAAAGCTTCAACGCCATTTCCATAAAGAGGCAGATGTACAGGTCACCCTTCGGGTCGAGAAATACCGTCATATTGCTGAGGTTTCCTGCAATGTGGGCGGCAATGTGCTTCAGGCCAACGAAGAGACCAAGGACATGTATCAATCCGTAGACCGTGCCATAGAGAGTGTTGGCGAGCGATACAAGAAATTTAAATCCAAGCATTGGAGCAGCAAGGGGAAGACATCTCTGAACGATGACACCCTGCAATCTGCGGCAACGGAGACAGAGCGTATGGAATTACCCGATTACGGGGACAATAAGCCACGCATCATCCGCACACGAAGATATGCGGTTAAGCCCATGTCCGTGGATGAAGCGTCCATGCAGATGGATCTGCTGGATCAGGATTTTATTGTCTACACCGACTCCGGAACGGATCAGGTGAACGTATTGTACCGGCGGAAAGACGGGGACCTCGGTCTGATCGAGCCGATTTATGAATAGTGATGCAGAGGAATTCGCTGTGTGGGTGGAGTGCCAGACAGGACATGAACAAAAGAATGCTGGGAGAAAGAGGGGACAAAGATGAGATTAACGGACCTTCTGGATCAGGAACTGATTCTCACGGAACTTGATGGACAGAATAAACGGGACGTATTGAATGAATTTGCGGCACTTCTATATGAGCACAAGAAGATTCGTGACCAGAACGAATTCCTGGAGGTTATTCTCGCTCGGGAGGCCCTGGGGAGTACGGGCATCGGTGAAGGCATTGCCATCCCCCATGGGAAGCTGAAGAGTCTGAATCATCTTGTCCTGTGCTTCGGGATCTCAAGAAAAGGGATCGATTTTGATGCCATGGACGGTCAGCCGGTTCACATTTTCTTTGTTCTGATTGCACCGGAAGATTCTCCCGGGGATCATCTGAAAGCCCTGGCCAGAATCTCCAGGGTCTTGAAAAATTCAAGTTTCCGGGAGCGTCTGATCAAATCTAGGACGCAGGAAGAGATCTACAGCCAGATACAGGAGGAGGATAGTCAGTACGGGCCCTGATCCCGTCACGTGAAGAAGGAAACATGGAGGATGGGTGGCCGGTAAGAGAACATATGTTATCCTGTTGTTGCCCTGAGAAAGAAAGGCGGTTGAGCCAGGATGGCATGGATGGGGACCCATCAATGTCGAGATCCTTGAAGGAGGGGTCATGGTCCAGATTACCGTTGAGAAACTCTTTCAGGCAAATCAATCCAAACTTGAACTGGAGTTGATTGCAGGGAAGGAGGGTCTCGAAAACCTTGTTCTCAAACCCCGGATTCAGAAATCAAGTCTGGCGCTGGCCGGTCATACCGCTCACATTGATTCTTCCAAGATCCAGTTTCTGGGCGAGACGGAGATCTCCTATCTCTCCTCCTTATCTCCGGAAGAAAGAGAGAAGTCCCTGTACGATTTCAGTCAGAGCAAGGTCCCCTGCTTTATTGTGACCAAGGGCCTGGAACTCCCGGATGAACTCATCCGGATGTGTAACAGTAATAATATTCCTCTTCTCCGTTCCCCCCATTACAGTTCGCGGTGTATCAAGCGGATTACCTCCTATCTGGAAGAGGCTTTGGCCCATAGCGTAAGCCGTTCAGGAGTTTTAGTGGATGCATACGGTGTGGGGATCCTGATTCTTGGAAAGAGCGGGATTGGAAAAAGTGAATGTGCCCTGGATATGATTGACAGAGGGCATCGCCTGGTTGCGGACGATGTGGTCATGATCAAAAAGAAAGAGCCGGAAAAACTTTTCGGGAGTTGCCCGGACCTCACCAGCCATCATATGGAGATTCGGGGATTAGGGATTATTAATATTAAGGATCTGTATGGTGTCTCTTCAATCAAACAGGAAAAAGAAATTGATCTGGTGATCGAACTGGTTGCGTGGGATGCATCGGAAAGATATGACCGGCTGGGTCTGGAGGAGCAGACCTTCGGGATCATGGATGTGATGAAGCCGTTTTTGAGGATGCCCGTTACACCCGGAAGAAATATGGGCTTGATCATAGAAGTGGCTGCGAGGAATCATCTGTTGAAGACGACCGGTTTCTTTTCTGCCCACCGCTTTGATAAGAAGCTAAATCAAAAAATCCGGGAGCGGCATGAAAAAACAGACGTTTAGACTGATGATCATCAGCGGGATTTCCGGTTCCGGCAAAAGTACCACGGTCCACCAGTTCGAGGATATGGGATTTTACTGTGTGGACAACCTCCCTACAGACCTGATCCCGAAGTTCCTGGACCTCTGTTCGCAGAGCGGAAATGAGATTGAAAAGGTTGCCCTGGTTGTGGACATCCGGGAAAAAAAATTTTTGAAACATTACCGGGAGGTACTCAACGATATCCGCAAGAGGGGAATTGATTATCAGGTGGTCTTTCTTGATGCCTCGGATGAGGTGCTGTTAAGACGGTTCAAAGAGACGCGGCGAAGACACCCGTTAGCCGAGACCTCCGTTATGGAAGGTCTCTCCCGGGAACGGGAGATGCTGGCGGACGTGAAAGAGAGTGCGGACATCGTGATCGATACCTCGGATTATTCTATCCATGATTTGAAGGAGATCCTCAGCAAACACTTTGAGTCAACGCTCCGATACAGACAGATGTCCATTTCACTCACCGCCTTCGGTTTCAAATACGGGATGGTGGCGGATGCGGACATGGTTTTCGATGTCCGTTTCCTTCCCAATCCGTACTTTATTGAAGCGTTGAAAGAAAAAACAGGAAAAGACGAAGAGGTCATCCGCTACGTGCACGACAGACAAGAGACAGGGGAGTATCTTCAACACCTTTTTCGTTTTGTGGATTATCTGCTCCCACTCTATGTCCAGGAGGGGAAGTCCTATATGACTCTGGGTTTCGGATGTACCGGAGGCCGCCACCGGTCTGTGGTGATTGCCGACGTTATGAATCGGCATCTCGAAGAAAAAGGATTCAAGACGTCTATTCGGTACAGGGACCTGGAGCGTGGTTGAGCCTGTTGCCGTATTGATATAAGAATAGGAGAAGAGAAGATATGGTCGGTTTTATCATCGTGACGCATGGCCATGTTGGACAGGAATTATATACCTGCCTGGAAGGAATCCTGGGCGTTCAGGAGAATGTGGCGGCCGTGACCGTGGATTTTACAAAGCCCGTGGAAACAGCCCGGGGGGAAATCGAAGAGGCCATTCAGAATGTGGACAAAGGGGATGGGGTGATCATCATGACAGATATGTTCGGTGGGACGCCATCCAATATCAGCCTCTCTTTTCTGGAGAACCACAAAGTCGAGGTGTTGACCGGTGTGAATTTGCCCATGTTGATTAAGGGGGTCACGATGCGTAAGGATCAGGAACTTGAGGAGCTGTGCAGGCTCCTTAAAGAGTCCGGGAAGAACGGAATCATTGTGGCCAGTACACTTCTCAAGGAACGACAGGGCCGAATTCAGTAAGAGAAAAAAGCAATAGCGGCATAAATATAAGAAGCATAAAAACCCTTAGACAGGATAACAGGATTGACAGGATCTTTTAAAAGATTAATTCTTGATATCCTGTTTATCCAGTAAATCCTGTCTAAAAAAGTTTTTCTTTTTGTGAAGCACTGTGCAGGTTTAGGTCAAAGATGAACTTTTGTTTATATCCACACAAAACTGTCTAGAACAAATTATTTTTCTGGAGTCGACCAATGGGGATCGTTATGTTTCGTATTGATGATCGGTTAATTCACGGTCAGGTCGTGGAAGGCTGGTTCCATACCCTGCATCCGGACCGGATCGTTGTCGCGGACGATGAGGCCGCCGAAAATGCATTCCAGAAGAGCCTGATGGAATTGGCGGTGCCCTATGGGGTGGTGACGGAAGTCCTGACGATTCAGAATGCTGTGCGGAGATTTCAGGAGCACGATTTTTTGAATAGCCGGTCCATCGTGCTTTTCCGGTTACCGCGGGATGTTTTAGCAGCCCTTAATTTCGGTCTCTCTATCGACCGGTTGAATCTTGGCGGTCTCCATGCGGCCGGAAAGACCAAAATTCTAGGCAAAGGAGTCCTGGCCTCGGAACAGGACCTTCATGATCTTGAAGAGATTATACAGTCCGGCATTCACGTGGAAGTTCGGCCTGTCCCAACGGAACCTTCCGTGGATCTGAGGAGGCTTATGTGAGGGCGATGAGCCTGCCATAGCGAGAGAACTTCTTGAGTGCTACCAACCCGTGGAGGTTCCGTGCCGTTCCTGGATACATTACAGGTGGCCCTGGTTGCCGGTCTGCTGGGTCTGGACCGATTGGCCTTTGGGCAGTTTATGTTTTCTCAGCCGATCGTCGCGGCACCGCTGATCGGCGCACTGCTGGGGGATGTCCATACCGGTTTAATGATCGGTGTGGTTTTGGAGCTTTATTGGCTCAGGTGCATGCCGGTGGGCGGTCATGTGCCCAAGGATGCCACTCTCTCGGCGGTCCTGACCACGGGACTCACCCTTCTGCCCGTGCAGTCTGCGGAAGCAGTGGATCCGGCCTGGATCGCGTGGGTCTTTTTATGGGTGGGAGTGCTGTTGGTGCCTGTGGGGAGATTGGAACAGTGGCTCCGGAGAAAAAACGCATGGCTGATAAGGGGAGCCCTCTCCTCGGCTTCACTGGATCGGGGGATTGCCAGGTCCGTCGGCATGGGTGTCCTGGTGTTTTTTATCTATTATTTTGGAATTACCTGTGCAGTCCTTGGATTGTCGTGGCCGTTTCTGATAAGGGGATACTCTGTCCTCTCTTATGAGGTGTTGCAGGGGTTGAAGTTGTTCTTTTATCTGCTCCCCGCCATGGGTATGGCCTCGCTGTTGAGCTATAAAGACCTGGTAAGCGGGCGGGTCCACCTGGGTGTGGGAGGGGCGGCTTCTTTACTCCTTTTTGTGGTGTTCATGATGCAGAGTGGATGGCCCCTTTTGTTCTTGTTCCTGCTGGCGATGACCATGATTTTGGTACAAAAACGCAGGAGCGTAGCGTCATCATGAGATGTGAACGTATACTGTCATCAGGAGTGTTATGATCCTGAGCCATGACAGTACAGCGGAGAAAGTGTAAGGAAGAGATGAGCAGAGAAGAGACCGAAACAAAGCAGCTTTCTTTCCCCCTGCTTGTGCAGACGGTATTCAGGGGCCTTTTTATTCAGTCTGCATGGAACTATGAGAACTTCCAGGGGATCGGCTTCGCGTACAACATGATCCCCTTTTTAAGACGTATCCCATCGGGTCAGGAAGGGATGCAGGATATCCTTAAAAGACATGTGACCTGTTTTAATACGAATCCCTATTTGTCCGGGATGATCGTAGGCGGAGTGATGCGTATGGAAGAGGAACATGCCGCGGGCCGCGTCACAGCCGATCAGATCGAATCCTATAAGAAGGGCCTGACCGGTGCCCTGGGCGCCCTGGGCGATTCTCTGATCTGGGGCGCCTTACGGCCATTAGCGGGTCTTGTGGCCGTACTGGTGGCCCTGTTGGCGGAGTCCCTCGCGCCGTTGATTTTTCTGATACTGTACAATGCTGGCGCCCTCTGGTTCAGAGTTACCGGGGTGAGGAATGGATATGCCTATGGTGCGAACCTTTTAGCGTACTTAAAGAAGATCGATCTGCAGCAAAAGATCTACTGGATGAACTGTTTCATCCTTTTTGCAATCGGGGTATTGCTTCCCCTTTGGATCTTCCAGGCCGTTCCTGTCATGAACTTTACCTATCTGGGACTGTTTGGTTTTATGTGCATCCTGATCGGGAGTTTCTGGATTGCGGAACGTAAGGGGATTTCTCTTCTGTTCCAGGTCGCCGCATTACTCCTCCTGTCAGAACTCCTGGCCCATGTGGGATGGCTGCCTTTGTAAAGGGAACAACTAGGCGTGTTGGTTGAGAAAATTGTGATACAAAACAAATTGGGGATGCATGCCCGTTCAGCGGCGATGTTTGTGGAATTGGCCAGTCATTTCCAATCGGATATTCTGATCAAACGGGATGACGTTGAGGTGAACGGGAAGAGCATTATGGGGATCATGATGCTGGCCGCGGCCAAAGGAACGGAGCTGATGCTCCAAGTCAGCGGACCTGATGAGGCTGAGGCCATGGAGCGCCTGAGTTGTCTGGTGAATGACAAATTCGGAGAGGATTAGATGAAGTTTAAAGGGATTGGGGTTTCGCCCGGTATTGCCATCGGTAAAACCCTGGTGTTGAACCGGGAACGGATCAAGGCCGAAACCCGAAAGATCACTCCTGACAGGGCCGAGAGCGAGATCCAGCGTTTCAGGACGGCCCTTGCCAAATCCATTGAACAGCTCGAGACAGTCAAACAGCACTTCAGCAGTCAAGTGGGAGAATCCCACGCCTATATCCTCGATAGTCATATCCTGATGCTCAAGGACACTATGCTGACCGAGGGAACCGCTGAGGTCATTCACAAAGAGCTGATTACGGCCGAAGGTGCGTTAAAGAAGGTCCTGGATGATTTCCTTGCTGTGTTTAATGCCATTGAAGACGATTATTTAAAGGAGCGCAAGTCGGACATCGTTCACGTCGGAGAACGGATCCTGCAGAATCTTTCCGGACATGCTCAGAGGAGTCTTGCTGATCTGACCGAGGATGTGATCGTCGTGGCCCATGATATCACACCGGCCGATACCATGCAGATGAACCGGAAACACGTCAAGGGGTTTGCCACCGATTTGGGAGGGAAGACCAGCCATACAGGAATCATTGCCCGGTCTATGGAGATTCCGGCCGTGGCCGGCATGGGGGACATCACGGCATGGGTGCAAAGCGGCGATCCCATCATCCTGGACGGCAGCAGCGGGACCATTATCCTCCATCCGGACAATGAGACCTTCAACCGTTATCTGGAAAAACAGAGACGGTATGTTTATTTTGAAAAAGAGCTGCAGAAGCTGGCGTTCCTGCCGGCAGAGACCAGGGATGGCTGTAAAATCAAACTGGCTGCAAATATCGAGACCCCCGATGATGTCTGCGGCGTCCTGGAGCATGGGGCGGATGGTGTGGGTCTTTACCGGAGTGAATTTTTATACCTGAAACGCTCCAATCTTCCCACTGAAGAGGAGCAATTTCAGGCCTACAAGGACGCCCTGGAGATGGTCTATCCCGAATCGATGGTGATCCGGACACTCGACCTGGGAGGAGATAAACTTATTAACCATATCCCCTATTCGGGAGAACCCAATCCTTCCATGGGGCTGCGGGCCATCCGTTTCTGTCTCCAGCATCAGGATATCTTCAAGACTCAGCTCAGGGCCCTGGCTCGGGCCAGTGTCTATGGCAATCTTAAGATTCTCTTACCCATGATATCGGGGGTTCTGGAACTGAGAATGGCCAAGGAGATCTTTTACAATGTCCTGGAGGAGCTGCGCAGAGAAGAGGAGGAGTTCAAGGAGAAGATCCCCATCGGGGCGATGATTGAGGTTCCTTCCGCAGCCCTGGTTGTGGATCTGTTGGCCAGGGAAGTCGATTTCCTGAGCATCGGGACCAATGACCTGATTCAATATACACTGGCCATTGACCGTGTCAACGAACATGTGGCCTACCTCTATGAACCGCTCCATCCGGCTGTCATGCGGATGCTGAAATATGTGATGACCGTGGCCAAGGAAGTGAAGATACCGGTCTCGCTCTGCGGCGAAGTAGCGGGAGACCCGATCTATGCCCCCGCCCTGATGGGGCTTGGACTCAGGGAGTTCAGCATGAACTCGGTCTCTGTACCCCGTGTCAAGAGGATCATCCGGGAAGTCACTCTTGATGAGTCCAAGAGGCTGGCCAATCAGATCCTCACGTTCTCCACAGCACGTGAAATCGAGGAGTACACGAACCAGTACATGCGTTCCCGTTTTCCTGAAGTCATGGAATGGGATTCTGTTCTGGAGCCGTAACGTGCAGGTCCGATGGGGGTTGCAAGGGGGTCGACATTATCGCCGGATGACCCGTTTTCTGTGGGACATGGGGTAGGGCGGTTTTTGCCCGATGGCCCCGGGAAGCTTCTCCAGGTGGAACTGCAGCCAGAGCTCGCCATAGTTCTTCATTTTCATCTTCTTGTTATTCTGCAGATTGTTAAGGTTGGTCTTGACCCGTTCATCATCGGGGAGCTTTTTGGTTGCCTTCACCAGGGCCTGAATGGCTTCTGCCCTGTCGCCCATGCGAAGGAGACAGTAGGCGTAGAGGTTCCAGAGCAGGCCTTCCTTGGAGCTGTACCGCACGGCACGTTTAAAGGTCTTGACCATGTTATCCTTATCCTTCTTCCGCATATAGATCACAGCAAGCATGCCCAGGGCCATCCAGTTCCGGGCAAAAGATTTTTGCAGGAAGGGAAAGGCTGCGTTGAAATCTTTTTTGATGTAATGAATGACTCCGATCTGGGATTTGATCTGGGACGTCACAAAAAACTGGTAACGACCGAATTTTAATCCCCCTTCGAGGGTGCGGATGGCCCGGTCCATTTTTCCGTTTTTCAGATCCTGGCTGACCACCTCCATGAGCTGGGTGATGGCTTTGTTGATGCGCCGGCCGAGCAGATAGTTGACCCCCATCATCACAACCAGTGCTACGGGCAGGGCAATCCCCCAGTGTATCTTAAGATAATAAAGGGTGAAAAAGATCGCGGCACCGAGACCGGTGGAGATAAGCAAGTGAATCATGGGACGATTTTTCCTTTATTCCGGGTTTAAGTGAATCTAACGTATCAAAAAAAGGGTGGGGAATCAAGGGGGAAATAGGGCGTTTGCATTACATCACGATCCTTCTCATATCTTAATTCATATCCTAATCGTAATCCTAATCGTAATCGTAATCAGATCTTAAGGTTTTAAACTTTATTAGACACATTGAGATTCTTGACTACGATTAAGATCTGATTACGATTAGGATGAAGATATAAATGTAGGGGAGAGGGATGGGCCTCCGGGAAATCTGCAAAACAGGCGTCATAATGGGGTAATCTCCAACAGAGAAAAGCCTTGACATAAAATTGTGGACTCATTAGAATCTTTATCAGCTGTCAGATGAATCAATACGTTCAAAGCAGCCTGCCAGCATGATAAAAGAAATCTACTCTGTTTTGTGGTTTTTCTTGATTTTATTCTGCTGATCGCTGACTGCTGACAGCTGAAAGCTGATTTTTCCCGGGGCGTAGCGCAGTCTGGTAGCGTACCTGAATGGGGTTCAGGTGGTCGGAGGTTCAAATCCTCTCGCCCCGACCATTTTTCTGGCAGATCAATAACCTGTAAGGCATTACAGCGATCTTGAATGCAATTTTCAGAATCATTAATCATGGGAGCCCTTCTTGGGGCTTTTTCTTTTTTGGATAAAGTCCTGCCGTACAGAAGACGGGCCGTGGGCCATTCATGAGGATGGAGGTCTCTTGCTGATTCTGGTTTCAAACGATGACGGTGTGGCGTCCCGGGGTCTTAAGACCCTTGTCTGTGAGCTTGAAACACTCGGCCGTACCGTGGTTGTGGCGCCGGACCGGGAGAGGAGTGCGGTGGGACACTCCCTGACGCTCCACAAACCCCTGCGCATACATTCGATCAGCAAGGATGTCTACAGTGTGAACGGGACTCCCACGGATTGCATTACCCTGGCTGTGAACACGATTCTAAGGGAGCATCCCACACTCCTGGTCTCCGGGATCAACCGGGGAGGAAATCTCGGGGACAATATCACCTATTCCGGAACCGTGTCTGCCGCGATGGAGGGGACCCTCTTGGGAATTCCATCCATGGCCGTCTCCCTGACCGGCACGGGACGCTTAAAATACAAAACAGCAGCCGAGGCCACCCTGTCGATCGCGCGAAAGGTGATCCGCCACGGTCTGCCGCCGGATACCTTCCTGAATGTGAATATTCCCAACGTTCCTGAAGATCAGATCCAGGGGATACGGGTGACCCGGATGGGCAAGCGGGTATTCAAGGATCCGGTGGTGGAGAAAAAGGATCCAAAGGGCAGAACCTATTACTGGATTGCCGGAGAAGAGGTGGTTGAGGAACCCGGGCAAGACTCTGATTATGAGGCGATTGAAGAGCGCTATGTCTCGGTCACGCCGATCCATCTTGACCTGACTCATTATGAAGTGCTCCCAGAGATCAAAAGGCTTTTCCAGAATGGCGCACAGGAATGGAACAACGTCGACAGTTGAACGATTCATAGAGAGGACCTGTTTCAAAATAGACGAAGGCCTTTCATGGTACAGTACACCAATCCGGAGATTGCCCGGAGAAAACTTGTCAAAGTGATCCTGCCGGGGGCGGGCATTCAGGACCATCGGGTTCTGAATGCCTTTCACAAGGTTCCCCGCCACCAATTTGTGGAGGAGGCACTCCAGCTCCGTGCCTATGAGGATATGTCACTGCCCATCGGACATGGGCAAACGATCTCACAACCCTCTACCATCGCCCACATTGTCCAGGCCCTCGAACTCACAGGAAAAGAGAAGGTTCTTGAGATTGGCAGCGGATCAGGATATCAGACGGCTATCCTGGCCTCGATTGTGGAAAAGGTTTTTACCATGGAGCGCATACCCGCCCTGGCCAAAGAGGCATGGAGAAGGCTGGACTGTCTCGGCTTCAGCAATGTGGCGATCCGGACCGGGGATGGGACCTATGGCTGGCCGGACCAGGCCCCCTATGATGCGATCATTGTTTCTGCCGGGTCACCGCAGGTGCCGGAACACCTGAATCGACAGCTTCGGGTGGGGGGGAGAATGGTGATCCCTGTGGGCGGGGCGGGTTCGCAGCGCCTGCTCAAGGTCGTCAAGAGGCCATCAGGCCTGGACCAGATTGAACTCGATACCTGCCAATTTGTGAAGCTTGTCGGAAAATTCGGATGGCGGAAAAAGAACAAGGGTGCCTGGAAGGAGGCCAATGAACTGGATTCATGATCTCAAAGACTGGACGGTCTCCTGGGCACAGACGGATAATGCTGTGCTGGCACTTTTCCTTCTCGCCTTTGCGGAATCTTCCTTCTTTCCCATCCCGCCGGATATTTTACTCATTGTGATGGCACTTAATGCACCGGATCATGCCCTGTTTTATGCACTGGTCTGTACAATCGGGTCGGCTGCGGGCGGGGTTTTCGGTTACGGCATCGGAATCAGTGGAGGAAGGCCGATCTTGAAACGGTTTGTCTCTGAAGAGAAGATCGAGCTGGTCCACAGCTATTTTGAGAAATATGAGGCATGGGCCATTGGTATTGCAGGCTTTACCCCCATTCCCTACAAAATTTTTACAATTTCCGCCGGAGCTTTTTATATTGACTTTATAAAATTTGTTTTAGTATCATTTCTGAGTCGCGGAGCCCGGTTCTTTCTGGTGGCTGGATTGATTGTCCTATTCGGAGAGTATATTACTGACTTCATCAATAAGTATTTTAATCTTCTCTCCATTCTCTTCGTGGTCCTACTTGTCGGCGGTTTTTTCGTCGTGAAAAAAATGTCTGCTCGGGCCGTCGCACAAGAGGTTGAAGCCGGGAACAAAGAAAAAGAAAAAGAAAAACCCTAGACAGGATAACAGGATTCACATGATTTAAATAGCCTTTACTCCATAACTGTCAACTTCGTTGGAGAATCGGTTGCTGTTACTTTCTGAATTAAAAATCCTGTCCATCCTGTGATTCTGTCAAATCATGTTTTCCAAGGTCGGGGCGTGGCTCAGTCTGGTAGAGCACTGCGTTCGGGACGCAGGGGTCGGAGGTTCAAATCCTCTCGCCCCGACCAGTTTTCCTGATTGTGTTAAGGCCCGTCTCGGGAAGAAGATCCCACGGCCCTTGTAGAGGGTTGATTTTATTGCCTTATTCCTTTAATTACAGGAGTTAAGATAATAGGTTCTGTTTTTTCTTGCCTTTCATTTTATTATTATATTATGATTTAAAATTCATATTGAAGAGGGGCATATGAAGAAAAAAAGAAGACCCGAAGACCTTTCTGAAGATGAAGAGAACCAGGAACTGCTGGACGACGATACGGAGGATGAAATCATTTTAGATGACCAGGAGGAGACCGGAAAGGCGGCCAAGAAACCCAAAAAACAGAAAGCCTATTCGGGATCCCTGGATACCATCAAACTCTACCTCCGTGAGATCAGTGCCATCGCCCTCCTGACACCCGAAGAAGAGGTCAAGCTGGCCAAGAAGGTCTGGCAGAAGGACCCTGTTGCCCGGCAGCAGATGATTGAGGCCAATCTGCGTCTTGTGGTGAGTATCGCCAAACGTTACCTGAACCGGGGACTCCCCTTTCTGGATCTGATCGAGGAAGGGAACATCGGCCTGATCAAGGCGGTAGAACGTTTTCAATACAAGAAAGGCTTCAAGTTCAGCACCTATGCCTCCTGGTGGATCCGTCAGGCCATTGAACGTGCCCTGGTCAACCAGACCCGGACCATCCGGCTTCCCATCCATGTGGATGAGAAAATCAATCGTTTTATCAAGGTCCTCCGCGAGCAGGTTCAGACCAAAGGACGGGAACCGACCATGGATGAGATGGCCGAGGTCATGGACACCAGTGTGGAGAAGGTCAAGGAGGTTATGCAGGTGGTCCGTTCCACCCAGTCTCTGGATATGCCCATCGGAGAAAAACAGGAAAACTCGCTCAAGGATGTGATCGAGGACACATCTATTCTATCCCCCGCAGACATTGTGGAGGGGATCAAGCGGCATGAGATGATCTCAACCTGGCTGGACAAACTCACTGATAATGAGAAGAATGTGGTGATCCTTCGTTTCGGCCTGGAAGACGGGGAACCCAAGACCCTGGAGAAGATTGGAGAGGAGTTCGGGGTAACCCGGGAACGGATCCGGCAGATTGAATCCTCCGCCCTCAAAAAGCTCCGTTATATTATCAGCCGTGAGGAGTTGGTTATTGATGAGATCTTATGAACCTGCCGGGTAGGTGATCATAAGACTCGATTCGTGAACGTTTCACATGAAAGTGTACCGGCCACAGAGAGTTCTTCAGTAAACAGTGCAGCCTGGAAGAGCCGCATTACATTTTTCCCAACTCCTTTGATGAGGGAAGTGAGATGGAAGATCTAAAAAAAATGATTCGCGACATCCCTGACTTCCCAAAGAAGGGGATTATCTTTAAGGACATTACCACGCTCCTTTCCGACAAGAGGGCGTTTGCCCAGTCTATCGATACCCTGGCGAACCGCTATATCGACAAGAAAATCGATCTGGTCGTGGGCATTGAGTCAAGGGGATTTGTAATCGGAGCGGCCCTGGCCTATCGTTTGGGAGCAGGTGTGATTCTGGTCAGGAAACCGGGGAAGCTCCCGTATAAGACACACAAGACGGTCTACGAACTGGAGTATGGCACGGACCAGCTCGAAATCCATGCCGATGCCATTACTCCCGGACAGAATGTGCTGATTGCCGATGACCTGATCGCCACCGGCGGGACCGTGAAAGCCTCTGTTGATCTCGTGGAGAAACTTAAAGGGAATATTGTGGAATGTGCCTTCCTGGTGGAACTGGAATTTCTCAAAGGCAGGGAAAAGCTGGATGGATATCCCGTATTTTCACTGCTTAAATTTTAAGGTTCTTGACGGGGAGGGGTAAGCATAAGAAACATAAAAGCCTTTAGACAGGATTTACTGGATAAACAGGATATCAAAGATCAATCTTTTAAAAGATCCTGTCCATCCTGTTATCCTGCCTGCAGACTTCTTTTTTCTTTTCCCTGGTGAAAGCAGGAATAGGAGGAATAAACACAAAAAAAACAAAAAACCTTTAGACAGGATTTAATGGATAAACAGGATATAAAAAATTAATCTTTTAAAAGATCCTGTCAATCCTGTTATCCTGTCTAAGAAATGCTTTTCTTTTTGTGAAGCACCGTGCAGGTTCAGGTCAATCATGAGCTTTTTGTTTTTACCCACACAAAACTGTCTAGAACCAATTTTAATAAGGATGAAGCCCACACCGCAGAGAGACTTTTTATGATGCGGCTAATAAAAGAAGTGGAGGATTAACATGGCTGAAAAATTTCTCTTTACATCCGAGTCCGTGACCGAAGGACACCCGGACAAGATCGCCGACCAGATTTCTGATGCGATCCTGGATGCCATCCTGAATGAGGATCCGAACGGCCGGGTGGCCTGTGAGACCCTGGTGACCACCGGGCTGGCCATGGTGGCCGGCGAAATCACCACCAAATGCTATGTGGATATCCCCAAGATTGTCCGCGAGACGATTCGGGACATCGGCTATACCCGTGCCAAATATGGCTTCGATTACGAGACCTGTGCGGTCATCACATCCATCGATGAGCAGTCGCCGGATATTGCTATGGGCGTGGGGAAGGAGAAGGAAGAAGAGCAGGGCGCCGGTGACCAGGGACTGATGTTCGGCTATGCCACAAACGAGACACCCGAATTGATGCCCCTACCCATCAGCCTGGCGCACAAGCTGACGCTGAAACTTTCGGAGATGCGCAAAGAGGATATCCTGGAGTATCTCCGGCCTGACGGCAAGTCGCAGGTGACCGTTGAATATGAGAATGGAACTCCCAAACGGGTCCATACCATTGTGATCTCCACCCAGCATGGACCGGATATCACCCTCAAGGAGATTCGGGAAGATCTGATTGAGAAAGTGATCAAGCCGGTCATCCCGCCGGAACTCCTGGATGAAGAGAATGTCATCTATCATATCAATCCGACGGGCCGGTTTGTGATCGGCGGTCCCCAGGGTGACTGCGGTCTGACCGGCAGGAAGATCATCGTGGATACCTATGGCGGAGTGGGAAGCCACGGAGGTGGATGCTTTTCGGGCAAGGACCCCTCCAAGGTGGACCGTTCCGGGGCCTACATCGCCCGTTATATTGCGAAAAACATCGTGGCCGCAGGGGTTGCCGACAAATGCGAGGTCCAGCTTGCTTACGCAATCGGTGTGGCCCAGCCTGTCTCCATTCACGTGGATACCTTCGGGACGGGAAAAATCCCTTATCAGAAGACCGTAGAGATCATTCGCCAAGCGTTTGATATGCGTCCTTCATCGATTATCAAGAGACTGGAACTGAAACGGCCGATCTATAAACCCACTGCCGCCTACGGGCATTTCGGCAGAAGCCCTGAGGGGGTTCACTGGCTGAAGGGTGAAGGATTCACCTGGGAGAGGACAGATATGGCCAAGGAATTGAGGAAACTAGCAGGATTGTAAGACAGTAATTCGTCCTTATGGAGATGTACGCAAAATGGTCACAACAATTGAACCACGAAGGACACGAAGTCTAAAAAATAAGATCTTATCTAATTGTACTTATGGTGAAAGGGAAATTGGTGAATCGTTGAGTATCCTCAGGAGAAGACTTGACCACAGGATATGAAGGTCACGAAGTCTAAACAAAGAAAGGGTATTCTTCGTGCACTTCGTGGTAAAAGTTTATTATTTATGGTTTCCGATTCTGCCGATTGGTAATTAGGAAATAGGAAATGGAAAGGAGCATTGATGAGTGCTGAAACAAAAGTGAAGTGTGACATCGCAGCCCCGGAACTCGTCGGGGAGGGAAAACGAAGAATTGAGTGGGCCGACCAGGACATGCCGGTTTTGCGCGAGGTGCGGAGACGGTTTGAACAGGAACTCCCCTTGAAGGGAATGAAAATGTCGGCATGCCTTCATGTCACGGCTGAGACAGCCAACCTGGTCCGTACCCTCAAGGCAGGCGGTGCGGATGTCCTTCTCTGTGCGTCCAATCCCCTTTCCACACAGGATGATGTGGCCGCTGCACTTGTCCACGAATACGGGATTTCGGTTTTTGCGAAGAAAGGGGAGGACCGTGACACCTTTTACCAGCATATCGAGGCGGCTGTCGAACACAGTCCCAACATCACTATGGATGACGGCGCCGACCTCGTCTCTTCAATCCTGACCCAGCACTCTGAACTGTCCGGTCAGATTGTGGCCAGCATGGAAGAGACCACCACTGGGGTGATACGTCTCAAGGCCATGGAGAAAGACAATGCCCTCCACTTCCCGATCATTGCCGTGAACGATGCCGACACCAAGCATCTCTTTGACAACCGTTACGGAACGGGCCAGTCCACGGTGGACGGAATCATCCGTGCAACCGACATCCTTATGGCCGGGAAGAATGTGGTGGCCGCCGGGTACGGGTGGTGCGGGCGAGGCTTTGCCATGCGGGCCCGGGGGATGGGGGCGAATGTCATCGTGACCGAAGTCGACCCGATCAAGGCCATTGAAGCGGCCATGGACGGATTCCGCGTCATGCCCATGATCGAAGCCGCACCCATTGCGGACCTGATCTGTACGCTCACCGGAGATATCCATGTGGTCCGGGAAGAGCACTTCAGGGTCATGAAGGACGGCTGCATGGTCTGCAATTCAGGTCATTTCGATGTGGAACTCGATCTGGTGGCCTTGAATCGTCTTGCAAAAACCGTGAACAAGGAGGTTCGGAATTTTGTGGATGAGTTTGTCCTGGAGGACGGGAGAAAGATCTTCGTCCTGGCAGAAGGGCGCCTGATCAACCTCTCCGCAGCGGAAGGGCACCCCGCCAGTGTGATGGACATGAGTTTTGCGACCCAGGCCCTGGCCTCGGAGTATGCCGTCAAAAACAAGGGGGCCCTGGGAAAGAAGGTCTATGATGTTCCGAAAGAGATCGACAGCTGGGTCGCCACCCTGAAGCTTTCGACCATGAAGATCACGATCGACCAGCTGACCGAAGAGCAGGAAAAGTATCTCTCCTCGTGGGATATGGGGACATAACTTAAGATTCAGGAATCTTCTTCGCAATAATTAGGTGAAACTTAAGGGTTCAAGGATTCCAGGGGTCGAGTGAAATGCTTAAATACTGCACCATTTCAGAGCTGGCAAATCTTGTGAGAAGTAAGATCGATAAAGGGGAGTGAACGAATGCTCAGCGTATTAATAAAATCACTGGAAAATGGACACTTGAACCCTCGACCCCTTGAACCCTGAATTCCCTTGACCCCTTTATTATTCCAACATCATGCCTCTTTTACTGAGTGAGATCAAGTTGACTCCGGATCAGGATGCATTGGACCTGAAAGGAGTTGTGGCCGGACTCCTCCAGATCCCCCCTTCAGAGATCACGTCCCTGCGCATTGTCCGAAAAATTGTGGATGCACGTCATGATGTGCGCATCCTCTATCAAATGGAAATCGCCTGCCAAGATGAGAACGCAGTCTATCAGAAGTGTAAGAAAAGGAAGAGAATCTCCATCCGGAGAGTGGAAGCCACCTTGCCTTCTGCGCTTACGGTTCACCGGAGCCGATTTGCAAAAAGACCGGTTGTGATCGGTTTCGGCCCGGCAGGGATCTTTGCTTCCCTGCTCCTTGCCCGATCCGGCGCCGATCCCATTGTCCTGGAACGGGGCGGTCCCATCCGGGAGCGGGCCCGGGAGGTGGAGTCCTTCTGGTCACAGGGAACATTCTTATCCGAAAGCAATGTTTGTTTCGGAGAAGGCGGCGCCGGTACCTTTTCAGACGGAAAACTCTACACACGGAAAAGATCTCCGGAAATCACCTTGTTCCTGAAGGAGCTGGTGGATGCCGGAGCGCCTTCGGAGATTCTATACGAATCCCGTCCCCATATCGGTACGGACCGCCTTCGGCGCGTCATCCTGAACCTGAGGGAAAAGATTGAAAACCTGGGAGGCGAGGTACGGTTCCGGAGCCGGATGACAGATCTTCTGGTCCGGGAGAGCCGGGTTTGGGGGATTGAGGTCAACGGGAAAGAAGAGATCGAGACGGATACGGTGATCCTTGCGCCGGGCCACGGGGCCGGGGACACGTTTAAGACCCTTTTGAAAAGCGGGGCGAGGATGGAATCCAAGCCTTTGGCCATGGGGGTCCGTGTCGAACACGCCCAGGATATCATTGACAAGGCTCAGTATGGCCGATGGGCCGGTCACCAAAAATTGGGGCCTTCCGATTACCGTCTGACCTATAAGGACCACCTGTTCAACCGGGGAGTCTATTCGTTCTGTATGTGCCCGGGCGGGAGGGTTATTGCGGCAAACCCTGAATCGGAAAGTGTGGTCACAAACGGAATGAGTACGTATCGGCGAGACAGCGGATATGCCAACAGCGGGTTAGTGGTCACCGTAGGGCGTGATGATTTTGGTGAATCCGGACCGCTGTCAGGCCTTGCCTTCTTGGGGGAGAAAGAGAGATCCGCTTTCCGGATGTGCGGAGAGAATTATTCTGCACCGGCCCAGCGGGTGACGGATTTTATAAGAAACCGTACGTCTTCCACGCTTCCCCCGGTAACCTATCGTCCGGGAGTGGTCTCGTCAGATCTGAACAGGCTTCTGCCCGATTTCGTGGCGGGGAGCCTTAAAAATGCCCTGGGAGCATGGGGGCGAAAGATTTCTGGTTTTGTGTCTGAAGATGTGGTATTAATAGGTGTTGAGACGCGGACGTCCTCACCTGTACGTATTCTAAGAGGTGAGGATTATGCCTCGGTCAGTCTGAAAGGACTCTATCCAGTGGGAGAAGGGGCTGGTTATGCGGGGGGGATTGTCAGCTCGGCTCTGGATGGTGTACAATGTATTCGTATCCTATTAAATGAATTTGATGTTGAAAGGCAAGGGATTGGCAGTTATGAAACCTAAGTTCAAAAACAAGGAATGCGGCGTCGAATTTCAAAATATGATCAACGAGTTTACTCAGTTGTTCTTTGACGCTGAACAGAACAAAAATTTCAAGACCCGCTTCGAAAACCCCCTCCTGGTCAAGTGCTGGGAGAAGACAGATTGTACGCGCAAGAAATGTCCGGCCTACGGGGCCGAGAACCTCCGCTGCTGGCAGATCGCCGGGACCCACTGCGGAGAGAATATTGTAGGAGGGCGTGCCCGCCTCCTGGAGGACTGTAAGGACTGTGAAGTGTTCAAGGGGTCCACCCGGGAGCCCACATCCGAGTTGGGGGAACTCTTCAACAATATGATGTTTATCCTGGAGACGAGTGATCACAGCAAATTCAAGGAATGTTACACCCAGTTCGAGGGGATGGTCACGGAAGTGTCCCGACTCTTCTTTGAAGCCGAGAAGAACAAGGACTTTGCCACCCGTTTTCAGAACCCCCTCCTCGTCAAGTGCTGGGAACATACCCATTGTAACCGTACGGAATGCCCGGCCCATGGGGCTGTAAACCGGCGGTGCTGGCAGATTGCCGGGACCCACTGCGGGGAAAAACCCGTGGGGACCCATGCGCGGCTCCTGGAGGACTGCAAAGTTTGTGATGTATTCAAGGCATCCACGCAGGATCCGGTCTCTGAGACGGGAGAGCTTTTCAACAACATGATGTTTATCCTGCAGCAGAGGATGGAGGAGATCAAAGCGGCGGAACGGGACCTGGAGAATCGTGTGGACCAGGCGACAGTCAAACTCAAGGAGTCACAGACGCAGTTGATCCACCAGGAGAAGATGGCCAGCGTGGGGCTGCTGGCCTCGGGCATCGCTCATGAGGTGGGGAACCCGCTGACCTCAATCTCTTCTCTTGTTCAATTGATTCAAAGAAAGACTGACGATGATGTGAGCCAGGAGAGACTGCGGCTGATTCGCAAACATATCGACCGGATCTCAGAAATCGTTCGTGAACTGGTCGATTTCGCAAGGCCTTCTCAGCATGGGGCCGAGACGGTCAATGTCAATGATGTGGTCCGGGGTGCGATCGGATTTCTCAAGTATAGCAAACAGGCCCGGGAAACCCGCCTGAAGACCGATCTGGAAGAGGACCTTCCCGATCTCTTTCTGGTCCGGGACCAGCTTCTTCAGGTCTTCATGAACCTGATCATGAATGCTATTGATGCCATGCAGTATGGCGGGGTCCTGACCATCCGGACCCGAAAAGAAGATGAACAGATCCGGATTGAGTTCTGCGATAACGGATCGGGAATCCCGCCGGAACATCTTGTAAAGATCTTTGAGCCTTTCTTTACGACCAAAGACGTGGGAAAGGGCTCGGGTCTGGGCCTTTCTGTAAGCTATGGAATTATTGAAAACTTTAATGGACGCATCGAAGTTGAGAGCGAAATCGGCAAAGGGAGCACGTTTCGTGTTTTTCTTCCTGTGCGTGAATCCATGGAAATCATTTCATAAATGGCTTGATCAATGATCAAGGATCATTTCCGAAAGAGTGGTAAGAAATACAAGGGGCCAAGGGGTCGAGGAGTCAAGGATTCTAGTGAAAGACTTGAACGGTGTAAAGTGCTTTTGAGTTACAATCACTTGACCCCTGGAACCCTGGAACCCTATGGCTTTTCAACCCTCGAATCCTTGCTACCCACTAAATGAATGAAGAACCATTATTTAATCTTTCAATTGCATTGATCCATGTCTGAAAAAATACTGATTGTAGACGATGAAGCGACCATCCGGGAGACGTTGAGTACCGTCCTCTCTGAAGAAGGGTACGATACGATCACAGCCTCGAACGGAGAGGAGGCTGTGGACCTGATTTCCAAGGTTCCCTTTGACTCGGTGATCTGTGATATCCGCATGCCCGGGATGAATGGCATCGAGGTCCTGAAACGATCCAAAGAGATCCGTCCGGAAACACCTGTCCTGATCATTACTGCATACGCCTCCATCGAAACCGCCGTCGAGGCCCTTCGGGAAGGTGCCATCGATTATATCATCAAGCCGTTCATCCTTGAAGATATTGTCCTGAAGATGCAAAAGCTGTTCCACTACCGGGATTTGACCATCGACAATATCCTCCTGAGAGAAGAGGTCGACGGGATCTATGACTTCTCCAATATTGTAGGCAAGTCCAAGCAGATACAGGAACTTCTGTCCATGATCCAGAAGGTCTCCTCCTCCAAGGGGACCGTGCTCATCACCGGTGAGAGCGGGACGGGGAAGGAACTGGTTGCCCGGGCCATTCACAACAGCGGCCCCCGGAAAAATAAACGGTTTATGGCGGTCAACTGTTGTGCCATTCCCGAGACACTCCTGGATTCCACTCTCTTCGGACATATGCAGGGGGCCTTCACCGATGCCGTGGAGAACCGGAAGGGCCTTTTTGAGATTGCCCATCAGGGATCCCTGTTCCTGGATGAGATCGGAGATCTTCCGGTCGGACTGCAAACCAAGCTCCTGAGGGCCATTGAGGAGAGAGAAATCCTCCCCCTTGGAGGCACCGAACCTGTCAAGGTGGATATCCGGTTAATTGCCGCGACGAATCAGGATCTTCGAGACCGCATCAAGAACAATGAATTCCGGGAGGACCTGTACTATCGACTGAACGTCGTTGAGATTCATGTGCCTCCCTTGAGGGAGCGCAGCGAGGACATCTCACTCCTGGTGGATCACTTCATCCGTAAATATAATAAGGAGCTGAATAAAAGCTTCCGTGGGGCAACCCCTGAAGCCATTCGTATCCTCATGAACTATAAGTGGAGAGGAAATATCCGTGAATTGGAAAATGTGATTGAGCGCGGTCTGATCCTGGCCACCCCCCCGCTTCTGAAACCGGAAAATCTTCCCTCCAACCTGCTCGATGAAAGTGATGGGTTGCATATCAAGGATAAGGACAATCTGAAAAAGGCCGTTCAGATGTTTGAAAAGCGGCATATCCAGTGGGTAATCGAAAATGCCCATCATGACAAACAGAAAGCAGCCGATTCCCTCGGCGTCAGCCTTGCCACCCTTTATCGGAAACTGGAGGAAAAAAACTGAAGGCCTCTATTCCCTCAACCCTGAAGCAGGAATCCCTTCAAAGTTTTTTTAACTGCTAATCGTTCATTACAAATTGCGCAATCAACGCCTTCTTCCCGCGAATAAAAATAAAATCTGTCTCGTTATAAAGGTCGTGATATTGGATTCATTCTACATTTATAAAAAAGAGTCCTGACCAGGATGGGCTTGGCATAAGAGGGGCAATTCTCAAAATTGATAGATATATTCTCGCTTATGAGAATATATCTCCGCCTTTTAGCCTTGGCATCCCCTGCATTTATAAAATATTTACAAATAAAAACAAATAGTTGTGTTTATATTCTCGGTGTCGAATATGTTTGGCATTTATCTTGCTTAATCAAAGAGCAGGAACAAGGAGTGACACGGAGGACTCTTTTTGATGCGGAAGAGTTCACCTGTCACGACCGCCCCTTCCCAAGTCTTATCAATCCTGACGGCTCATGCCGTCGAATCAAGAGGAGGTGCGTCATGCTAAAAAAAATCACATACATGCTGGCCGTAAGCTGCCTGCTTGCAGGTCTTTCGGGTGTTGCTATTGCACAAGAAGACCGGAGAAACACAAATGCACCACTGGTTACGCTGGAAGATCTGCAGGATATCTACGGGTGGCAGATAATGACACAACAGGAGCGTGACCAAGTCCGGACAAACATGCTCAACGCCAAAACCAGAGAGGAGCTTCAAAAAATTTGCCGGGAGCACAGGAGAAAAATGAAGATTCGCGCTCAGGAAATGGGCATGATTCTACCGGAGAAGCCCCCGGTGTCTGTCAGGAAAGTGGGCACGGGACAGGGCCCCGGTCCAACCCTGGGTATAGACTGCCTCGGTAATCAAATTGGAGTTGGTCGGTAGACCTTGAATGTCGAGGGCCTGAGATATCTGCAGGGAATTGCATAAAAAGTCCGGGCAATCATCACTTTTTCATGAAGGCATGAAAACACGTTGGTAAAGATCTGCGAGTTTCCGGATGGAATACCGATCCGTTTCCATCCGGAAACTCAGGACAGCATGGATCATGCCCGCCGTCTCTTAATCATCTTGCCTTTATATTATTTTAAATAAATTATAACCATTATCTAAAGGCACCCTTTGATCGGAAGCTGGAGGATAAGAACTGAAATGGGATCCCCATTTCTCAGATTCCGGTAAAAAACCAACCCCTGCAATTCTCATATTTGAGATAAAAAAAGCCTTTTTTCGCAATTATGATAATTTCGGGATTGAACTTTCCTTTGTTTTTTCAGGTCATTACAAGAATTTCCTATAATAAAATCATATTGTTATGAACATATTAGCAATTTATAATATTCTTGGCATTGTTCTTGCTTATATGTATGATTAGAACGGTCACGGACCGTCAGGTTTATTGCTTCATTGAGGGGTGTGTTTTCTTGAAAAAGATATTGATCATTAATAATGATGTTGAGATGTGCTGCAGCCTCGCGCTGATCCTGAGCGACCTGAATGGCGTCTACGACTTGGTCACTCTGACCAGTACGGAGGATGTGAAGTCGCTGATGAAACACATCCCCATCGATCTCATCCTCGCTGATGTGCACACACCCAAGGGGAACATCATCAACACCCTTGCGTGGGTAAGAGAGAACTTCCCTGAGATGCCTATCGTGATGTTCTATATCGCCTTTCACAATAAAGAGATGGAGAAGAAGGTTTTCGAGATGGCGAACGTTTGTATCAGTAAACCCTATGAGAACGAAGATGTCATCGAAGTGATAGAGCACCAATTGAATGGTGTCTCGAATGTTTCATAAATGATTCAAGATTCAGATATACAGTGAAAAATTATGAGTGTTGGGATTTTCAATATTAATCTAAATCGGGAGGGAGATTCAATGGAAAAAAAGAGTTTGGATTTTCTGAGAGTTGTCATTCCGGTCTTATTGATCGTTGCCGTGGCCTTCTGGGCGACACCCCGGATTACTGAGAGTGCCTGCGGTGCAGCGGCGTCTTCCTGCAAGAACTGCCATGAAGTGAAAGGGGAGAAGCGGGTCAATAAGTCCGGGGATTACCATACACAGCATTCCTTCGGGGATTTCTGTGTCTTCTGCCATTCCGGGAACACCGCGGCAACCGACAAAGCCGGGGCCCATGAGGGGATGGTCAAACCTCTGGCCAATCTGGAGCAGAGTTGTGCGTCCTGCCACCCCGATGATTTTGCCGAGCGGGCCAAAGGCTACATGGCTAAATAACATCTGATGAAGTGAGGGATATTGATGAACAGGAATAATCATTTAAAAATTCTTTTTGCAATCGTTTCAATTTTCGTGCTGGCTGTCTGGATGACACCGGCAACCTCGGAGAGCGCCTGCGGTGCGGCGGCATCATCCTGCAAGAACTGTCATGAAGTCAAAGGGGAGATGCGGGTCGGTGATAAAGGGGACTATCATTCCCAGCATGCCTTCGGCGATTTCTGTGTCTTCTGCCACTCCGGGAACACCGCGGCGACCACCAAGGCTGAGGCCCATAAAGGGATGGTGAAACCCCTTGAGAATCTGGAACAGAGCTGTGCGTCCTGCCACCCCGACGATTTTGAAGGGCGCGGTAAGGGTTACGGTGCCGTGATCAAGCCAAAAGGGGGCGATGGCGGAGGCAAACCCGCAGCCGCCGGTCCCGACAGTACCCTCGAAGCGGGAAAGAGCGGCAGCGCCGGGACCACGATCGCTGCAGTTTCAGAGAAACCGGCCGCCCGGAAAGAGGAGTCCTATCAGATTCTTGCACCCACTCCGGATCCTTCAGCAGTCCCGCCGGAAGATTTGATTGATTATAATGTCCTCTATGCGGCCCGGATGGAATGGGGTATGCCGGGGACCATGGGAGACTGGATCCTTGTGGCCATGAGTGTCTTCATGATGATGGGATTCCCCCTCCTCTACTGGCTTTTCGGGAAAAAAAAACAGACTGAATCCATGCAAAAGGTAACGATAAATAAAGATGTTAATCCCCTTCAGAAGGATGCCATGGATGAGGGGATGGCCTGATGATAACAGGGATTAGCGGAATCTAGTTTACTAATATGCGGTGCAAACGGATCAAGATGAAGAGAGATGAGTCGTGTTGTTAAATCCGAAATCCGAAATTCGAAATACTAAACAATATCAAATGACCGAAACTCAAAATACAAAACTGCATACTCTTGTGTGCAAAGGTTTCGAAAATTTGAATTTTGAATTTAGGATTTGTTTAGAGTTTAGAAATTAGGATTTAGAATTTCATGATCTTATAAGGAGGTAACAATGAGCTGGATATGGAAACAAATAAAAGCGGAGTCCTGGAACCCCTACGTGGCCGGAGCGCTTTTCGGCGTGGTGGTTGCGCTGGCACCGGTCCTCACGGGCAACCTCATGGGATCGTCCGGGAGCTTCCTGAACCTTGCCGGAATGATCGAAAAGACGGTCGCCCCCAAGCTGGCGGACAATATGTTCTTTAAGTATATCTGGCAGCTGGGCGTCAACTGGCAGCTGGTTCTTCTGGTAGGCGTCTTTGCCGGGGCCATGGCCTCTACCATGTTCTCGGGGACCTTTAAACTCAGCAGCAACACCTCGCAGTGGCGTGAGATCTTCGGCCCGGAGAAATGGAAGCGATGGGTCCTGGCCTTCTTCGCAGGGATCATCGTCCAGTACGGCGCCAGCCTGGCCGGCGGCTGCACCAGCGGTCTGGCCATTTCGGGGACCATGCTTCTGGCTCCGGCGGGCCTGATCTTTACAGCCGGCCTTTTCGGAACAGGGATCATCACGACCCTGGTCATCTATCGGGGGAGGTACTAAAATGAACGGTCTATTTTCAGCATTGATTTTCGGGTTCTTTTTCGGGTTCCTCCTGAACAAGGCCCGTCTGACCAAATACGATACCATTGTGAACCAGTTCCGTTTCAAGGATTTCACGGTCCTGAAATATATGCTGACCACGCTCATTGTGGCCATGCCCATCGTCTATCTGATGCAGGGACTGGGGATCTACACCATCACCAACGTGCCCAACACCTATATTGTGGGGAACCTCCTGGGCGGAGCGATCTTCGGTGTGGGCATGGCCATAGGAGGTTTCTGACCCGGAACTTGCGTCGCCGGGGGCGGCGCAGGCAGACTGGATTACCTGGTTCCTGGAGTGATCGGTTTTATTGTAGGCGGAGGGATCTATGCATCGACGTACCAGCAGGTCTTTCCTAAGATTTCCAAGATTGCAGACTTTGGTGCGGCGGTGATTCCGGACCTGTGGCATATCAGTGCCTGGAGCTTTATTCTCTTCTTCACCACGTTTGTCCTTGTCCTCTTCTATTTCTTTAGATTGAAGGAACTGTAGGATTAAGGGATAAAAAGATGGAAAAATTGAAAACACGGGCAAACATGTATGAGATTGTGAAGAGAGCCTTTTGTCAGCCTGATGAAGCCTTGACGGCTGAGATCGAAAGCGGCGAATTTGCACGGCGTATCCAGGAAATTGTGGACCACTGCTGCAGTCTCACCGCACGGTGCTGTCTTCCGTCGGACCTGATGGAAGAGATCAGCGGGCTCTCCCGAACCATAAATGATCAGAGCAGCCCCGGGGAGTTCCTGGAGTCCCTGCATGTGGAGTATATGAGACTCTTTGTGAATGCCTTTCCGACCCTCTGGGCGCCGCCCTATGAATCGTATTACGTTGAAAAACGGATGATGGGAAAGCCGGCCCTGGATTGCATGGCCATCTACAAAGAGGATGGACTGGCCCTGAACGAGAAAGGCGAGCTTCCGGACCATATTGTGACGCAATTGGAATATCTTCATTTCCTCTGTCTCGCAGAGATGCAGGCCTTGGAGAATGGAGATAGCGAGTTGCAGAAAATATGTAAAGAAAGAGCGGCGAAATTTTACGAAGACCATATCATTAATTGGGTGCCTGCGTTCTGTGAGCAGATTCAGACTCACAGCCGGGTTGAATTTTACACGATCATGTCAAGGCTTCTTAAGAACTTTTCACTTCTGGAAAACAGGGGCCTTAATGCAGACAAACTCGATCCATTCGAGGAGGTAGGACACGATGAAGTTAAAAGAGCATGAGCAGCAAATGGAGCAGCAGGGGATATCCCGGCGACTTTTCCTGGGGGCCGGTGCAGGTTCGGTCGCCGCAGGAGTGATGGCATCGAATCTCATGGGGTTTAAATCCCTGGCAGCAGCCAAGGAGAGGGCCGACGAGGTCAGCGCGTATATCCAGGAGGTTCCCACGGTATGTGAGATGTGTGTCTGGCGATGCGGCCTGAAAGCCAAAGTCAGAGAGGGTGTTGTGATGAAGCTGGAAGGGAACCCCGATTCTCCCAAATCCAGGGGCAAGCTTTGTCCCAAGGGGAATGCCGGGATCATGACCCTCTACGATCCGGACCGCCTCAAGACTCCCATGATGAGAGTCGGGGAGAGAGGCTCGGGTAAATTCAGGAAGGTCTCCTGGGATGAAGCCCTGGACTATATCGCCGACGGGATGAATAAGATCAAGGACAAATATGGTCCGCAGGCGATGATCATGAGTGCCACCCATAACCTGGCCCAGCTGCAGTTCGAAAATCTGCTGCAGGCCTACGGCACACCGAACTACGGGACCCAGAGATCTCTCTGTTTCAATGCCATGGTCATGGGTTTTACAATGACCTACGGGACTTCTGACGTCGCGGGCGATTACTCCAACACACGCTATGTGATCTACAACGGAAGAAACCTTCTGGACGGTATCGCCAACTCGGAGACCCAGGACCTGATTGCCGCCATTGACCGCGGGACCAAAGTCGTGGTGCTCGATCCCAGATTTACCAAGACAGCCTCCAAGGCTGATGCCTGGCTCCCGGTCCGCCCGGGCGGGGATCTGGCCTTCTTCCTGGCCGTGAATAATGTCATTATCCGGGAAGAGCTCTACAATAAGGAGTTTATTGAAAAAAATACCTCCGGTTTTGAGGAACTGGTCAAAGAGGTCCAGCCTTACAGGCCGGAGTGGGCTGAAGAGAAGTGCGGTATTTCGGCCAAGGAGATCTACAAGGTGGCCAGAGATTTTGCCGCCGCGGCCCCCAGGGCCTTCGCCCATCCCAACTGGAGGACCTCCAATACCCTGAATTCCTTCCAGACCGAACGGGCCATTGCCATACTCAATGCCCTGGTGGGGAACTGGAAAGAGCCCGGCGGGCTTTACCCGTCCGGGGGCGGACATGGCGGAGGCCTGGAACTGGGTTCGATTAAGCAGCCGCCCTATCCCAGGGTCGCGGCCATGCGGCTGGACGGGGTCCCCTTGAAGTACCCCATCGTTCCCCTGAAACTGGGTGTGATGCAGGAACTTCGGGATGCCATCGTTCGGGGCAAACCCTATCAGGCCAAGGGCTGGTTCCTCTTCCGCCAGAATCCCATGATGTCTCTTTCCGACAGGGGCAAGACCCTGGAGGCCTTCAAGAAACTGGACCTGATCGTCTCCATCGACATCATTCCCAATGATACGTCCTACTATGCGGATGTGATCCTTCCGGAGTGCACCTATCTGGAGCGGTACGATCCATTAAGCGTGGTGGGCAACAAAGTCTTTTTGAGACAGCCGGTGATACCGCCCATGTACGAGTCCAAGCCCGGTCTTGAGATCTTTAAGCTCCTGGGCGAACGTCTTGATCTGCATGAATATTTCAATTACAAGGACGGTGAGTCCTATGTTCGTACCCAGCTGAAACCGCTGAAGATTTCTCTGGAAGAGTTGAAGAAAAAAGGATTCTATGAAGCGCCTTCTCATGGAAAGGAAGAACACCATGAAGAGGAGATGGTCTTTCAGACCGGAAGCGGGAAGATCGAGTTCGCGTCCGAGACCCTCGCCCAGGTGGGGTTTGATGCGGTTCCCAAATGGAAACAATTGCCCGTACCTGAAGAAGGCAAATTCTATCTCCTGACCGGCAAGGTGGCCCAGATGACACAGGCCTCCACTCAGAACAATAAGTGGCTGAGCAAACATGTCCCTGAGAACGTCCTCTGGATCAACGCGGATGCCGCCTCTGTCAGGGGGATTGAGGACGGTGATGAGGTCTATGTGGAGAGCAAGATCGGAAGGGTCATGCTCAAAGCCAAGGTCACCGAAGGGATCCGTCCTGATTGTGTCTGGACGGTCTTCGGCTATGGCCACAGGTCCAAGGGACTGCGCACCACCTATGCAAAGGGGGCCTTGTCCTCCGATATACATGAAAGCGTGACCGATCCGATCAGCGGATCCCAGGCTCTTTCACAGACCATGGTTTCGGTATACAAGGTACCGGCATAAGAATAAATAGAGAGGGATGATAATCATGAGCAAGAAAAACAACAAACGCTATGCCTTTGTTATTGAGATTTCAAAGTGCATCGACTGCAAGGCCTGTATGGTCGGATGTATGGCAGAAAACCAGGTACCGGTGGAACATTCCCGGAACTGGGTGCATCAGAAAGGGCCCAAAGGCGTATACCCCGACCTCGGGATGAGCTTTGAGCCGGGCAACTGCATGCACTGTGAGAATGCCCCCTGCGAGAGGGTTTGTCCCACCCGGGCCACGTATAAGCGGGAAGACGGCATTATCCTGGTGAACAAGGACAAGTGTATCGGATGCAAATACTGCATGATGGCCTGTCCGTATGATGCACGCTACTTTGACAAAGAGACGGGTGTGGTGGACAAATGTACCTTCTGCATTCACAGACTACAGGCAGGGATGGATACATCCTGCGTGCATACCTGTATGACCGGCGCCAGGACCTTCGGTGATCTCAATGATCCCAACAGTAATGTGTCCAAGCTGCTGGCCACGCATGAGCATCACGTGAAGCTGGCGGCAGCAGGATCGCGGCCGTCCATGTATTATATCTATTGATATATTAGATCTGTTTGTTTTACTGAAAGCTTCTATAAACAGGAGGAAACAAAATGGAACATCATGTCATAGAATGGGGCCAGCTGGTCGTCTTCTATCTCTTTTTGGCAGGGATCAGTGCCGGGACGTTTGTGTCCTCGGTGTTTGCGGCCTATGCAGATCCCGAACGGTATAAAAATATCGTTAGAATGGGTTCGTATCTTTCTCCCATCCCGGTCTCTATCGGATGCGCGCTCCTGCTGCTGGACCTGGGGAGGCCTTTTCATTTTTACAATCTCTACCTGACCGTACAATGGACCTCACCCATGTCCATCGGGTCGTGGCTCCTGGCAATTTTTATCATGGTCGCCAGTATCCGGGCCTATACGTTTTTCCCGGAATCATGGAAGATCGTGAAACTCCCCTTTGAGAAAAAAATTCAGACTGCAACGGGGCTGATCGGCCTTCCCATCGCCCTGGGTGTGGGGATCTACACGGGTATCCTTCTGGGTGCCATTCCGGCCAGGCCTTTCTGGAACACGCCGCTTCTTGCGGAGCTTTTTCTCTTCTCCGCACTCTCAACCGGTGTGGCCACACTGCTGCTGATCTGTTCGCTCAACCCTATGAGATCTCCCAGCAACATTAAAGGGCACGAACACAAGTTCCTGCTCTCCTTTGACATCGTGCTGATCAGTATCGAGATCTTTATCATTATTCCGATTATTCTTCACAGCCAGCTCTCCACACTGAGTATCCGTGAATCGATTCAAGTCATCCTGGGAGGGCCTTATACCCTGCTCTTCTGGGTCGGGACCGTAATGTTCGGTCTGCTGGTGCCATTGGCCATTGAACTTTTTGAGCTCTATCCTGTGTTTAGGAAAAAAATGCACAGGGACTGGAGTCCTGTCCTCGGCGTGGTGAGCAGTGTCCTGATTATTACCGGTGGATTTTTGCTCCGTTATATTGTAACCTACGGCGGACAGATGACAGGAATGATTGAATAATTGATGGGAATAGATCTTCATGAAACCAGGAGATCAGGATCATAACAGACCGTCCGAAGGGACGCCCGCTCCACGGGAATGCCTACTGCAAAGCATTGAAAGAATCACCCCTCAGTATTCCTTCAATAACGCTTTCTCCGTGGAGCGGGAAACCCCTCTTAACCGGAGAGGGTTCCTCAAATGGGGAACCCTCTTTTTTTCACTCTTCTCGCTTCTGGGACTTGCAAAGATGGTCCAGGCATTTCTTTCCATCGGCCACAAAGAGAGTGCACCCACCCGTTTTCCGGTGGGTCGATGGGAGGAATTTACGCCGGGTGATGTGATCAAGAAACAAGGGGTCTATCTGATCCGTGACGATGAGGGGCTTTTTGCAATCAAGGGGGACTGCCCTCATCTGGGATGCGGCTTCCACTGGAATGCGGAGGAGGAACTTTTTATCTGTCCCTGTCACGGAAGCCGGTTTGAACGCTCCGGCCGTTTTATCTCCGGTCCGGCAAAGAAACCCCTTCAGCATGTGCTCTTGAAAGAGACCCCTGAGGGAGAAATCCTTGCAGATGTACGGGAAATCGTGCCTGACGATTTCCGGCTGACTGTATCGAAAAGCTAAATAGGGACACTCCCCTATTTATAACAGTTTCTATGTAGGGCCTGCTCTCAGAGCAGGCCGGTTAAATTAGGGACACTCCCCTATTTTTTGAGATAAGTAAAAAATAGGGGAGTGTCCCTAATTTAACCCAAAATAAGGGACTGTCCCTAATTTAACTGTCCCTAATATAACCCCAATCCAAAAACCGCGCCTTCAATTCCAGTTTATCAATAATAGGAAAAATAGGGGAGTGTCCCTAATTTAACCTACCAAAACAGCCCAATTCATACCCGTAAAATCTTTTTATACTTCTTTAATTTAATGTTCCGGCCTCGGAATGTCCACTTTTGCAGGATGAACACCCCTGTTTTTATCACATTTGAGAAACAGAAAGAATGGTCATTCTCATAAATGATAATCTATTTGGCTCTTTTCCCGGTGCCGCTGAAAGGAAAATTTCAAACAAAATCATACCGTTATAAAAATATAATTGAATTTGAATATTATTGGCATTTTTCTTGCTTGTTTTTATTTCATCGTCTGTCTGGATCGGATCCATAATCTTTTCAAGAAGGAGAGGGCTTGAAAAAGATCATGATCATCAACAATGACCCGGAGATGTGTTGCAGTCTTGCACTGATCTTCAGAGACCGTTACGATGTGGTCTCACTCACCAATACGGATGATGTCAAGGTCCTGCTTCCCCATATCAAAATTGACATCATTCTTGCCGACGTTGACACCCCCAAGGGCGACATTATCAAAACCCTGCTGTGGGTAAAAAAGAAATTTCCAGAGATCAATATTGTCATGATCTATATCTACTTCAGCAACAAAGAGATGGAGGAGCGTGCCTTTGAACTCTCAAGTGCCTGTCTCCACAAACCTTTTGATCATGATGAAATCATTGAGGTGATCGAGGAGGGACTAAGGGGGGCCACACATTATTATTAATTCCGGAAAAATCAAAAAAGGAAGGTCAAGGTTTTTTGGAGTGAATAAAAATCATCAATAAAAAAGGAGGGGTTCTTATGAAAAGACAGAGGGATGATTTAATCAGATGGTTGTTGACGTTTTCCTTGATGTTTGTTGCGGCACTCTGGGCCGTTCCGAAAACCTCTGAAGGCGCATGCGGCGCGGCGGCCTCATCGTGCAAGAACTGCCACGAGGTCAAAGGGGAGATGCGGGTCAACAACAAGGGCGACTACCATACACAGCATGCCTTTGGCGACTTCTGCGTTTTCTGCCATTCCGGTAACACGGCCGCGACCGACAAAGCCGGGGCCCATGAGGGGATGGTCAAACCCATGGCCAACCTGGAGCAAAGCTGTGCCTCCTGTCACCCCGACGATTATGCAAAACGGGCCGAGGGATATGGTGGTGCCGTGATCAAACCTGAAGGGGGTGCCGGCGGCAGCGGTCCTGCAGCACCAGGCCCCGAAACCAAAGTCGAAGCCGGACAGACCGGCAGTACCAATGCAACCATTGCGGCGGTAACGGAAAAGCCCGCTGCCCGGAAAGAGGAGACTTACGAGATACTGCCTCCCACTCCGGATCCGGCATCAGTCAAGCCGGATAATATGATCGATTACAATCTCTACTGGGTGGATAAAGGTTTTCCCGGAACCCTGGGAGACTACATCCTGATCATGCTCTCCCTGATGATTGCCATGGGATTCCCCCTTCTGAACTGGATCTACAAAAGGGACAAGAGTAAGAAAACCCAGCAGGGAGTATCCATGCGGAAAAGAGTGATGGATGAAGGAACGGCCTGATGTTCACGGGGATTAAAGTAATCTATTGGATTAAGATGCAGTGAAAACGTGTCATGATGAAGAGAGATGAGCCGTGTTTTTAAATCCGAAATCCGAAACAATATCAAATGACTGAAACTCAAAATACAAAACTGCATACTCTTGTGTGCAAAGGTTTCGAAAATTTGAATTTTGAATTTAGGATTTGTTTAGGATTTCGAATTTAATGATTTTGCCGAGAAAAGCGATGAAGATTGATCATACTTAGGAGGAAGCAATGAGTTGGATATGGAAACAGATTAAAGCGGAGGCCTGGAACCCCTATGTGGCCGGCGCCCTGTTCGGCGTGGTGGTGGCCCTGGCGCCCATTCTGACGGGGAACCTCATGGGATCTTCGGGCAGCTTTCTGAACCTGGCCGGACTGATCGAGAAGACGGTCGCACCGAAGCTCGCAGACAATATGTTCTTTAAATATATCTGGCAGCTGGGTGTCAACTGGCAGCTGATTCTCCTGATCGGCGTCTTTGTCGGGGCCATGGCCTCTGCCATGTTCTCGGGGACCTTTAAACTCAGCAGCAGCACCTCGCAGTGGCGTGAGATCTTCGGCCCGGAGAAATGGAAGCGATGGGTGCTGGCCTTCTGCGCGGGGATCATTGTCCAGTACGGCGCCAGCCTGGCCGGCGGCTGCACCAGCGGCCTGGCCATTTCGGGGACCATGCTTCTGGCCCCTGCGGGTCTGATCTTTACGGCCGGCTTATTCGGAACAGGGATCATCACGACCCTGGTCATCTATCGGGGGAGGTACTGATATGAGTGGGCTATTCTCAGCACTGTTTTTTGGATTATGTTTCGGGTTCCTTTTGAACAAGGCCCGGCTGACCAAGTATGACACGATTGTGAACCAGTTTCGTTTCAAGGACTTTACGGTCCTGAAGTATATGCTGACCACCCTGATTGTGGCCATGCCGATCGTTTATCTGATGCAGGGGTTGGGGTTCTATACCATTTCCAATGTCCCCAATACCTATATTGTGGGGAACCTTTTAGGCGGTGCCATCTTCGGTGTGGGCATGGCCATAGGAGGCTTCTGACCGGGAACATGCGTCGCCGGGGGCGGCGCAGGCAGACTGGATTATCTGATTCCCGGGTTGCTCGGTTTTATCGTTGGCGGCGGTATCTATGCGTCGACTTATCAGCAGGTCTTCCCCAAGATTTCCAAGATTGCGGATTACGGTGCAGCGGTCATTCCGGACCTCTGGAACATATCTGCCTGGAGCTTTATTCTCTTCTTCACGGTTTTTGTGATGGTTCTGTTCAACTTTTTCAGACTTCAGAAACTATAAGGGAATAGGTGATGGAGACATTGAAGGCACAAGCCAATATGTATGAGATTGTGAAGGCGGCTTTTTATCCGCCCGATGCCGGCTTGGCCGCTGCGATTGCCGACGGGAGCTTTGCGGGTATGATACAGGCCACCGTGGATCAGTGCTGCAGCCTGACCGCCAAGTGCTGTATGCCTTCCGACCTCATGAAGGAAGTCCGGGGGATCACCGACTCTTTGAATCAGGAGGATGACCTGGATGATTACCCGGAAACTCTCCATGTGGAGTACACGTGGCTTTTTGTCAATGCCTTCCCCAATCTGTGGACACCCCCTTACGAGTCCTACTATCGTGAAGGGAGAATGATGGGCCGGGCGGCCCTGGATTGTCTCTCCATCTACAAAGAGGACGGCCTGGTCCTGACCGAAGACGGGGAACTGCCCGATCATCTCGTGACACAGCTGGAGTACCTCCACTTCCTCTGCCTGGCAGAAATGGATGCCGTAGAGCAGGGGGATGTCGAGTATCGGAAAACCCTTCGCAGCAAAAAGCGGAAATTCTATGAGAAGCATATTATCCATTGGGTCCCGGGATTTTGTGGGAAGGTACGGTCTCACAGCCGGGTTGAATTCTACAGGGTGATGTCCAGGCTTCTTAAAAACTTTATTCTTCTGGAGAACAGAGGCCTGAATGCAGAGAAGCTCGATCTATTCGAGGAGGTAGGACACAATGAAGTTAAACGAGCATAAGGATCAAGATCAGAAGCGGGGAATCTCCCGCCGGAACTTCCTGGGAGCCGGTGCAGGGTCCATTGCTGCAGGGGTTGCAGCATCGACTCTTCCCGGCTTCAAATCCCTGGCCCTGGCCAAGGGGAAGGAGGAAGACGGGAAAAAGTACAGCGAATTTTTCGAAGAGATCTATACGGTGTGTGAAATGTGCGTGACCCGCTGCGGCCTCAAAGCCAAGGTCAAGGACGGCGTGGTGGTCAAGCTGGAAGGGAATCCGGCCCATCCCAAGTCGCGGGGCAAACTCTGCCCCAGGGGGAATGCCGGGATCATGACCCTCTACGATCCGGACCGGCTGAAGACGCCGATGATACGCGTGGGGGAACGGGGCTCCGGCCAGTTCAGGAGGGCGTCCTGGGATGAGGCCCTGGACTATATCGCCGACGGGATGAAGAAGATCAAGGCAAAGTATGGTCCGCAGGCCATGATCATGAGTTCCACCCACAACCTGGCACAGCTCCAGTTTGAAAACCTGCTGCAGGCCTATGGGTCCCCCAATTACGGGAGCCAGAGGAGCCTCTGTTTTAACGCCATGGTCATGGCTTTTACCATGACCTTCGGAACATCCAGCGTGACCGGAGATTATCCCAATACGGACTACATCATATACAATGGAAGAAACTGTTTTGACGGGATTGTCAATTCAGAGGCCCAGGACCTGGTCGATGCCATTGACCGCGGGACCAAAGTGGTCGTGCTCGATCCGAGGTTTACCAAGTCGGCCGCCAAGGCCACGACCTGGCTTCCGGTACGGCCCGGCGGTGACCTGGCCTTCTTCCTGGCCGTGAACAACGTCATCATCCGTGAAGGGTGGTATGATAAAGCGTTTATTGACAAGCATACGTCGGGTTTTGAGAAGCTGGTGGAAGAGCTTGAGCCTTATACGCCGGAGTGGGCCGAGAAGGAGTCGGATATCCCGGCGGCTGAGATCTACAAGGTGGCCAGGGATTTCGCGGCCGCGGCGCCCCGGGCCTTTGCCCATCCCAACTGGCGGACCTCCAATACGCTGAACTCCTTCCAGACCGAACGGGCCATTGCCATTCTGAATGTCCTGGTCGGGAACTGGAAGAAGCCGGGAGGACTCAAACCCACCGGCGGCCACGGCGGCGGCGTGAAGCTGGGCGATGTTCCCCAGCCTCCCTATCCGAGGGTCGCGGCCATGCGGCTGGACGGTGTCCCGCTGAAGTACCCCCTGGTTCCTCTCAAGATCGGTGTCATGCAGGAACTCCGGGATGCGATTCTTGTCGGCAGGCCCTATCAGGCCAAGGGGTGGCTGATCTTCCGCCAGAACCCGGTCATGTCCCTGTCAGACCGGAACAAGACCCTGGAGGCCCTGAAAAAACTGGATCTCATCGTCTCCATTGATATTGTTCCCAATGATACCTCCTACTATTCGGACGTGGTCCTTCCCGAGTGTACCTATCTGGAACGGTATGACCCGTTGAGTGTGGTTGGGAACAAGGTCTTTCTCAGACAGCCCGTGGTCTCCGCCATGTACGACTCCAAACCGGCGGTTGAGATCTTCAAGCTTCTGGGCGAACGCCTGGACCTCAAAGAATATTTTAACTACAAAGATGGAGAGGACTATGTGCGTCAGCAGTTGAAGCCGCTGAAGATCACTCTGGAAGAGCTCAAGTGGAGGGGGCACTACGAAGCACCGTCCAAAGAAAAACATGGGGACCATGAGGAGATGGTCTTTCAGACGGCCAGCGGGAATATCGAGATTTTTTCCGAGACCCTCAATCAGGTGGGATTTGATGCCGTGCCCAAATGGAAAGAGATCTCCAGACCGGATCAGGGCAAGTTTTATCTCCTGACCGGCAAGGTGGCCCAGATGACACAGGCCTCCACACAGAACAACCAGTGGCTCAGCGAGCTGGTCCCGGAGAACCAGCTCTGGATCCATCCCTCAGCGGCCAGTATTCGGGGGATCCATGACGGCGAACTCGTGACCGTGGAGAGTGAGGTGGGCAAAATGCAGGTCAAGGCCATGGTGACCGAAGGGATCCGGCCGGATTGCGTCTGGACGAACTTCGGATTCGGCCATATGTCCAAGGGGCTGCGGACCACCTATGCCAAAGGCGGCCTGTCATCCAATGTTCATAAAAGCCTGACCGATCCGATCAGCGGGTCCCAGGCACTTTCCCAAACCATGGTTTCCGTATATCCAGCCAAAGCATAGAGAGGGATAATGATCATGAAAACCAAAACAAAGAAACGTTACGCCTATGTTATCGAGACGACCAAGTGCATCGACTGCAAGGCCTGTATGGTCGGCTGCAAGGCGGAGAACGGTGTCCAGGTGGGGCGCTCCAGGAACTGGGTCGAATACCTGGGCCCGAAAGGGGTCTATCCGAACCTCACGGCCTCCTTTGAGCCGGGCAACTGTATGCACTGTGAGAACCCGCCATGCATGCATGTCTGTCCCACCCGGGCCACCTACAAACGTGATGACGGCATTGTTCTGGTGGACCAGAACAAGTGCGTGGGCTGCAAGTACTGTATGACAGCCTGTCCTTACGGCGCCCGGTCCTTCAACGAGGAGAAGAAAGTGACCGACAAATGCACCGCCTGCGTCCATCGGGTCGATGAAGGTCTGGATACGTCATGTGTCCACACCTGCATGGCCAAAGCGCGGCACTTCGGAGATATCAACGATTCGGAGAGCGACGTGGCAAAGCTCCTCGCAAAAAACAGAAACAATACCATGGTCCTCAAGAAAGAGAAGGGGACGCATCCTCAGGTCTATTACATTGTATAGGAGACGGACTATGTATGCCATTGCTGATGTCAAAAACAATAAAGCTCTCCTGTCATGGATCGCACTCTTGAGTTTCATGACCATGATCGGAGTGGCCGGAGCCTTGCGAATGCTCTTCGGCCATGCCGCGCACGCATCATCCCTTGATGTGCCGTGGGGGATCCTGATCTCCACCTATGTCTTCTTCGTGGTCTCCAGCACCGGCCTTTGCCTGGTCTCTTCCCTGGGACACGTCTTCCGCATGAAACAGTACGAAGTGATCGGGAAGCGGGCCATCCTCCTCGCCATGCTGACACTGGCCATCGGGTTCCTCCTGATCTTTCTCGAGGTGGGGCATCCCATCCGGTTCCTCTATGCCCTGGTCTCCCCGAATCTGCATTCAGCGATCTGGTGGATGGGGACCCTCTACGGACTCTATTTCACCTTTATCTTCTTTGAGTTTATTTTTCTCATGATCGAGGACCATAAAAAGGCCCAGATTGCCGGTCTCCTCGGATTCGTGTCCGCCATCTGTGCACACAGCAACCTCGGGGCGATCTTCGGTTTCCTGGAGGCCCGGCCCTTCTGGCACGGCCCCTATCTGCCGATCTACTTTATCCTGTCGGCACTGGTCTCCGGCTCGGCCCTGATTATCCTCATGTTTGCAGCGGTCCATCGGAAAAGCGAGATGCCGAAGAGAGTGGAAGAGGCCCTCAAGAGCGTGGGAAAACTCCTTGCCCTTTTCCTGGGGATCCTGATGTTTTTCGAGGTCTGGAAGGTCATCACCTCCCTTTACGGTGCACCGCCCGAGAAGTATGAGACCGTCATGGCGCTGCTGGCAGGGCCCCTGAGCATCAACTTTTATATCTTTGAAATTCTCCTGGGGATGCTCATTCCCTTTATTATCATTGTTGCTACCAATGGCACCTGTATGAAATGGCTCACCGCGGCAGCGGCCTCGACCATGATCGGGATCTTTTTTATGCGGTACGATCTGGTGATTGCCGGACAGCTTGTCCCCATGAGGCGGTCCCTGGACGGCTCCATCGTGGGCAACTATCCCGGGGGGCTGGCGCACTATGTACCGCCTCTGAATGAACTGTTCATTGTCGTCGGGGCCATCGGTCTCTGTGTGCTGCTCTATACCTTTGGAGAGATGCTGTTGAATCTGAATGAGAAAAAGGGGGCCCACTAAGAACGGCAAAGTAAAAAGTCCATATGAGGAGGAAGGTTGAAGACTGAAGGCTGAAGGCTGAAGACTGAAGGCTGAAGACTGAAGGCAGCATTCAGCTAAATCATAAGTCACTTTAAACTATCGTGATGTACCATGGAGCTCCTGATTCGGAGGAATGCCTACTGCAAAGCATTGAACGAATCACCCCTCAGAATTCCTTCAATCGTAAACATTCTCCGGAATAGGAGTTCCAACTCAACAGAAGAGGGTTTCCCGAAAGGGGGACCCTCTTTTTTTAGGTGCCAGGCACTTGTGCCTGGCAACCTCGGTCAAAAGGGACTGTGCCCTTTTTCATTTTCCAGAAGAACAACATACTGTGTGAAAGGTAAAACCGCCTGTCTCCCCCTGCTCATTTTCTTTATGCGCGGAAGTGATACACGTGCAGAATAAGGGGTCTTATCATAAAGCCCCCCGAAGGGGGGCTCGGGGACCCCATGTCACGCAGCCGAGCATCGGAGAAAGAAAGGGGAAAAGAGCGAGATCATGTGGCGCGGTTTTGCGCCACCGAGCGAAGCGAGTTATCGAGCGCCCCTTTCTTTCGAGAAGCGCAGGGAAGTCCGCCAAAGGCGGACCAAGTGACCGGGCGCCCTTTCTTTTGGTTCCGTTTTCTTTGGGCGAGCAAAGAAAATGAACCGGGGTGACAGGCGGTTCTCACTGTCACACAGTATGTTTTTAATCCTCAGAAAAACGGGGACAGTCCCCATTTTTCTGCCACACGTCTTCTTGACAAAAACCCTAAAAAATGAAATAATTACAGCTGTTTTGCAATCTGTTCACTATCCAGGAGGACTGACCCATTTTCCGGTCCGGCAGAAGAAGTCAAAGCGGCATTGTCGCCTTTCTTGTTCATCTCCATCCGCCTCTGCTCTCCCGTGAACGGATCCGGTACACCTTTACCTTCTGTCTGGGCGGACTGGCCTTCTATTTTTTTCTGGTCCTCATCTTCACCGGGGCCCTTCTCATGTTCTATTACCGCTACGGAGGCGCCTCTCCCTATCTCTCGGTCCGTGAGATCTCGGAGTTTGTCCCTTTCGGAAGCCTCATCCGGAACCTGCACTACTGGGGGGGGCAGGTGATGGTCGTCCTCATGCTGTTACATATGATCCGCGTCATGCTCACCGGTTCCTACCAGGGGGCCAAGCAGTGGGTCTGGGTGGTGGGCATGATCATGCTGGCCATGGTGCTGATCATGGACTTCAGCGGTTACCTGCTTCGGTTCGACAAGGAAACATTCTGGGCGGGGTTTGTGGCCCTGGGGGTGGTCAAGGAGATCCCTCTGATCGGGGAAGGGCTTCACCGCATCCTGACCGGCACCTCCACCTATGGTGAGGCCTCCATCCAGCGTATCTATCTCTGGCATTGCGTGATCCTCCCCATTACGGCCGTCTGTTTCATGATCTATCATTTCTGGAAGGTCGCCAAACAGGGAGGAACAGGGGGGCCGCTTTGAAAGGCTGAAGGCTGAAGGTAGAAGGCTGAAGGCGGAGGACAGATGACGGAAGACGGAAGACAGAGGACGGAAGACGGAGGACGGAAGACGGAAGGCTGAAGCCTAAAGACTCAAGCCTACAGCCTACAGCCTAAAGGCGAAGCACTTATGGCAGACGAAAAAAGGCATCATCCAGACGACAGAAGACAGAGGCCTGAAGACAGAAGAGGGGTCATGGAAGAGGGGATTGAGGGCCCCCGGTATCTGCCACGCGACCTTCTAGCCCGTATGGAGGTGGTGGCCATGCTTGTGGCCTCGGTGGCCCTCATGGTCCTGGCTCTGCTCAGGCCGGCGCCCCTGGGTGAGATCGCAGATCCCCTGATGGCCCCGTCCCATGTGAGCGCACCCTGGATCTTTGCATGGATTCAGGAACTCCTTCGCCATCTGCCGGCCTTTGTCGCGGGGGTGATCATCCCCCTGGCCATCTACCTGCTGGTCGTGATACTCCCCTTTATCAAGGTTGAAGCCGCTGAAGAAGGTACAGGAACTCTCAAGACGAGGATACTCCCCCTGATTCTGTTGTCGGCCTCGGTGCTCTTTATTGTGGTCATGACATTGATACATTTTCTTAGATAGGCGAAGAAGATGGGTATGTAAAAGTTCCAAGACACCCTCTCCCTTGATGGGAGAGGGAAGGGTGAGGGTGAAATGTGAATATAAAAAAAGGCATTACAACCCCCTCCCCTTTATCCCCTCCCGCCAGGGGAGGGGAAAGAAGGCTTTTTACGAGACCAACAAAGAAGACGGGCTTGTATAAAGTCCATCTTCAGGGCTAGGTTATAAATGAAACGATATAATGAATCCGTGCTGATCCTTCTCCTGCTCTTCTCCCTGACAGTGGTCTGGGCACTGATACAGGATGGGAACAAGCCCTTCAAGATCTATCAGGATATCTACAAGGCCCGTAAGACAGAGCAGCTTAAGGCCGCGGCCTCGGGGGAGATTCCGAAAGAGAGGAAGGATGAGATCGCCCTGGAACTGGAGGCACTGGAAAAAGGGCTCCCCGACCTCCAGGAGGTTCTGCTCAAGGACGGCGCAAAGGAGAGGTGCACCTCCTGTCACATCGGGATCAAGCCGATCAGTGACTCTCACCCGGTGGAGACCTTCGGGTGCACCATCTGCCATGGCGGTGACCCCCTCTCGGTGACCCTTCCCGCAGCCCATGAGGGACTGATCGGAGGCCGGAACCCCTCAGACTTCAGAGTCGTTGAGCAGGGGTGCGGACAGACCATGCCTGACGGCACGGCCTGCCACAAGGGCGATCCCGCGGAGGAGAGGAACCACATCCAGCGGACAAAGACAACCGTCATGGCCACCGACGCAGGAGAGATTGCCCATCCCCGTTTCACCTTCGGTGCGCAGAAGAGCCTCGTCCCGCTTTACGGGACGGTGGCCATTCAGGGCAAGGATCCGGAAGGGGACGAGAAGAAGGTGGCCCAACTCCTTCCCTGTCCGTTCACCAAAGAGGAAGACCTTCCAAAGGATCCTGAGGGAGAGCCGGTCCGAACCGACCCCACAGGTATGGAATTCACCTTCTCCGGACACCGCGTGGACACCCAGCTCCAGGAGAAGTGCGTGAACCAGTGCCACCTCTGGAGCACGGGAGCAGCAGAGCCCTATCTTGCCCGGGCCTCGGG
>CAJICE010000165.1_pt1 | contig 48579 bp, 55 predicted proteins | sample 9199531 | NCBI WGS metagenome assembly CAJICE01 (sample SAMEA7708327, study PRJEB35096) | sediment metagenome | biome: marine neritic benthic zone biome [ENVO:01000025]; feature: sediment [ENVO:00002007]; material: shallow marine sediment [ENVO:03000034] sea grass bed [ENVO_01000059] ... | reverse complement strand
TACAAGAACGCAGAGAAAAGTGTAGTGGAATTCTCAAATGAACTGCTATCGAAGTTCAAAAGAAAAATCTAAGAGGTCGAAACCAGAATATTATGAAACTTTGGGCCACAATAACGATCATTCTCACTGTCGCGCTGATCCTCACGAACGATTGGTGGTTTTTCGGTACGATGAATTCCGTTGTAACAGACAAGTATCAGGGGCAAATGCTCTATGAGCGGGCCGAGATGCTGAAAGATTTCATCGCGGTCATTCCTGAACTCGCTGCAGGAAAAAGTAAAGAAGAAATTGTTTCATTAGCGGAAGCAGCAACGGGCGAAGAGTCCTATGAAAAAGAGGGGGCTGTTTGGGTGGGTTGGCTTGGCCTTGTGTTCAATGAAAATGACGAGCTTGTCGAAGTCATCCCAACCTGGAGTTACGGTGAGGGCATTCCTCCTCTCTGATAACACTTGGGAGCGTATAAAAAACGCTGCCGCTACATTTGGCGTTGGGTTTGGCATGAACGATAAATCCTCGAAATGTCCGTGGTGCGATTTGGTATTTTTAAGGGGGCGCTCTACAGGTGAACTTCCAACAAAAACCGTATCCGTCTACAGAGATTTATCACCCAATTCGTTCCATGTTGTATCAGTTATATATCTGGTACTTTGAGTGCTTGCTGCACTTTTTGCATTTTTTATGATGATAGATTTTATAAAGTATACCATGAAAAAAAGATGTGGTTGGGTCACAGAGAACAAAATATATATTGACTATCATGATAAGGAATGGGGTGTACCTGTTCATGATGACAGAAAATTGTTTGAAATGCTCCTCCTTGAAGGTGCGCAAGCGGGCTTAAGCTGGTTAACCATATTACAACGAAGAGAAGGCTATCGATTATCGTATGACGGTTTTGATCCATATAAAATAGCAACATGGGGTTCTGCAAAATTAAAACAATTACTTAATGATCCAGGAATTATCAGAAATAAATTAAAAATAGAAGCGGCCAGGCTTAACGCACAGGCGTATTTAAAAGTCGTTGAAGAGGACAAACGTTTCAGCGAATTTATCTGGTCCTTTGTCGATGGAAAACCTATTCGGAATTCATGGGAATCATTATCCGAGATTCCTGTCTCAACGAACGAATCGGCTGCACTGAGCAAAGAATTAAAAAAAAGAGGGTTCAAATTTGTTGGACCGATTATCTGTTATGCTTTTATGCAGGCTGTCGGCATGGTGAATGATCACCTCATTGACTGCTTTCGATATAAAGAAATAAATCGCCTCTGACACTTCCTTGCAAAATAAACATTCGCTTTGCGGCCGTCCGGCCTCTTATGACGGAACTTCATGCCATATCCGGGATAATATGGGTGTTTAGATAGGAATAGGTCAAGCATAGGTCAAAATTTTATGTAAAAATTTGATTTCTTTTAAACCAAAATGTAGTAAAATATAGGTATGTCTGATGTTTTCAATCTCATTCTTGTTATGGTCGTTGGGGCTGTCTTTCTCTTTATTATCAAGGCGGTTCGACAGATAAAATCCGATATGGATAGAAGACTCAGAGGTGTCGATCCGGCGAAACGTAAAGAGTTTGCCGAGAAACTTGCCGGGCAAATACGGGACCGGGATATCAAATGTACCCGTTGCGGGAAACAGTCCTTTGCTCTCCTGGGGACGGGCAACCAATACAAATGCCATACCTGTAATTTTGAGTTTGAAGGTCCCGCACATTTTCCGGACCTTATCGACGGACCGGGATATACTTCGGACGTTATGTAATCGTAATTTTTTAGTTTAAAAACCCCTGACAACCAATTTAGAAGAGTCTGGAAAATTATGGGTGATTTCCCGTATCAATTTACACGGATATTGAGTGAGAAACATTGACCGGGACCGGCTCAAACCTGGTGACACAATAGTGGACTCCACGTTGTTGGAGCAGTTGATCCCGAGAATTTCATGACAAGGGAGGGACTTATGTTTTGGACAAGGAACGTTTTTCCGGTAATTCTTCTGTTTTCAGTTTCGTTATTATCCAGCGGATGTGCAACGATGTTCTCCAGGAGTTACGATGATCTCACCATCGAGAGTAATCCTCCTGGCGCAGAGGTCTTCATGGGGGCCGAAAAGATCGGAACGACGCCGTTTACTAAACGGTTCGAACGGGTCACATTCGAAGCCCCTGAGATTACCCTCAGAAAAGAGGGCTACGAGCCGCAGTCGGTGACGCTCGAAAGAACTCTGGCCACTCCTGCACTGGGAAACCTGATCTTCATTCTTACCACTATGGGGGTCACCAGCTGGGGCATCGATGCGGCTTCAGGGAACATGATCCAGTATACACCCGATTCCTATCTCATTGATCTTCAGAAGTTCGGATCAGGGGGAAGTGCTTCCTGGCGAAGGAATCACGTCACCCTTGCATTTGTCCTGACGAATCAAATGAGTCTCATGCAGGACATATCCAAGGGCAGAGGTGAGTACCTCGAAGCATACTACCAATTGAATATTGCACCCATGTCCACGGCCTCCTACCCCTCCTTTGTGGATACGGTTCGTAAGGAATCCGGGTCTCTTCTGTTGTGTGAGAACGGCCTCGAACTGCACCAGGCACTTGAAAAAATAAGGGGGAAAGCTGCTTATTAAGGCCGCTAAAGAGAATGTCTAGCCAGGACATTTTCCGGGCTAACCCTTCATCCCATTTGAATACTTGAGCCGCAAAGGATGGAACGAGACCCTGTCATAGGCTGTATATTAGGTACCGCCGCTGGAGACGCTCTGGGTTTGCCCTATGAAGGCCTGAGCCCGTCACGGATAGGCAAACTCTTCAAGGGGCCGGGGCACCATCGCTTACTCTTTGGGCATGGGTTGGTTTCCGATGATACGGAGCACACATGCTTCGTAGCCCAAGCGCTCCTGACCTCACCTGACGACCCCGACGAATTTGAGAAGCGGCTCTCAAGATCGCTGCGCTGGTGGCTCCTGGGCCTTCCTGCCGGAGTCGGGCTGGCAACGCTGAAGTCTATTTTAAAGCTATGGATCGGCATCCCTCCGGAGAAAAGCGGTGTTTTCTCTGCCGGTAATGGCCCTGCCATGCGCAGTGCATTGCTGGGAGTTGTTTTTGGGGATTCACCGGAGAGATTGAAAGAATTCGTCCGGCGGTCAACGCGTGTCACCCACTCTGATCCCAAAGCATATTTCGGAGCCCTGGCCGTGGCCGTTGCGGCCCATCACAGTACAAAGGCAAAGCAAACCTCAGGGGATGCATTCCTCAAATCGCTTAATAAATTCCTGAAAGAAAAGCTAGCGGAAGAATTTCTTGACCTCATTGAGAAGGCGTCCCTTTCCGCGATGAAAGGCGACTCTGTTTCAACCTTTGCCGAATCCATCGGATGCTCAAATGGTATTTCGGGATTCACTTACCACACTGTGCCCTGTGTGATCCAGACGTGGCTGCGACACTCGAGCAATTTTCGTTCCGGTCTGGAGGATATCCTGATTGCAGGAGGAGATACGGATACAACAGGAGCCATTCTCGGGGGCATTATCGGGGCGGGGGTTGGAAAAGCCGGGATCCCCGGGGAATGGCTGGATGGCATCATCGAATGGCCTCGCAGTATCCGCTGGATGGAAGAGCTCGGGGATAAGCTCGCCCGTCTTCTCGACGGTGATACCACAGTCGGCACTCAATCACTCTTCGTGCCGGGAGTCTTGATCAGAAATGCAATATTTCTCATGATCGTCCTGGCCCATGGTTTGCGGAGATTAGCTCCGCCTTATTGATAGAGAGAGGGTCCAGCAAAGGGCTCGGCCGGGCGGACGACCGGCGTCAGTGAAACGAAACATCAGTTACCCAGTTTTATGGAGAGATGAAAGGAGAGAGCCCATGCCTTACGTAAACATCAAAGTCACCGAGGAGGGAGTGACAGCCGATCAAAAGGCTGCACTCATCAAGGGAGTCACGGACCTTCTCGTCGATATTCTGGGTAAAAACCCGCAAACGACAGTCGTGGTCATCGATGAGGTGCATACAGACAATTGGGGCATCGGGGGAGAAACTGTAACCGTGCGGCGCCAGCGAGGCCAATAATAAACCTGCCGAATCTCAAGGCCTGAGTATTTCCAGAAATACCAATAGAGACCTAAAGGCATCCGTTTACTGCAGAGGACAGCCGAGTCCTATGCTGATTTTGTCCATTATATGCCTTGATTTCAATCGAGAATATATATAAAATGCTTGATGATTAAAGTGACTCAAGGCCATGATTGTTATTACCGGGAATGCTTACAAAGGGCTGGTGCTTCTGTTGTAAATGGATGGTTCACTCAGAGCAAATAGAATGAAGTTAATGACTTAAGAATAGTTTAATATGGAGTGTGTTAATGGGCATTGAAATCTTCTTTGCAGCTGTCCTGATCCTGCTCTGCTGTGCTGTTTTCGATTTAATTGTAGGGGTCACGAACGATGCCGTTAATTTTTTGAATTCTTCAATCGGTTCAAGAGTGGCGCCCTTTGTCGTGATTATTATCGTTGCATGCCTGGGCATTCTTGCCGGGGTGACCTTTTCCGGCGGAATGATGGAGGTCGCAAGGAAAGGCATATTTCATCCCCAGTTTTTTACCATGCCTGAGCTGATTACGATCTTCATGGCTGTCATGCTGACAGATATCCTTCTTTTAGATCTTTTCAATACCTATGGTCTGCCCACGTCGACCACAGTCTCCATTGTTTTTGAACTTCTGGGCGCTGCGGTGGCCGCTTCGATCATAAAAATCATGCATGCAAGCGGCGGTGCCATGACACTGGGGGAGTATATCAATACGGCCAAGGCCATGATGATCGTCTTCGGCATCCTCCTCTCCATAGTGGTGGCATTCATCTCCGGTGCTCTGGTTCAATTGATCACACGTTTCATCTTTACATTCGACTATCAGGAAAGACTCAAGCGTTATGGGGCACTTTGGGGCGGGTTTGCTTTGGCCACGATTACCTTCTTTATTCTGATCAAAGGAGCCAAGGGAGCCTCTTTTATGACCCCTGAAGCCGTCGATTGGATCAAGACCCATTCCTTGCTCATTCTGTTTTTTATTTTTATTTTCTCAGCGATTACTCTACAGGCCTTAATTTCTTTTTTTAAGATCAATATTTTCAAACCGATTGTTCTGGTGGGTACCTTTGCCCTGGCCATGGCATTTGCCTCCAATGATCTGGTGAATTTTATCGGTGTGCCGCTGGCCGGTTTACATTCTTACAAGACCGCTGCTGCTTCCGGTGACCCACTGAACGCCACCATGGAGGCTCTGAGCCAAAAAGTTCAATCCGAGACCCACTTGCTGCTCATCGCGGGGGTCATTATGGTCATCACCCTATGGTTCTCCAAAAAGGCCCGGACCGTTACCGATACGGAAATCAGTCTTGGGCAACAGGAAGAAGGCACGGAGCGTTTCGAATCCATATGGCTTTCCCGAACGATCGTCGCCATGGTGGGATCTTTTATTGATTCAATAAAGATATTTGTCCCAAAAAATGTCAGAAATTTTTCCAGACACCGACTGGATCCCCGCAACCGTAAACCCGCTATAGATCAAGAGAACAAACCTTCTTTTGATCTGGTCCGTGCCGCGGTGAACCTGATGGTGGCCAGTGCAGTGGTTGCTTTTGCAACCTCCCTGAAGCTTCCCCTCTCCACGACCTATGTCACGTTCATGGTCGCCATGGGGACCTCCTTTTCAGACCAGGCATGGGGCAGGGAGAGTGCGGTGTACCGTGTGACCGGGGTCTTGACCGTGATCGGCGGATGGTTTATGACGGCTTTGATCGCGTTTTTTGTCTCCTTTCTCTTTGCAAATGTGATCCATTATTTTCAAGTGCCGGGCGTCCTGGGCCTTATATTGTTTGCCGGGCTGATGATCTGGAATAATCATCTGAAACACAGGGGACTGGTGAAGGAGAAAGAAGATATTAATATTTTTAACATGAAGATGATCAAAGATGCACGTATGTCAATCTCCGACACCTTTGATCATCTGGCATACATGTTAAGAGAGATGAGAGAATCTTTCAGCATCACCTTTGAGGCGCTCTTCAATCAGGATATTGATGCATTGAGCAAGCAGCGAAAAAAAGTAAGACAAATTCAATTGTGGGCAAATATCATCATGGCCAATATTTTCAAGGTCTTGCGCCTTCTGCAGAAGGAGGATGTTCAAATATCTTATAAATACGCTCAAGCGATCCGACGGCTGCAGAAACTGTCTGACGGCCACAGGGATATCATCATGCGCTCCTATGAGCATATCAGCAATAAACATAAGGGGCTTTTGAGTGTACAGATCGATGAGCTTGTACAGATTAAAATATGCATCCTTGACATCCTTCTGAAAGTGGAAAATTCCTTCAACAACAAAGAGATTGTGCATTATCAAAATATCATTGACCAGTATCAATACATGAGAGAGCTGGCGGACCAATTCAATCAGAATCAGATTGAAAGGATCCGGGACGACACATCCAAAACACGTCTGAGTATCCTCTATTATGCCATTATTGGAAACTGTCTGATGCTTGCCAAGCAGAACATTAAACTGCTCGAGATTTTCAATGAGTCTTTTAAGTTCGACGAACAGTTATCCAAGTCATATTTTGATGTGGATACTCAGTAATGGCCTGATACGTTTTATCCATCTTCCCAACATCAGGGACTTTCAGAATGCAAGGATGATTCTCCTGAAAGAGAAGGAGAAATATAAACGCGCTGTATCATAAGCCTCTTTCCTATGTTCCGGTGTTTGGAATTTCGGGCTAGGGCAAGCTGTAACCCATGACTGACCATCTATGTAGAGGCATTCCAACCCATGAAAGAAAATCGCTCCAATATCATTCTGATCGGGATGCCCGGTGCAGGCAAGAGCACCGTGGGTGTGATCCTTGCAAAGCGGACATCCCGTGATTTCCTTGATACGGACCTGCTCATCCAGACTGCACAGGGACGGTCCCTGCAGCAGATTGTCGATACCGATGGGTATCTTGCCCTCCGCAAAATTGAGGAGGAGGTCCTTCTTGGACTCATCTTGCACCATCACGTGATTGCAACCGGCGGAAGTGCCGCATACAGTGACGCTGCAATGTCCCATTTGAAATCAAAGGGTGTGGTCGTCTTTCTCAACGTCGACATCCCGACGCTGTGTGAAAGGCTCCATGATTTCGATACCCGAGGCATTGCAAAACGTCCGGACCAGAGTTTTGCCGAGCTGTTTGAAGAGCGATTCACCCTGTATACGAAGTATGCAGATGTGATCATCGAATGTGGAAAACTCACCCAGGAACAGGTCTGTACAATAATCGTTGAAGAATTGAACAGGGAAAGCTGACATTCTTTTACCTGTACATGAGGAGACGTTTGTGCAGCCCGTCTGCAGCGTTTTAACCCAGATGTTGGATATGGATCTGATGCGATGAAGAAAGCCCTTTGGCTGGCATTTTGGTTTATTTGTTTCCTTCTGAGTATCTATTATTCTCTTGGTTTTTTTTCGTTCGGTTCATTCTTGTTTCTTGCCGGATTTTTTGCTTTGCTGTGCTGGCTGGTGACGGCGTTATTGAAGAAGCTGTCCATGAGAACATTTTTTGGACGTATCGTCATCGTTTGTCTTACAGTTATATTGGCATCCAATTTCTTTAACGGATATCTGGAAAAAAGATCGAAGATGACAGGCAGTTTAATCATTGTGGCGATCTCTGACTACAAGAATGACCATGGTGAATTGCCCGATGATTTAAAGGATCTTGTGCCCGCGTACTTACGACAAATTCCCAGAACGTCGATGGGGATAAGAGGAACTGATTTTTTCTATTCAAGAAATGATAACGCATTCCGTCTTGGTTTTGAAGTCCCCGGACTGGCCGGGAAGGTCTATGACTCAAAAATTAATGAATGGAGAATTTACGATTAAGATGATGCCGGTTTGACGGGTTTACAAAACATGTCGAATATATGATGACAAAAAACCAAGCCATAAAGTTGGTGCAAAACCAGCTCCCGGATGGATATGATGTAATGGAAGACCATATAGTTGAAAAGGAATATGGGTGGCTCATCTTTCCACAGACGCAAAAATATATCGAATCGCAGGATCCACTGGACATGGCCGTCGGATCCGGAGGCACCCTGGTTGAAAAAGAATCGGGCCGCTGCATTGAGTTCGGTTCCGCGTACTCCACTGAAACCAATCTTGAAATCTATGAGAAAGGCTATCTGAAATACGATAACCTGGATATTCTCATCACAGATGTGGAGGACCTTATCAAGACGGCAGAGTCTCTGTCTAAGCTGGGGATAACCTATGTCATTTCTGAGGAAGAATGCGGGGAAACATGGAGAATTCCACAACACTATTCGTTAGGTCAAATAAAGGAGAAACTCCGGGAATTGCCCTGCAGGTTTAATCTGGGAAGCGCCTATTTTATCTGGGAAGCTCTTGAACGTTTCAAGAGTCAAAATTATTTCAGATATGAATTGGTGGAAAATAACGGTTACACCAATTGGGGTTGACAGACATCACGCTTTCCCCTATGTTATCCAATAGAAAAAGGGTAAATATGGATGGTTTATCCTGATCCTGCTTATCCATGAAGAGGCTCTCCATGGCAAAAATCGTCTCCGTCAACATCAGCAAAAACAAAGGAGAAAGGAAGGCGAGTGTTCATTCCGTCAAGATCTCCCCGGATCACGGGATCGAATCCGATGCCCACGCCGGTAATTGGCACCGCCAGATCTCCCTGCTGGCCCTGGAGAGTATTCAAAAGATGCAGAAATTGGGACTGGATGTGGGGCCTGGAGATTTTGCAGAGAATCTGACCACCGAAGGGATGGATCTGGTTTCTCTTCCCGTGGGAACACGTCTCAAGATCAGCGATCGTGTGGAGGTCGAAGTGACACAGATCGGCAAGGAATGCCAGGACCGCTGTGCGATTTACCGGCAGGCCGGTGATTGTGTCATGCCCAGGGAAGGGATTTTTGTACGCGTGATTTCCGGCGGGGATGTAAAACCCGGGGACTTGATCCAGGTGATCAATGGAGAATAGATCTTTAGCCCCGAAGAATGCATCACCCGCTATGCGGGTGGAGTATCTTTCTCGACGGGATGTTTTATAGCCGAAGGGCCCCATGTCCGGAAACTCCAATCAGCAAGGAAAGTCAAAGCCTCATCGGGAGTACCGGGTGGCGATCCTGACCCTGAGTGATAAGGGGTCACAGGGGGCACGGGAGGATCTGAGCGGGAAGGTGCTTGAGGAGAAGATCCGCTCCCTTCCCGGTAAAGTCATCTTCTATGAAATACTTCCGGATGAGGCCCGTCTGATTGAAGAACGTTTGAGTGAATGGTCGGACCGGGGGGATCTGGACCTGATCCTGACCACCGGTGGAACCGGACTCTCCCCCAGGGATGTCACACCCGATGCCACACAAAGAGTGATCGACCGGGAGGTGCCGGGAATGGCTGAGGCCATGCGTGCCTCATCATTCGCCAAAACACCCAGGGCCATGATTTCCAGGGCGATCAGCGGTATACGAAAGACGACCCTGATCGTGAATCTCCCGGGGAGTCCCAGGGGAGCCGAAGAGAATCTTGAGGTTATTCTTCCTGCACTGGCACATGCCATTGACAAGATCCGGGGGGATGAGAGTGACTGTGCCTCAACATAAAATTGGAGGGATTACTAATGATTAAAACCATTTTAATTCCCACAGATGGTACAGAATATTCCCGGTATGCCATCGATTACGCCGTCAGGCTTTCTTTAAAACTTCAGGCCGATATTGTCCTGGTCTCTGTTGTGGATATCCGGTATGACATGTATGATGTCTACAGCGAGATCCACACACCGGTCCGTATTGATGAGATGATCCGTGAGCAGGTGAGTAAGGCACTGGATAAAAATGCGGCCGAGATTCAGGATAAGGGAATCAAGGTAAAGAAGATCTTGAAAGTCGGCGACGTGATTGAAGAGATCCTGAATGTTGCGGAAGCAGAGAAGGCCGATCTGATTGTCATTGGAACGCACGGGCGCAAGGGGGTCTCACGTTTCCTATTAGGGAGTACCACTGAAAAGCTGGTTCGAAGTGCCAAATGTCCGGTTCTGACGGTGCCCCCGTCAGAATAGGGGTCTTCCGGATATCATTGGTGTCAGATATCATTGGTGTCAGACACCTTAAGTTCATTTCATAAAGGTGTCTGACACCAATTATATTGTAATAACCGCTTTCCCCTCTTTTAAGCTTTCCAGAAATTGTTTGATTCAGGATCAATAATCAGTTAAAATACAAAAACTTTTGGGATCGGCAGGGACCCTGCACGGATCCCGGGTGGTAATCCTATTAAAGGTATTTTTTATGGGAAGCTTGGATGATCTTCGAAAAAAGATCGATGACCTGGACAAAAAGATACTTGATCTTCTGAATCAAAGGGCTGAAGTAGTACTTAAGATCGGAAAGATAAAGTGCAAGGAAAATAAGAACTTTCATTCCCCTTCCAGGGAGATCGAAATACTGGAGAGTCTGGAAAAACACAATCAAGGCCCTTTCCCCAATGATGCCCTGCGCTCTGTTTTCCGGGAGATTATGTCCGCCAGCCTTGCCTTGGAAGAACCGATCAAAGTGGCCTATCTGGGCCCCCAGGCCACATTTACACACTTGGCGTGTATGAAGAATTACGGGAATTCGGCCCAGTATGTTCCGGTTAAGAATATCAGCGATGTTTTCGAGGCGGTGGAGCGGGGGCATGTGCATTACGGTGTTGTACCGATTGAGAACTCAACGGAGGGGGTTGTCAACTATACCCTCGACATGTTTCTCGACTCGGATCTCAAAATTGTTTCGGAGCTCCTACTTGAGGTGTCCCATCATCTGATGAGCATGTCCGGAGAAATGGACAAGGTACGGAAAGTTTATTCCCATCCGCAGCCGACTGCACAGTGCAGAAAATGGATCGAAGAACATCTCGCCCATGTTCCGATCATTGATGCGGAGAGTACGGCACGGGCCGCTCAGTTGGCCGCGGAGGATCCTGAGGCAGCCGCCATCGCAAGTGAAGCGGCTGTAAAGATCTACGGCCTGAGGGTGATTGAAAAGCATATCGAGGACAATGTGAATAATTTCACGCGCTTCCTTTCCATCTCACGGGAGATCTCCCAACGAACAGGCCATGACAAGACATCAATCGTCTTCTCTTTTAAAAATCAGCCCGGGGGGCTCTTCAAGATGCTCCGTCCCTTTGCGGAGAAAGGGATTAATCTCACCAAGATCGAATCCCGTCCGTCCAGAAAAAAGGCCTGGGAATATGTCTTCTATGTAGACATGGAAGGACATGTGGGCGATCAGGCGGTCAAGGAGGCCCTTCAAACTCTGCAGGATGGTTGTTTTTTTCTCAAGGTGCTCGGCTCATTTCCCAAGGCCCGGAACTGAAAGGAGGGCCCCGGGATGACCCTGGCGCCTAAGCATATACGTGAGCTGACCCCCTATCTTCCCGGCAAGCCGATTGAGGAGCTGGAACGGGAACTCGGCCTTGAGAATACGGTCAAACTTGCCTCCAATGAAAATCCACTGGGTCCTTCTCCTTCAGCGTTGAATGCCATCACAGATCTTTTGGCGGGCATTCACCGTTATCCGGACGGCGGCAGTTTCTATTTAAAAAGGGCGCTCTCCGGAAGACACGGTCTATCTCCGGAGCAGATCCTCCTCGGCAACGGTTCCAATGAACTATTGGATATCCTTGTCCGGACGTTCTACCATCCCGGTATGAATGCAGTGACTTCGGAGAAGACCTTTGTGGTCTACCCCATGGCCATGCAGGTTGTCGGGGGGGAGTGCCGGACGGCCCCCATGCGCAATGAGACCTATGATCTGGATGCCATGGCCGGGCTGGTGGATGATCAGACCCTCTGCGTGTTCATTGCGAACCCGAACAACCCCACCGGGACCGTGATCCATAGGGATCGTTTCGAGCGCTTCCTGGACCGAATACCCACCAAAGTCCCGGTGGTGCTGGATGAGGCCTATATTGAATACGTGGAGGATCCCGAGTCACCCGATGGTTTAGTCTATCTCAAAGAGGGGAGACCTGTCATCGTCCTCAGGACCTTCTCAAAGATCCACGGCCTGGCCGGCCTCAGGATAGGTTATGCAATGGCCTCTGCAGAGATCATCGACTCCATGAACCGGGTCCGCGAACCTTTTAATACCAACTCCCTGGCCCAGGCTGCAGCCCAGGCTGCATTGGATGATGTTGCCCATGTACAAGAGAGTCTAAAGATCAATCGTGAAGGCAAGGGCTACCTCTATGCGGAATTTAACCGGATCGGATTGGCCTATACGCCTACCCAGGCCAATTTCATCTGGGTGAAGACCGAACGTGAGGCGCGGGAGATCTACGAGCCTCTGCTTCGGGAAGGGGTGATTGTCCGGCCCATGGGAGAGAGAAATATACGGATCACCATAGGACTCCCCGAAGAGAATCAGAGACTGGTCAGGGCATTAGAGAAAGTGCTATAAAAAGACTGAAGGCTGAAGGTAGAAGGCTGGGGGCTGGAGGCTGGAGGCTGGAGAAAGAAGGGGGTCATTTCAGGATACTGATTCCTGATTCCTGAATTCTGAATTCCAATAGGTATTTGATATGTCCATTCATTTCAATAAGGTTGTGATCATCGGTGTGGGACTGATGGGGGCCTCCCTTGGGCTCGCGGGCAAGAAGAAGGGGCTCTTCGGGGAGGTTGTGGGTGTGGGCCGAAACAAGGCCAATCTTGAAGATGCTTTAAACATGGATGCCGTGGACCGGTATCTTCATGATCCTATTGAAGCCTGCAGAGACGCTGATTGTGTGGTGCTGGCCACCCCCGTGGAGAAGATCCTTTCTATCGGAAAAGAGATTGCCCCGCACCTTCGCGCAGGTGCGATAATAACGGATGTGGGAAGTGTGAAAAAGGGACTGGTCATGGAACTGGACGGCTGCATGCCGGACGGCGCACATTTTGTGGGAAGTCATCCCATCGCAGGAAGTGAAGCATCCGGCGCTTCATCAGGCCGGGCCGATCTCTTTGAGGGATCCAGAACCATTTTGACTCCGACCCGGTCCACAGACCTGGATGCCCTGGAAAAGGTTCGGTCCATCTGGGAAGAAGTGGGTTCAACGGTGGTGGAGATGGATGCGGATGAACATGACAGGCTCCTTGCTGCTGTAAGCCATCTCCCCCATATGGTGGCGTATGCCCTGGTGGGGACCCTGTCGGAACTGCATAAGGAAAAACCGGATGTGGCTGCTTTTGCTGCAGGGGGATTCAGGGACATCACGAGGATCGCTTCGAGTCATCCCGGGATGTGGCAGGAGATCTGCAAGATGAACAAGAACCATATTGTGTCTATGATTGAGCAGTTTGAAAAGGCCCTTGAGAGGATCAAGAGTGAGATAGAAAAGGATCGTTTCAATGAGCTGATCTCGATCTTTGAAGAGGCCCGGGAGTTCAGGAATAATTTGTGACAAAAGAATATCTTACCATTGAAAAATCCAGAGGGATCCAGGGTGAGATTTCAGTCCCCGGCGACAAGTCCATCTCCCATCGTGCACTGATTCTGGGGGGAATTGCCGACGGGATGACCGAAGTCAATGGGCTTCTGCGGGGAGAAGATACCCTGCATACGCTGCGGGCCTTCCAGAAAATGGGAGTGAAGATCCAGGACAGTAGAGACGTGCTTCAGATCCGCGGCATAGGGCCTCGGGGATTGCAGGAGCCGGAGGAGGTGCTGGACCTTGGAAATTCAGGGACCGGCATACGCCTGCTTACAGGCCTCCTCGCGGGACATGATCTCTTTGTCGTCTTGACAGGGGATTCCTATCTCTGTCAGCGGCCCATGGGGAGAATCACGCAGCCCCTTCGCAAGATGGGTGCAAAAATACTTGGAAGAGATAATGGGCGCCTTGCGCCTCTTGCTGTACAGGGCGGTGCATTAAAGGGTATCGATTATACGTCTCCCGTGGCCAGTGCACAGGTCAAATCGGCCCTGCTTTTTGCCGGCCTGAAAGCCGAAGGCCGTACCTCGGTGACTGAGCCGTTCCCTTCTCGTGACCATACAGAACGTATGCTCCGTCAGTTTGGAGTGACGGTGAAACAGGAAAATAACAGGGCTACCGTCAAAGGAGGAGCACTTCTAAAGGGGACACACATCGGAATACCCGGTGACTTTTCTTCAGCGGCGTTCTTTCTGGTGGCTGCTCTGATCGTTGACGGTTCGGACCTTCTGATCCGCAATGTGGGAGTCAATCCTACCCGTACGGGACTGCTCTCGATCCTGAAGAGGATGGGAGCCAGGATAGATCTCATGGAGAAAGGGGAGGGGGAAGAACCTGTCGCGGACATCCATGTCTTAAGCTCTTCACTGAAAGGGACGTCCATCGGTCCCGATGAGGTTCCCGGAGCCATTGACGAGTTCCCTGTTCTCTGTGCAGCAGCAGCCTGTGCCGAAGGCAAGACACAGATCTACGGGGCTTCGGAGCTGAGGGTCAAGGAGACCGACCGGATCCATGCCATGACGGTCAATCTCCTTGCCGCGGGGGTTGGTGTGGAAGAGCTTGAAGACGGCATGGTGATCCAGGGGCAGGAGACTCTCCAGGGCGGAGAGTGTGATAGTTTCGGGGACCACCGGGTGGCCATGTCCATGGCCGTAGCAGGCCTGAGGTCTGAAGGGAGGACAACGATTCACGATACCGGGTGTATCGGAACGTCTTTCCCCGGGTTTGTGGAGTTACTCAAGAGTGTGAATCGGTGAAAGAGATGAGAGACAGGCCTATCATTACCATTGACGGACCTTCAGGGTCGGGGAAGAGCACGGTCGCAAGAATGGTGGCGGATCGTTTGGGTTATCGGTATATAGATACCGGCGCGATGTACAGGGGGATCGGCTGGCTGGCCAGAGAGAAACAAATTCCCTTTCGGGAGTGTAAAGAACTGGATGCACTTTTAAAAAGTACCCGTCTCACCTTTGAGGAGAGAAAAGGTGAGACGCACCTTATTGTAAACGGGATAGATGTGACCGACCAGATCCGGACACCTGAGATGGGAATGGTTGCGTCGGATATTTCAGCGATCGGATCCGTTAGAAAATGGCTCTCTTCCCTTCAGCGTAAACTGGGAGAAGAAGGGAAGACCGTGCTTGAGGGAAGAGACATGGGGACCGTGGTCTTTCCGGACGGGGACTGCAAGTTCTTTCTCACCGCATCTCTTTCTGAACGGGGAAAGAGGCGGGCGGAACAGCTGAAGCAAGGGGGTGACGAGGTGGACCTCAAACACATCACTCGAGAGATGAAGCAAAGGGATGAAAACGATTCGAACCGCGCCCTGGCTCCTCTTAAGAAAGCCGAAGATGCCATTGAGGTCGATACCACGTCCATGACGATATCAGAAGTGGTGGAGCGGCTGGTCACTGAGATAAAGGAACTGAAAATCCGAGCATGGAAGTAACAGGACGATGGAGATTATAATCGCCAGCAGGGCCGGTTTTTGTTTTGGTGTAAAAAGGGCCATCAAGACCGCCTACGATACTGCCCGAGATGCGGAAGGAGAGGTGGCGACGCTGGGCCCGATCATCCACAATCCCCAGGTGGTTTCCCGCCTGGAGGACGCGGGTGTACGCCCGGTGGAGAAACTCCAGGATTTTCACGGAGAGACCCTGATCATCCGTTCTCACGGAGTGCCCAAATCCGCGATGGAGGAGGCACAGGCCTCGGGTCTGAACCTCGTGGATGCCACCTGTCCTTTTGTCAAGAAAGCCCAGGACTATGCCCAGCACTTACATCAAAAAGGATACCGTGTCGTGATTGTGGGGGATAAGAATCATCCGGAAGTCAAGGGGATTCTGGCCTATGCCGGGGAGTCTGCAATAGTGGCCGGTGATAAGATGGACCTGAGGGATCTGAATAAGGTTCAGAAGATCGGGATTGTTGCGCAGACCACCACAACCTTCGAGAAGCTGAAGGGGGTCGTGAATCGGTGCATGGAGGTTTCGAATGAGATCAAGATCTACAACACCATATGCGATGCCACCCACTATCGGCAGTTGGAGGCTGAGGAGATTGCCCGAAGGGTAGATGTGATGCTGGTCGTGGGGGGAAAGAACAGTGGAAACACGAACCGATTGGCTGAACTCTGCCGGGGAACCGGGACTCGGACATTTCATATCGAAACCCATGAGGAACTTGAATCTGAATGGTTTGAAGGAATTGAAAAAGTGGGAATTACTGCAGGGGCGTCCACACCGGACTGGATTATTCAAAAGGTGGTGGATTTTTTCAAACAATTACCGCAGGAATCCGCAGAAATGGGATCATAAGGTCTCACTCAAGAATATCCTGTAACAGATTGAAATAATTATTGACAAATTGATCAAAATAATTCTATGGTTATTAGATCTCGTATGATCGAAAGATGATACGAGAACCCGCAGGCCTCAGGTCCTTGCGGTGAGAGGCGCGCCTGTCTCTCGAATAAAATTCCAGGAGGTTTTTTGAAATCATGAATGAACAACAAGAAGAGAATTTACAAAGTGTGGAACAGGAGAGCGAGAACGTGGAGACCCAGGATTTACAGGAAGTGGAGAACCAGGATTTACAGGATGATGAAATGCTTTCCCCTGAGGATATGTCAAAATTGTATGATGAAACCTTTCAGAATACAAAGGCAGGGAGCGTGATCAAGGGAACCATCCTCAAGGTGAACAAGGATTATGTGGTCATTGATGTGGGATTCAAGTCCGAAGGGGTTCTCCCCACGGAAGAATTCACAGTCGGTGGAGAGTGCACTATCCAGGCGGGCGATGAGGTCGATGTGTTCCTGGAGCAGGTAGAAGATAGTGAAGGACAGATTGTCCTTTCCAAAGAGAAGGCGGACCGGATCCGGGTCTGGGAGAAGATTTCCAAGGCCTATGATAATAATGAGAGCGTGGAAGGTGTCGTGGTTTCAAGGATCAAAGGCGGCCTTTCCGTGGACATCGGCATCCGGGCCTTTCTCCCCGGGTCACAGGTGGATATCCATCCGGTACGGAACCTGGAAAAGTTTATCGGCAAGAAACTTGAGATGAAAATCATCAAGATGAACCAGAAACGGGGAAACATTGTACTCTCCCGCAGGGTCCTTTTAGAGGATGAAAGAAAACTTCTCAAGGCGGATACCCTGCAGAATCTGGAAGAAGGAAAGATTCTCAAAGGTATTGTCAAGAATCTCACCGAATACGGTGCCTTTATCGACCTGGGTGGAATCGACGGCCTGCTGCATATTACGGATATGTCATGGGGTCGCGTCCATCATCCTTCTGAACTCTTTTCTCTGGGTGACGATGTGGAAGTGGTCGTGCTGAAGTTCGATCGTGAGAACGAACGGGTTTCTCTGGGGTACAAGCAGAAGACTCCCGATCCCTGGGCTGCAGCCGATCAGAAATACCCGATTGGGAGCCGTGTCAAGGGGAAAGTCGTCAGCTTGACCGATTACGGTGCATTTGTTGAACTTGAATCCGGATTGGAAGGATTGGTCCATGTTTCCGAGATGTCCTGGACTCAGAAAGTCCGAAACCCTTCCAAGGTTGTGTCGGTCGGTGACATCGTGGATGCGGTGGTCTTAAATCTTGATATCAAGAACAAGCGGATCTCGCTGGGAATGAAACAGGTGGAGACCAATCCATGGGATATTATCGTTGAGAAATATCCGGTGGGGACTAATATTACAGGACAGATTAGAAATCTGACTGATTTTGGCGCCTTCGTCGGTCTGGATGAAGGGGTTGACGGATTGATTCATATTTCGGATATGTCCTGGACGAGGAGAGTCAAGCATCCTTCGGAGATCCTGAAAAAAGGGGAAGACGTGGAGGCTGTGGTCCTGCAGGTTGACAAGAACAAGGAGCGCCTCTCTCTCGGGCTCAAGCAGATGTCCCCCGATCCCTGGATCAATATCAAAGAGAAGTATCCTATCGACTCCGTGGTGACGGGGAAGGTCGTCAAGATCACCGATTTCGGTGTTTTTGTAGCATTGGACAATGGGATCGAAGGTCTTATCCATATCAGTGAGGTCTCGTTGGAACCGAATGCCAGGACCGAGGAGTTACTCACCATCAACAGTGAGATCAAGGCTTTGGTGGTTAAAATCGACGAGGAAGAACGTAAGATCGGACTCTCCATCAAGAAGTACCTGGAAGGGCTGGCAGAGGATGAACTCAAGAAGTATATGGGTGACCAGGAGGCTATGCGGGCAACCATGGGAGATCTCATGAAACAAGAATCCCAAGATGAGCCATCCTCCGAAACCGAAACCGATGAAAGTTCTGAAGAGTCTCCGGAGTTAAGAGAGAATCCCCTTCAGGACGATAAAAGCTTGGGATCTACCAACGGGGAAACCGGAGCAGCGTTATAGGCCGTGACGCGCCGGATTCCCATAAAACAATCAATGGCGTTCTTTCACCACGTGGTCCTCAAGGATATTCAAGATGTGAGTTCTTTTATCCATGGCCTCACCACGTTTAAACGGTTTTAGTGGTTCTTCGCATTGACATCCCCCATATATGAGAGGTGATGATGAACAGAGAAGATCTCATCCGTATTGTCATCTTGGTCACGGGTCTGGTTGTATTTGTGTTTGTTTCGGTCTATGCGCTGACGGCTATATTTTCGAGACGGTCACATCCTGCGGTGGCTCTCAGCAGGAACAAGATCGCTGTGATTGAGATAGAGGGGATCATCTTCGATTCCAGCAAGGTCCTGGAGAGTCTGAAACGTTTCATGAAAGACCGGAACGTCAAGGGGATCATCCTTCGTATCGACAGTCCGGGCGGTGCCGTAGCCCCCTCTCAGGAGATTTATTCGGCAGTCTGGAAGATACATCAGGAAGGGAAAAAGAAGATCGTGGCATCTTTCGGGAACGTGGCTGCCTCGGGTGCCTATTATGTGGCGTCTGCCACAGACAAGATCATATCCAATGCAGGAACGATCACCGGCAGCATCGGCGTGATTATGGAGATGTCCAACATACAGGGGCTGCTGGAAAAGATCGGGGTCGAAAGTTATGTTGTTAAAAGTGGTGAGTATAAGGATATCGGTTCAATCACGCGCTCCATGAGTGAAAGGGAGAGAATGATTCTGCAAAATGTACTGGATGACGTTTATATGCAGTTTGTGGAAGATGTGTCAAAGGGAAGGGGGATGGATCTGGAGAAGGTCAAGCAGATTGCGAACGGTAGCATTTTCTCCGGCCGGCAGGCCCTTGGTCTCGGTCTCGTTGACGAACTGGGCTCTTTTCAGAAGGCCGTGGATGTCATCAAAGAAATGGCCGGCATTGAGGGGGAACCTTCACTCATTTATGAGAAACCTGAAAAGATGGACTGGTTTAACTACCTCCCTAAAGGAATCCTCCGGGGGTTATTTCATAATAAATTGGACTTGGCTCATTCCGGCGCATTCTTCCTCATGCCTTGAGCCTTACCTCAAAAGCGGTTTGATTGTGTAAATTTTTTAGCCTCACCTATTCAGGACCTAAGAAATTTTTCTCTCTTTTTCCATTTCTTCTGACCGGGCCTCTTCCTCCTCGCCAGTTGAAGGTACAGCTTCTTCGGGGATTGCAAGTCCCTTGATCCTCATCTCATAGTCTTCCCTGATCCGGTCCATCTCTTCCTGCAGACTGACTACCTTCTCCTTGAGTTCATCGGCCTCATCGAGTATTGCTGAGATGAGCCCATCCTGAAAGATACGTTCTGGATGCTGTTCGTCCCTGAAAGTGTAGAGTCGGTTCCCCAGTCTGGCCATGACCCTGTCCAAGTCCTTTTTCAGGGTATTGATCTTCATATTCATTTTGGTCAGTTTTGTCTTCTCCTCGGCCCGAAGGGTAACCTTTGAAGCCGCTGTCTTGATGCCCTGGAAGGTTTCATCCAGGCCTTTTTTGAATTTCTCAATCATAAGGATCCCTCCTTTTGGAAGTTAAATTATGTTCTAACTATATCGCAGATTGATAATTTTTCAAGTGAAAGGAGAAGATTCAAGGCTTGTCCTTCGAGCGTCCTGAAGTTCCATGGACCCCTGGAAGGATGGTGGGGAAGAGGTTTTCGGCCGGATCGACTTGAGGATTGGAACTATCAGGAATATAAGGATTATTGGGTATCTGAAAACCCGGTCCTCGGGGCTTGGCCAGAGTTGAATGGCTGTGCCGTCCTATCCCGTGAAGAAAATTCGAAATCCTAATATCGAAATCCTAAACAAATCCCAAACTCAAAATTCAAATGTTCAAAACTTCTTACATGCGGTTTTCACCCGGATATTGCATGAGATAAACTATTTTGTAGGATCAGATTCCACAGTGATGACCCAGCGTTTGGATAAAAAAACTTTTGAGTTTTGGATTTCGGTCATTCGGACTTGCCCTTCGACTTGGCTCAGGGCGGTGAGTCCTTCGACTCTGCTCAGGACCGTGAGCCTGTCGAACGGCTTGCCGAACCGTTTCGGATTTCGTGCTTCGGATTTCGGATTTCCTCTGAGGCCATGGTATAGCCCTTTCCAGGGGCAACGCAAAGCCACGTCCTATGGGCGTGGATGTTTACTCTGAGCAAGGAACGCAGAGTTTCATCCCGTTCTTGTCACGGATACGGGTCTCCATGGCCTTTTCTCCGCATCGATCACAGCGTATACTCGGGTAGACCCGTGCCCTGGGAGGAGGGGGGATTTCGACACGCTGAATTTTAAGGACCCGATCTTCTTCTGCAGAGAGGATATCCTTCACCTTCCTGTTCTTGAGTTCCTGAATACGCTGCACCACTTCGAGACTCCTGTCTCCTGATGAGAACTTCTCCCAGGTCGCCTTATCCTCCGGTGATTCCTCATAGGTGTAGTTCACTGCGATCCGGAGCCCCTGGCCCGTTTCCCGCTTAAAAAAGGTGTATACCTGCTTGCCGTGGTCTTTGAAGAGGAGATTCCCTTTCCCAAAGGTACATCCGGTCATGACCTGGATGGCATCTACGGAACAGGAATCATTTTCCACGACGGCCACGATCTCCTCATCTTCTGAGCGTTCACCAAAGGCGTTCAGGGCCGCCTGGGCCGCCCGGTATCCGTATGCAATTCCTGGGCAAAGATGTCCATGAAATTCAATGATTCTTTTAAGTGTGTCAGGGTATTCCATCACGGGACCTCCGAGAAATTATTATGAGACATACCATATCATATTTCTTCGCAGGAAGCCACTCCGGCATTTTTCTTGACAGCTTGGATTACGGTTGTTATCATCCGGAAATTCTATATTTAAGCATCCAATCTGAACATCAATAATTTATTATGACCCTTGTTGTCGAGGGGAAAATCTGAGGTATTGTAGGCAGAGGGGAGACATCTCTATGCCCTCTGATGTTTCTGCTGTTCCAACTCATTACCCCTCCTGACTGTACACAGATGATTCAAACCAGGAACCTCACAAAAAGATTCGGGAACTTGACAGCTGTTGACCGGCTGGACCTATCTGTGCAGCCCGGTGAGATTTTCGGTCTCCTCGGACCGAATGGCGCCGGAAAGACCACGACCATTCGGATGTTGACAACTCTGGCAAAAATCACATCGGGAAGTGCCGCCATCAATGGTTACGACGTAGAAAAATCACCCCTGAAGGTGAAGAAGGTGATCGGGGTGGCCCCGCAGGGACTGAATCTCGAAATCGAACTGACTGCGGAAGAGAACCTCGAGTATCATGGCAGGCTTCATAAGATGCCGAGGAAGGAGAGGAGGCAAAAGGTCTACGAACTTCTCCATTTCGTGGATCTTGAAAACAAGCGCTCGGTCAGGGTAGAGAAGTTTTCCGGCGGGATGAAGCGAAGGCTCCTGATTGCCAGGGCCTTGATGCACAGTCCCAGGATCCTCTTTCTAGACGAACCCACGGTAGGTCTGGATCCCCAGATCCGCAGGAAAATCTGGGCATTGATCCACGAATTCAAGAGCCAGGGGATTACGGTTCTGATCACCACACACTATATTGAGGAAGCCGAAGCGCTTTGCCAGCGTGTAGGAATCCTGCGTAAAGGAAAACTCATTGCCCTGGATTCTCCGGACGGGCTCAAACGAAACCTGGGCGAATACACCGTGGAGTACCAGAACCGTAACGGGTGTGAAATACAATTTTTCAAGACACGGCAGGAGGCTGTGCACCATGCCGGCCGTTTGAGTCGTGACGTGATGATCCGAAAGACCAACCTTGAGGATGTGTTTATTAATCTGACAGGTGAGAAGATTATGGATTGATTCTGCTTCAAATTACTGATCTACTGTCTCAGACAGAAAGGGTTCAAGGGTTGGAGGAATCCAGGGTCCAAGGGGTCAAAGGTTCTAGGGGTCAAGGGTTCAAGGGTTCCAGGATTCAAGTGGAAATCTATGCAGCTAAAACAATCGATCATTTGAAAAACACTTGAACCCTCGAACCCTTGAATCCTTCAACCGGAAGAGACCCGTATCCCGATGATCCGCTATATCGGAAATAAACCTGGAGAATCATGGACAATAACTATGTATAACTTCGGCTTCTACACCATCTTCTGGAGGGAGATGCTCTCCATACGAAAGAAGTTCTGGAAGTTTCTGGCCGGTAGCCTGGTCATGCCTTCTCTCTATCTGATCACCTTTGGATGGGGCGTGGGGCGGGGCATGCATTTTCAGGGTGTGGATTACATGGTCTTTGTTCTTCCCGGAATCATTGCACTTTCCGCCATGAACAACAGCTTTTCCGGAGTGGCCGTGACCCTGAATATCAGCAAACTTTATTACCGGACCATAGAAGAGATCCTGGTCTCTCCGGTTGGCCCGTGGTCTATTGCATTAGGCCGTGTCCTTGCGGGATGTTTCAAGGGGCTCTTTTCTGCTTGCCTCCTGATCCTGATCAGCCTCATCCTCCATGTACAGATCACCTATACCTTCACTTTCTTCGTGATCCTTTTCATGACCTGTTTTATCTTTGCCTCCCTGGGAGTCCTGGCCGCTATGATCGCAAAATCGCACGAAGATATGACCAACTTTACGAATTTTGTCATCCTGCCCATGGCCTTTCTTTCAGGGACTTTCTTCCCGCCGGACCGTCTCCCCGAACCCTTTTCCTCACTGATCATGATCTATCCCCTGACCCATTCCGCGATCTCTCTTCGCAGTCTTGTAGCAGGAGAAGGAGTTCCTTTCAACTCCCTCATCGTGATCATCCTGTATGCACTCCTCTTTTTTATCCTGGGTGCAAGATCTATTAAACGGCTGGAGCTGTGAGGTGTATTTTTTCAGGGTTATTATAACATCTGGGGACATGACGTTAAGGGGCCAAGAGATTAAGTGTTCCAGGGTTGAGGAAATCCAGGGTTCAAGGGGTCAAGGGTTCTAGGATTCAAGTGAAAATCCATGAAACTAAAACGATCGATCATATCCAAAAACACTTGAACCCTTGAACCCTGTAATCTGTCACCCCTTGACCCCTTATGTATTTCTCCACTCGATGGAAGAATAACCTTATTGCAGGACCACCTGTATTTCTGTAAGAATAACTTCCTCCTGATGAATAATGAACCGGTAGTGGCCGGGAAGAAGGGGGGGGCTCTGAAAGGACCCCTTTCTGAACATCTCATTTGAAATCTCATGTTCATCCATGAAAAGAGTGACCCGTACAGGATGGGAGATGTCTTTCAGACGAAAGTCGTCGACGGAGATATAGACGCGCAGTTTCAGATCCGTGCCGGGTTCAAAGTTCAGATTCAGATTGCACCATTCTGTGCGGTGCAGGAGGTTGGCCACCACTCCAAAGGGGATAAGCGGTTTGTCATCCCCTGTGGGGTGGGCTTGAGAAGGGGTATGAAACGGGCGTTTCAGACTTCTCTGCAGGATCTGAGTGATGGGGTAGTTATCCAATTTGTCCGGTGCATGGAGCACATGCAGACCGGATTCGGTCCATCGGAAAATCAGGGAGATCGGCGCCTTCTGCGGATCGTCATGGCTGCTGTTCATGGTGACCGCGTGTTCCTATCCCTGTAACTCCTGGACTTCATAAATTTTGTGGTATTTGTGGATAAAGGAGACGATGAGTTTCAGACATTTTGTCGCGTAGTCTTCGATCATGCCTTCGATCTGATGGAGGTCTCCGACTCCGAGATTGCGGGTCAGGAACCTGTCGAGCAGGTTATCCTGTCCCAGGATCAAAGGTCTGGAATAAGAGCCGATGTGCCGGGAAAGAATATGGTGGAGGGGGATGCCGATATTGCGGTAGATGAGCAGGATCTCCTTCCCGTCCTTGTTTTCAATCATTCCGTTTCGGGTAAATCCATTTATATATCTCTCGAAAGGAAGTAAGCTTTTCCCGGAAAAGCGGAATGGATCCTCGTCGCCCAGATGGTTGCCATTCAGCTCATTTTCTTTTTCCTGCAGAATAGCCAGGTCGTGCACAAACATATCCAGGAACGAAAATGCAAGACTTAACGCCCCGATAAGGATCCCCGTCTCCAGGCTGCGGGAGATACCCGAGATCATGTACCCAGCGGAGTCGCCTTTGAGTATCATCCGAAGATTATCATACTCTTTCTTTATTTTCTTGATCTCAGCAACTCTTTTGGCTTCAAACTGTTTTTCTATAGGACGGATGGCCATGAAATTCCCTGTATGTTTTGATTCTATAGATAGACCTTTTATATCATATATAAAAAAAAGTTCCAAGAAGAAATGTAAGGAAAACTATACCATAAACCATACATGTGTTAGCGGATGATAAATACTCCTGCATATCAGATCGATCATGCATCATGCTGGATGATCAGATGGTGACAGTTTTATAATCACAAAAAAATGTCGTTCTACTGAATCATGAACAGATCGATCATATACATGACATTAAATGAGTGTTCATGTTGCTGAGGTGAGGTCACAGGCAGCGATGATGTTTTTTTAATAACAGAACATCGAAAGGGTGTTATTTTTTTTGGTTCTTGACAGGATCGTATGGGTAAACATAAGAAACAAAAAACCTTTAGACAGGATTTACAGGATGAACAGGATATCACAAAAAACTCTTTTTAAAGATCCTGTCAATCCTGTTATCCTGTCTGAAAAAGGTTTTGCTTTTGTGGGAACCTTTGAAAGTTTAAGTCAATGAAAAGTGTTTTTATTTACCCACACAAAACTGTCTAGAACCTTTTATTTTTAATAAGAACATGCCTCACAGGGGTGCTTTCACTATTCAGGCAGGCACATCAATGAGTATAAGATCTGTATCGTCATGGGCCCCCAGCAGAAGCTCTTTTTCTGAATTTATCCGTGCCTGATCATTTGTTCCCAGCCGTGTCCCGTTGATGTCCAAGTCACCGTAGGTCATATAGATAAAGATTTTCCGAGCATCCCCGATTTTGAAATCAATATGCTGCCCCTTGTTGAGGACTGTTCTGTAAATGGTGGCGTCCGTGTTGAACGTGGCCACATCGGACAGACATTGTCCTGAGGCCACAGGAAGCAGATGATTCTTCCAGGAAGATGGAGAAAAGCTTTTTTGATCATAGGAAGGCTCAAGCCCTTTTTTGTCGGGATGAATCCATATCTGATAGAAGTGAACCGGTTTGTTTGATCCATTTAATTCCGAATGAGTCAGCCCGGTGCCTGCGGACATCCTCTGTACATCACAGGCCTTGATCATGGTTCTGTTCCCCATGCTGTCCTCGTGGGTGATTTCGCCATCCAGGACGATCGTGATGATCTCCATCTCATTGTGAGGATGGGTGGGGAAGCCTGTGCCCCCCTCGACCACGTCATCATTAAAAACACGAAGGGCACCGAACTGTATATTCTCAGGATCGTAATAGTCTGAAAAGGAGAAGAGCCAATAGGTCTTGAGCCAGCCGGAGTCATTAAAATGTCTTTTCTCTGCCGGGATGATCTGTATCATTACATTCTCCTGCATTCAGAGTCACGAGCATATCAGTGATGATATGAAGAGCGACGATCAACGTATAGCTCTCAGGATACCTTGCTTAACGGCTCCCTGCAACCCTGCTGAATCTTAAGGGTCAGACCCTTTTGTTGAACCTAAAGGGTCTGACCCTTAAGATTCAGCAGGGAAAAAGGTTTGTTAATGACTTTTAAGCACTTTTTTGTTAATTTTATCTTTGGAAGAGGGGTCTTTCCCCTGTTTCAGAGGTAATAAAATTGATGAAATTATCTCTCTTTTCACTATTACAAAGATCTTAACATTTATGCGCGGCAAAATTTTCGGATAATGATATCATCATGAATTATTCAAACTTTTTCCTTTCCTATCCCGGCATGTACCTGGCCCAGTCCGTTTTCCACTCCCTAATATCCGTCATCATTGTGGAAAGAGCCATCCAGGTCTGGCAGATCAAAGATCCCCGTATTAAACAGAGGTTCCGTTTTATCGTTATTATTTTGCCGATCTTTTCCTTTCCTGTTTATCAACTCATGAACAGGGATCGGGGGTCGGTGCTCTTCAGAATGATGGAGTCCCTTTTTGATCTCAACAGGTGGTTAGATCTTGAACTATGGGGTATGATCCCTTTACATGTTTTCTTTTTTATGCTCCTGTTTATTTCAACCCTGTTTTTTATTTTTCAAGAGTTTGTCCCTGTGATAAAACATACTTTTGAATCAGGAAAAACAACCGTGGTGTCGGGGCACAGGGTAACCGATTCCAAAGCTCATTGTGCACTGGAGTCTTTACCGGGGCAAAATCCCGAATTGATCGTCATCGATGAACATCAGTATGTCCTTTTTTCGAGAACCGGCAAAGATCCTGCTATTGTTATCTCCACGGGGCTTATTGAAACACTCAATCCTGATCAGCTCAAGGCGGCCCTGGCCCATGAACTGGCCCATGTTGTGAGAAGCAAAAACCCCACACTACTCATTGTCTTCCTGATGAGAATGCTGATGTTTTTTAACCCGGTGATTCTTATTGAATTCAGAAAAATTGTCCAGGAGGAGGAGAAGATCTGCGATGATTTTGCTGTTGGAATCACGGAGAAGCCTCATGTGCTGGCAGAAGCCCTCAGAAGACTTTATCACCGGACCGGCGACCTGAATCCCTTTCGCGTGGAAAAACTGACCAAAATACGATCGTCCCTCGAAGAATACAGCCACAACCTGCACATCGAGAGCCGCATTAAAAGATTGGAACAGGGGAGTAGTGATCCGGTAGAGGGGGCGCAATTCAAGTATCTCTTGACCCTGACGGTGGTTATGGTTTTGAATTATTTCATTGTATGATGAGGATTTGAATAATATGTTTCGAAAGGAATTTCTCAGCCTCTTGTTATTGGCCGTCACAGTCACCGTTGTGGTGGTGGTATTAAAAATGTTGAACTGGCTGCCCACAGTCGTTCAGGAAGGAGCCATGAAAAGATACGGGTCAATTGAAGAGATCCGATCCAGGCTTAAAATTGAAGAGATTTATGTCCCTTCCTATTTCCCTTACAATTTTACCTGGCCACCTGTGGAAATGCTTGCACAGAGTAAACCATTCCATGCCATCATTATGTCTTTTACACGGAAAGAAAAGGGTGATGTGGGTCTTGTCATCACCCAGGCGGCTTCCAAGGAATTCATTTATGACAAAAAGATCAAGATGGCACAGATCAATGAAAAGATGACGTATTCCATCAAGGGAAGAAAGGCACACATTGAAGTGGGGCGCTGCAGCGGGAATGAATCGTGCAGTCAGCTCATGCTTGATGAAGGAGGTTACAGGATAAGAATTATAATGAAATCAAGGCCTTTCGATATGATCAAGGTAGCCGAAAGTATGTTCTCTGTCCGGAACGCCATCTCCCCTGACCGTTGAGCTGCCTGACTCCTTTGCTCCCCTGCGTCACCGCTCTGAAATACATTTTTTGCCATCTAGGATAAAATACCCGTTAAATTAGGAACTTGTTCCAATTGTTAAACATTGAATTTTTGGTAAAGTTATAATCAAGACTAGATGGTCAGCCCTGGATCTAAAAAGGAGGTGGAAGACATGTTGATTTATAAAGGGGGAAACACCATTATGAAAGGGACTTACTGGGACCTGAGAGACGGCAACAGGATTGATGGGAAGGAGGTCCATGTCCTTCCCGGTACTTCCAAGAAGAGATATCTTCGAATGCCAGCGATTTTCATGGTCCTTATAGCCCCGTTTCTGGGATTGCTTTACTTCCTGTTCCTTCCCGTGGCCAGTGTTGTCCTGGTGATCCTGCTCTCCTGTAAGAAGGCATGGGTCACACTTACCGGATATGTCAGCCGGCTTGCTTATTTCGAATGGAGGCCGACCGAGTCTTATTTGAGCGGGAAAAAGAAAGGCAAAGATCGTGCCGATAAAAAGAGGGATGACAACGGGTAATGAGTCGTCCGATGGAAAACACGGCTCATTTCCCCGCTGATTCCCATAACAGGAGAAAGGGGGTTTATCATGCTGACCAAATACAGAGGCGGACAAAAGGTAGAGAAGGGCGATTACTGGAATTACTGCACCGGAGAGAGGGTCCACGTGGATAGGGAAAAAATTCTTCCCGGAGAAAATTGCGACAAGTATGTAAAAGCCCATCCGGTTGCGGTGCTCTTTGCAGCGCCGATACTCGGTCTTGCTTATGCAGCCTTCCTCCCCCTGATCGGGTTTGTGATGCTGATCACGATTGTCACGAAGAAGGCTTTGGGCGGACTGGCAGGCCAGATCATGCATGTGGCAGGCGTGCGGTGGAGCCCGAATGCGGCCTACTTTTCCGGTAAGAAAGGCGCCCATAAGGAAAAGACTGACGACTCCGAAGAAACGTCAGAATAGAGCGAGGAAAGCGGGAATGCCCCGGGTTCGAAAACCGGACTCTTAACTCATTTCTATAAGGTGAGCCAAAATGAGATCAAGAATCCTCATTCTTTCCATGTTTTTTCTGCTGAGCACCTTGTTGCCGGTGTCTGGTTTTGCTGAAGAGGCAAAATTCTGCCTGAACTGTCATGGCGTTGATGACCTGAGCAAGTCTTTCTCTAATGGAGAAGAACTCTCCCTGTATGTGAATATAGAGGAGATACAAAAGTCAGCCCATCAAGTATTGGAGTGCTCGAACTGTCATGAAGGCTTTTCCCAAGATGACCATCCGGAAAAGGATTACAGCAGCAAACGGAGTTTCTCCATTATCGCAGCGAGAATCTGCAAGGGCTGCCACACAGATTTTAAACAGAAACATTTAGGGATGATCAGTGACAAAATCCTCAGTGTGGTCTGCACCGATTGCCATGGATTCCATGATATTAAACCGATTAAAGATTTCTACAGTGAAACAGAATACTGCCTCGGGTGCCACAGTCAGGAGTTGGAGCTCCAGTTCAAGGATGGAGAAAAAATAGTTTTCCAGATCAATGAAAGCCACCTCAAAGGGTCTGTGCATCGCCGGCTCAACTGCTCAGACTGTCATTTCGGATTTTCATCACAAGAACATCCGCAGCGGAATTTCAAGTCCAGAAGAGATTACACCATTGCCTCATCAGATAGTTGCAGGCGATGTCATTTTGACAAATATACGAGAACCCTGGAAAGTATCCATTACAGTATGCTCATACAGGGGCGAACGGATGCCCCGGCTTGTGTGGACTGCCATGGCGCCCATTCCATCTATTCCGGAAGGCGGGAAAAAGTTGTCAATGCAAGGCGATGTGAAAGGTGTCACGATAAGATTTACGGCGTCTACAAGGAGAGTGTCCATGGAGCGGCTCTGATTTCAGAGAACAATCAGGACGTGCCGATCTGTTCAGACTGCCATCGGGCTCATGACATCACGGACCCGAGAACGGCATCGTTTCATCTGCTTATTCCTGATATGTGCGGCAATTGCCATTCCAATGAAAATCTAATGAAGCCCTATGGGCTGTCAACGAAAGTCGTGGATACGTATATTCAGGATTTTCACGGGGTCACGCTCGGATTTTATAAAAAACAGGGGGCCGACAGATCCATTGCAGCGTGCACAGATTGCCACGGGATCCATGACATACAGAAAACAAGTGCCCCCGGCTCGGTCACAGTCAAAGCCAATCTTGTAAAAAGGTGCCGGCACTGCCATCCCGATGCAAGTGAGAATTTTCCGGACAGCTGGATCTCCCACTATGAAGCAAGTTTTGGAAAAGCCCCGTTCGTTTATATCATCAATCTGATCTACAAGATTTTTATTCCCTTTATGATCGCAGGGTTGGTCCTGCAGATATTGCTTCATCTTTGGCGCTATGCAGTGAACAGATAAGATGGAAGGGATGGTCATGGGTCATCAAAAAAATGAGTTCATTAAGCGATTTGGCTCTATGCGTGTTACCGAACACTGGTTCAATGCCATCATCTTTCTTGTTTTGGTGGTGACAGGACTCTCCCAAAAATTTTATGAACAGGATCTCTCCCAGTGGATCATCATGAATCTCGGAGGAATCGATGCCACGAGATTAATTCATCGCTTCAGCGGCATCGGTCTGATGATTCTCACCCTTCTTCATATTCTTATGGCCATGGCCGGGGTCATCTTCTGGAGATGGCAGCCTTCCATGTTGATCCACAAAAAAGACTTTCAGGATGCCATCGATAACTTGAGATTTTACTTCGGCCTTTCCGAACATCCGGCCCGTTGTGACCGATATGATTACAAGCAGAAGTTTGAATACTGGGGAGTCGTCATCGGCGGGCTGCTGATGATTGCCACAGGTTTGTCCCTCTGGTATCCGACTGTCGTGACCCGTTTTTTGCCCGGAGAGATCATTCCGATTGCCAAAGCTCTCCATACCAATGAGGCCATGCTTGCCTTCCTGGTCATCGTCACATGGCATATTTATAATGCCATCTTCAGTCCGGAAGTCTTTCCCATGGATACGACGATTTTTACAGGACATATTTCAAGGGAAAGAATGGTCCACGAACATCCCGTTGAACTTGCACGAAAGGAAAATGTGCCTTTGGAGGAGATTGTGGGTCATCACGGAGAAGATTTCCATCACTTGGAAGAAAAAGGCATTTCGGTATGATGGTTCAGCCATTGTGGTCTTATTTAACGATGCCTTTTCGCAGGGCGAACTTGATCAGGGCTGCTCGGGAGTGGAGACCGAGCTTCTCTGTGATGTTGGTTTGATGGGCGATCACGGTCTTGGCACTGATATGGAGAAGAGTTGCAATTTCTTTATGACTTTCCCCTTCACCGATCAGCTTCAGGACCTGTTTTTCCCGATCGGTTAATTTTTCATACGGGTCTTCAATCTCAACTTTACCCTTTCTGAGAAAGCCGTCTATCACGCCCGATGTGATCGATGGATAGAGGTAAAACTCCCCTTTTGCCACGGCCCGGATAGCTGAGATCAGGTCCGTGCCCACTCCCTGTTTCAGGATATATCCGGACACACCGGCCTTGAGCAGTCTGCTCACATATTCCTTGTCGTCATACTGGCTCAGTATCAGAATTTTGATATCCGGATCGGATTTCTTGATTTCCAGCGTCGCTTCCAATCCGCCCAGTCCAGGCATGGCGATGTCCATGAGAATCATATCGGGTTTGAGTTGTGCAGCCTTCTCCACTGCTTCTTTCCCATCTGAGGCTTCACCCAGGATCTCAATCTCTTCATGTATATTCAGCAATGCCCTGATGCCTTCTCTGACCAGGGCATGATCGTCGGCAATGAGAATTTTTATTTTTGGCATTCATCACTCCGTCTCTTTCACCGGATTACAACGGGACATAAGCACTGATCTGGGTGCCCACACCGGGTCTGGAGCAGATAATCATTTTCCCATCCAGAAGAGCAATCCGTTCCTGCATTCCGAGGATCCCAAACCCGCCCATCTGTTTCTCGTGAGGGATCGTACCACAAACGAGTTCGACTTCAAAGCCTCTTCCATCATCATCAATATCAATGGAAACGTGGGAATGATGGAACTGAACGCATACGAAAACGTTATGCGCATTTGCATGCTTGGAGATGTTGACCATCGCCTCCTGGATCACCCGAAACAGAAGGAGCTCAAGTTTTGCGCAATCCAGGACCCGTGCGCTGCCCTTACGCATCTCTTCACAGGTGTGGTTCATGTTTAATGTATAGATGACATCTTTGTCATCAAGGTGTCTCTCCATGACCCATCGAATGGCTGACTCAAACCCCAGGTCGTCCAGCACAGGTGGACGGAGATCCTTGATCAATTGATGAAGCCCCTGCAGTGTCATGACACAATGTTCTCTGAGCTGTTTGAGCTTGCCTGTAATGGCAGGTTGTTTCTCTACGGAGAGACTTAATGCGTCCAATGACATGAGAACGGCGTTCAATGACTGACTCGTGTCGTCATGAAGTTCTCTTGCAATCCGTTTCCGTTCCTCTTCTCCGGCCGTCATGATTTTCTTAAGGAGGCCGGATAGTTTTTCACGGCTTTCTGCGAGGTCTTTGGTCCGCCTGGCCACGCGCTGTTCCAGTTCAAGATTCTGTTCCTGGATACTATGGAGAGAATCGGCGAGTTTGATTCTCATCGTGTCAAGACTCTCCGCCAGAGACCCGATTTCATCCGTGCTGGCGATTGTAATCGGTTCCCTGAGATTTCCCTTTCCTATCCGTAAAGCGGCATTGCTGAGAGATTGCACGGGTCTCACGATGCTCCTGCTCAGCCCAATGGCGAGAATTAATGCCGTTCCCATAGCAATGAGGCTGAGGCTGAAAAACCCTTTTTTTAATTGAGTCGTGGGGGCGAAGATGATTTCCTGCGGTTCCCTGACGGTAATTCCCCATGGTGCTACCGAAAGCGGGGCGAAGGCCAGCATGTCCTTGGTCCTTTCTTCCCATTGATTCTCTTGCAAATGGCACCTGTGACATGTACCCACAGAGCTTTTTTTGCTGGCAATTAAATTGACCAGAAATTCATTGTGGTCGCTGCATGTCAGGATTCTCTGAAGTTTGTTGGAGGAGATGATGATGCCATGATTGTCAACCAGTTCAATGTAGGTCTCATCCTCTGTGGGGATCGATTTGAGGATCTGTGTAAAGACATAGTTGGTCGGATTGATCTCTCCTCCGGCCACGCCGATCACCTCACCATCTTTGTTCTTTAAAGGGACGAGGGCAAAAATGACCTTTCTTTTTGTCGGTTCCATCGTATAGATATCGGAGATGGTAGGTTTCCCGTCTCGCAGGGTTCTGCTGACATAGGGAATGCTCAGCAAATTGTCGTTGCTTCCTTCCTGATGGGGATAGGTGAGGACCACATTCCCATCGAGATTGAGCAGGAAGATCCTGTCCGTGAATATGGAGTAGTCATAAGCTGTCTTGACAGCCAGTCTCTCTGACTCCCAGTTCCCGTCATCAAAATCGATCCTTCCTGAAATGGAAATATCATAAAGGCGTGTGAGATTACTCTCCAGCATATGATCAATATATTTCGCTATAATATTTGCCAATTGGAGACGGCTCTCGAGCGACCTCTGAATCGAGTCGTTTACGCTAAGATGGCTGATAATGCCAAGACTAAGCAGTAAAATGAGAATGCTGAAAATAACGGAGATAACAATTCTTTTTTGCATATTTTCGATTTCAAATAATTAATTATATAAAATGTATGGTTCTAGACAGTTTTGTGTGTGTAAAAACAAAAGTTCATGATTGACCTAAATCTACACGGTGCTTCACAAAAAGCAAAAAAAGAAAAAACATTTTCTAGACAGGATAACAGGATTGACAGGATCTTTTAAAAAGATTGATTTTTGATATCCTGTTTATCCAGTAAATCCTGTCTAAAGGCTTTTATGTTTCTTATGTTTACCCCTCCTTTTGCTGCTTTTCCCAGGAAAGAGAAAAAAGGATATCATGATTTTCCACTGAACCAAGATTGCTTGACATTTGATCTATGCGGATAGATTTTACCCATACATTCCTGTCAAGAACCAAATTGACTTCTCCTAATCTCTCTATGGAAACAGAAGGGTTATACCGGATTTTATGAGGGTTTATGTATAATGTCAAGGTAACTTACCGTAGACCTTTTTTCCCCTCCCTTCCAGTCATTGTCATGGAAAATGGTATGAAACTCTTGTATGAAAACGGGTTGACAACAATCCATAAAAAGGATTTAATGACAAAAAGATAAAGCCATTAATAGGGGTGGATACCTTAATATAATTATCATTATAGATCAATAATTGAAGAACAATAATGAAAAATAAATATATTATTCATATTAATCCCATATTTGATTGATTTTAGCTTTCATATCAATATTAAGGCCTATTCCATTTTTGATCTGTCCGGATATTCAACGCGGGGATGACGGGCAATACCATTCGTGGCATGTTCCGCCAGCAGCTATCTCCGGAAGAGAAAACGTTCATCGATCGATTTTTAGCCCGGATATTGCATGAGTGAATCTATTGCGAGACCGGATAAGCTGCCACATGCGGCGTTGCAGAAAATTTCCTGACTTCGAAATATTTCAATATATCTTCAGCCAGAAAATCTTCTGCGCCTTGTCTGCGGCGCTTCTACAACCTCTCATAACGATTACTCATGCAATATCCGGGCTAGGAAAGGTGAAAACCATGTCATTAACACCATCCAACATGCTGCCCTTGGGCACGGACGCACCAGATTTTACACTCCCCGATCCTGTGAAGGGAGGAGAGAAGAGATTGGCCGATCTGAAGTCGGACAGAGGAACGGTGGTTATGTTTATCTGTAATCACTGCCCCTTTGTCAAGCATGTTCAACTGAAACTGGTTGACGTGGCAAACGAGTATATTTCAAAAGGCATCTCTTTTGTCGCCATTAATGCCAACGATGTGGCCAACTATCCCGATGATTCCCCTGAAAAGATGAAAGCCACGGCCGAACAGTTCGGGTATCCTTTTCCCTACCTGTTTGATGAATCCCAGAAGGTGGCAAAGGCCTACCAGGCGGCGTGCACTCCGGACATTTATCTCTTTGATGGAAATTTGAAACTTGTCTACCGGGGCCAGTTTGACGACTCCAGGCCGGGAAACGACATTCCCGTGACGGGTCAAGACCTGCGCGCTGCCATGGACCATCTCCTGCAAGGCGAACCTGTGAACTCGGATCAGATGCCGAGTATGGGGTGTAATATTAAATGGAAATAATCGATTTCGCCGGAGAACAACGGTATCAGACACGATCAAGAGCGATCGTATCTGACACCTTGTTTCTTTTGCATCAGAATCTAATTTATTCTCCGAACTGATAATGCTTTCTCACGTCTTTCTTGATCTTCCAGGTGCATGACATGCCTTTGGGAAAGGTCACAAAATCACCTTTGCCCATCTGTACCGGCTCTCCGCCGTCGGGGGTGACGACCACGTCCCCTTCCAGAAAATAGCATGTCTCCTGCTCGTCATAGGTCCAGGGGAATTCAGACGCTTCTTTGGTCCAGATCGGCCAGCTCGTTATTCCTAATTCCTGAAGACGTTCATGGCTCGGATTGCGTTCAATATTTATCTCACTCATGATATTCTCCTTGGTCTAAAGGGGCCGTTTCACGGAGAAGGCCCCCCGGATCATCCCTTTTTTGAATCCCGTTGCCTTATCATGAGGGTACTCTTTTTCAAGAAGTTTCCGGATATCAGGATGCAGATCATCTCTGGGACCATGGCACACCAGGCAAATATCCCCCGTTGGTACCGCCTTCATGTACCGGAAATAACGGCGATCTCCCTGGGTCACAATCTCTGAATGCTCCATTCCAGAAACGGCTTTGCCGGAAGTATGCTCCTGCTCAAACCGTTGCAGGACCTCCTGTTCCCACTGGTCCGGAATGGACAGGGGATTTCGGACCTTGAGGCTGACCCGTCTGACGGACTCACCGTTCTGGCGAGAAAGTTTTGAAGAAATGGACGGCGCAATCTTGGAGCAGACAGAGATGGCCGCGACAGGGCCGCCAATACCCATCTGCTTCTGGAGGTTTGTCCGGAGCTCTCCGCCAAACTCCTCTATGACTTGCCGGGCTTCCTGGAGATTTTTGTCCGTGTCTTGTGCATACAGGATTGAGGAGCTAAGAGCCATGATCCCGATTAATGCCGTTGTAATAACAAACTTTTTTAACATCGGAGCCTCCATATTAGGTTTGAATTTATAATTTTGATATTTTATTCCTCTTTTACCTTTTTTTCCAGTAAAAAAATAGAGAGCTGTAAATCACAAGATTCATGACGACCACCCCGATCCCTAGCACGATTTGGGTCTCCCGGGTGAGCGCATCCGGATAAAGCAGAGGTAAAATATAATGTTCAATGAATCCTCCTTCATACCCTGTCTCTCCGCTTTTTATGCGGAACCAGTTCTCCAGAGGCGTGAGCGGGCAGATCCACCCGGCAAATTCAATGAGCGCCGCCCATCCCGCAGCCGGGAGGTGAAGCCAAATCAGCCTTGGCCACCGTAATACGAGAAAACTTCCGCCTACAGCAAAGAGCACGAAGCATAGATGGCAGGCGACCACGAAGTCGGCAAGTAAGGCATAAATCATAGCTCTCCGATAGTGTAGCGATAAGGGGACGGTTCTATTTAAGGAGTTAAAATAGAACCGTCCCCTTCTTCATGCCCTCTGTCATTTATTTTCGAAGACGTGTACATCTCTCTGCGGGAAGGGAAAGGAGATCCCTTCAGCATCGAAACGTTTTTTAACCGTCTCATTGGTGTCTAAGTAGACACCCCAGTAGTCTGCAGCGTTGACCCAGACCCGGACCACGAAGTTGACGCTGCTGTCGGCCAGTTCACTAAGGGCGATCATGGGTGCCGGGTCCTTGAGAATGCGGTCATCCTGTGACAGGATATCATTCAGGACTTCTTTGACTTTATCAATATCATCGTTGTAGCTTACACCGACAACAAGCTCAACACGACGTGTCGGTTTCGCGGAGAAATTCGTAATGTTATCCCCCATCATTTTTGCATTCGGGACAATGATGATCTTGTTGTCCGGTGTCTTGAGTTTGGTGGTGAAGACCTGTATCTCTTCAACAATACCGGCCGTACCTCCACCCTCGATAAAATCCCCTGCCTTGAAAGGACGGAAGAGTATCATGAGGAATCCGGCGGCAAAGTTTGATAGCGATCCCTGAAATGCCAGGCCGATGGCCAGGCCGGCGGCACCGATCACAGCGATAAATGAGGTCGTTTGAATGCCAAGCTGTCCCATGGCTGCGATAATGATAAAGGCCATGAGTGCAATATAGGCCAGATTGGAGACAAATCCCACGATGGTAGGATCCAGATTTCTCTTGGACATCAGTTTCTGAATCAGTTTTTTGAGCGCTTTTGCAACCCACCGTCCCACAATGAGTATAGCCACGGCTGCAACAATCTTGAATCCGTAGAAGACGACCCATTCTTCGATATTGTCCATAAACTCCCCCTCTTTTTGGTTAGTATTAACCTCTTTGGATGCCGTCAAGATGCCCATGTTCTCATCTTGAATGATTCAGCCTGTCCGCGTTCACCTCCTTCAATCTGCTTATGGTTCCGGGATGGATTTCGAGCACAAAGTGATCGTGAAAAAAATTTGATACAGTTATGGTGACATGGCTAAGAATCTCGATCGGTCAATAAATTTTTGTTCTTGACAGGAATGTACAGGTAAAATCTATCCGCATAGATCAAATGTCAAGCAATCTTGGTTCAGTGGAAGATCATTATATCCTTTTTTCGACAATAGCTTTATAAAGACATCTTATTTCTCTCTCTTGGCGAAAGCAGCAAAAAAAGGGGTAAACATAAGAAACATAAAAACCTTTAGACAGGATTTACTGGATAAACAGGATATCTAAAATCAATCTTTTAATAGATCCTGTCAATCCTGTTATCCTGTCAAAAAATGGTTTTTTTCTTTTTGTGAAGCACTGTGCAGGTTTAGGTCAACCATGAACTTTTGTTTTTACCCAAATAAAACTGTCTAGAACAAAATTTATATTACTGTATCGGAAGATGAAAAAATGTCAAGTGATGAGGAGATATTTGAAGGGAGCAGGGTGACGGTTCCGAAGCGAAGGGTCGCCTCAACCATGCATGAAACATGGCATCACAGGGCTTCATGCCCCATTCAATATCCGGAAATTCTCCTCTGCCCGCTCCAGGTCGGGGTCGCGCACAGCATCAATAGCCTGTATGGTTTGAAGGTATGCCTCCGGCAATCTATGAGAGCGTGCGCCCTCCATCACAAACTGCTTGTACCAGTGATAAGGCTTTAAGGCGTTATCGATGAACCGAGGTTCTGCAACATAGGTAATAATGGAGATTGCTGTCTGGTCAGAAACAACCTGTACGTCTACTTCTTCATATCCCTTTCCGAGAAACTCAGCGTTATCCAGTGCTCTTTTATCATGGGTTGCAATAGCATAAATGACACCGTACAAGTTATCGGATGACTTCCCTGTGAAGAAGGCATTGCACTTGCCAGAACCGTCAATGCTCCGCTTATGGAAACGCAGGGCATATCCGGGCAGGTTTGCCGTACCGATGATCCGGCATGAAGGGACTCGTTCACGCATTCGCAAGAGATGCATATTTGAGCCGTATGCGAAGTATTTCACTCTATGTTGCTCCATACAATCTCGATGAAGTATACATCTGACCGGGATACCGGAAGGTTGTCAGCCGACATGGACCTCTCTTCAGGTACTCTCCTGTCCATATCAATCAGGCTGCGCCCACTTCTGATGTACAATGCGGGCAGCGGCTCGCTTTGATGGCAATTTCAGACATACAGAATGTACACTCCTTGGTGGTCGGTTCGGGCGGTGGTGCCTCTTCTTCTCTTTTGAGTTTGTTCAGGGCACGGATGAGTATAAAGACTGCAAAGGCCACGATGATGAAACTGATGACCGAATTGGCGAAAAGACCATAATTCATAGTGACGGCTCCCGCCTCTTTGGCAGCAGCAACAGTGCTGTAAGGGCCGGGCGCGGCCCCCTCTTGCAGGGTGATAAAGAGATCTGCAAAGTCTACATTCCCCATGAGCAGTCCAATCGGGGGCATGATCACATCATTCACAAGTGATTTGACAATGGTCCCGAAGGCACCGCCGATGATAATACCCACGGCCATATCCACGACATTGCCTCGCATTGCAAATTCTTTAAATTCCTTTAGCATATTTTAGCCTCCTCTCTGATTTAATAAACCATGCCGGCTGACAGGCATCTGCAAGGTTTCAGTTTACACATGTTTAGGTTTAAAGTTTAAAATGTCTCTTTTTGAGATTTATTCATTATGAAGATTTTATCAGAATCAAAGCAACCAACATTAATGGGGCATATATATATCACAAAAATAGATTTATTATAATGTAAGAATTATATCTGTGCAAGCGGAGTGCCGATTTTTTGCGGATAGATGGGGATACTGGATCAATGTCATGGAAGAGACGAAAGGCCTTATAATTCAGCTGTATTCTTCCCGAGACTCATTGCAGATGATTTATTCGCCGGATCTGGAGAGGAAATGACGGGGCTCATGCCCGGAATCCCGAAAGTTTATGCCATCCCAGTTCAGTGCTCCTCCGCCTTCGGGAGCCCTGTGGCAGGCCTCGCAGCTGATTGCAGTCCCGGAGGTCTCATTGACTGCATCGCGGTACCCGTACTTTGTTTCTGCAATGTGGCTGTAGGCATATAACAGGGGCAATGCAGCGAGAATATAGAGAATTTTCGAGAACCTGCTCCACATGATAAACCTCCTTTTTGACGTGTGCCGGACGATGACAGGGCCAGACTCGATGGAAGACTCAAAGGAGTCTGGCCCTATCGGTTTTCCTCTTCACAGTCCGTTCGTTCAGGCGGCATGGGCATCCTTGGATTTTGACGTTCTGGTGCGGACCATCGCGCGCGTGACCAGGGACTTGAATTGAATGACCTCCACGCCAAGTTTATATTCTTTGCTGAGGTCTTTGATCTGGTCGAAACAGTTGTGGCATGAGGTCACAACATACTTGGCGCCGGTCTCTCGAATCTGCTCTGCCTTGACCCTTCCGGCCTCCATCCTCTTCTTTTTGTATGTGGTTCCCATCGCGATGTAACCGCCGCCTCCGCCGCAGCAATGATTGTACTCACGGTTGGGCGTCATGTCTCTGAAGTCCTTGCAGAGCATGTTCATGAGATATCTTGCCTCTTGCATGAGCCCACCGTTCCTTGAGATGTTGCACGCATCGTGATAGGTAACCGGTTCCTGGAGTCTCTTTTCCGGATCGATTTTAATCTGGCCGGATTTAATATAATCAGCATAGAGTTCTACAGCATGACAAACCGGAACCGGAGGCTTTCCTCCAGGTAATCCCAGCCAGTAGGGGCCTTCGAATCGAAGAGCACGGTACGCGTGTCCGCATTCCGTGACCCCTATTTTTTTGGCCCCCAGCCTCTCTGCCGCATCGTACACCAGCTTGACCACATGGGCCGCACACTTCATATCTCCAGCGAACAATGCCAGGTTTGTGTCGTCCCAGCCCATGCTGGGCAGTGTCCAGTTTTCGCCGGTTTCATGAAGGATCAAGGCTGCCTCGCTGATGTCCTGGGGATAGAATTTAACCTCCCGGGCACCGAGTGTATACATCAAGTCGGCCCCCTGCTTATCGACAGGAATCTGCAGTCCGGGCATCTCTTCGGAGGCTTCCTCAGCGACCCAGTCACAGGTTTTAATGAACTCATCTTTATCGATGCCCATCTGGTTCCCGGTCTCCCAGTAGTTCTTGATGGCCGTTTTCAGACCCTCCGGCGCCAGCCCCTGGGTATTGCAGATCATCCGTGTCGAGGCCATCATGGTCGCGATGTCGATCCCGAATGGACAATACATGGAGCATCGCCGGCACGCCGTACATTTCGTGTAGGCGATCTCTGCAATCTCCTCGAGTTCCGACCTTGTGATCTCTCCCTTCTTATTGTACAGCTTACCCAGAGCGCTGATGAGCTTATAAGCCGGCATGAACTTGGGATCTTTGTTGTGGGCCTGATAATAAAAACAGCTATCCGCACAATAGCCGCAGTGGGCGCACATCTTCAGCCATTCCTTGAAACGGCCGCCCTTGAGTGCGCCTAACTTTTCTTTGATGATCTTTGTGTCCACTTGAACTGTTTTATCTGTTGTTGTGTTCATATCACTACCTCCTGGCTTTGTTGGCAACGGACCGAACCTGCATCATCATTCACCAGGTCACGGCACCTCTCCTTTCTCCGAATTCACTCCCGATATGGGCACGGGTCAGAAACATCAAGACCATATGACTCAACTTGGTAAAGGGAATAACAATCAGCATGATATTGCCGCAAAGTGCATGGAGTATAATCATCGCGTCATAGTTGAGCAATTGGTGATAGGCTAAAAATCCCGTGATAAAGGGTGCAAGAGCTGCGACGATCAGGATATAATCATAAGCCGTCGTCAGGATCTTGACCTCAGGAGCGGTGATCCGGCGGACAAGAAGAAAGAACGCTGCAGCAATAAAGGCCACTGTCATATAATCAGTGACTTTTTCAGGAAGCGTCCACCAGCTGATATTCAAACTGGAACTCACCATGGCGACATGGGTGGCAAGAAAGATTGGCGTGCAGATGAGTAAGATGTGAAAGACGGATGTGACCAGGGTGAAGACAGGTTTTTCTCTCATGGCCCGACTGCCGTAGGGAATGATCCAGTGCAAGATTGAGCGAAGAGACCATTTTAGACTGAGATGGTTGAACACCACCTTGTCCTTTTTCCTGGCAAGTCTAATGAGAGAAACGACTCTGGCAGTCATTCCAACAATGAAGATGGTAAAAGATATCCAGACAAGCGGACCGGTAACAAAATCATACATAACAACCCCTCCTCATTACGTTCGTTGTTAATAAAGATCGCTCCGGGTCTTCTTGTGGATTGAACATACCCCCCAGATGTTCGATGCTCTTTACATGTTTTCCTAATAAAAAGCGAATGCCTACTGCAAAACAGATCGATTAGGTTATCGATCTTGCCAGCCTTGAGAAACTCATTTTTCCATCACCCCCCTTCATGGTCTGTCACCTCTATTCCCGGCAATAGCTGGCTCAACCGGAGACGAGGTATTAGAGTGTACCCCCCAAATAAGCGATCTATTAAGACTCTATACTGTTTGACAATGCAAAATTTGTACCAATGAGTGATGTGTCGATCATTCTATCCGGTTTGATTTATAAGTTGTTGATATTATAGAATATTAATTTATACTATATCTAAGGTTATCAGCCTGCAGAATGTGTATCATGCAAAAAAGACTGCATGATTGTATGAAAAGTTTTTCCATTTATCGTGCAAAATGCAATATTATGCATTCTTTGATTTTAGCTAATATGAGGTATAATGGTATTTTAATTTTCGCATAATATAGAGGGAGTTATGATGTTATTTTTAATGAATTCAATAAGTAAGGTAAAAAAATGATTATAGTATGGATTCTCGTTTTATATCAAATAACCTATACTTATATTATATGCAATTACATTGTTATAAATATTAAGATAATATTTAACTATAATTATAAAATAAATGTATTTTTGTCTGAGTTTTGGGGTTGTTGAGAGGTGCGGGGTTTAATCAAACCAGATGTAGTCTGCCATGCTCTGGTCAGGCTTGTTCTTTAAAAGCGATAAAAATTCTTCCGGCATCAGGACCTTGTAACGGACATCCATATGATTCCTCAACATCCGCGGCACGGCTACCTTTAATGCATGGGCAGCCCCCATAAGAACAACAACGGTATGGTCGTGATTCTCAAGGATGGCTGCAATATTGTAGGCCATGACTGCATCTCTGAGGCGCTGACCATCACAAAGAAATGGAAGACCGGTGGTATGATAATTTCGTTTTCCTGAGAACCCCATAAGTGCTGAATATTCCGGGTCGCCAGTGCAGTCTGTATATTTGAGTTTGATCAGGGAGGCCTTGGAGATTATGTGTGCGCCTTTTTTTGATACCTTAAGGATATGGGTTCTATCAGCATTAATCCCGACCAGAGGGATCTGTTCCTGTCTTGCATACTCAAATATTCTGCGATAGTATCGGTAAGGGAGATTCCAGGCGTTTTTGTAGGCTCTTTGGAAGTCGGTCGGACGAAGAGAACCTTCCACCCAACTGTTCAGGATCTCCTGCCTGTTCCATGGGAACATCTCAAGAGCCACGACAACGTTCCGGCCCCGTTCATGAAGATAGCGTATGATTTCAAACTGGACGCGATGACTGCTCGCGGTGTTGTGTATTTCTCCAACAAAGATGGCTCTCTCTTTTTCAACCTCATTGAGGACTTCATTTATACTTAAAGAACTCCGGTCATTCAGTGAAACATAATGGCTTGGCAGGGTTGCACAACTCCATAGAGAGACGATCAGGATATAAAGAGGAAACTTTTTCATCAACAGATACGATTTCCCAAATTTAGAAGTTAAACAAGATCTTACCATGGAATAAGAGAAAGGTCATTTAAATATACGGCCTCTCATCATAATTCCTCATGCAATATCCGGGATGGTTGAAGGCAAAGTGGATCAGATCCTGCCGTAATGCTGCAATGCTTCTGGGTATTCATGTTGTCATCTTCATGTATAACCGTTATAATACGTACACTTGGTAATGGGGGACTCTAAAGAGCAGGATCTGCAGGATGCCTCCCCCTTCGAAGTGTACATGGTTATCAGCAGAGAAGAATTTAAGAATTCGGGATGGTTGGATGATGACGAAACTCAAAAAATATCGCGGTAAAAATGGAGCTTCAATCTTCCAGCGATACCTTGCTGTGGTCTTGGCGGTCGTTTTAGGTGCCGTTGTGACCATTCTTTTGTTCTCGGTTGTAGAAGATCGATCCCGGTCCATTGTTCAGAAGGAATTTGATTTAGCTGCAAGCACTCATGCGGCGAATATACAAAGAGGGGTTGATCGGGTTTTGGAGCATGTCGATTCCATTGGCGCTTTATATGATGCATCCGTGAAGGTTGAGCGGTATGAGTTCCGGGCTTTTACGCGAGCAATTGCTTCTGGTCACCAAGAGATCCAGGCACTGGAGTGGATTCCCCGGGTCAAAGATTCGGAGCGTCATCTGTTTGAGCAGTCTGCACGGGCGGAGGGATTAGCCGATTTTGAGTTCACGGAACGAAACGAACATGGGAAGGTTGTAAAATCCGGGCGGCGTGAGACGTATTTCCCGGTCTACTTTGTGGAGCCCTTAACCGGCAATGAAGCGGCCCTGGGTTTCGATCTGACTTCGGATCCAAACCGTCTGCAAGCGTTAGAAAGGGCCCGGGATACGGGAACAATAGTATCTACTGTGCGCCTATCTCTGGTGCAGGAGGCCGGAACAGAATACGGGTTTTTAATCTTCAAGCCCGTCTACTTCCGGGGCATGACTCCTGTAACCATCAAAGAGCGCCGGGAAAACCTGAAGGGATTCGCTGTTGGGGTCTTTCGGATCCGTGATCTCGTGGAAGTGTCGCTGGAAAGATCGATGGCCCTGGGAATAGATATATTTATCTATGACAACAAGGCGCCGGAAGACAAGCGTTTTCTATATCTGCACCGATCAAGAACCCGGAAGGCTGCAGCCACAAAGGGCGATCATCTGGAGCAGGATGTCAAATCCGGGATCGTCTGGCGCGGGGTGTTGAACGTTGCCGGACGCCAGTGGTCTATCCACGCTTTTCCAGCGCCGGCATTCTTCGAAATGCATAGAAGAAGTGCCTCCTGGATGGTTTTAACAGTAGGGCTGCTGTTCACGGCCCTGTTGGGGGCCTACTTGTTCAATTCCATAAATAGAACTGCAAAGATCGAAGCCCTCGCGACAGATCTCTCTCTCGCGAATAAGAAACTGCAACAGGAGATAGAAGAACACGAAAAGGCCGAACTGGCGAGGCAGGAGAGCGAGATCCGTTTCCGGAGCCTGGTTGAAACCACCAGCGACTGGGTGTGGGAAGTGGACAGAAATGCTGTCTATAGATACACCAGTCCGAAAATTTTCGATCTCTTGGGGTATGAATCTGAAGAGGTTCTTGGGAGGACACCCTTTGATCTGATGCCTCCTGAAGAGGCAAGGCGTGTAAAAGGCATCTACGGCACGATAGTCGCTGCGCAAAGACCTTTCAGATTCCTCGAAAAGACAAACCTTCATAAGGACGGACACACCGTTGTTCTTGAATCCAGCGGTGTCCCGGTTTATGATAACAACGGAGAATTCCTAGGTTATCGCGGTATTGACCGGGATATCACCGAGCGGAAGCGATTAGAAGAAGAAATTATTAGGGCTCAGAAACTGGAATCACTAGGTGTCCTGGCCGGAGGTTTAGCCCATGACTTCAACAATCTGCTGACATCTGTGCTGGGTAATATTTCACTCGCAAAGTTCCACACAGAACCTGACGGAGAGGCGGATGGTCTATTAACTGAAGCTGAGAAGGCTTCCTTGAGGGCCAGGGATTTGACCCAGCAGCTCCTTACGTTTTCAAAGGGAGGGGCCCCCGTTCTAAAAACGGCCTCCATTGGGAATCTGATCAAAGACTCATCGAATTTTGCACTCCGGGGGTCCAATGTACGGTGCGACCTGCATCTCCCTGATGACTTGCAAACTGTTGAAGTCGATGAAGGGCAGATGAGCCGGGTGATTCACAATCTGGTTATTAATGCAGACCAGGCCATGCCTCAGGGTGGGGAAATCCGGATCAAGTGTGAAAATATTATCATTGGTGGAGAAAACACTGTTCCCTTGAAAGAGGGGCCTTACGTAAAAATATCGATAAAGGATCAGGGTACGGGAATACCCGATGAGCATCTCCAACGCATCTTTGATCCCTATTTTACAACCAAACAGAAGGGGAGTGGATTGGGACTTGCAGGCGCCTATTCAATCATCAAAAGACATCATGGCCATATGACGGTTGAATCCGAACTGGGTGTGGGAACCCTATTTACTCTTTATCTCCCCGCTGCCAAGAAGGATCTCTTTCAGAAAAACGACACCATGGAGGGTCTGTACAGAGGCAAGGGGAAGCTCCTGTTGATGGACGATGAAGAATTTATCAGGAAGGTTGCAGGGGCGATGTTAGTCCAACTCGGATATGAGGTGGAGTACGCCGCAGACGGTGCACAGGCCATTGAACTTTATGCCAGTGCCAGAGATCTGGGAATTCCTTTTCGTGCAGTGATCATGGATCTGACCGTACCCGGCGGTATGGGGGGGGAGGAGGCCATGAAGAAGCTCCTTGAAATAGACCCTGACGTAAGGGCCATCGTTTCAAGCGGTTATGCCGATGATCCGGTCATGGCGAACTTTTCTGAATTCGGTTTCAAGGGTGTGGTCACCAAACCTTACAGGATAAAAGACTTCAGCGAAATGGTCCATAAGGTTCTGGATTCAGGTTCCATTGCCTGATACGGGAGGATGAGGCCGCGGCGGTCATGGTTCAGGACCATTAGTAACGGAGGAATACCGACCCCCAGGTCAGGCCGGCACCGAAGGCGGCCAGGCAAACCAGGTCTCCCGGCTTGATCCTGCCGAGGTCCACGGCTTCTTTCATACAAAGAGGGATAGACGCCGCCGTGGTGTTGCCGTACTTCTGAATATTGTTATACATCTTCTCCGGTGCGAGTCCGATGGTTTTGACTACAAACTCATTGATCCGCAGGTTCGCTTGATGGGGAATGAGCATGTCGATGTCGTCGAGTTCCAGTTTGTTGGCTGCCAGGCCCTCCTTGATGGTTTCGACAATCCGCTCCACAGCAAGCTTGAAGACCTTCCTTCCCTCCATTTGCGGATAGTGTAAACCTCTCTCTATATCCTCTTTGGAGATTCTGGGGTGATAGACGGATCCGGGTTTATCACTCCAGAGGATTTCAGCATCCTTGCCGTCAGCATGCAGGTGGGAGGAAAGAATCTGATGATTGGGGTCATCGGACACGTTGAGAACAGCAGCTCCGGCGCCATCACCAAAAAGGACTGACACATCACGGCCCCGGGTGGAAATGTCCAGGCCGGTGGAATGTACCTCCGAACCCACCAGCATTACCGTCTTGTACATGCCGCTCCGGATAAAATTGTCCGCGATGGATAAACCATAGATAAAACCTGTGCATTGCTGGCGGATATCGAGAACGGCAATATCCTTGAGTCCCAGCATACGCTGTGTGAACACTCCTCCGCCCGGGAAATCGTGATCTGGAGACAGGGTGGCGTAGATCAGCATATCAATGTCATCAGCAGAGACACCCCCATCCTTCATGGCCTGGACGCAGGCTTTGGCCCCCATCTCTGAGCCGCTTTCACCTTCCTCTACCCAGCGGCGCTCCTCGATACCGGTGCGTTCCACAATCCACTCATGTGAAGTATCCATCCATTGTGTTAAATCCTGGTTGGTAATCACACGAGGCGGCACGTAGGCACCAAGGCCAATAATACGGCTGTGGAGAGTTCCCATGATTTCCTTTTTCTATTGATAAACTGAAACCTTGTACAACTATGAATTATTTTCTAATCGGCGGCAAAATGGATTCACTCTACAATATAAAACGTATTTCTTTTCAACCTCTTGAAGGAGAAATAACACCTTGCTGCAAGCAAGAATGAAACTATCATACACCACTTCTGAGTGGAGAGCAAGGAAGGTATAAGCTGGAGACCCTCATTTGACGAGACCTCATGTTTGCGGTACGTTATACATCAGTCGGATATTCGAAGTTCCGATGAATCGACAGGTGAGTCATCCCTGTTCACGGGATGAAAGGACAAAACCCGGGTGTGTTAGAGAGGTATTCTGCATCATGAAAACAGGGTTTATCTTAAGTAAATTGTTGATAGAAGGAGATTTATCATGAATGCAATGGAACAATTCGGGCAAGGTCAGCGCCTTTTTTTAGAAGAGAAGCTTGATGAGTGCGTGGCGGCCTTTACAAAGGCACTGGACAAAGGTTTCGACAAGCCTCTCGTTTTTCTCAGCCGGGGGGTTGCCTATTTCAAGATGAATAAGATGGAAGAGGCCATTCAGGATTTCACCCGGACCATTGAAAAAGACAGGAACAATACCCGTGCCTATTATTACCGGGGGACAGCGTATCTGTCCCAGGAAGATTATGACCGTGCATCACCGGACTTTGATAAAACCATTGAGCTTAATCCTGAGCACGGTGGGGCCTACCTTTCCAGAGGAACGGTTTATGCCTTGATGGGTGATGATGAAAATGCATCCAGATATATTAAAAATGCGATCATCAAATCAGAAACCAATATCCAGGGTTTTTCGGACACTTTCGGAGTCTCCAGGACACTCTTTGATAGAGCCATGGGTCATCTCTCTGGCCTGAGATCGCACGACCCCACACTGGAACTCACTGAGGATGAGATTGAAATGGTCAAGAAATGGTTGGAGGTGGCTTAGCAGGCGCATATAAAGAGGGACAGTTGTAAATGCTCAGTAATTCGGTAACTTTTAAAATGACAGGTTCTATGTAGGGCCTGCTCTCCGAGCAGGCCGTTATGAAATGGACGTTGACGGCCCGTTCGGAGAACGGGCCCTACTCTTATTCACCGTCATTGGGAGCGAAGCAATC